>Ga0302319_10000253_pt1 | contig 115992 bp, 93 predicted proteins | sample Bog_T0_2_FD_203319 | JGI IMG/M metagenome (GOLD analysis project Ga0302319, IMG submission 203319) | Peat permafrost microbial communities from Stordalen Mire near Abisko, Sweden - Bog_T0_2 | ecosystem: Environmental > Terrestrial > Soil > Wetlands > Peat | place: Sweden: Abisko, Stordalen...
GTCGATTGCCTCCTCGTACCGGGCGCCCTTGTAAGCCTCGACTCCCTTGTTCAGTTGGTCACGGGCTGCAAGCTGGTTGCAGCCGCTCATGGAAAGCACCATGCCAGCCAGGGCTACCGCGAGCGCCATCTTTCGTGCGGGTCCATTCATGTTCTTATCCTTCTCCTTCGGGCTGCGCCTTTTTCGCGCTCCTCAAAATTTGCTGCAACTGGTCGCGGCTGGGAGGGTCCGTATCCAGAACTGAAGAATTCTACTCCACTTGCCTCCCAGAGAGAATCTCCCAAGCCGGGCCAGCAACGGTACAAGGTGATGAGGTATCCCGCGCCTGGAAATCTTCCGCGATCCGCTCGGGGCATGGGTGCCTGAAAAAGACTATGACCGGCTACTGGCCGGCCATGATCTTGGGCGTCATGATTCCGATGTGGTCCACGTTCGCGGCCTTGCCAATGTCGATGACTTCGGCAACATAGGCGAAGTTCACATCATCGTCACCCCTGACGAACATCACGCGCTCTGCGCGGTTGGAGTAGATCTCAGTGAGCCTGGGCAGCAGATCAGCCTTGTTAACGTCAGTTTCGTTGATCTTGTAGAGCGGCAATGCGCCTGGCCGGTAGATGACCTGTACGACGATGGTGCGGTCAGTTGGTGGCGGCTGCTTGGTGGGATCCTTGGGCGGCTGGGGTACCAGCGCATCCAGGCCCTTGGGCGTTACCGGCACAATGACCATGAAGATGATCAGCAGTACCAGCAGGACGTCAATCATCGGGGTAACATTGATGTCGGACGAGTAGCCTCCCCCGCCTCCAGTAGTCATTCCCATGGCTTCAAACTCCTCGTATTCTTGAAATCGTTATCGAAACTGACTGCATTCAGCAGAGATGACTACTCGCCACCGGCTTCGGCGCCCTCGCGCTTTTGTGTCAACAGACCCACATCGTCCACGCCCGCCGTGCGGACGGCGTCGATGGCGTCTTCGACGGCACGAAACTGAGCGCGCGCATCGGCGCGAACATAGATGGTTTTGCCAGGCTTGTCGGCAAGCTTATCGCGAACCTGTGCGCCCAACTCACTGACGGCAACTTTGTTCTGTCCGAGGAACACGCCACCGTCGCGCGTGATTGCGACAACAATCGCATCGTCCTTGTCGGCGTCCGGCATGTTCTCGGGGTTGGTCACCTTGGCCATATCGATCTGCACTTTGTTCTGCAGCATGGGCGTAATGACCATGAAGATAATCAGCAAGACCAGCATAACGTCCACCATCGGCGTGACGTTGATGTTGGAGCTGACGTTTTTTGCTTCCGCGCGAACCGCAATTCCCATGGTTTGGGCTCCCAGCCTTTAGATTTCTATTCCGGTGGCTTTCCGGCGTTTCTCGGCAAAATCTTGCGGACACGAAGTTGAAATCGGTGGGCAGAAGGGGTGTTGCCTCCTTCTGCCCTCCGCAAACTCTCGCTCGCGTAATGAAGCGCTTCGCTTTAGCGCTTGTGGCTCTGCTTGATGAAGTAATCGACCAGTTCGCTCGAGGAGTTGTCCATCTCGACGTCGAATGCTTCAACGCGCCCGGTGAAGTAGTTGAAGGCCATAACGGCCGGGATGGCAACGAGAAGGCCAAACGCGGTGGTCACAAGGGCTTCAGAGATACCGCCGGCGACTGCGCCGATGCCGGAGGTCTTCTGGGTGGCGATCTGCTGGAAGGCGTTCAAGATGCCGATGACGGTGCCGAGCAGGCCGACGAACGGGGCCGTGGAGCCGATGGTGGCCAGCACAGCAAGGCCGCGCTTCAGCTTGGCATGGACGATGGCTTCAGCGCGCTCCAATGCACGGCCAGAACTCTCGATTGTCTCTTCGGTAGGTGCGCCACCGGAGGAGCGGAACTCCTGCAGGCCGGCCGTCACGACTTCGGCCAGATGGGACTTCTTGTTCCGGTCGGCGATCTTGATGGCTTCTTCAAGCTTGCTGTCCTTCAGGGCGCCGGCAACCTTGGGTGCGAACTCGCGCGACTGCTTGCGGGCTGCCGAGAAGTACAGGTAACGGTCGATCATAACGGCCAGGGACCAGATCGACTCAATGAACAGGATGATGGCAATGACGCGAGCCGGCCATCCCATGTGTTCCCACAACCCCATGGGGCTGAAGCTGACTGCCTGCTCACCTTCCTGGAAGAGGGCAAGGCTGCTGACCGAGTGCGAAGCGAAATGTGCGAGCTGAGCGAGAATCACTGAATCGTTCCTCCTAAGGAGTTTCTTGTGAAATGCGACTAAGGTTGCGGTTGCTAAAGAATGCGTTTCCTTTGGGATTCGCATTCAGGTCAAAAGCAAGGCTCCTGCCCATGAACCGAAACAGGAGCCAAAAGATTGGTTAACCGCCGAGTGTGAAGACCACATTGACCGTGGTTTCCACTTCAACGGGATCTCCGTTAAGCAGGTAAGGCCGGTAACGCCAGGATTTGACAGCTTCCAACGCCGACTGCTGCAACATGGCCGGACCGCTTACCACCCTGAGGTTTTCGATGGTGCCTGTCTTGGAGATAGTCGCCTGCAGAACCACGGTTCCCGAAACGCGGGCAGCCTTGGCGATCGCAGGATAGACAGGAACGGTCTTCGACAGCAGCAAGCCTGTCGCAACGCCGCCGGAGATGTTGACCTTCTTGGGAGCCTCTGCTTTGACCTTGGGAGCAGCTGTCGACATCCCGGCAAATGCACCCGGTACGCCGGAGCCGCCGCCAAGACCTTCCATGCCGGCTACACCGAAGCCGGAACTGGGCGGCGCTTCCTTCTCAGCCACGACCTTAATGTCTTTAGGAATCTTTGTGGGAGCGACGAGCTGATTGTTCATCATCTCCGACTGCACATGGACCACATGGACAACCTCAGGCGGAGGCGGCGGTGGCGGAGGTGGTGGAGGCGGGGGCGGAGCCGTCAAAACAGTCATCATCATGTTATGCGGCAGTGCCTCAGGGTAGATGAGCGGGATAAGGATCAGCAGGACAAGGATGGAGCCGTTGGTGACGAGCGTCACCATCATCCAATACTTGCTCTTGCTCTTGATCCTGCCTCCGGATTCAAACGTGGAATCTTCAAACATGGCCAGCCTCGAATCGGGTGTTGGTTACATCCAATTAGACACCGGGAGTTGAGCAAATGTTCCCGGTTTCAAAACGGTACCACACAACGGTGTACTCCTTGTATCAGAACAACGGTATGCCTGCCAAACTTGCGGCGAAAAAAGTGCAGCCACCTTGCGAAACCTACCCCTTGGCGCGCCTGGCTGCGGGCAGAACTACGGTTTTGCCTTTGGATGCCCGCCACTGCTGCCATGCCACCAACATTGGAGCGGCGACAGCGATGGACGAGTATGTGCCGATGAGGATACCAACCACAAGCGCAAATGAAAAGCCATTTAATACGGGACCGCCAAAGATGTAGAGCGACAGGACGGTGAGGAAGGTGAGTCCGGAGGTCAGGACCGTCCTGCTCAGCGTCTGATTGATGCTGCGATTGACCACGTCGGGCAGCGACTCTCGGCGGCTGAGACGCAGGTTCTCGCGGATACGGTCGAAGACGACGATGGTGTCGTTCATCGAGTAGCCGACCAGCGTCAGGATGGCCGCGATGACGGTGAGGCTGATCTCCTTGTTGAGCAACGCGAAGGCGCCCACGGTGATCAGGGTGTCGTGGAAGCATGCAACAACCGCGGCCACGCCATAGATCAACTGGAAACGGAACCAGAGGTAGATGAGCATGCCCAGCAACGAGTAAAGCGTCGCCAGCAGCGCCTGCTTTTCCAGTTGCTTGCCAACCGTCGGGCCCACAATCGAAACGTTCTGCACGGTGAAGGGATTGTCGTAATGAGCGTGCAGCGCATCGACAATCTGCGCACGGCCAGCATCGAGCGCGCTCTCATTCTGCTGCTCGGGGAGAGCGACCAGGACATCGTTTCCGCCGGTTTGATCGACGTCGCGGATGCTCTGGATGGTGGCATCCTTGATGCCGGCCGCGTCGGTCGCCTGGCGGATCCTGTTGATGTCTGGAGTCTGGCTGAAGCGCACCTGTACCTGAGTTCCGCCACGGAAGTCAACGCCAAGCGGGACAGGACTGACGACACCGCCCTGGGGGTGGGTCCAATGCCAGCCCATGGAGATGAGGCCGGCCACGCTGAAGATCATTGAAAAGGCGAGGAAGTACCACTTGAGCCTCAGCCAGTCCACGTTCACATTGCGAAACAATTCCACTGGTTCTCTACCCTTCCTGGGACTGAAGCCGTTGGGCTTCAGTGTTCAAGTTTTTAAATGCCGGCCTGCTAGATCAGAACTCTGATCCGGAACTTGTTCCGGCGGCAAGGCAGCACGCAGCTAGATGGAAACCAGTTCCCCGGCCTTCAACCTGCCCAGATGCCAATCAAAGATAACGCGCGAAACGAATACCGCGGTAAACAGGTTGGCAGCCAGACCGATGGTGAGGGTGGTTGCAAAACCTCTCACCGGACCGCTGCCAAAGATGAACAGGATGGCCGCCGAAACGATGGTCGTGACGTGCGTATCCAGAATCGTTGTCCAGGCATTGTGGAAACCCTGGTCGACCGCCGCGACAGGGGTCTTGCCGGAACGCACTTCTTCGCGAATTCTCTCAAAGATCAGCACGTTGGAGTCGACGCCCATGCCGATGGTCAGAATCACTCCGGCGATGCCCGGCAGGGTAAGGGTTGCGCCCTCCCAGAAGCCAAGGACGCCCAGCAGGATGATGAGGTTGAAGATCAGCGCGATATCCGCATTGACCCCCGAACCGCGGTAGTAGAAGAGCATGAAGGCCATCACCACGACTACGCCCGCGATCGCCGCGGTCACGCCCTGGCGAATGGAATCCGCACCCAGCGATGAACCGACGAAGCGCTTTTCAAGCTGCTTCAACGAGGCTGGCAGTGCGCCGGTGTTCAGCAACTTGGAAAGCGAGGCGACTTCGTCCGGAGTAAAGGCTCCGGTAATCTCGCCGCGGTCCCGGATCGCGCTCTGAATGGTGGCTACTTCCTTGACCTGGTCGTTCATGACCACGGCCATGCTCTTCTGCACATTCTTGCTGGTGTAGTCGTAGAACTTGTCACCGGCTTCGTTGGTGAGCGTGAAGTCGACTTCCCGCTGGCCGGTGTTCGCATTGGTCCCGGGGTCAGCGGAGCGGAAGTCGTTGCCAGCCACAACCGGCGCGCGCTCCAGCACATAAACGCTTCCCTGGGCCGCGCCAGCCCCGGTGAGCCCGTAGAAGGTCTTGACCTCATCGTCCACGGGAATGCTGCCGCCCTGCGCCGTAGCAGCTTCCTGCTCGCTGGCATAGGGGCCGCCCACAACGGGGTGAATCTCGAGGCGGTTGGTACCCTGAATGATTTGCTCGATCTGTGCTTCGTTCTCGACGCCTGGCAGGTCAACCAGAATCTGATTCTTGCCCAGCCCGTACTCCTGGATCTGGGGCTCGCTGACGCCCAGCGCATCCACGCGGTCGCGAATGGCGGCGATGGCCTGCTGCACCGTCTTCTGCTCCAGCGCCGACTCGACGTTCGGCTTCATGGTCAGCACCAGGCTGTTCTCAGGGCCGCTGCTCACATCGTAGCTGTTTGAGTACTTGGAATCGACCAGTGAAGTCACGTCGCTGATTTTGCCCGCGGCGATCCCAGTTACACGGAGAATATCGGGCTTGTTTGGATCCGGCTTGTCCACCGTTGCGGTGAGGCTGGCGCCCTGCAGGTCCTTTTTCAGGGTTGCGACGGCATCATCGGTTTCGGCGTTGACCGCCTCAGAGACGACCACCTCCAAAATCAGGTGAGCTCCACCCTTCAAATCGAGCCCAAGGTGGATACGCTGGCCCATCGCCGCCAAAAGTGCCTGGCCGGTAAAGCCCTTCGGTACCCCGATGATGCCGTAGATGCAGACAACGAGCACAACGACAATCAGGGCAATCTTGTTTTTGAGATTCTTATTCATCGTCCCATTTCTCTAGGTAATTCGAGTTTTCAGTTGTCAGTTGTCGGTCGTCAGTTTTGACTAGCGGCAACTGATGCGCTGAGTGTTCCCTTGCGCCCCTCGCGAGGCCTAAGTGGTTTCCTGCGTAGTCACCGAAGCGATTGCGCTCTTGGCCACTTCCAGCTTGATATTATCCGGCGCAACGCGAATCACGATGCCATCGTCCTTGATGGAAAGGATAATGCCGCGGATGCCGCCGGCCGTGGTGACGCGGTCGCCGGTCTTGATGCTGGCCAGCATCTCCTGCCACTGCTTCTGCTTCTTCTGCTGCGGACGGATCATGACCAGGTACAACACCGGGATCAATAGCAGCGGAAGAAGCATGGGAAGACTGCCACCCGCGCCGCCGAGCCCACCGCTCACCGGGCCCAATAGTGCAAAACTCATCGCCAAAATCGTTGCCACTTTCATCCTTTGCTCGTCCCCGGCCGCAATCGTGCGCAGCCGCCTGAGGACACAGAACAGCCGGCTCTTGAACCGGACGCCTGGTTAAATTTGTCTCCGGGAATGGTCTTCGCCTGGTCCGGGCCCTTTTGCGTCCAAGCCGTATTCCGACCAGACATGAGAGACCCGGTTGCCGCAGGGCCCAGACTGAAACTCAGTACCGCGCCCGTTCAACGACACCCGCTTGGCGACCTGCGACCCGACTACTGTCTGCTTCCTGTTCGACACAGCATTCCGCCAGAACCGAAATCCTGCACAACCCATTGTAGAGGCAGCCCCACGGAATCGGTGTGTGCCTCGCGTGAATTCCAACCGAATGCCTGGATACGATAAGAAACTCGCAGACTGGGGCGTGTCAAGGTGGGCCGGAACCTGGGCGGCGCTTAAAACCGGCCAAACTGGTCTGAGGCCCCTGATTTTCACGCGAATACCGGGTTTGATCTGGCGGCTTGGCTGAGGCCGCGGCGGGTTCGCGTTCACCGGCACCTGACTTCAGCGCTTGCGAATCTGCAGTGTGAGGTTCCACAGAACCCACAGCATGAAAGCCAGGCTAAGCGCCGCGGGAACCAGAATAGCGACGGCAGTAAAAAGATTGCGCATGGGCGCGCTCCTGCATTGCGGTCCGAACTGCTCCCTGGGGTCCGAGACGAGCCCGCCCGGAGCGGATAGCACTGCATATTCAGGAGAAACCTCAGACGGTAAAGATGAGGTAGACCTTCCATAAGGGTTTAATTAAGGCGATCGGCGGGGATGCGTGAGGGTATGCGAACTGCTTTGGCAGTTGTTACTCCGGCTGCCAATAACGCAGCTCCGAATTGGCGCAGCTCAGGCAGAGACGCTCGCCGTCGACCTCGACAAAGCGGCCGAAGTTTACGCCTTCCTGGCAGCGAGGGCAAAGCAGGCGTTCGCCTTTGGTTCCCGGGAGTTCAGAGGCTTCCACATTCACCCGTACCCATTGCTCGCGAAAGAGCTGAGCGTTGGTCAACTCGCGATAGGCGGCCATCTGCTGACGGCTTTTGGGCTCGATGTGCGGGAAGAGTTGCTTCGCCAACTCCCGCGAGTCTTCGAGCGCGACAATGCGGATGCCTCGGCCGTCAGTGAGATCGACAAAGGTCGCGGCCATCTTGCCCCAGTCGCGAAACTTGAGGGCGCGCTTGCCCAGACGACAGCCGGTGACCATGCCGATGGCGTCGGTAGCGCAGCGGTCGATTTCGACATAGGTTATCAGGCGCTTGCGGTCCGCGCCCCGCGGGTCGGTGATGCCCAGGCGCTCAAGGCCCAGCAGCGCCATGCGCACGCCTAGAATCTGGCCGGCGCAGAGGTGCCCGTGGGCAGCCTCGGCTTTCACGAGCAGGTCGTCGAAAGACTCCATGGCTTAAGGACCTCGCCTCCAGCAAGCAGGCCTGTTGGCCGAATTCCATGGTAACCCGCTGACCAGCTAGTTCGTCTTCGACGCAGCTGCGGCAGGAGTTTCCTGTTCGTCACCCGCATCTTCAATCAGGACGGCCGAGCCAGGCACGATGTCGAAGCTGGCCGCATCCTTGCCGGCGGGATGAAAGGTGATGCGCAACGGCTCACGCTGCCACTCCGGCGCGGTACAGACCTGGTCGGGACGGTTCTCCGCGTCGAAGGCTTCCAGCTTCCTGGCCAGCACAGGCTTACGCGCGGATACCTGCGCCACCACGGCGTAGATGCTCTTGCCGCTGCTGGTGACGCCGCAGTAGGCGCCGTAATCGCGGAACCAGCTCACCTGGCTCACGCCTGGATCGTAGTCAGGCAGTTTGAGGGCGACGATATGTCCGGTGACGCGGTCGACCAGCAGCCAGGGGCCACGCTGCCAGACCCAGTGTCCCGAATCATGGCCGGCCGAATGATCGCCGGGCTTGTCGGTGGGCAGCGAGTCGTTGAGCCGTATTACCCGCCGCACCACGAAGCTGCGATCGGTTACGTCGTGGGCGTCACCGGTGGTCCATTCTTTGACCACAGAGTCGACAAGTAATGCCCGGATTTTGAGAGAGTCCTCGGACGGCGAAGCCCCGGCAGGATCACCGGCCTTGGTGTAGGGCACCTTGCGAGTCGCGCCGAGGCCGACTGTGTGCGATTTGCGGGGCGCTGCGACAAGTTGCGGAGCGGCCAGGAATGCCGCTGTGATTAGAATTGCGATGGTCCCATGGATTCTCATGCTGCCGGCTCCTCGCGAGTCAGGCGCAGACGGCTGGGAAAAACGCGGTCGGCCCGCAAAAGGTGAAACAAACATCCGGGCGCAAGATTCAACTATCCTCCATGCGCCCTGAATCCAATTTACTCCTGCGCCGCTTCCACGGCACGTGCCACACGGAAGGCGGTTCCCTCATGCAGATGCGCGGCCAAGACCTGCATGCCCACCGGCAACCCGGCGCAGGTGAGTCCGCATGGTACAGTCACGCCGCAGATGCCGGCCAGGCTGGCCGTGACGGTATAAATGTCTGCGAGGTACATGGCCAGCGGGTCGCCCGTCTTTTCGCCCAGCTTGAATGCCGGCGTGGGCGCAGTGGGCGTGACGATGGCGTCTACATCGGCGAAGGCTCTCAGAAACTCTTCAGCAAGGAGGCGGCGCACCTGCTGCGCCTTGCCGTAGTACGCGTCGTAATAGCCTGCTGAGAGCGCGTAAGTCCCCAGCAGAATCCGCCGCTTCACCTCGGCGCCGAACCCCTCATCCCGCGAGTGGCTGTACATGGCGGAAAGCGTGTCAGAGGCCGGCGAACGATACCCGTAGCGCACCCCGTCAAACCGGGCCAGGTTGGCGCTGGCTTCGGCCGTGGCCACCAGGTAATAGGTAGGGATGGCGTATTTTGTCAAGGGAAGTGATACCGGCTTGATGGTGCACCCGGCTGCCTCCAGCGATTTAATTCCGGCCTCGATGGCCGTGCGCACTTCGGGGTCGAGGCCCTCAGCGAAATACTCTTTCGGGATGCCGATGCGCAGGCCATTCACTGGCTTGTCGCTCTCGGCCGCGAAATCGAGCACCGGCGCGCTGGAGCTAGTGGCATCTTTCGGATCGTAGCCGGCAATCACGCCAAGCATCGAGGCCGCATCGCGCACATTGCCGGCAAAGGGACCGATGCGGTCGAGAGACGAGGCGAATGCGATGAGGCCGTAGCGCGAAACCCTGCTCCATGTGGGCAACACGCCAACTACACCACAGAAGCTGGCCGGCTGGCGAATGGATCCGCCGGTGTCACTGCCCAGCGTGGCAACAGCCATGTTGGCAGCCACTGCCGCGGCTGAGCCGCCGCTCGATCCGCCGGGAACCCGCTCCGTGTCGACGGGGTTGCGCACCGGCCCGTAGGCGGAGTTTTCATTCGAGGAACCCATAGCGAACTCGTCGCAGTTGAGCTTGCCAAGAAGCACCGCGCCGGCTGCCTCCAGGCGCGAAACGACGGTCGCGTCGTAAAGCGGCTTGTAGCCTTCAAGAATCTTTGACCCGGCCGTCGCCGGAGCGCCCTGCATCACGAGCACATCTTTAATACCGACAGGAATGCCCGCCAACGGAGGCAGCGGATCGCCCTTAGCGGCCAGCGCGTCAACCCGCTCGGCCTGGGCAAGAGCCCGGTCTTTGCTGAGACTTAGAAACACGTTGAGGCGGGAGTTGATCAGCTCGATACGATCGTAATAGGTCGCGGCCAGGCTTGAAGCTGTTGTGGTGCCGGCTTCAATCTCCGCGCGCAACGACGCAAAGGTGCGAGGCTTTTCTACATAGTTTTCCATTGTTTTGGCTTCGCTGGACAATCGAACATCCCTTTCTTTTGGCCTGTATTCAAGGCATTCTTGCGCAGCACGCTCGATGAGAGTCGTCACCTGTCCATCACTTTGGGGACTTTGAAAAACACGCCATTGGTCTCCGGCGCTTCGGCCAGCACTTTCGAGCGATCGAGCGATGCTTGCACCGCATCGCCGCGCAGGCCGCCCCCGGCAAGCTCAAGCAGCTCCGTGACCTGCGCCAGCGGCGCAACTCCCGTCGTATCCAACTCGTTTAACTCGGCCACATAATCCAGGATCGCGTTCAGATCGTGGAGCATAGCGCCCGTTTCATCCGCCGTCAGTTCCAGGTGTGCCAGTTCGGCTACGCGCGCCACCTGTTCTCGAGTTACCTTCGAAGTCATTCTTTCGCGTTTCCCATCCCTGGAGTTTGCTTCGGACCCCGTTTTTGCCGAGCCCGAACATAAAGTATACGGCGTTTCCCGTCGTGCTCTTCGGCACGCCATCCAGGGATCGGTTGAAGTTGCGCGTGCGGCTCAATCCACCGTCAGCGAAAGCGTGACGCTATGCGAAACTCCGAACGATGTGACGGTGACAGGAATGGAATAGGTCCCAGCCGCAGTAGTCCCCCCTGTGCCGCCGCCTGTTCCGCCACCGCTGGTGTTCCCGCTGAATTTTGTGCATGCGGTAAACCCGCCGACCAGGCAAACAACCAAAAGCAGCAGAGATATTGGATACAGCAATTTCCGGCGTCGCCACCAGCCAATCGGAAGCAAAAGCAAGGCGCAGACGAGGGCAACTGCGCCAGCCGCTCCAGGCGATTTGGGGCGAATGGCCGCAGTGGCGCTGCCGGTTGAGATTTTTACCGAGAGATTGCCGGTGACGCCGGAACTTAGTGTCTCGGTTGCCGGGCTGAACACGCACAAAGCATTTGTGGGAAGCGTACTGCACGCATAGGTGAATGTCCCGGCCGATCCGTTGAGCGGGGTGATCACCAGGGTGTAAGCGGCGCTGGTACCCGCCGCCACTGTTTGCGTGCTGGAACCGGAGAAAGTAACGGTGAAGTCGAAGCCCGTTCCCGCTAGCGGAACAGTCGCAGAGGTGGGCACGGTGCTGCTGGTAACGGTAAGGCTGCCCGTCTGCGGGCCGGCCGCGGTGGGGGCGAACTCGACACCGGCAGTGCAGTTGAGGCCGGGCCCCAGGTTGGCCGTGCAGGTGTTGTTGACCAGTTGGAAGCCGGCGGGAACGGCAAGTACCAGATTGTTCAGGGCCGCTGAGGATCCGGAGTTGGTTATCGTCACCACGGTGGGACTGCTGGCGAGACCCACGCCGGTAGTTGTGAAGTTGATGGAAGTTGGGGATACCTGAAAACTCGCCGCCACGGAACCTGTGCCGCTGAGAAGCACATTAGCCGCATTGGTGAGGGACGTCGAACTGGCGGTGAGCGTACCGTTGGCAGGACCAGTGGCGGTGGGGAGAAAGGCGACCGCGATGGTGCAGGAAGCGCTCGCCGCCAGGCTGGCTGGACAGGTGTTTTGCGACACGGCGAACGGACCGAAGACGATGACTCCGACCTGGCCGGCCGCGCCTCCGCCGGCGTTGCTGATCGTAACAGTTTGCGCGCCGCTGACTGAACCGACGGGAGTCGAAGCGAACGTCAAAGTTGGCGGGGTGACGTTGAGGCCCGAGTTGGATTGGCTGGAACCTTGCAGCAGGACCTGGACTGGGGTTACGCCATTGGTCGACGAGGAGATGGTCAGCGTAGCCTGGCTTCCTCCGGAAGCGACCGGCATAAAGATAACTTCGACGGTGCAACTGCCGCTGCCTGCGATAGCCGTCCCGCAGGTTGTGGTTCCAGTGGAAAAGCTGGCCGCGCCTGCTCCGCTGATCTGAAAGCCCGGATTCGCCGCGGAAGCGCCTCCGGTGTTGGTGATTGTTACGGTCAAAGGCGCGCCTGGCACACCGACGGTTCCAGATGGGAAAGTCAGGCTGGTGGGGTTGACCGCCAAGAGTGCCGGAAGAATGCCAATACCCGACAGCGCGACGGTCTGGGTGCGCAGCAGGTCTGAGACAGTGAGTGTGCTCGTCTGAATTCCCACCTTCGAAGGAGCGAATACCACGCTGAAGGTACACGACGAGTGGGCGGCAAGCTGGGTCGTACAGTTGTTCGAGGTCTGAAACTGGGCACCGGCCGAAGCCGAAATCGAGGTCAGCGGCAGATCGCCTGTATTGGTGATCTGAACAGTCTGAGCGGGCGAGAGCTGCCCGGTTGCAGTGGCTGGAAATGAGAGCGCTGTGACGCTAAGCGTGTCGGTCGGCGGCGCTTCGCCTGTCCCGCTCAGTTGAACGGGCTGCGTTCCGGCGCCATCGGTAAGGCTGAGGGTCCCGGTGGCTGTTCCCACTTTGTTTGGGGAAAAGGTGACGGTCAACTGGCAGGCGCTGTTGGCGGCAAGTGCGCTGGTACCGCAGGCGTTGCTGGCGACGGAAAATGGTCCGGTGACGACAATGCCAGTGATGGGCACAGCAGCTGTGCCGGTATTGGTGGCGGAGACCTGAAGTGGGGCCGAGGTTGTGCCCACCGGGACCGGACCGAAGGGAATGGCGCCGGGTGTCAGGGTAACTGTTCCATTTGCTATGCCAGTGCCGGAAAGCGAGACAGTGAATTGGCCGCCTTGAATATTGGAGAAGAGGATCAGTTGCCCGGCACGTACACCTGGGACAGTAGGGGTAAATGTGACTTCTATCGAGCAAGTTCCGCCAGGAGAAACGGTTGAGGTTTGGCAGGTATCGGTCTCCGCGAAATCTCCGTTGATGGAGATGGCTGTGGGCGTCAGGGACACACTGCCGGTGTTGGTAACCGTGACAGTTTGAGAAGTACTAGTGGTTGCGTCAATCTGGCTGGGGAAGGTGAGCGAGTCGGGAAGAGCGGTGGCCGACGTTCGAGTAAGCCCGGCGCTCGCAAGTGCGGTTTGCCACACGCCGCGGCCGTAAGTGCCAGCCGTCAGAACCTGCGTGGAAGCTGCCGGGGCAGAGGCGCTCAGCGCAACCACCGGGGCCATCGGCAGGCCGGTTCCGAACGCCGACCAGCAGTTGGAAGGCATTGTGGCGCAGGTCGTGACTTGAGTTGTGAAATAGACTCCGATGTCGGTGGCCAGATAGGCCGTTTCCGAGTCCTGCGGGTCCACCAGGACTTCGCTGACCGCCGTCGACGGCAGGTTGGAGGTGAGGCTGGCCCAGTGAGCTCCGCCGTCGGTGGATGAATATACACTGAGCACCTGTTCGGCAGTATTCAAGAAGCCTTCAACGGTCAGATAGACTGTCTGCCCGCTGGCGTCATGGCTGTCAATAAAGATGCTGGAGATGTCCAACCCGTATTGATTCAGCGGCCGGGTGGAGTTGCTGACCGGATTCGGGGTCAAATCCACCCAGACAGGCATCGATGAGCTTTGCGGATCGAAGGTGGCGCTGAAGACATGGCCGGGAAGGCTCTGGCTGCCATTCAGGAGGCCATACAGGCCAACGTAGATGATTTCTCCTCCGTTAGCCAATGGTAGCGCAGCGATTGACCGGATCAGGGCATCGCCGCTGCATGGCCCGGCGGTTGAGCCGCTGTCGAGAAGCGGGCTTATGGAGTTTGCCGCGCTCCAGCCAACGCCATTCGCGGGGCCGCGCCACACCCTGCAGGTGCCGATGAGCAACTGGGCCGGGTCCAGCGGGTCGACCAGAAACGGCGCCGGAAAACTCATGGAGTATCCATCTCCGCCCACATCGGCGTCGTCAACAACAGGCGTGTTTCCGAAGCCGGTGGGGCTGCAAGCGGCAGGATCGCTGCAGAGGTAAATGGAGACCCCGGGCTGGTTATTCACGTACCAGTTGTCATTGTTTCCGGGGTCAATGGCAACCGGTCCACCGTCACCGCCGAGGATCTGGGGCCAGTCCGCAACCACTCCGGTGGTGCCGTTGACGCCGGCGGTCCCATTCACGCCCAGGCCGGCCAGGATGGTGTACTGAGACAGCCCTGCGCCCGCCATACTCTCCACTTCTGTGAGCGAGCCGAGCCCGCCATTGAGGTTCTGGAAGTGGGTCGCGTCGGATGCGGAGCATACCGGGCCGGTCTCGCCAATCGCGTCTTCTGAACGCCATAACCCGCCGTCGTTGCCAATCAGGATTTCGAGCGGATTCGCGGCGTCCCAGCCCAGGGCATGCTGGAATTCCGCAACCTGCGCGCTCATGCATGTGGTGGCGTCGGTGGTGTTCCGCCAGACGCAGCCCATGGCCACGCTGCACTTCCACAGGTCGTTGCCGCCGGCCAGCAGCCACGTATCCTGTCCCTGCCCCGGGCCGAAAGGAATGGCCGCAAGTGCCAGGTTGTAGTCGCCATTGGCGATGGTCGCAGGTCCGGCCAGCGTGCTGGTTTCAAGCGCGCTGGTGTTCCACTGTTTCGCAAAGGTGATTGTGGTGTTGGTGCAGGCTCCGGCGTTCGAAATCGCGCACGCGTCCTGCCACAGGCCCTGGTCCTGATTGTTGATATCCACGCTCCACGCGAATGTGTCGCCGCTTTGTGGATTGACCGCCAGTGTGCCGCGAAACAGCGGACAGTCGACCGACCCGGCCTGGCCCTGGTTGGCGGGACAGGCCTGCGTGGTCATGCCGGCCCCGGCCTGCGCGGCCATGCGTGTAAAGGTGATGCCGTCCGTCGATTGGTAATAGCCATGAAATCGGACCGTGGCAATGAACATCTTGCGGACAGGGTTCCAAACCACGGATGTCACAGCGTTGCCATCGGGAAGGTCGAAGATTTCCCCGGCTCCCTGCACAATCTCGCCGGGCCCATCGGTGATGGTGGCCAGGCTCCAGGTGACCCCGGCATCCGCCGAGTAGTAAAGACCCTCGTAGCTGTAGCCGGCAGCCTGGGCATTGACCAGCGTGCCCTCATAAGCCTGAGAAACAGCCGCGACAACCGTATTTGGACTGGACGTGCTCCAAGCGAAGCCGGCAAAGCCCTCGCCGGTAAAGTAGTAGACAAAGTCGGACGTGCTTTGGATGACTGTCCACGTGTTACCGCCGTCGGCAGAGCGGAGGATCCCCGCGCCATAGTAGGAGTCGAGCGCGTCGTTGGGGTCGCCGGTGCCGGCCAGGATCACGCCCGAACCGCCCGGCTGAACAGAGATCGCACCGATGCTGAGGGACGAGTCCTGAATGATGCTAAGGGCCGCGACGTTGTCGGTGAGCGGCTGGAAGGCGATCAGCGAGGTGTTGGAGACGGCGGCATTCTGCGTGGCCCAAACGCCTCCGCCCGTGGTGCCCACAAAGAGACGGTTCCCTGTCGTGTCCGCCGGGTCGAGCGCGAGGGAAGAGATTCTGCCAGTGACCAGGCCGTAGTTTGGGGTGGTGACCGCGGTCGGGCCCAGAGGCAGCCATGCGTTCACCGAAGGTTGGGAATTTGACTTCGGGGGCACAAGGTCGCGTCTTGCCTTCCCTGCTCCAACCCGCTGGCCGGGCGACCATCCGCGGCGAGCCAGGAATCGCAGCGCCTGCAAAACGCGCGGTGGGGTTGGAACAACGACTGCGCGCCGGTCGGAGTGTTGCGGAGTGGAAGCGACAGGTATATTGGGCTGGCCGGCATCCGCAGTTTGCGCCCGCGCAAAACCTGAAAGCGAAATGGCCTGCACCGCCAGAATCGCCGCACAGGCCGTTCGCGCAGTGCTTGCGTTACCCCGGAACCAGGGCACAAAGTCGTTCCAATCCCAACTCAGTCTCCGCATGGACGCACGTCCGGAATCCGATTCCGGCCTCCCCTCTCACATCATGCGAGGGGGATTTGGCCGGGACCCATTCAATCTGATGGTGCGAAACGTGCAAGTTCCGGGATTGGAATTTTCGAAGTGATTATAGTACTGAATTGGGAATTTCTAATGTGCGTCTGCTCACGATTGAAGCCGCCAGCCGATGCGCTTTAAAACAACCGGCTTTCTCCCATGTGCTTCACTGCTCCGCCGTGTTGGCGGATGTAGGCTTCGGCATCGAACTTCTTGGCCGTGGCTGCGCCGGACATGGGTCGGACCAGGCCGAAAACAGGCCTATTGAACCAGGGGCGGTCATGGCGCCCAACAATGGCCCAGGCAATGCCGGCGTAGCCGTTGGGATCCCGGCCGTCAAGCTCGTACCGGTCGTTGAGGGTAACGGCCCATTCAAAGGCGCGGGCTGGGTCCGGCGCCCATTCCAGGATCTTCTTGGCCCAGTACATGCGCATGTAATTGTGCATCCAGCCTGTATCCACCATCTGCCGCTGAGCTGCGTTCCAAAGGTCGTCGGCCGTCTCGGCGCGCTCCAGTTGTTGCAGCGAATAGCGATGCGGACGAGGGTCGGCGGTGTGCTCCACGAGCGATTGCCGGGCCCAGGGCGCGGCGCATTCCCAGTTGTCGTAGTTGGGTTCGTGGCGCACAAAAAGCACCGCAAGCTCCCGCCATCCAATCAGCTCGTCAAGATACTTTTCGCCAGCCGTGGCAGAGGCTTTGCCCTCCGCGACAGCCTTATTCACAGCCAGAGCAATGGTGATGGGCCCAATGTTGCCGAAGTGCAGCCAGGGCGACAGGCGGCTGGTGCCGCTCAGCTCAGGATGGTTGCGCTTGGTCTCATAATCCTTCAGTTCCACATTGACAAAGTCCTTCAGTCGCTTCATCGCAGCGTGGGTTCCACCGGTAGAGCTGTCGACGGGGCCAATGCTGCGGTCCAGCTGCTTGAAGCCCGCAGTGATGTCCTTGTCGAGCGGATAACTTGCAAGGGCCTTTGCCTGCAGAAAGCTATGAAGTGGGTTGGCATTTACCTGTGCTACGAGATGTTTGGGAATCTCCGTCCTGAGGTGCGGCCGGAAGTGGTGCAGCAGAACGAAACTGCGGTTGAAGATGCCAGAGGGTACAACCACATCGGCATCGACGGTCCAGTAAGCGATCTTGAGGCGCTTCGCAAGCACCTTCCGCCAGCGCTCGGGCTCGCGGCACGGGTTTTCGTCGCCAATGAGCAGGGCGGCTTCCACTTCTTCGAGGAAGCCTTCGAGAGTGCTTTCGTTGGTGCGGCGCAGGACAAAACCGACGCCGCGTTCGGCTGCGTCTTCCGCCACATCGCGCAGCCCCTGGTGAAGAAAGTGATAGTGACGCAGGTTGGCGTTGGGGTAGTTTGGAATGACCTGGAAATAGACCACCACTGGCAGGCCGAGCATGTTTGCGGCCTCGATTGCGATGTCGAGCGCCGGGTTGTCAAGGATGCGCTGGGCACGCTGCATCCAGTAGACGACGCACTTCGCGTTGTTCCGCGGCGGCCCTGCGCGTCGAACAAGGACACGAGCCTGATCGGAGAGACGAGCGAGTTCGGCGGGGATTTGCGAAACGAAAGTGAGGGAATTCATTAGGCGCAGCTTCTATTCTGCATACTTCCGCAGCAGCGCATTCGCCAGGATGCAGAATTGCTTCGACCAGATCAAAAACACACTGCGGAATTGGAGTTGTCCAACGGACTTGCAAGCGCAAAAAAAGCCGCCCAATCGGGCAGCCTCTTTGCTTGTCTCAGAGTCCAGACGCTAACTGATCACCGACTACTGATCACTGACCACTGCCTGCTACCACTGCCCCCAGGCGCGGCTGATATAGTCGGCCAGCGTCATGCCGACCAGCGTGAGAAAGGTGAATAAGCCGCAGAAGACGGTGAGTTTGGTGAGCCTGGAGCTGTACTTTACGTGCATGAAGAACAGGACCACGATCATCGCCTTGATGCAGGCTATCAGGATGGCCGCGATGGGGTTGAAGACGCCCCACTCCTGGAAGGACGCCCATACGGTAAGTCCGGTAAGCACCAGGAGTGTGGAGCCAACGATTATGTAGATCATTGGGCTGACAACGTGATGCTGCGACGCTTCCATCTCTTTCTGATCGGTCATGCCACGAGTCTCCTATTAGTCCTTGGGGTCATTGATGTCGGCTGATCAAGTAGAGCAGCGGGAACAGGAATATCCAGACGATGTCGACAAAGTGCCAATACAACCCGAAGTTCTCAACGAATGTCACGTGCCCCAATGTGTAAGCCCCGGCTCGAGCTCTGAGAATCATGTACCCCAGGATGGCGATGCCGATGATCATGTGCAAGGCATGCATACCAGTCATGGCGAAGTAGAGGAAAAAGTAAAGCTCCGTGTGACGCGCCATGTCCAGAGCCAGCGGCTTGTCGTGGTATTCCTTGTAGATCTCAGGATCGGACTGGGGATCGACAAACGACTTGAGGCTATAGTGGAAGCCCGGGACGTGGTGTTTTTCGATCTTCTCTTTGTACTCGACGGTCTTGATGCCGAGAAAGCCAATGCCGAGGATGAAGGTGAGCACTAGGCATAGCACCAGGCCAGACTGTTTGCGCATTTCGGCGCACCACACGCCCATGGCCATGGTGAAGCTCGATGTGATGAGCACAGCGGTGTTGAGCGTACCCCAGAAGATGTTCAGCTGGTGCGACGCCTCAACAAACGCCGGGTAATACCAGTTTCGATAGATGAGATAGGCCGTGAACAGGCCGCCGAAGAACATGACTTCGGTGAGCAGGAAGAGCCACATCGCGAACCCGGCAGCGTCAGCCTGCTGCGCCGTATTCTCGAAGTGGTGTCGCAGGTACGCCGGATGCGCTTCGTGACCGTGTTCCGGAGCCTCGTGGGCAAGAGCTGTGCTATCCGACAATGGTCACCTCTTTCTCTTTCTGCTTGTCGAGCCACTCATAGTCGTACGCTTCGTGGTCCATGATCGGGGTGACCGCAAAGTTCTCCGTCAGCGGCGGCGACTGGATCTGCCATTCGAGACCGGTTGCCTGCCAGGGATTGTCGCCCGCGATCTCACCGTACTTGAGCGACCAGGTGAGATACAGGATGGGCAACAAGTAGCCTATTCCCAGAATCGTTGCGCCCGCAGTTGAGAAGACATTGAGGATCTGGAACTCCGGCGGGTAAGCAGCGTACCGCCTCGGCATGCCCAGGACGCCCAGGATGAACTGCGGGAAGAACGTCAGGTTGAATCCGATAAAGGTAACCACCGCCGCCAGCTGGGAGATCTTTTCCGGGTACATGCGCCCGGTCATCTTGGGCCACCAGAAGTGGATGCCAGCCAGGAATGCCATGAGCATGCCACCCACCATGACGAAGTGGAAATGGGCCACGATGAAGTAGGTTTCCGTCAGGTGGATGTCGGTCCCCGAAGTGCCCAGGAAGACGCCAGTCAGTCCGCCAATGGTAAACAATCCCATGAAGCCGAAGGTATAAAGCATCGGCGTTTCGAACGTGATGGAGCCCTTATAGAGCGTGAACGCCCAGTTGAATATCTTGATCGCGGAAGGCACCGCAACCAGCATGGTCAGCAGCGAAAACACGAGCATCGAGTAGTTCGAAATGCCCATGATGAACATGTGGTGGGCCCACACAAAGAAGCCGAAGACAGCGATGGCGACCGAGGAGAACGCGACCGCGGTATAGCCAAACACACGCTTGCGACTGAAGGTTGAGATCGTCTCGGAGATGACGCCCATGCCGGGCAGAATCATGATGTACACGGCTGGGTGCGAGTAGAACCAGAACAAGTGCTGGAACAGCAGCGGATCGCCGCCCTTGGTGGGATCGAAGATGCCGATGCCGACGGTGCGTTCGAGCGCCACCAGAACAATCGCGATGGCCAGAACCGGTGTACCGAGCACCATGAGGATGCTGGCCGCATAGTGCGCCCAGACAAACAGCGGCATGCGGAACCAGGTCATGCCCGGGCAGCGCATCTTGTGGATGGTGACGATGAAGTTAAGTCCGGTGAAGATGGAGCTGAATCCGGCAATGAAGACCGCGAGCCCCGTGGTGAGCACATTCGTGTTCACATAATGCGTTGAAAGCGGCGTGGTGAAAGTCCAGCCCGTGTCGACGCCGCCCGTCGCCATGGTGTAGATCACCAGCATGCCGCCGGCGATGTAGAGATACCAGCTGAGGAGATTGATCTTGGGCAGCGCCAGATCCTTGGCGCCGATCATCAGGGGGATAAAGAAATTGCCCAGCGTGGCTGGGACCGACGGCACCAGGAAGAGGAAGATCATTACCACGCCGTGCATGGTGAACACCTTGTTATAGGTGTCTGTGGCCATCAGATCGCTCTGTGGAGTGAGCAGTTCCAGGCGGATGAGGCCGGCCAGCGCTCCGCCAATGAAGAAGAAGAATGTAATGGAGATCAGGTAGAGAATTGCAATCCGCTTATGATCGCCGGTCAAAAGCCAGCTCAGAAGGCCGTTCTCCTTGGTGTAGAAGTTGACCTTGGGAATCCTGGCGGTAGATTGATCAGGGAGAGTGACAATTGTGGAGCTCATTGCTTCACCATTCCTTCGGTGGCGGCCTTCGGTCCGGTCGCGGCGGGTGCAGCCGTCGTGATCTTGCCTTCGCCCTCCGGCAGCAGGCCAGTCGTGTTTAAAGTCTGCTGAATGCGATAGTCGGAGTTGAGATTCTTGATGTACTCAACCAGGGAAATCACGCCCTCTTCACTCACCTGTCCCTGGTAGGTGGGCATGATGGGCGCAAAGCCCTGGGTGATGTGTTGGGAGGGGTTCAGTATCGATTCACGCAGGTACGCATCGTCGGCAAGCACCGTGCCGCCGCTGGTAAGCGCAAGCTTCGATCCATAGACATTGGCAAGATTCGGTCCACGCGCATCGGGCTTGCCATTGTGGCATGCGTTACAGCTGAGGCTGGCGAACAGCCGTTCGCCGTTCTGTGCCAGAGACATGCCGCTGGTGGAGTCCGCGAGCCATCTCTTATAGTCATCCGGCGTGAGCACCACGATGTCTCCGATCATGGCCGAATGGCTTGTGCCGCAGTACTGTGTGCAAAAAAGGTGATAGGTTCCAGGCGTTGTCGGCTCGAACCACACGGATGTGTACCGGCCGGGGATGGCTTCGCGCTTGACGCGGAAAGCAGGAATCGAGAAGCTGTGGAACACGTCCTGGGAGATCAATGTCAGCTGAATGGGCTGCCCGGTTGGGATATGCAGAGAGTTGATCTCATGCTGTCCGCCCGGGTGTTCGGCCTTCCACATCCACTGCTTGCCGACCACGTAGATGTTCATGGCATTCGCAGGCGGTGTGTAGACGCGGAAGTAGATGAGCGCGCCCCAGACAAACATCACCAGGAAGAGCCCCAGGGGAATGATGGTCCAGGTTGCCTCCAGAATCGTTGATCCTTCGATCTGCACCGCGACAGGATGACGCTCCTTGCTGTACAGAATGCAAAAGCTGGTGACGATCAAGATCACGAGGGTAAGCCCGATGAGGCTGACCAGAATCTCGAAGAAGAGGAGCGCATCCATCTCAGGGGCGAGTTTGGACGCCTCCGGCGGAAACAGCGCGAAGTTCGTCATCCACTTGACGAGAAACTGCCAAATTATTGGACTGATGTGGCTCATTCCGTTATCCGTTCACCTTTGTTCCTGTCCCCGTTGTGCCTTTACCGGCTTTTCCGTTGCCCGGAGCCGCTGCACCGGTTGTTTCATGTTCGGCGCGATAATCCTTGCGGAACATGACCAGCATGAAGCTCCCCAGTGTGCAGAGCGTTACTAATCCGCCCAGCTGAACCACCCTGGCAACAATCAGGGAGTGCTTATTCGTCTGTGGGTCGTAATGGTAGCAGTAAGTCAGTATGTTATCGACCGGCGAGCCGATGCGATTGGACGAGGCTTCCGCCAATCCCAGCCGCAGGTCCTTCGGTGAGTACTCAACACCCAGGTAGTATTGCGCAAGCTTGCCTTCGGGCGTCACGATCTGAATGGAACTGGCGTGCGCAAACTGCGTGAGCTTTCCGTCTGGGCCCGGGATTTTGACATAGCCAAATCCAACCGCCTTAGCCAGCACATCGATGTTGGCTTGTGCGCCGGTAAGGAAGTGCCAGCCGTCTGCCGTCTCCGGATGCCCATAGCGCTTGAGGTAACTGCGCTTCTTGGCCGCGGCCAGGTCCGTTCCCTCGGTGGGATCGATGCTGACCACAACGATGTTGAAGTCCTTGCCGGGCACTTCATCCACCATTTGCAAGGCACCGGTAAGGCCGTTCAACTCCTCCGAACAGAGCATGGGGCACTGGTAGTAAACCAGCGCAAGTATGGCGGGCTTTTTGCCGAAGTAGTCGCCCAACCTCACCTGCTTGCCTTGATCGTCTGCGAATGTCAGGTTGAGCGGGACCTGGCCATTGAGCTTTTGAGTAACCCCCACACCGTTGAGAATCGATGGCGGCTTATCGCTGGCGGAGCCTTGCTCTTTTTCCCCGTAGCCCGAAACCTGCGCCATCATGGCGGGGCCCGAAAACACTGAGCACAATACCGCTGTGAAGGCGACGGATTGGACCGCGTACCTCCAGCGTTTCCGGATTTTCCCTGTGCTCCGCATCATCATCCTGCTTCCCTGCCCTCAGTGCCTCGTCCTACTTGTGTCCGTAGCGTGCATTTTCAACGGCCATGGCGACGGCCTGGTCGTGCTCGTATCCGGTGCGCGCAAATCCGTTTGTCAGAGGGGTTGTTACAACGATCTTTTCTTCCCCGGCCAGCAACGGCGCACTGCTCGCGGCGGGAGCAACCGGCAGTCCGCGCTGCACGATCAACTCCATTGCCCGCTCAATCGGAATGCGAATCTTGCCCTGAGACTTGTCGGCCCAGCTGTAATTTTCTAGCAGCAGGTCTTCTTTCGCATGCAGGTCGGCGATCTCCTGGTTGCCGTCATCAAGCTGCAGACGGGGCGAAGGAAACTGCTGTGTGACCTGAGCGTACTTGTTCTGGATATCCGGGTTCGCTGCCAGGTTGCCCATGCCACGCACATCCACGGTCTTGCCTTGATTCCATTTGGTGGTGGGCCCATCCACCTTGGCCATGTGTGCGTTGATCAGCATGCCTATGCCATAGCAAAGCACACCCGTAACGGCAACAAATACGCCGAGGGAGACGAGAAACACGATGATCCCAGTGGGACCGACATCCGTCTGCTCGTAGCCGGCGGACGCGTCGATCTCTTCGGGGCCGTGCGAACCAAGTTGCATCTCATTGCCGGGTTGATCCCCGTCGTGATTATGCGTGTGCATGCTCAGGCTCCAGAATCTCCGCCAGATGCGGGTCGTTGACTTGCACCAGCGGCCGCTGCTTCAGGCGCGTGCAATAGAACGCGATCCAGAAGGCCACCATCGCAGCCGGTACAGCAACGTATTCAAGAATTCCCCAGCTGAAGTGGAGGTTACGCGCGGCATCCTTGTAGTTCGGCTCGATAAGCCAGAACAGATCGAAAGCCTTGGCGAAGATCATCCAGCGGCATACCCAAACGAGGCGCTTCTTGTTGCGCTTGATGTCGCGCGAAAGCAGCAAGGTGAACGGAATGAGCCAGTGGAAGATGAAGTCCAGTGTGATGATGATGCCCCAGTGGCCGCGAATACGATCGAGATACCAGGGAATCTCTTCCGGCAGGTTTCCCGACCAGATGATGAGGAACTGCGCGAAAGCAAGATAGATATTGAGCATCACGAAAGCGAAGGTAAACTTGCCCAGATCGTGCTGTTCGGTCTGCCGAAGAATCGTCTTGAACGGCTCAGCCTTGGAAAGCGAGATCGCGACAATGATGCTCAACGCCAGGGTCGAATATCCCTGCCCAACCAGGAACAGCAGCCCATACACAGAGGAGTACCAGGTCGGATCCATCGACATGACCCAATAGATAACTGCCGCGGTCATGGTCAGCGCGTAGACCAGGATGCCGAACCCGCTGAGGTTCTCCATCTTCTTGATCCACATCGGCGTGTTGGCCGGCGAATCCTTGTCGCGCTCCAGGCCCAGGCGATTCAGCCGCCACATGTAGAAAGTCCACACCGCGAAGCAGAACACGCCAACCATTACGAACATCATCGGCTGCAGCATTGGCCGCTTGAATACCAGGCAGTGCGCCTGAATCTCGTTGATGAAGCCGGCCTTGAGAGCGGCAGCTACATCGGCGGGATTCGATCCATCCACCTGCGCCCACAGGTAAAGCTTCTTCATCCAGATAACCACCACCAGCCAGTAGACGAAGATCAGGGGTAGCGTGCGGGTCATCGCTTCCAGAGGCCGGCGCAGCAGCAGTCCCCACTTGCCGCCGGAGACATACTGGACCATGAGCAGGGCGAGTCCGCCCACAGCCCAGCCGAAGGTAAGCATCAAGCCCAGCACCCATGCGCGCAGAAAGTGTGTCCACCCGAGCCCGTCCTGCGCCTGGCCGAGAAAACCGAGGCCTGCCGCGATCACTCCGAAGACCAGCGCGACGATCACTGCGCGCGTCTTCCAGACGTCGACAAATGCCGGTGCCCCTAGATCGGCCGGGAGCGTTTTGCCGTGTTGTATATGGTGAGCCATTCGTCCTGAGTCCTTACTGCGCGGCCGCGGGGGCCGGTTTGCTTTTGGGAATCGTGATTGCGGGGTCTGCAGGGTAGGCCGGCGCCATCGCTGGATTCCCCTCTTTGGCTATCGGAGGATATGCTTGAATCGCCGTATCCGGCAGCGTCCAGGGTGCGGCAAACCCTGCCGGCAGATGTTTCTCCTGCGCAATATCCTTCAGGTCCTTCACTTGAGCGCCGGAAGGAAGATCCTTCTCTGTGGCTGCCTGGCTCAACTGCAGCGCGCGAATGTATGCCGCCACTGCCCAACGCTCTTCGGGGGTCAGTTGCGCCGAGTAGTCGGGCATGCCGCCGTATCCGTGCGTCATGACATAGAAGTAATGCGAAACCGGCTGTGCAAGACGAACCTGGTCATGCAGGTTGCCTGCCTGCTTATAGCCGCGATCGACAATCATGCCGAGTCCGTTGCCGACGCGCGAATGGCACGGAGTGCAGTACACGTTGAACCGTTCCTGGCCGCGCTGGAGCACATCCATGGTTACCGGGAACGGCATTTCGTTTTTCTCTTCGCGATAGCCGTTTGCGCCCTCAACCACGCCGGTATAGAAGTAGCTGTCTTCGCGCAACTGCCCGCGCGCCACGGTGTCCAGCACCTGCGGTCGCGCTCCGCGATGATCGGCGAACATCTCCGAACCACGCTGCGGAATCAGCTTTGGCTGGTTATGCATATCCTGCCTGCACCCAGCGATGAGCAACAGCGCGCAAACGCTCACTGTTGCGAAAATCCGTTGACAACTGAAAACTGAACACTTATTACTGTTTCGGAGGTTCATTAGTACTCCACCTCCACAACAGAAACAGCATCCAGGCTTGCCAGATAAGCTCTCGTCTCCACCAGGTCGAACTTGGGATCCAGCGCTTCGAGGCAAAGAAAGAACTTGTCCGTGGTTGCGCCATCGCGGAAGTTAGGCGCATTGAAAAGCGGATGATACAGCGCCGGAAGGCCATTGAGCGCTAGCATGCCGAAGGCAGCGGAGAGACCGGCGAACAGAATCGTCCACTCGTAGGCGGGCACAATAAACGCCGGCCAGGAGTAAGTGGGGCGTCCCGCAATGTTCAGCGGATAGGCAAGTACCGAGACCCAGGTTTCCATTGAGAACATGGCCGCGACACCCATCAGGGCGCCAATGAGAGTGATCAGGGGCACATTGTTGCGATGAAAGCCGATGGCCTCCGCCGCTTCCTCAACCGGATACGGGGTATAGCAATCCAGGCGGCGCCAACCGTCGTGGCGCGCTGCCTGCGCAGCTCTCACCAGATCGCTCGGCGTGTCGAATTCGGCCAGCAGGCCGTAAGTTCCTTCGCGTGGGGGCATAATTAGTCAGCAGCCTCCGCCGCCTTCTTGGGCGTAATCTTAGCCCCAGGCAGCATCATGCGGATTTCATTCATGGGAATCATGGGCAGGAAGCGCACAAAGAGCAGGAACAGCGCCGTAAACAAGCCCAAAGTACCAACGTAGATCATGTAATCCCATTTGGTCGCGCGGTACGTGCCCCACGACGAGGGGAGAAAGTCGCGATAGAGGCTGGTCACGACAATGACGAATCGCTCAAACCACATGCCCGTATTCACGATGATGGAGATCAGGAACATGAACGCTATGTTCGTGCGCCACTTGCGCACCCACAATGTCGTCAGCGGGAATGCGATGTTGCAGAAGACCAGCACCCAGTAGGACCAGCCCATTGGCCCGAACATGCGGTTCCACATCATGAAGGCTTCCCAGTGCGATGCCGAGTACCAGGCCATGAAAACTTCCATGCCGTACCCATAGGCGACGATAAGCCCGGTTGCCAGCATGACCTTGCCCATGTTGTCGAGGTGCCGCTCGGTCACCAGGCCTTCCAGGTGATAGAACTTGCGCAGCGGAATGGCCAGCGTAAGCACCATGGCAAACCCGGAGTAAATTGCGCCGGCTACGAAGTAAGGCGGGAAGATTGTGGTATGCCAGCCTGGCAGCACCGCCACAGCGAAGTCGAAGCTGATGACGGTGTGTACGGAAAGCACCAGTGGCGTTGCCAGACCAGCCAAAAGCAAGGAAGCCGTCTCGTAGCGCATCCAGTGGCGAACCGAGCCGCGCCAGCCGAGCGAAACAAGCCCGTAAGCGTATTGGGCCAACGGGGACTTCGCCCTGTCACGCATCGTTCCAAAGTCAGGAACCATGCCGATGTACCAGAAGACCACGGAGATGGTGGCGTAAGTGGAAACCGCGAACACGTCCCAAAGCAGCGGCGAACGGAACTGCGGCCACACATTCATGGTGTTGGGATACGGCAGCAGCCAGTAACCCACCCACGGACGGCCAACGTGGATCAGCGGGAACATGCCTGCGCAGACAACCGCGAAGATGGTCATGGCTTCGGCAAAACGGTTGATAGAATTCCGCCAGCCCTGCTTGAAAAGCAGCAGGATCGCGGAAATCAGCGTGCCTGCGTGGCCGATACCGATCCACCAAACGAAGTTGATGATTGCGAATCCCCACGCCACCGGCTGCGTGACCGCCCAGATGCCGGTGCCCTTGAGGAACAGCCAGGTAACCGCAACCATCAGCATTGTTGCGCCAGCGCCGCCAACGCTGAACAGGGCAAACCAGCCCAGCGGCGTGTCCGGCGTGAGCACAATGCCTGCGATTTTTTCGGTGACCGACTTGAAGGTCTGCCCCGGCGCAAGAACCCTGAACTCACCCGTGAGAGGGTCGAGTCCCGCAGTGCGGATCGGGTCATTCGGATTCTTCGGTTTCAGGTCCGTTGTGGCCATCGTCCCTCTTAACCCTTCACCGGTGCGTGTTCCACCGGACCGTCTTCAAGCTCCTGGTTCATGTTCAACACCGCGGCCACATAAGTCGTCCGCGGACGAGTATTCAAATCGGCAAGTACCTGGTAGGTGCGCTCATCGCTGCGCAGCTTAGCCACCCGGCTGCCCTTGTCGTTGATGTTGCCGAAGGTGATTGCGGATGCCGGGCATGCCTGCTGGCAGGCGGTGACAATTTCGCCATCGACAATGTTGCGGTTTTCCTTGTCCGACTCAATCTTCGCTGCCGAGATGCGCTGCACGCAGTAGCTGCACTTCTCCATCACGCCGCGGCTGCGCACCGACACATCCGGATTGCGGCTCAGCTTCAGGCTCTCCGTCTCGAAGTCAGAGAAGAGCAGGAAGTTGAAGCGGCGCACCTTGTATGGGCAGTTGTTGGAGCAGTAACGAGTGCCCACGCAGCGGTTGTAGACCATGGTGTTCAGGCCTTCCGGCGTATGCACCGTGGCGCCTACCGGGCAAACCTGCTCACACGGCGCGTTCTCGCAGTGCTGGCATGCCATCGGCTGAAAGTGAGCCCGCGGCGCCGAAAGATCGCCCTCAAAGTATGTGTCGATGCGAAGCCACTGCATGTTACGGCCGATGCGCACCTGCTGCTTGCCGACCACCGCGATGTTGTTCTCCGCGTAGCAGCTCACGATGCAGGCATTGCAGCCGGTGCAGCTGTTCATGTCGATCGACATGCCCCACGCGTTGGCCTCGTTGTAAGCCCAGTTGGGGAACATCGAATTATCGACGTCGGTCTTCTCGTGGCCTTCCCCCTCATTCGCAAAGCCGGGGTTGGCCTTGTATTCAGCCAGGGTGGCGTAACGAATGATGCCGCGCTCGCTGATGGCCTCATCCGCTTCCAAAGAATTGTTGCCGTTGCCCTGCTCGCCGAACGTCTTGCCGCGATGATCCTGGAAGTGGCTCTTGGTAATGGCCAGGCCCCAGATGCCGTCAACCTTGGCTAGCGTGCCGGTCGCATAGAATGGCGCATCCGTTGTGCGGATCAGATAGGCATCGAATCCAGCGCCGGAACCGACGCGGCCTGCAAACTGCCGGCCATAGCCCAGATGAACCGTGACCGAGTTATCCGGATGCCCTGGCGCTACGATCACCGGCGCCTTGACCTTGCGACCCGCAACCGTGAGCTCGACAATGTTGTCTTCTTCCAGGCCAAGCCTGGTGAGCGTGGCGCCGGAGACGATCGCGGCGTTGTCCCAGCTGAGGTTTGTTACGGCTTTCGGCAACTCCTGCAGCCAGCCCACATTCGACCAGCGGCCGTCGTACACATTCGAGTCGGGGCGGAAGATGACTTCTATCGCGTCTTTCGAAGAGGGTGCCGGAACTGTGTAAGACGAGACCATCTTCCCAGGCAACGCCACATGCGGTTGGTATGCCGTGCCGTCGATCCAGCCGTCATGCAGCGCCTTTCGCCAGCCAGTCTCAAAGTCACCCTTGATGGTTGTCTTTGCCGTCTCACGCACCGCATCATACGGACTCAGGTCCGGTTGGTTGAGCAGCGTCTGGAAAACATGATGCGCGGTCTTGCCGCCAAAGAGCGGATCGATCAGCGGCTGGACGATGGAGACTGTCCCATCGTAGGAGCGCGCATCGGACCACGATTCCAGGTAGTGAGCAGCGGGGAGTTGCCAGTGCGAAATCTGGCCGGTCTCGTCCACATTCGGTCCCAGATGCGCAACAATTTTGGCCTTGTCGAACGCTGCCGCAAATTCAAGATCGGCTGGGGCGGAGTAGATGGGATTCGAGTTCAGAATCACCAGCCAATCCACCTTGCCCGCATTCAAATCCGCAACCAGCGCCTTGAACCCGGCAATTTGATCGGAAGGCAGCGGCAGCGCGGTCTCGCTGGAAACTGTCACCGTCTTGCCCGTGTTGCCAAGCGCTGAATTGATCGCCGCGGCCAGCGCATCGACCGAAGCATCCTGATAAAGCCCGGGAATCACCACGCTCTTGCCGGCGTTGGCCTTGAGATCCTTGGCCAGCACAGCGACAAACTTCTGCTGTTCATTCGTCCAGGCATACGAGGGATCTGCAACGCCAGAGACTCCGACAGCAGAAGCGAGAGCCGCGGCAAACGCCGGAATCTCACTGGCGCGCAGACCCAGCCGATGCTCGGCCTTGAGTCCGGTCGTCGTCGGCGTGGACTCGATCGCGTAAAGCCGGTTCAGCTTTTCAGGGTCCTTGCGCCGCCTGGCATAATCAGCCACCAACTTATGGAAACCGGGATAAGCAGCGCCCGAGAGGAAGTCGGCATCGAGCGAGACGATCACATCGGCGTCGGCCAGGTTGTACTGGGTAGCGAGGCCACTCTGCAGTGCAGTCCCAGCAATCGCCGGATCAAATTGAACCAAAGTTACCTTGGGATAGGCGGCCTGCACAGCTTTCCACTGCCGTGCAAGGGTGGGCGACGTAATCGTTGCGCTCAGGAAGTAGATGCCCGTGCCGTCCTTGCTGGCCGCGGCCTTAAGGCGCAACGTATCAGCGAACTCAGCAAATTCGCGCGGTTCGCCGCGATAGGTCGCATGCTGCGAGCGATCCGGATCGTACAGTTCAAGCAGCGATCCCTGCGAAAACACGTCCGAAGAACCGTGATTGTAGGGATGCTCTGGATTGCCATCCACCTTGATGGGGCGGAACTGGTCGCTCTTTACCAGCAGCGGCACCGCGCCGGTCACAAAGGGATGGGCCGAAGCAAAGTACATCGGCTTGCCCAGAATCAGGTCTTCCGGAGCCTTGACATAGGGATAGATCGGCTCGTCGGGCTGCTTGGTGCACCCAGCCAATCCGGCCAGCGCCATCGACGCGCCCATCAGCTTCATGAAGCCGCGCCGCGAAACCGGATCAACCCACTCCTGCGCCGACGAAGGGAACTCGCGCTCCACTGCCGCCTGGAACTCAGCCGTACCGGCCAATTCATCCACTGACCGCCAATATCGCTTGCCCTTCACGCCCTTCAACTGATCTCGAACCTGAACCAGTGTCATCGGCGTTTGCTTGCTGCTTTCGATCGTGCTGTCTGCGATCATCCGGCCATTCTCTTGTTTGTTCATCGGTGGCAGACCTCGCAACTGGTCAGGTCCTTGGGTGTGCGGATCTTGTAGTGGTCCACCAGGAAGTGGCCCAATTCAGCCTGGCTGGTGAACTTCTGATAGGAAGCGGGAGCCGGCATCGCAGCCGCTGCAACATCGCTGGTCATGCCCTGCGCTCCGGTGATTGGCAATTCCAGAGAGGCAACCTCCGGGCCAGACATCGCCGGGTCTTTGGTGGTGCAACTGACACTCTTCGCCGTAGGCACGCCCGACTTGTCGTCGCTCGTCGAGCACCACACCGGACGGTCTTCCGCCGGAGCTTCCCAGGCCATGTTGTAGATCTCGCTGGTGGGCCGCAGGTTCTTTGAAGGATTACGATGGCAGTCCAGGCACCATTCCATCTGCAGCGTGTTCTGCGCGTACATCAGCGGCATCTGGTCGACGCGCCCATGGCAGCTTGCGCAGCCAATGCCCTTGTTCACATGGATGGAGTGATTGAAGTAGACAAAATCAGGAAGGTCGTGAACCTTGGTCCAGACAAGGCTTTCGCCGGTGGCCCAGCTGTGCCGCACCGGCTCCAGCAATTGGGCGTTGGTCCAGATTTGCGCGTGACAGTTGATACAGGTCTTGGTCGGCGGGATTCCGGCATAGCTCGACTTCTCTACGGTGACATGACAGTACTGACACTGGAGCCCCAGACCCTGGACGTGGTGTTTGTGGCTGAAGGGCACCGGCTGGTCCGGGCGCTGGCCCTGACGCGTCACCCAGGGAGACCGCTGCAACTGATCCAGCGTTACTCCCAGAGCGATCACGATCAGCCCCGTCAACACAAGGCTCGCCCGAGCCAGAGCGTTGGAGCTGCGATCAAATATCTGCGCCATGAATGCAATCCCTGCTTGTTTTTTCGTTTTGGTTCCGCCGAATCTACTGGCGGTTACTCGTTTTGGCTACGTGGATGCACCGCTGTGCTGGCGGTCACACATGTTGTGTTCAAAAAATAATCTTGGGCAGACATCACCCGAGAGGTGGAGGACCCCGAAAAATCAATATAGCAGCCAACAGGGTGTGCGGGGGAGGATAAAACCGTAAAAACTTAAAAAATGTCCCATGTTGAACTCTTTTGTAATTTGCTGAAAAGACTACCGCTTGTGATGAGGGTGGGGAAAGGGAAAGGGCTCCTGCGCCTCTGGCGGCTTTCGTACCAAAGGCTGGTATATTTGCACCAAAATATCACGCTTTATCCCTCCCTTGCCAGTCGCCTGTAGAGAGGCGGTGAGTGCCGGCCGGCCCTCACCGGCTCGGTTTCACCGCCTTTCGTCGACTTCTCCGAATGTCTCCCCGAAGGATTCGTCCGGAGAAGTTGCCGGCCAGCCGACGATCATAAGGAATACGTCAAGCACAAACAGGGCGATGGCGATGTCGTTGAAAAGCGTCGCCTGGCGAAGATCGGGCCAAAGTTGATTGGCAGCCCAGAACAGAAAAGCAATTACCAGCAGGACGGCCTTCAGCCACTCTTTTGCCGGGGGACGATGCGCTGCCTGATAGGCAATATAAGCAACAGCGATCAATGCCAGCGGAAACGAAGCGATAAAGTCGTGGCTCCTGGCGGGAAACATTTGGGGAAAGCCGTCCCACACCAACAGCAGCCCTACACCTGCCATTGTCACGACACCGAGGAAAACGGAGATGGACCGGTGGGACCGGTCAAGCCGAATATACATAAGACATTATTGCCTCCCCGATCAAAGGAAAGAATAAAGCCCGCATTTTCAGTTGAGTTCCATTGTGTGCAGCGCAACAAGCGCCGCTCAAGGGGTTTGCGCATCCATAGTCGCGCACCAGTTGCGGGGCTCCCTTGGGAGCCCCGTCTAGGGAAGAGCGAAGGATGTATTCCCGCTTCATACAGGCCCCGCCGCGAAGGGAGCGAACCCAATGCTTTAGAATCCATAAAAGGCATCAAAGCTCATCGCGCGAGCAGTTTTCAGTCAGTGCGGACCCGGGAATTTGCAGTTGCAAAAGGGTGCGGCGGCTCCTTCCATCGACCTTTCAAAGTCTGTTGATCAGGAAAAGCCACGGCCGCAAACCCAAAGCCGCAAGAGGACACGATCATGAAATTTGCGGGATTGCTGGTGATGCCAGCCGGTTTCTTTCTCTCCTTGGCCGCGCTGGTGCTGTTCCCTGCCGCGAACCCTGGTGCTCGGGCAGCGTTCGTTCTCTGCGGGCTGGCGGTGGAAGCGTTGGGCCTGGTGGTTGCCGCCCGCGGACACATGGAAGCCCAGGGGAAGAGCCACCAATGACGCCAAACCCGCCGGCGACACTCTCGGACGCCAGTTTCGCGCTGGTCCTGGTGCTATTGCTGCTGGCCCCGCTGGCCATTGCCGGCGTGGCGCTGATCAACACGGGCCTGGGCCGTTCGCGCTCGGCGGCGCAGTCCCTGCTGGGCAACCTGGCCATTGTTGCGGTCAGCATCATCGCATTTTCGGTGGTGGGCGCGTCGTTGGCTGGAGTGCTGCCCGGCGGTTGGGGACTCGCCTTTCATGCCGGCGGCAAGGCATGGGAATGGCTCCATGTCGGCTCGTTTTTCCTCGGCGGACTCGCCTCCGCTCCTGCGCAGGCGCAGCTTGAACTGCTTTTTGAAATGCTGGCCGTAGCTTTTGCGGCCCTCATTCCCTGGGGCTCGGGAGCGGATCGCGTTCGCATCACCGCCGGATGCGCCGTGGCCGCGGTGCTTGCCGGCATCGTGTTTCCGTTGCTGGCTCACTGGACCTGGAATGGGGGCTGGCTGGCGCAGCTTGGCATCAACTTCTCGCTCGGCGAAGGATTCCTTGACCCCGCAGGCGCAGCCGCAATCCATGTCCTGGGCGGCCTGAGCGCCCTCGTTCTGGTCTGGATCGCCGGGCCACGCCGCGGTAAATTCCCCCAGGGCGGCTTTGCCACTGCCATGCCCGGACACAACGCCGTCTACATCCTCTTCGGCTGCCTGGTGGCACTCGTGGGCTGGCTGGCCTTCAACGTTGCCGGGGCGGTTCTTTGGCTGCACGCGCCCATGTCCGCCTTGCCCGGAACCGCCGTCAACACTCTGCTTTCGGCCTCAGGTGCCGTGGCCGCCACCTTCTCCGTTACCCGCATCCGCTTCGGCAAGCCCGATGCAAGCCTCTGCGCAAACGGATGGCTCGCCGGGCTGGTCGCCTCCAGCGCCACCGCCGCCCTCGTCTTCCCGGGCGCAGCCTTCCTCATCGGCCTGGTCGCCGGAGTGCTTACGCCGCTTCTGGTCGAAGTGCTGGAGCTTGCAGTCTCCATCGACGACCCCTCCGGCGGAATCAGCGCCCACGCCGCCGGCGGCCTCTGGGGTCTGATCGCTGCTGGCGCGTTCACCGCCGGTGCGGGCCAGTTTCTGGCGCAACTGGTCGGCATTGCCACGCTGCTCGGGCTCGTGATGCCACTGCTTTATCTCCTCCTCTGGCTGCTGAACCGCGTGCTGCCGCTTCGCGTCGACGCGGATGGCGAGCGCGTCGGCATGGATCTGCATGAGTTGGGCGGCGGCGCTTATCCCGAGTTTGTGATTCACCGCGATGACTCCTACCGGTAATCGCTTGCTCCATGTAACACGTTCCTGGAATCGCCTCCCGCTGGTCGTCCGGGGAAAATCAACTTCCCACTGAAGATTTGTCCCGGACAGCCGATAGAGAGCTGGGAAGGCACGTCTTGCGGCGGGCGATTTCGGCTCCAGACCGGCTCGCTTGAACCTCCGGGCGAAATGGGAACCCGGGCAAAGTAAGGGCCCTGAGAGGATATGGCCCGATCATGACTCGAGCAATGATTTTTCTGCGTTCCAGACCAAAAACGGTCATCATGTTCGCTTACATCCTCGCGGCAACTGCGCCCTTCCTGGCCTGTATTGCGGTAGACAGCCAGGCGCCCGGCCGATTCCCGGCCAAACTGCCCTTGCTGACGACCACACGGCAGGCGCATGTCCTGTCATTCCATGAGGCTTCCCGAGCCTATCCGGTCCACCTTCGCGGTGTCGTAACTTTCTACGATCCTTATCAGGAAGGACATCCCGCTCTCTTCGTCGCAGACGCGACGGGCGGCATTTTTGTGCAGGCGGAGCGCCGCCCGATCCTACACGTTCGGCCAGGATCGTTGGTCGAAGTTTCAGGTGTGACCGATCCCGGCGGTTTCGCGCCGATCATCGTCAACTCTGTGGTTCGCGTACTAGGAGGCTCCGGGCCTCTACCCAAACCGCGCCCGGTAACGATCGCTTATTTGCTCACGGGCGCCGAGGACGGTCAGTCGGTGGCGATCGAGGGCTTGGTCCACTCGGTTGCATTGGAAGGAATGCATGTTGTCCTGACCCTGGCAACCATCGATGGCCCGATCACCGCGACCACGGTGAAGGAAGATGGGGCGAATTACTCTGGCCTGATCGACTGCAAAGTGCGGGTCCCCGGCGAAGCCGTGCCTTTGATGGATGACAAGCGTCAAATGATTGGCGTGCGCCTCCTATTCCCCAGTTTCAAGGCCATCACAGTCGAAGAGCCCGCCGCAGACGATCCCTTCAGCTTACCCATTCATCCACTGAACAGGTTATTGGAGTACAGTCCATCGCAGACCCTCCAGCACAGGGTCCATGTGCGCGGGCGAGTCACTCTCCAGTGGCCAGGAAAGAAGCTCTGCATTTTGGATGGGAATGACGGACTTTGTGTCCAGACGGAGGACCAGGCATCACTCCAGAACGGCGACCTGGTCGACCTGGCAGGCTTTCCGGCGCGAGAGAATTACCATGCCACATTATCCAATGTGGAAATCCGGCAGGCCGGTAGCAGGTTTGCTGTTCCCCCTAAAAAGATCTCGGCGGATGAGGCCTTTCACGGCGACCACACTGGCGAATTGGTCGAGGTTGAAGGACGATTGATCGGCACCACTCAGGTGATGGGCAACTCGGCGCTGTTGCTTTCGTCGGGCCAGATTGTGTTCCCCGCGGTTCTGGCCCCGGCGACGGCCAATCTCAAATCCCCCGATCCGGCCAGTGACCCTGGTCCCGCATGGGTTGACGGAAGCACGGTTCGCGTCACCGGAGTCTTCTTCGGCGTGGTTGATGCGCAGCAGATCACCCGCCAGGAGGGCATTTCCCGGCTTGAATCGTTCCAGATTCTTCTGCGCTCGCCGGGGGAAGTCGCCGTCCTCAAAACCCCTACCTGGTGGACGGCCCGCCACGCGCTGCTGGTTCTGGGTCTGGTGGCAATTCTGACTCTGGCCGTACTGGGTTGGGTCGTCATCCTTCGGCGGCGGGTGGAAGAACAGACACTCGTCATCCGCTGCAGTGAGGAAAAATTCGTTCATCTGGCGCATCACGATTCACTCACTGGCCTGTTCGCGCGCACCGTTCTGCTTGAAGTATTGGAATCGGCGATTGAGACGGCCATGCTCAAAAGAACGCCTTTCGCGCTGCTGATGATTGACGTTGATAACTTCAAAACCGTCAACGATACGCTGGGCCACGCGGCGGGCGATGACGTCCTCCGCATCGTCGCCGAACGCATCCAGGCTTCAGTACGCAAGACGGATACGGTAGCGCGCATCGGAGGCGACGAATTCGCTGCCCTGCTCCCCGGAGTACAAGGCCCGGACGAGGTTCGAAGGATCGCCGCACAGGTCCTGGCCGAAGTCTCTGCTCCAATCTTCATTCGCGGATGCGAGGTGCCGGTTTCGGTGAGCGTCGGAGTCGCCGATTATCCGGCAGGTGGCGAAGATTCCACGTCGCTCCTGCACAATGCCGATATCGCCATGTACGGGGCAAAGACTTTGGGACGCAATCGCTACCTGCTGTTTTCATCGGACATGGTAAAAGCTGCCGAAAGAGAATTCTGTCCGCATCCCCATCATGCAGGGGCTTGAATTCCCCTCGCTCCCGGGCGGAGTTTGTGATTCACCGCGACGACTCCTACCGGTAACCAATTCGCCACTTCGCCGCAACTGGATTGAATCTTCGCAGCTCATTCACGCAGACGTGTGTAATCTTTCGTTAGGACAAAAGCAAAGCATGGGACTCTTCAGCCATCTTTTCTATCCCTGGGGACTTATCCTCCAGGTGGCCGCGGTCATACACTTCATACGCCGGCGGCCCAACACCTTTTGGTTTTACATCATCATCTTTCTCGGCCCTCCGGGCGCGCTCGTCTACCTTCTTGTTGAGGCTCTTCCCGACATCGGCCTGGCCCGTGAATCCTTCAAGGTCTTTCCCCGCCGCAAGCGCATCAATCAGCTGCTCTTCGCCATTCGTGACAATCCTTCCGGCGGCAACTTTGAAGAGCTCGGCAACCTGTACATGGACGACGGCAAGCTGCAATTGGCCCGGGACGCCTTTAACAAGGCAATCGCCGCCCGCGTCGACACACCCGACACGTTTTACCGCCGCGGCATCTGCGCCCTGCAACTGGGGGACGCCGAAGCAGCTCTGCCCGACCTTGAGCGCGTAGTCCAGAAGGAACCGAACTACGACTTCCGCCGCGTCGGTGGATTGCTGGCGCACGCTTACGCGCAGACCGGCCAGAAAGAGCGGGCAGAAGCCCTGTTCCGCGAGGTCATAACTCTTTCAACACTCTCAGAAACCTATCTCAATTTTGCGGAATTGCTGGCCTCTGAAGGGAAAAACGCCGAAGCCCGCCAATGGGCACAGAGAGTTCTCGACAAGCGCCCGACCATGCCCGGCTACCTTCGCCGCCGGGAGCGCCCCTGGTTCGCCGCCGCCAGCAAACTGCTCCGTCGCCTGCCCGCTTAACGATCGGCGCCAGTACACGGAACTCTTACCGCCGCGCCAGCATCATCATCACCACAAAAATCAAAATCGGCACCAGCGCCAGACCCGCGTAAAGCATCAGCCGCCGCGCATTCGGCAGCTTCATGGCGCTCAGTTTCGGCGCCTTTCGCCCGGCATCGACACCTACCTGTTCCTGGTGCTCCAGCTCCCAGGCCATCTCGCTGGCCGTCTGGTAGCGATGGCGCGGGTCTCGACTCAGCGCTCTGTTCAGAATCTCCTCAAGCTCCGCCGAAACCTCAGGCCGCCGCTCGCGCACCGGCTCGGCATCGTGCAGCACGCGCTCATTCATCACCGCCAGCGGATTGGGCCCGACAAACGGCGGCTCCCCGGCCAGCATCTCGTAAAACATCACGCCCAGTGAGTAGATGTCGCTGCGCTGGTCGCCGCGCTGCCCCTTCACCTGTTCGGGGCTGATGTAGTCCGGCGTGCCCAGCGTGGCTGACATGTCTACAAACGTCAGCCGCCGCGCATCTTCCTTCATCGCGATGCCGAAGTCAATCAGCTTGATGCGGTCTTCGGCGTCAACCATGATATTTTCCGGCTTCAGATCTCGATGCACCACGCCGTGCTTGTGCATCGTGTCCAGCGCGTCGCAGATCTGCAGCACCAGGTGCGTGGCCCGCTCAACCGGCATGCGCGGCTCTTCGTTCAAAATCGCCCGCAGCAGCCTGCCTTCCACCCACTCCAAAACCATGTACAGGCGGCTGCGCTCTTCGCTGTTATAGGTCTTTACCACGCCCGGGTGGTCGAGCTCCTGGCCGATCTCCTGCTCGCGGCGGAAACGCTCCACCAGAACCGGATCGGCTTCCATCTCGGCGTGCGGAATCTTGATGGCTACCTGCCGGCCCGTCTGAAGGTCAGTCGCCTTGAACAGGGTAGCCATGCCGCTCCGCGCCACAGTGGAGTCGAGGCGGTAGTGGTCCAGCATGTCTCCGGCTTCAAGCGTTTCCATCGGGGTGCACTGCATAACACTCTAATTGTCGCAGCCAATTCGTAAGAAAACCGTCAAGAGAACCGAAGGGATACACAGCGAGCTACCCCCGATTTCAGTACGTTCCGCGCTCTACCAGCTCACCTGGAACAACGCCACGCTCTCCCTGGGCATTTCACTCGACAGATCAATCGCCTCGCCATGCACATCCACCCACGCCGGAGACCCGAGCATCTGCAGCTGTCCCGCAGCCTTCAATTGCGCGAATTGCTGCGCGTCGGGATGTTGCGGCGAACCCATCTGCTGCCATGCGGTGTACGCGTTGCTGTGCGTGTCGTCAATCCGATACTGCGTCACCAGAGCCCGATTGACTCCGGCAGGAATGCCGCCGATATGGATGGATGTGGCCGTTGCTGGTGCCGCGGCATTGCTGTCGTGGAAGTTCCATACGAGAACGGAAGCGCGGCCCTTGGCGCCGGTCGCCAGCACATCGACATCGGCAGCCTGGCGCACTCCAGTGTGGAGAAGAGTATCCAGCGGAACCGCGCCCGTGCTGGCTGCCTTCACGCGATCCCCTTCCATGAGCCCCAGCATGCGGAATAGGTTGAGAATCGGCTTGTCCACCCCGTTCGTCGCCAGGTCTCGAAACCCCTCGAAGTAGTCGCGGTCTTCAAACTCAAACGACCAGCTCAGCATGGAAATCAGATTCACCGCGCGCCGATCGCTCAACCCAAGCAGCCCCTTGTAGGCCGCCGCCGTGTATGCGGGATAAAGCGTGCCATTACGGTAATTATTGGCTGGATTCATCTTGGAAGAGCAAGCCGCGCAGCCTTCCGGATCGGCCTCGCTGAGAATGATGGGCAAATGCTGAAAACGCGGAAAGCCGGCGACCACCTCAAATCCCCGGTCGGCGTCGTTCAACTCGCGATTCAGCCCCATGGTCACGTGGCCCCCATCAATGGCCGGCGACCCCTTGGCATGAAATGAGATGAAATCAAGCGGCACCTGCCCGCCATCCGCCGCGCTCTTGCCGGAGTTCACATGCTCGAGGAAGTGCTGAAGAAACAGCCTGGCCTTCTCGCCACCCGGCCCAGTCGAAGCAGGCCCGCCCACCTTCGCGCCCGGCAAAGCCGACCGCACTCCCGCAACCGCGTAATCGTAGAGCTTCCAATACTCCTCGGGGCTGACGTGCCAGTAATCAATATCCGGCTCGTTCCACACCTCGAAATACCAGCCCAACACCTCGTCCCTCCCGTAGCGCTCAACCAGGTGCGCCGTCACCACGCGCACAAGCTCCCGCCACTTGTCGTAATCCTTGGGAGGGTTGTTCGACTTGCCCGATACAGTCGATTGCGGAAAGTGAACCTGGTAGGGCTCCGTACGCCCCGGCACATCGGCGGCAAGATCCCTCGGCATGAACCCCAGCTCCACCATCGGCCGAACGCCCGCTGCCTTGAACGCGTCAAAGATTCCGTCGAACAGCTTGAAGTCATAGACCGGACGTCCCTGCGCGTCTTCGCTATAAACATTGGTCGAGCTGAACTTGAGCTCCCCGCGCCCATCCCCGGACGTGAGCAGATGGTGGGTACGAATATAAACCGGCACCGGGCTCAGATCATGCATTTCCTTCAATAGCTCCGGTCCATGCGTCCCAGTCGTGTAGTTCGCCTCGTCGTAGCCAAACCAGTTGTAGAGGGGCTCAAACGGTCCGGAGTCCTGCTTCAGGTCGACCTGGATGTTAACCGCGGCCGGAACAGAAACCGTCGCAGATCGCGGATTGGGATTCTGTGCAGACATTACCACCGCAAAGAAGCTCGACACCATCAAGGCACAGCCAGGCAATAAGCAAATTCCGAAGCGATCCATCAGGGCCCTCGTTTTCATCTCGCATTGAGCTTAAAGGGCCGGAGCCTGTTTTCGACAATTCAGATCCTCAACGAGCCGATCAGCGGCCGGTGCACGGGGGTACCCAACCGGAATCCGCCCTCCCGCAGAATTCCGCCCCCATCTTCCGCGATCCAGCTAGAATCAAGTCTGGACCCCAAATGCTGCGTTTTCGCTTCCTTGCTGCCTGCGTTATGCTCGCCGGCCTCGCTGTTCCGGCTGGAGCCACCACGTCCGGCACACCCCCTCCCGGAACAGCCAGCGCCCCCGCAGCCAAATCCCACCATGAAAAGCCCGAGCCTCCGCAGGAAACCGGCTTCCTCAATCGCAAGCTCGAGCTCCACGGCGTCACCTACCGCTTTGTCGTCTACCTGCCGGAAGAATGGCGCCGCGAAGACCACAAGCTCTGGCCCATCGTCCTCGCCCTGCATGGCCGCGGCGAGCGCGGCTCCGAGGGCCTTTGGCAAACGCAAATCGGCCTGCCGCAGGCCGTGCGCGACCATCCCGAGCGCTGGCCGTTCGTCATTGTCATGCCGCAGTGCCCCCTTGCCAATGTCTGGACCGACCAGGAGATGCAGGACATGGCCCTGGCTGCGCTCGATGAGGAGACAGCTGAATTTCACGGCGACCCGGAGCGCACCTACCTCACCGGCCTTTCCCTCGGCGGATACGGCGCATGGGAGCTGGCCCGCGCCTATCCGCATCGCTGGGCGGCAATCGCCATTGCCGCCAGCGGCGTCTTCTGGAGCTATGCGCCGGAGCGCTGGCAGCAGGTGGCCACGATGCCGGCCGAGTATGCCCATGCCGTCGGCCGCACTCCGGTCTGGCTCTTCCATGGCGCAGACGACCCCGTCGTGCCATCGCGCGAAAGTGAGCTGATGTTTTCCGCTTTGAAGGCCGAGAGCGGCCATGTGCGCCTATGGATCTACCAGGGCATCAAGCACGATTGCTGGACCCGCGCCTACGATGAGCCGGAGCTGCCCCGCTGGCTGCTGTCGCACCATGCCGCGCCGGCCACAGCCCCAGAAACCACCGTCGGCGAAGCGGTTCCCGTTGCCGAGCGCCTCGTGATTCCCTTCCATCCCGCTGCCATCAAGCTGTCCACGTCGGTCCTCGACTCCCTCTCCGGCGAATACGCTGACAAGAACGGCCACCCTGTGATCACTATCTTCCGCCAGGGCGACTCCCTCTATGAGAAAAACTTGCAAGGCGAAATTGCCGAACTGGCCGCCGAGACGCCAACCGAGTTCTTCTACCTCAACGGTTCAAGCACCACGCGCCTGTTCTTCGACCGCGATCCCCAGGGCCACGTCATCGCGCTGGTCCTGAGAGACGACCGCCACGAGGAACGCTGGGAACGTCGCAACCTGGCCGCAAGCAGGTAGCAGCAGGTGGTCAGTGATCAGTTTTCAGGGGTATGACTGCGGTGCTTCTCAAACTGACCACTGAACACTGAAAACTGACAACTGTTCTTACTGCTGCACCACCAGATCATCCGCCAGTTTGAAGTGCACCACCGATTCGGCTGGAATGTCCAGATCGCGATTCCCGGTCAGGCCGGCAACCGCAGTTCCCGCGCCTCCGCCAACCAGCCCGCCCACCACCAGTCCCACACCCCCGGTGGCGATGCCGCCTACAAGCATTCCCACGCCTGCTCCGCCGCCAATGAAGGCCGCCGTTCGCTTCCCTTTGCCCTTCTTGCCCTCCGCCATTGCCCTGGTTGTCAGCGGATATTCGCTTCCGTTCAGAGTGAGCGACGTAAGCCGGAGCTCCAGCAGCGACCGGCCCTTGAAGTGGCCGCGCTCATGCGACACCACCACCACTCCGCCCACCGGCGAGCCTTTGGGAACCAGCACGCTTTGGTCCGCGCCAAATACCGGATCAACAACTTCCCCGGTAAATTTGTCGCCTGCCCGGCTGCTCTTCACGCTGATGCGCTGGTCAACCCGGATTGCCAGTGAATACCCGGCCGGAATGGTGACATTGGCCGGCACAACGGGCGGGGGAGGCAGCGGCACAGCGGAAACCGTGGGGTCGGCGGGCGGCGGAGCTGGAGTTCCAGCAGCGGGCGGAGCGACAGTGGTGGTCGTGGCCTGTGTGGTCTGTCCCTGCGCCGGCGGCTGCACCACCGTGGTCGTGGTGATCCCACTCTTGTCCACCGAGACAACCTGCTGCGCCTGACCGGTCTTTGCTGCCTGCGTCTTAGCCTGCTCCAGGGCCTTTTCCTGCTTGGAAGCGCAGCCGGAAAGTCCAGCCACCAGCAGCAAAACCGCCAGAAGCGGCGTCAAAAGGGGGAGAAATCTCATTCCACGATGGGGCGTCTTTCCCGCGAAATATCTCAACTTCGAACCGAACATTGTTGCTCCTTTTCCGTGCCTTCTTTGGAAGGAACAGTACCGACTTCGCTGCCCTTTGAATGTCCAAAAAATATCCGATGGCCCAACCTGACTGCGCAAATATTTGGATGCGCGATCCCGGGCGGAAGCTGTTTGCCTCCATCAGGCGCACCCACTCCTGGATGCAAAAATGAATCGAGGCCCCACCCGGGAACGAACCCGGCTCACCTTCCGTAGTAATCTCAGTAGATTCGATCTGTACACGTCCAACCAGGAGGCGCCATGTTTTGCAGCGGATGCGGTCAAGCTTTAGTAGCAGGTCAGGCGGTGTGTTCGCAGTGCGGCCGTCCGGCGGCGCCCGTGGTTCCCCCGGTACCGGGGCTGCAGTTCCAGTTGGAGAACTATGCCGGCAAGATACGCGCGCTCAGCGTGGTGTGGGTGGTTTACGCGGGCTACTCGGTGCTCAAAGCAGTCATCGGCATGACCTTTCTGCATGCCTTCCTGCCCAACTTCTTCAACAACTGGAATCACGGCCCCTGGGGACACGGCCCCATGAATTCCGTGCCTCCCGAGTGGCTCGGCCAGGCCATCTTCGGCGCAGTATGGATCGGCGTTCTCATACGCGTCGGCCTCTCCCTAGTTGCCGCCTGGGGCCTGCATGAGCGCTCCCAGTGGGGCCGCATCGTTGCCATCATTGCCGCCATCATCAACCTGCTCCATCCGCTGATGGGAACCGCGCTCGGCATCTGGACCCTGGTGGTCCTGCTCGGCTACCAGAACTCAACGCTCTATGAGCAGCTAAGCTGGAATCCGCAGACCGGCGTCAACCGCTAAGCAAGCTTGGGATAAACCCGATCTCTTCGCTTTGGGTATATGCTTCGATTGGATTCCGAGATGCCAGGGAGACAAGTATGGATCAGCCGATTACTCTGCCGAATCGTCGTTGCTTTCTCACAGGAGCAGCCCTTACCGCAGGTTTGTTCAGCCTGAACCTCGCGGCACAAACAGCGGATACCAAGCCGGAAAAAGACTCCGGACTGTTCGTCATCGGTCCCAAGCCCGGCTATACCCCGCAAATCGGCACACTGGTTTCCATGCTCACCTACATTCAGTCTGCCGTCATAGGTTCGGTCAAAGGACTGTCAATGGCCGACCTGGATCATCTTTTCGACGCCAATGCCAACAGCATTGGGGCGCTGTTGCTTCACCTTGCAGCCACCGAAACCTACTACGGGATGAACACTTTCGAAAACAAGAAGTGGGACAGTTGGTCCGACGATTTGAAAAGCAAATGGAATCCCGCGATGAACCTGGGCGATGCCGGCCGCAAAGCCATCCATGGCCACGACCTCGACTATTATCTCAACATCCTGCATGAGACTCGGGAACATTCCCTCTCTGAATTCCGCAAGCGAGATGACAAATGGCTGCTCTCCACAGAAACGGAACAATTTGGGAGCAGCGACAAGATAAACATCTATTGGAAATGGTTCCATGTCTGCGAACACGAGTCCCACCACACCGGGCAAATCGCATTTCTTGCCAAACGACTACCCGGTGCCAAGACCAGGCCGGAAGGCGCCTAACTCTCCGCTGAGTGTTCCTGATCACAAAATGCGCTCTCGTCGTGCCCTACAATTTATTCCATGAGCTTTCCTCAAGTCCGTATGCGCCGCCTCCGTCGCAGTGAATCCATGCGCGCCCTGGTGCGTGAAACCACCCTGGAGCCCGGCGACCTGATCTACCCGCTCTTTCTTTGCCCCGGCGAGGGCGTGCGCAGGCCCATCGGCTCCATGCCCGGCGTCTTCAACCTCTCCATCGACGAGGCAGTCTGCGAAGCCGAAGAAGCCGCGGCCCTCGGCATCGGCGGCCTGTTGTTCTTCGGCCTCCCGGAAACCAAGGACGAACAAGGCACCGGGGCCTGGAACCAGAACGGCATCGTTCAGCAGGGCCTGCGCGCCATCAAGCAGTCGGCAGCCGCCAAAAAACTCGTGCTCATCGCCGACGTCTGCCTCTGTGAGTACACCAGCCACGGCCACTGCGGCATTGTTGCCGAAACCAGCGAAGGCTGGACGGTAAAGAACGATCCCACGCTCGACCTGCTGGCCAAAGCCGGCGCAAGCCTGGCCCTCGCTGGAGCCGACATCCTGGCCCCCAGTGACATGATGGACGGCCGTGTCGCCGCCATTCGCGCCGCGCTCGACAAGGCCGGCTGCGAAGACACACCCATCCTGAGCTACGCCTCCAAGTTCGCCTCGGCCTTCTACGGTCCATTCCGCGAGGCAGCCGACTCGGCGCCCCAGTTCGGCGACCGCAAAACCTACCAGATGGACGGCGCAAACCTCCGCGAAGCCATGCGCGAGATCGACCTCGACCTCGGCGAAGGCGCGGACATGATCCTGATGAAGCCGGCGATGCCTTATTTGGACGTCATCCGCGCCGCCCGCGAGCGAGTGGATGTTCCGATCGGCGCCTACCAGGTTTCCGGCGAGTATTCCATGCTGCAAGCCGCGTTCGCCAAAGGCTGGCTTGACCGCGACCGGGCAATTCTTGAGTCGTTGCTAGGCATCCGCCGCGCCGGCGCGGACTTCGCCGTTACCTACTTCGCCAAGGACGCCGCAAAACTGCTGTAGTAGTCGGCTGCCCCCGGTCTCGCCTTTGAGACCGGGGATTTACTAGCCACTATTCACTATCCACTAATCACTGCTTGATAAACGCCAGCAAATCCGCGTTCACCTTATCCTTCAGTGTCGAGCAGAGCCCATGCGGGGCACCCGGATACACCTTCAGCGTCGATCCCTTCACCAGCGCCGCCGACAGCAGCGCCGAATCGTTGATGGGCACAATCTGGTCGTCGTCGCCGTGAATAATCAGCGTCGGCACATCGATCTTCTTCAAGTCCTCGGTGAAGTCCGTCTCTGAGAATGCCTTGATGCAATCGTATTCCGCCTTCAGCCCGCCCTGCATCCCCTGCAGCCAGAATGAATCGCGAAATCCCTGAAAGTTCTTCGGCCCCGGACGGTTCGCCCCATAAAACGGCCCGCTCAAATCCTTGAAAAACTGCGAGCGATCTGCCAGCACTCCCGCGCGAATATCGTCGAATACCTTGATCGGCAGCCCGCCCGGATTCGCATCGCTCTCCAGCATCACGGGCGGAACCGCCCCGATCAGCACTGCCATGGCCACGCGGCTTGTTCCATGCCGCCCAATGTAACGCGCCACCTCGCCGCCGCCGGTCGAGTGCCCCACGTGCACCGCGTCCGTCAAGCCAAGCGTATCCACCAGGTCCGCAAGATCGTCGGCATAGGTGTCCATGTCATTTCCGTCCCATGTTTGCTCTGACCGTCCATGCCCGCGCCGGTCGTGTGCAATGGTGCGGTATCCGTGCGACGACAAGAATAGCATCTGGTCTTCAAACGCATCGCCGTTCAGCGGCCATCCATGGCTGAAAACAACTGGCTGCCCAGTACCCCAGTCCTTGTAGTAGAGCGTCGTTCCATCTTTCGTTGTAAACGTCAGCATGCAAATCTCCTTTTCGTCTCCGGTAAGTTGTTCAACGTTGAGGTTCAAAAAGCTCCGTAAAGACTCACTCGCAACGATTGCAGCGCCCACTGCGAGCCTGCTGTTCAATTCCGCACTCTGCCATTTCGCATAAGGGGATACGACCGCCAAGCGGCGTCTGCCCCACCGCAGGCGGCGAAAATCCCTTTGCGTTCCAGCCCATGTGTGGTCTTCTAAAGGCACCCGCCTATGTTGAAACAACTAGAAACCTACTTTGAATTCAAACGCCTGGGCACCAACTGGCGAACCGAAGTACTGGCTGGCGTCACAACGTTCCTGACCATGGCATACATTGTCCTGGTCAACCCTGCGATTCTATCCGCCACCGGCATGCCTCTGGCCGCGGTCACCGCGGCCACCTGCCTGTCGGCGGCGTTTGGTTCCATCCTCATGGGCATCGTCGCGCGCTATCCCATCGCGCTGGCCCCCGGCATGGGCCTCAATGCCTACTTCACTTACACCGTATGCCTTAAGATGCACATTCCCTGGCAGACGGCCCTCGGCGCAGTCTTTCTTTCCGGCGTTATTTTTCTTGCGCTCACCGCCTTCGGCATCCGCCAGATGATTCTCCGCTCCATTCCCCACGAGCTCTACGCGGCGGTGGCCAGCGGCATCGGCCTCTTCATCGCGTTCATCGGCTTTCGCAACTCCGGCCTGGTGGTTGGCGACCCGGCAACGCTGGTCGGCCTCGGCAACCTGCGCAACCCCACCACATTTCTCGCACTATTCGGCCTCATTCTCATGGTGGCCCTGGAAGTGAAGAAAGTGAAAGGCGCAATCCTGCTGGGCGTGCTCACCACCACCGCCTGCGCATGGGCACTGGCCTCCGCGATTTTGCATACGGGCCTGCATACCGGTAACGCATCCGGCGCTATCGCACCCGACTCGGCCACTGCCTGGGCTCGGAGCCTGGTTCACTGGACACCTGCTCCCGGCGGCTTTCAAGCCCTGGGCGCCACGATGCTCAAGCTCGACATTCGCGGCGCAATCAACACCGGCCTGCTTGAAATTGTCTTCGTCTTCTTCTTCGTCGACCTGTTTGACAATCTCGGCACGCTGGTCGCCGTCACCAAGCGCGCCGGACTCCTCTCCGCGGACCACTCCATCCCCCGCCTCAACAGGATTCTGTTAGCCGACGCCACTGCCACCGTCTTCGGCTCCATGACCGGAACCTCCACCGTCACCAGCTACGTCGAGTCCACCGCGGGCGTCATGGCCGGCGGACGCAGCGGCATCACCGCAATCGTCACCGGCCTGCTGTTTCTCGGCGCCATTGGTGCGGCTCCGTTTGTGGGCATGGTGCCTTCGGCTGCCACAGCCCCTGCGCTCATCCTGGTCGGCTCGCTCATGCTGGCCACCATTACCGAGATTCGTTGGACTGACCCTCTGGTCGCCGTCCCCTCGTTTCTCACCCTCATCCTCATTCCGCTCACCTACTCCATCGCCAACGGTCTCGGGTTCGGCATCATCGCATGGGCGGTGCTGCATCTGGCCGCCGGAAAATACCGCCGCCAGGACTGGCTGCTCTATGTGCTCGCCGCTCTGTTTCTAATCCGCTTTGTTTACCTAGGAGCAGGCTGAACCGGCCTCTTGCTCTTCGGCTTGCCCTGCTTGGTACCCTCTGCGCAGCGACGCCGAAAAAGTCGTAAACTCATACCATCCACACCCTGTACTATGAGGTCAGGATCGCGTCATCCAGTAGCGCGTTGCCCAGTCGAAAAATACCTTTGATAAACGATGCTTTCAACTCGCGGTCCCGTTCGGCACACGGCTTCACTCCGCGGACGCTGGCAATTGCTGCCGCGGGCTCCCTTGCTCTCGCCCTTGGCCTTTCCGCCTGTGAAAACGTAGCCACCTATACACAGCCCAGCCTGGTGCGCGTAATTGACGCCTCATACATTGCCCCAGCCGTGAATGTGCAAGTGGAAGGGACGCTGCTGGCGGTGAATATCGGCCAGGGCGCAATTACCCCCTACGGCACGTTGCCCGCCTCTGCGGCCGCTCCCATCGATGTCACCGCAGCCACCGGAGGCACTGCCCTGGTCACCACGACCGGAACATTGCTGGCCGGCCATCAACACTCCGTATTCCTCACCGACAACGGCGCGGCGCCCACCAGCTACCAGGTCACAATTCTGGAAGACCAGCAGCTTGCCGCGGCAAGTGGCCACTCCGCCTTCCGCTTCCTCAACCAGGCGCCCAAAACCGGGGCCGTCGATATCTATATGGTTCCCGCCGGCACGACGATCGCCAACACCATCCCGCTGGTGACCGCCCTGCCCGTGGGCGCGACTGCCGGATACGTCAGCTTTACGTCGCAGTCCGTGACCATGGTCATTACGCCGACCGGAGTATTAACGCCCAAGTACACCTCCCAGGCGCTGGCTCTGGTCGGCGGCGAAGTACGCACCATCCTGATCGTCGATACCCAGTTGACCAGCAATCCCCCGGTTGAAATCTTTGTCGCCAACGACGTCAACTGACAGTCCTACGGGACTGACCGCTTCGCTGAATCACCGGATCCCTGAACGATCAAACATATGCCCAGACTCGTCTTCACTCGCGGCATCCTGGCCTGTTGCCTCTTCCCCTTATGGGCGGCGGCCTGGGTTTCCGCACAACAGGTTGACGGCTACCAGGTGGTCCATGCCTACCCACACGACGCCCACGCCTTTACCCAGGGACTCGTCTACGTCGACGGTCACCTCTACGAGAGCACCGGCCTCGAAGGCCAGTCTTCCTTGCGCATGGAAGACCTTGAAACCGGCCTCATCGACAAGTTTCAAGATGTCCCTGCCAAGTACTTCGCCGAAGGCCTCACCGACTGGGGAAACGCACTGATCCAGCTCACATGGCAGAACCATCTCATCCTGGTCTATGACCGCGCCACGTTTCGCCTTCTCCGCACCATCCCCTATCCCGGCGATGGCTGGGGACTCACCCACGACGACAAAAGCCTGATCCTCTCAGACGGATCAGCCAATCTGCACTTTCTCGACCCCATCACCCTCAAAGAACTCCGCCGCATCACTGTTCGCGATCACTGCGGCCCCGTCACGGAGCTCAACGAACTCGAATTCATTCATGGCGAGATCTACGCCAACATCTGGCACACCGATCGCATCGCCCGCATCTCACCGGCGACCGGAAAGGTAATCGACTGGATCGATCTGAAGGGATTGCTGCCCGCCGGCCAGCATTCCACCCCGGAAGCGGTGCTGAACGGAATCGCCTACGACCCAGTGCATGACCGCCTGTTCGTGACCGGAAAGCTGTGGCCGAAGATCTTTGAAATCCGGCTCGCACCGCACACGGCAAAGCCGGTGCTGGCTCCTTCCACCAGGCCGTAAAGAGTGCCTTCCAAGCCGCCGCCAAATACAAGGGCATTGTCTATTTATGTTTATGAACGGTCTAAGGGGATAAGTTTCGCGATTATTCTTTAAGCCTGTGGAAAACTGGCGCTTTCCGCTTGATCCCCGAGGCGGCCCTTCCCTATAATTAAGTCACTGCATTTCTTCTTATTACTCAAGTTTGTATTTCTTTCCATAGCCCCAGCAAATCTGTAACACGAGTAAGAACGTGTAACCGCTGAACTTTTTTGCCTTGGGGGAACAGAAAGCTATGACTTGTACGTGGTGCGGATCACCTCATTTGAGGACATCCCGGCTTTATTTCTTGGAACTTCCACACTTATTTGCCCTTCAATTGCCCGTTCGCTGCCGCGAATGCGACGAGCGATTCTTCATCAACTTCGTCCACGCAATGAGAATCCGCGCAGCCGCGAAGGCGCGCCGCCGTGCTAGGCAGAATCGAAGATTCGCCCATTACGCGCATACAGATTTCAAGGCACACGGTGTAAGGCTACCCGCTTCGCTTCTCAGTAAGTAACAGCGTGGGTCTTCGCGGAGCTGAAAATGGGAAGCCGGCCTGATTGCATTGCGGGCCGGCGACCATCGTCACTGAACGAACTCTGCTGCCGCGATATACTCTCTGGCAAATGCCGATCCTGAGCTTATTCGCACTGTCACTGGGGAGCGAGTTGCAGGACACGGCAACGCTGACCATTGTGTTTGCGTTCGCCGGGTACCTGGTGACCTTTCTCAGCACCCGCATGCTGGCCCGCCGCCAGGACAAGCTTGCGCTCGTGAACCGGCGCCTCAACGAGTTTTACGGCCCGCTGTATGTCGCCTCCCAGGCAGGCAACATTGCCTATCGTTCCCTGCTCAAAAAGCAGGGAAAAACGCAGAGCGAGCCGATTCGCGACCAGGATATGAAGGAGTGGGTGCTGTGGATGACCACCATCTTCATGCCGCTAAACGACATCCGCGAAAAAGTCATCATTGAGAAGGCGCACCTGATCGTCGAGGAGCAGATGCCTCAGTGCCTGCTCGACTTTGTCACGCACGTTGTGGGCTACAAAGCAGTGTTGTCAAAATGGGCCGAAGGCGACTTCTCGGAACGTCGCTCCACCATCGGCTGGCCCCCGGAGTTCGACGCCTATGTGCGACGCTCTTACCAGGCCCTAAAGACCGAGCAGACTCACCTGCTGCACAATGCGCCGTGGCGCGTCTGGCACAAGGTCAGGCGCCGCAAATAGCACTGCTTGCGATTCCCCACACATCGCTAACAGCCTCATACCATAAGCGTCGGATTCAGTGACGTCACCTGCACCACAGCCTTTGTCAGCCGCGCCTCCTGCGGCCGTGCGCCTTTTTCCTCTACACGCGTATAAATGTGCTCGACCGTCTCCACCAGGTAAGCGCCAGGAAGAAACTCAACCTTCTCGCCAACTCCCTGACCCGGAAGCAGGACAACATCTCCCGCCTTGGGCAGCGAGTGCAGGGTTTCCAGCGGCACCAGGTTGATGCAGGTCCCGTCTCCGCTCACAAACTCCAGGCAGTTCAGGCTGTGCGGCGCGCCCGCCCGCGCCTGCTTTGCCTCCTGCCGGGCCTTCAGCGCCTGGTAGTAGGTAGCCACAGTTATGGGCAGCGCAATGGCGAACCCCAGGATGTTGCTATAGTGTGCGATCAGTGCTGGCCAGTCCATCGGGAACAACCTCCAGGGAAGCCCAGTAGATCACGCCACCCTCCCTATACAACAGCCACAAAGAAAACGGGCAGCCTCCAAACCCACCGGAAGCCGCCCTGATCCCTGTTCCCTGTTTCCTGTTTCCTGTTTCCTAGTACCGATAATTCTCCGCCTTGTAAGGCCCTTCTACCGGCACGCCAAGATAGTCCGCCTGCTTCGGCGACAAGGTAGTCAGTTTCACGCCGATCTTCTCCAGATGCAGCCGCGCCACTTCCTCGTCGAGCTTCTTCGGCAGCACATACACGCCGATCTTGTAAGTGTCCTTGTTGGCCCACAGGTCAAGCTGCGCCAGTGTCTGGTTGGCAAAGCTGTTGGACATCACGAAGCTCGGATGCCCGGTTGCGCAGCCCAGGTTCACCAGCCGTCCTTCTGCAAGCATGAAGATCTCATGCCCGTCGGGGAAGATGTACTTGTCAACCTGCGGCTTGATATTCAGCTTGGTTACGCCCGGCTCCTGGTTCAGCGGATCAACCTGGATCTCGTTGTCGAAATGCCCAATGTTGCACACGATGGCCTGGTTCTTCATCTTCTTCATGTGGTCAAGCGTGATGATGTCCACGTTCCCTGTTGTGGTCACGTAGATATCGCCGCGTCCCAGCGTGTCTTCCACGGTGGTCACTTCGTAGCCTTCCATCGCCGCCTGCAACGCGTTGATTGGGTCAATCTCGGTGATCACGCAGCGCGCGCCCATGCCGCGCAGCGATTGCGCGCAGCCCTTGCCCACATCGCCGTATCCGCAGATAACCGCCACCTTGCCCGCAACCATCACGTCCGTCGCGCGCTTGATGCCGTCCGCCAGCGACTCGCGGCAGCCGTACAAATTGTCGAACTTGCTCTTGGTCACGGAGTCGTTCACATTGATAGCCGGAACCAGCAGCGTTCCCTGCTCCAGCATCTTGTACAGGCGATGCACGCCGGTCGTGGTCTCTTCTGAGACTCCGCGCCACTCCGCGGCAACCTTGTGCCAGTGCTGCGGGTCTTCCGCATATACCTTCTTCAGCAGGTCCTTGATCACCTGCTCTTCGTGGTTGCCACTGGCCGTGTTCACCCAGCCGTCGCCGTTCTCCAGTTCAAAGCCCTTGTGGATCAGCAGCGTCACATCGCCGCCATCGTCCACCACCAGTTGCGGCCCCTTGCCACCCTTGTGCGCCAGGGCCTGGTACGTGCACCACCAGTACTCCTCGAGCGATTCGCCCTTCCACGCAAACACCGGCACGCCGGTCGCGGCAATCGCGGCTGCCGCGTGGTCCTGTGTGGAGAAGATATTGCAGCTCGCCCAGCGCACATCCGCGCCCAGGCTCACCAGCGTCTCAATCAGCACAGCCGTCTGTATCGTCATGTGCAGCGAGCCGGTAATGCGCACGCCTGCAAGCGGCTTGGCCGCTGCATACTTGTCACGGATCGAGACCAGTCCGGGCATCTCGTGCTCGGCAACGTCCAGTTCCTTCCGGCCCCAGTCGGCCAGCGACATATCGGCTACTTTGTAAGCCTGTTCGGTAATTTCGAGGGTTGAGGTTGCCATCCGGATCTCCTTATATCGTCAAATCGTGATATGTTGATATGTAACAGAACCGCACCGCTTCGTCAAGGCCAATCCATGCCCTCGATCCTGAAAACTCTTCGCGTCGTCGCAGACCCCAGCCGCCTGCGCATCCTGCTGCTGCTTAGCCGCGAGGAGCTCTCCGTCGCCGAGTTGCAGGAGATTCTGACCATGGGGCAGAGCACCATCTCGACGCATCTGTCGCAGTTGAAGCAGGCCGGGCTGGTTGAGGACCGGCGCACCGGCAAGAGCAACCTCTACAGGCTGGGGCCGGCGAATGGCGCCCCGTTGGACGAGATCCTCGCCCTGGCGCAGAAGGAGATTCCGGAAGCTGCCTCGGATCAGGCGGCCATGCGCCGGGTGCTGCGCAAGCGGCAGGATAAGATGCGGAGCTTCTTTGACTCGGTGGCCGGGCGGCTGGGCAAGGATTACGTTCCCGGCAAGTCGTGGAAGTCCGTCGCCGAGGCGCTGCTGCGGCTGATGCCGCCCATGGTGATCGCAGACCTTGGCGCGGGCGAAGGGAGCTTCGCTCTTTTACTTTCCCAGGCCGCAAAGCGGGTCATCGCCGTCGACTCCAGCCCAGGGATGATTGAGGTTGGGCGCGACATGGCGCTGCGTTATGGCGTCGAGAACCTGGAATATCGGCTCGGCGATATGGAAGAGTTGCCCGTCGACTCGTCCTCCGTGGATCTGGTCTTCTTCTCCCAGTCGCTGCATCACGCCCTGCACCCGGAGCGCGCGGTGATTGAGGCGAATCGGATCCTCGTGCCCGGCGGGCGGATTGTGATTCTCGACCTGGTGAAGCACCGCTTTGAGGAGGCTCGCGAGCTCTATGCCGACGAGTGGCTTGGGTTCAGCGAGACTGAGCTTGAATCGATGCTGCAAAAGGCCGCGTTCGTCGAGATTCAGACTTCGGTGGTGCACAAGGAGCCGGAAACGCCGCAGTTTCAAAAGCTGCTGGCGGTTGCGAGCAAATCAAGTGCGCAGGCCGCAAGCCAACCGTGGCAGAACGATCTAAATCGAGAACGAACGCGCTAGGTTCGCAGCCCCGGAATGAACTGATTTCGGGAGATATTCCCGGCTAACTTTTCCTGTCCGGACAAGAATCTGGTTGACATGTGATTGAAATTCCGGCATAAAGGCTGGGTACACTTCCCCCCGGGCTAAGTAACAATCCCGCTGATATGAAGTCGCATGGAACGCTGCTTATCCGTGGCACGGCTGGCTACGGAACCGGCTGTTTCCTGGGGTGCGCTTCTCTCGCCGGCCAGTGCGCGACGCGTTCGATGCGGCGCACTGCCTGGTGCGTTCTGCGCAAGAACAAACCCACCGGCGTGTGCCAGCCGGGCCTGCTCGGAAACCTGCTCGAAACTCGAGTCACGATTCCAGAAAGCGAAATGTAATGTTCCCTTCTGCCTTCCCCCCAGCAGTGCGCCAGGATTGTGTCTCGCTGCGGGTCAGCATTCGGCGTGTCGGATTGAAGAACGTTTGCATGGCGGGCGTGATTCTGGCCTTATGTTTGACCGCGGCCAGGCCGCTGGCCTCGCAGGTCGCCAAGTTCAGTGGGGCGGTTGTCACTCTGGGCGGTGGACTCAGCGAGCCCTTTGGCATCGCGGTGGATTCGAGCGGGGACGTGTTCTTTGCTGACGGTGGCAGCAATACGGTGAAGGAGATTGTGGCAGTCAACGGCAGCATTCCTTCCTCTCCCACCATCAAGACCTTGGGCAGCGGATTCAAATTCCCTCATGGCGTGGCGGTGGATGGGCACGGAAACGTATACGTCGCCGACTACTACAACAATGCGGTGAAGGAGATCTTGGCCGCAGGTGGTTACGCGACAATCGAGACCCTGGGAAGCGGATTCAAACTACCACAAGGCATAGCAGTAGACGGGAGCGGAGACGTTTTCGTCTCCGATTACGGCAACGCGGAGGTGAAGGAGATCATAGCGGTGAATGGAAGCATTCCTTCATCCCCGACGATCAACATTCTGGGCAGCGGATTTATCTCCCCGAAAGGTCTGGCAGTGGACGGAAGCGGGGACGTTTTCGTCGCCGACAGTGGCACCGATACGGTGCAGGAGATTGTGGCGATCGATGGGGTGATTCCATCCTCGCCGACGATCAATAGGGCGGCCGCCGGATTCAGCGCCCCCTGGGGTGTGGTGCTGGACGCGGCCGGGCACATGTTCGTCGCCGATATCGGCAGCAACGCAGTTTTTTATATCGCATCGCCGGGCACGTTCTCTGGCCCCAACCCTGTTTTGGGAAGCGGATTCAGCGGCCCAGCGGGCGTGGCGCTCGACGGGAGCGGGAACGTGTATGTGGCCGATTCCGGCAACAATGCGGTGAAGGAGATTGACTTCGCGGGTGGAAACTTTGGAGCAATCAACGTGGGAAGCACGGGTGCGCATCCCATTACGCTCGACTTCACCTTCAACAGCTTGGCAGGGGCTGGCCCAATCTATGTGGTAACGCTGGGCGCGGCGGGGTTGGACTTTACGGATGCCGGCGGGGACACCTGCTTGACGACTGGTTATAACACAGTTGGGACCTGCACAGTGAACGTGAACTTTAAGCCAACCGCTCCAGGACCCCGCTACGGCTCGGTTGAGCTGGTTGGTTATGGCGGTAACGATGTGCTTGCAACGGGCTATGTGCAGGGAACGGGCGTGGGTCCGCAGGCGGTGTTTGCCACTAGTACCGCCGGCTCTCTCCTCCCAGCGGTGCAATCCGCCCTGGGCAGCGGATTCAGCAAGCCCACTGGCGTATCCGTGGACGGGAGCGGGGACGTCTTCGTGGCTGATCCGGGGAACAACGCGGTATACGAGATGGTGGCGGTTAACGGCAGCATTCCAACTTCACCCACGATCAACACGCTGGGGGAAAACCAATTCAGCCTGCCCAGCGGCGTAGCGCTGGATGCGAGCGGGAACGTGTTCGTTGCCGACTACGGGAATAACGCAGTGAAGGAGCTTCAGATGGTTGGCAACTATGGCCTGAACAACAATCCAGGCAGCGGGTTCTCCAGCCCCAGGGGCGTGGCGGTTGACGGGAGCGGGAACGTCTTCGTCGCTGATTACAGCAATAGTGCCGTAAAGGAAATTGTGGCGGCGGGAGGCTACACCACCGTCAACTCCCTTGGCAGCGGATTCTACGGGCCATATGGTGTTGCGGTGGACGCGAATGGAAATGTCTTTGTAGCCGACCATGACGCGAATTCGGTGGAGGAAATTCTGGCTCCGGCCTATACCACGGTCAATACACTAGGCAGCGGATTCAGCGGGCCCTCCGGTGTCGCAGTGGACGCAGGCGGAAACGTTTTTGTCGCGGATACCGGCAACTCAGCGGTGAAGGAGATTCTGGCAGCGGGCGGCTACACCACGATTGTTACCTTGGGCAGCGGATTCACCAGCCCCTCAGGAGTAGCGGTGGACGCGAAGGGGGACGTTTTCGTCACAGACTCCACCACTGCGGTGGTGACGGAATTGGCGTTCTCGACGCTGCCGTCGCTGAGCTTTGCCGGTACGAATCTGAATGCGATCAGCAGCCCACAGAAGATGATGGTGATCAACGACGGCAATGCCCCGCTCGTCTTCGCGATACCAACCACCGGCGCTAACCCCAGTTTGCCTTCCGGTTTTGTATTGGACAGCTCCTCGACCTGCAAGCAGACCACTCCCACTTCATCGACAGCGTTCACGTTGGCGGGAGGTGCGAGTTGCACGCTGGCGATCGAATTCCAACCTCAGGCTCCCGGCAGCGCTTCCGGCAACGTCGTGCTGACAGACAACAGCCTGAACGTGGCGGGGGTCACGCAGTCGATCGCCGTAAGCGGAATGGGCGTTGGTCCTATCGCCACACTGTCTCCGAAGACCGGCCTGTCGTTTGGCTCGGTTGACGAGGGAGCGGCAAGCGGATCGGGATCGGTAACTCTGACCAATACCGGAAATGCACCCTTGTTGATCACCAGCATCGCGGTCACTGGCGCCAATGCCTCTTCTTTTGTATTTGCGAATACCTGCGGCGCCAGCCTGCCGATTCAAGGCAGCTGCACCATCCATGGACACTTCGCGCCCATCGCTCTCGGCGCATTGACGGCGGCCGTCACCATCACCGATAACGCCATCGGCTCACAGCAGACAATTGCATTGAGCGGCACTGGCGTAAAGGGCCCAGTGACGTTGTCGAGCTACAGCTTGTCATTTGGGTCACTGAACGTGGGGGCAGCGAGCGCATCGCAATATGTGACTTTGACCAATACCGGAACTGCGGCATTGACCATCAGCAGCGTCGCGGTTACGGGGACAAATGCATCTTCGTTTGTCTTCGGCAACAACTGCGTCACGACCCTTGCGGTCGGAGCGACTTGCAGCATCCACGGGCACTTTGCACCCACCAAAGGCGGCGCGCTGACCGCGGCCATCACCATTACCGACAACGCCAGCACCTCTCCGCAGACAATTGCATTGAGCGGGACCGGCGTGGCGCTGCCGGTGACACTTTCGGCTGCAAACCTTTCGTTTGGCTCGGTGAACGTGGGTTCGGCCAGCGGTTCGCAGTCGGTGACGGTGACCAATACCGGGACCGCCGCGGTGACCTTTGCCAGCATTGCGGTGACGGGCGCGGATGCGTCTTCGTTCGTATTCGCCAACACTTGCGGAGTAAGCCTGGCCGTTGGAGCGGCCTGCACGATCCATGGGCACTTTGCGCCGGCGACGACTGGAGCGCTGACGGCGGCTGTTACGCTCACGGATAGCGCCGCCACGTCACCGCAAAGCATTGCATTGAGCGGGACGGGCGTGGCACCGGCAGGACCGGTGACATTTTCGACGACCAGCTTGGCGTTTCCCCCAACCACGGTCGGCACGGCAAGCGCGTCGCAATCTGTGACCATGACCAACACGGGAACGGCGACCCTGACGATCACCAGCATCGCAGTTACCGGGACTGATGCTTCTTCGTTTGTCTTCGCCAACACCTGCGGGGCGAGCCTGACTGTTGGGGCGAGTTGCACGATCCATGGGCATTTCGCGCCCAGCGCAACCGGCGTGCTGACAGCGACCATCGCCGTCACCGATAGCGCTGCCGGTTCGCCGCAAACCATCCCCCTCAGTGGCACGGGGCAGTGAGGGTATTCGAACGTAGCGCGGGTACGAGCTTTTTCCCTTCCGCCCAATGAACTTTCGAGGTGTGAGGCAATCTTCGGGAAGAAAACGCCTACAGCATGAGACGAAAATGCGCTGGGGTGGTATCTTCCCGTAAGACAACTCACAAAGAGACGGCGTTGGAAGAGGAAAGCAGTATGCGGATACAGAACCTAGTCAAATCATTCCTTCCGGTGGTTGTGGGAGTTGGCCTTATTCTTCCTGCAACCTGCCAGGAGGCGGTGACGCCTTCGCGGGTGCCTTCCCTGGTAGTGCAGCGGGTGGATGAGAGCAAACTGGTGGGGCTGCGGGGGAATACGCATTTCCTGGCACGGGCGGAGTTCGACCGGGGGTTGGTGGACCCGCAACTCCCACTGGAGCGGATGCAACTGGTGCTGAAGCGCAGCGCGGAACAGGACGCGGCGTTGCAGTCGTTCATTGCGGAACAGATTGATCCCAACTCGCCGAACTATCACCACTGGCTGGAGCCGGAGGAGTTCGGCAGGCTGTATGGGCCCTCGGATAGCGACGTGGCGGCGGTGACGAACTGGCTGGAGAATCACGGATTCCGGATTGACAAGGTTTCACAGGGGCGCGTGACGATCGAATTTTCAGGGACGGCGCAGCAGGTGCAGGATGCTTTCCACACGGAGATGCACAATTACCTGGTGCACGGAAAAGCGCACATTGCCAACGATCGGGATCCGCAGATTCCGGAAGCGCTGGCGCCGGTTGTGACGGGCATTGCCTCGCTGCACGATTTCTTCCCCGTGCACCAGTCGGAGTTGGGAAGGCACGTGCGAGTGGATCGGGCAACGCACACGGCGACGCCGGTTGGAGTGAGTGGGGATGGGGTGAGCTCCGAATTCTCCTTCCTCGATCCCAATGTGGGTGTCACGAATGAAGATATCGGGCCGTACGACTTTGCGGCGATGTACAACCTGACGCCACTTTGGACTGCGGGCATCACCGGCAAGGGCGTGTCGATTGCGATTGCCGCGGAGACCGACATCAACCTGACGGACGTAGCGACATTTCGCACGTTTTTTGGGCTGAGCAAGTTTACGGGGACGGCGAAGATGGTGCTGAACGGAGCCGATCCTGGAACGATTCAGGGAGCGGTGGTGGAGAACACGCTGGATACCGAATGGGCAGGAGCCTCGGCCCCGGATGCGGATGTGCTGGTGGTGGCGACCAAGGGAACGGCGACGAGCTTCGGCGGGCTGCTTTCAATTGAATACATCATTGACCAGAAGCTTGCGCCGGTGATGAGCGGGAGCTATGGGACATGCGAGGCGGGGCTGGCCGCGGCGGGGAACGCGAATCTGAACGCGATCTATCAGCAGGGTTCGGCGGAGGGCATCAGCATTTTTGAGTCGGCAGGCGACCAGGGATCGACAGGCTGCGACAACTCGGATGCGACGACGTACCCGAACCCCGCGCAGAATGGATTGCAGGTGAACGGGTTCGTTTCCAGCCCTTATGTGACGGGCGTGGGCGGGACGGACATTGTGTGGCAAGAAGATGCCTACAGCAAATACTGGACGGCCAACACGGCCAACAATTCAAGTGCGATCGGATATATCCCGGAGATTCCATGGAACTCGACCTGCACCGACAGCTACCTGTTGACCTATGTCTATACAGGGCAAACATCGTCTGAAGAGCTTTGCAATAACGCGATAGCGGCGGGGCTGGACGACATGGTTCGGGTAGTTGGAGGAAGCGGCGGCAAGAGCTCATGCTTGGACTACACGGGCTCGCTGACGACCTGTTCCGGGGCCTATGCCAAGCCGAGCTGGCAGGCGGGTACAGGAGTGCCAGCGGACAAGGTTCGCGACGTGCCGGATGTTTCGTTGTTCGCTTCGAGCGGCCTGCCTTCGGGCAATGGCGGTAGTGCTTATCTGATTTGCGTCTCGTCGAATTCGCCGGACAAAAAGTGCGACTACTCGGGCAGCAACATCGTGGCGCAGGAGGTGGGCGGGACGTCGGTTTCATCCCCGGCGATGTCGGGCATTATGGCGCTGGTGGTGCAGAAAGCGGGCGGAGGGTACCAGGGGCTGGCAAACCCGATCTTTTATTCCTTGGCTGCGAAGGAGACTCTCAGCAGTTGCAATTCCAACACCGTGGAGAACGGCAACAGCTGCATCTTTTACGACATCTCAACGGGCACAAATGCGATGCCGTGCCGGAGTGGATCGCTGAATTGCGTGGTGAATACTTCCGGCGACAACATCGGCATCGTCAGCGGATACAGCACGACGACAGGCTACGATCTGGCAACGGGACTGGGCTCTGTGAACGCGTACAACCTGGTAAACGCGTGGCCAATAGCAACTCCCACGGTGACTCTTTCGGCAACCAAGATCTCTTTCCCTGCTACGACAGTGGGCACAGCAAGCGGATCTCAGTCGGTGACGATGACCAACACCGGGAGCGTTGCGGTTTCAATCAGCAGCATTGCTCTATCCGGCACGAATGCATCTTCGTTCGTTTTTGCGAACAGCTGCGGGACGAGCCTGGCGGCAGGAGCGAACTGCTCCATCCATGGGCACTTCGCCCCCACCGCGGGCAGCGCCTTGTCGGCAACCATCACTATTACAGACAACGCCGGCAACTCCCCGCAGACCATCGAGTTGGGCGGGACTGGCGTGGAGCCGCCGATCTTGCTTTCGGCAACCAGTCTCTCCTTCGGCTCAGTGTTCGTGGGCTCGTCGAGCGGATCGCAGTCGGTGACACTCACCAATCCAGGCACCGCGCCACTGTCGGTCACCAGTATCGCTGTCACCGGGACGGATGCGTCTTCTTTCGTATTTGCGAACACTTGCGGGACCAGCGTAGCGGCGGGAACGAGTTGCACAATCCATGGGCATTTCGCGCCCGCGGCCGGCGGTGCATTGACGGCATCCATCACCATTACTGACAACGCCAGCACCTCTCCGCAGGCAATTGCATTGAGCGGGACTGGGGTTGTGCCGCCGGTGACTCTGTCGGCGACGAGCCTTTCGTTCGGCTCAGTGGACGTGGGTTCGTCAAGCTTTTCGCAATCGGTGACGGTGACCAATACCGGGACCGCGGCGGTGGCCATTACCAGCATCACTGTCGCGGGCACAAATGCCTCTTCGTTCGTATTTGCCAACACCTGCGGGACGAGCCTGGCGATTGGTGTGAACTGCACGATCCATGGGCATTTCGCACCAACTGTGACGGGAGCACTGACAGCGACCATCAAGATCACTGACAGCGCAAGCACTTCGCCGCAAAGCATATCGCTGAGCGGAACCGGATTGTCATCGGGCCCTGTCAAGCTCTCATCGAAGAGCCTTGCCTTCCCTGCAACGAAGGTGGGCACGGCCAGCTCGTCGCAATCTGTGACCATTACCAACACTGGAACTGCGGCCCTGACTATCACGAGCATCGCAGTTACAGGGACCGATGCTTCTTCGTTTGTATTTGCCAACAGCTGCGGAGCAAGCCTCGCAGTGGGGGCGAGCTGCACGATCCATGGCCATTTCGCACCCGCGGCCACCGGGGCAATGACGGCGACGGTGACGATCACTGACAGCGCGACGGGATCGCCGCAGAGCATCGCGCTCAGCGGAACGGGACAGTGATCGGCAGGTTTGCCGAATCCTGTTTCTTCAGTGGGATATCGGCAATTGCCGGGCGAATTCTCGGCTTTGTGGCGGCCTGCGCAAGTTAGTCGTGGAACAAATTCCCTGGCGGGCCGTACAATCCGTTTATGATTCACCCCAGGTTTCGCCCCAGTATTCTCTCCGCCGCGATTCTTGCCGTGTTGACGGCATTGCCGCTTGCGCTTGCCGCGCAATCGATCGCGACCAACTCGCCTGTGCCCCTGTCGACGCGCGTTACCTCCTACGACATTGACGCGCGCCTCGACACAGACAAGAAGACTCTCGACGCTGCCGAGGTCGTGACGTACAAAAACCTGACCGGCCAGCCGTTGAGCTCGATCCCCTTTCATCTCTACCTGAATGCGTTTCGGCCGCAGTCTACGTTTTCCAGCGAGACGCACTTTACCGGGGGGATTCGCGACTCGGAGACCGATAACGACTACCCAAGCGAGAAGCTGGGCAGCATCGACATCTCGAAGATCGCTGCCGACGGCTATGGGGACTTGACCGGCAGCATGCACTTTATCGCCCCGGACGACGGCAACATGCAGGACCATACGGTGATGGAGATTGCGCTTCCGCATCCGCTGGCGCCGGGCGCGACGATCACGTTTCATCTTGTGTTCCATGACAAGTTTCCGCTTTCGATAGCCCGTAATGGCTACAAGCGCGACTTCATCATGGGCGGGCAGTGGTACCCCAAGCCTGGCGTCTTCTGGCACGGAGCATGGAACTGCCACCAGTATCATTCGACCACCGAGTTCTTCTCCGACTTTGGAACCTTCGACGTCCACCTGACCGTGCCGCAACGGTATGTTGTGGGAGCCAGCGGCGTGCCCACCAGCAACAAAGCGAATTCGGACGGGACGAAGACCGTGGGCTTCTATGGAGAGGACATTGGCGACTTTGCATTTGCCGCCAGCCCGCACTTCACGGTGACCGACGGGACCTTCTCGGGGTCAATGGGACCGGTGCAGGTGCATGTACTGGCGTTGGCGAGCCATCCAGACGCAGGGCCGCGCTATCGCGACATTATCGAGAAGACGCTGGGAGAATTTGACAGGCGTTTTGGCCCGTATCCCTACAAGATTATTACGGTCATCGATCCTGAGCCGGGCTCGGAGATGGGCGGCATGGAATATCCCACTCTGTTTACGGGCGGGACTTCGTGGTGGGAGCCGACGCACATCACGGAAATAACGGCGGAGCACGAATTCGGCCACCAGTACTGGTACGGGATGGTGGCCACCAACGAGTTTGAGGATGCGTGGCTCGACGAGGGCATTAACTCCTATACCGAAGTCAACGTGCTCGATTCTATCCTTGGGCGCAACACATCGGTGATGGACTTCCCCTTTGCCAGCGCGGGCGATTACGAGCTTCAACGGCTGTCGTACGTTGCTACGGCGGACTACGATCCAGTCACTCACTGGGCATTTAAGTTTCGCAATTCAGCCTCCTACGGCGGCGTGACCTATGGCAAGACGGCCACGCTGCTGGCCACGCTGGAAAGCATTGTCGGCCGCGACACCATGGATGCGGCGATGCGCACCTACTTCATGAAATACCGGTTCACCCATCCAACGACAGAGGACTTTCTGCGCACCATTGAGCAGGTCGCGGTGGAACGGGGACGAGCCGCGGTGATGCCCACGACGTTCGCATGCGCCGGGCTCACGGGCTGCGTGGCCGACGTGCCCGCGGTGAACTCGAACTTGCGTCCGTACTTCGACCAGGCCGTCTATGGAACGCAGGTTCTGGACTACGCGGTCGACAACGTCTCGGTAAGCCCTGTCCAGTGGTGGCTGCCTGAACCCAAAGACATGCAAGCCGTCTCGTATCTCAGCACGGTCTATCTGCGGCGAAAGGGCGATTTCGTTTTGCCCGTCACAGTGGAAATTGTCTTCGCCGATGGCACGCGGCTGCGCGATCACTGGGACGGTGTGGACCGCTGGAAAAAGCTCACGTACATACGCAACTCGAAGGTCGTTTCCGCGGAGATTGATCCCGACCACGCACTGCTTCTCGATTCAGACCTGTTCAACAACAGCTACACCGAGAAATCCAACGGCGTTCCCGCTGGAAAGCTCACCGGCATCTGGGCTTCGATGCAGCAGTTCTTCGCGCAGCTCGCCGCCTGGATCGTCTAGCAGCAACCAAGTGCGAATGCGTTTGCGTCTCGATGTTTTAGCAGGCGCTCCCTTATCTGGCCGCTTTTAAACTGGCTCTTCTTCAAGAGGATTCTCGAATGCCACAGAAACGCATGCTTCTTACCAACGGCCTCTGGCTGACCTTACGCAACTGGCCCGCTTTCTTATGGACCTATGTCTTCAATCTTGCCCTGGCGCTGCTGTTTGCCCTGCCGCTTCACCGGCAGATCAGCGACATTACCGCGCATTCGCTGGCCTCGCAGGGCCTGAATGGAGCCTTCGATCTGGGCACCATGGTCGGCGTAATCATGAGAATGTCAAAGGGGCCGGGACCCGCGACTCGCGGTTCCTTTTTCTCCATCCCTTTTTACCTGGTGTTTTATTTCCTGATCGTGCCGGGAACTCTTTTCTGCTACCAGACCGGCACACCAGCGCGTCTCTTCACGCTTCTTCAATCCGGGTTCGCCTATTTCTGGCGCTTCGTGCGCATCACGCTGATCAGCCTGGTGGTCTCGGTCCCGATTCTTGCTGGGCTGAATGCGCTCAAAGGTATGTGGTTAGATCACGTTGACCAGACGACTCTGGGCCGCCCAGCCTTTCTGATGAACCTTGCGGCACTTGTTCTCATCGGGCTCGTCGCCGCAATTCTTCGCGTCTACTTTGACCTGGTTCAGGTCTACACGGTCCAGCTCGGGATGATCGAGTTTCCAATCAATCCGGGGAAAAAGGCCAGGCCTGAGCGCCAGGTTCGCCGCGCGTTCAAACCCGCCTGGCGCGCCTTCCGCCACAATTTTTTCCGTCTTTACCTGAGCTTCATTTTTGTCGCGCTTCTGGGCCTTGGCGCGGTCGCTTTTACGGCCAATGCCGCGATGCACTCCCTGGCGCAGCCGCGCGTGTGGCCCATGTTCCTGCTGGCACAGCTCGGCTTGTTCCTGATGCTGTTTACGCGGTTCTGGCAGCGCGGAGCTGAGACCGTTCTTGCTGTTGACAGCCCGATCCCCGTCCCGTTCGCCGTTCTCCCTGCCCCAATCACTCCGGATGAACCGCTGGCCATTCCCGCGCCACTTTCTGGCGTTGAGCCGGAAGGCAACCCCGCTCTGGAGGATGGCCGGCAAAAGGCCCCGGAGCCAGTGGCAAACCCGGTCGACGAGCCGCCTACTTTCGAGATCTGATACGGCAATGTTCGGGATTGCGCAGATCTGATGAGATTTTTGATTTGATTTGGGGGAAAATTGGAGGCGCGCGCCTGGATCGAACCGGCGCAAAAAGGTTTTCGATGCCTACTAGAAGGACGGGCCAACCCCGTTAGTTTCTTCGCTTTGATCTGTGCCTGCCTGCGGCTGGTCCGATTTTTGTCCGACTTGGGCTAAGCGTCAGGCTCATCGAGCGCACACCAGGCCGACCGCATCCGCGGCGGCAAGATAAGCTGTCGGCCCCGGAGGGATTCAAACCCCAACCAAGGGATCACGAGTCCAACCTAAGTCCACATTGAAACGCGCTATGAGTCATTCATGATAATGAGATTGCAGCCACGATCCCCGCACGGCACACTGTGACTGAAGTAGTTGTGAGTTGTTCAATGTTGCTCCGAACACTCCTAAGTTGGTCACATTTTGGTCGCATTCGATCGATATTGCCTCAACAGACGCGTTTGGCAACTACCTCGATACGCCAAGCTCAGTTGCGAATCCGAATATGGATTGGGCAACTCGGACTTTGACATCCGGAACTCCTTCACTGCAGGCGCGCCGACCACTGGACAGCAGGGCAACTTCGGGCGCAACGTGCTGCGCGGTTTTGGCGCCGCGCAAGCTGGCGTCGCGTTTCAGCGGCGATTACACTTTACCGACTAGTTAGGGCTGCGCTTTCGCGGCGAGTTCTTGAACCGCTTCAACCACCCGGACTTCGGCCCTCCTGACAACACCCTGACTAAACCACTCTTCGGCCAATCGAGGCAAACACTGGCCAGCAGCTTCGGCTCCGGCGGAGCCAATGGCGGTTTCAATCCGCTGTACCAGATTGGCGGCCCGCGCTCAGTCCAACCGGCCCTAAAGCTCCAATTCTGAGCAGTCCTCGAAGTAGCCGGCAAGATGAGCCGCCATCGGGTAGCTCTCGTTGCTGCTCCAGGGTTCCCAGCGCCTCAGTCTACTTCGAAAGGTTGGTTGTCCCAGCTATGGACTTTCAGACCTGGGACAACCAACAGCACCATGCGGTTCCGTTCAACAGGAAGGAACCGGAGTCAAGCAACGCTCCTCGCCCGGACAACCCCTTGTTCCTGGATGAGCTCGTCGAACATGCCCCGATATTTGATCATCGCTGCCCGCATTTCTTCCGTAGTTGCTTCGGCGGCGCCACGTGCGGCCACTGAGTGGGCAATGCGATAGCTTTCCACGACGTGGGGATAGTTGACGGAGATATCGGCGGCGCGCTGTTCAAAGTCGGACCGCGGATAGCCTCGGGCTTCGAGGAGCGAATTGACCAGGTCATCGGCCTCCAGGACGGCTGCCTTCGGATGGTCGATAAAACGAGATTGAATGATTTGCCACTCGGCAATAAAGCGATCTCGCTCGGTGACGCCAAGTTCGTGGATCCTTAAAGCTTCCACGCGCTTTTCCCTATCCACCAGCTTGGCCTCCGCTTTGTCTGCTGAGCCGTGCGTCATCAGGGCGCGGTCGTACTCCGAACCAAATTTACTGCGCAGCGCCTGGGTGCGTGTTTTGCGATGTTGAATGTAGGCGCCGACAGCGATCAGAATGACGACGGCAAGAACCACGATCGTGACGATGAGCTGCGTTTGTGTGAAGCTGATACCCAAGATTTGATAATCCATTCCGTCTCCTATGCGGGCTTGGCCGCAACTGCGGGGCTGAGGATTAGGCGGTCGTGATTGGGAAGGCCCCACATCAACCAACCCCTGCGTTCAACATCATCCGTGAGTCGGCACAGCGGAGGCTGGCCAGAATTGCTCAAGCAAAATTTGCAGAGAGACGGACGCAAGCATTCCCAATGGAATGGAACAGTTGGCCCACATCTCATTGCGCCTTGAATGGATCATCGCTCGGGAAGCGAGTTGGAACAATTCGTGGGACATCTCCATGGCCCTGGGCCTTACCTCGCTTACAATGCATTATCATGAGCCCCTTTGATCGATCCTTCTGCGTTTGGACAATCGCTTTCATCTCGTTTGTCCCAGCCCTTAGCGGCCAGCAAGGCATCCCCGCGCAGATTGGCCCGGCGCATGGAACTGTGAATGTGATTTTGGCCAATGGCGACACCTTGGTGGCCGTCACGGACAGCATGCTCACCTATGACTCAATCCATGGTCCCCTTCATGACCCCTCAGGAGTAAAGCTATACAGACTGGATGACTATACAATCGCGACAATGGCAAGTCTCTATAGCGACCCGGATCCATCCGGATACGACAGCCTGACAGCTTCGATTCCTGGAATCATTGCGGATTTTGTTCGAGACCATCGCAACATGGGAAGGCAGAATTTCGCAAAAAAGGTCCAGGCTCTCATGGGTGACATGAAATTCAAGTTGAGCAAGCATCTGCGACTATTGGTGGACTCGCACCGGCAGTTTGACTTTCAAGATCCCATTCAAATCACGCAGTTTACGCTAGAGTTAACAGTTGCGGGGTTCGACCTCGACGGGTCTCTGAGAATCGCTGACATTACATTAAGGCCCCAAAAGGTGGGCCCGGAAGTGTCTTATGCCTCCGCGGACAGGCCACGAGGCAGCTCCCATCCGGAGTGCGAATTCTCAGCCGGGTTTCAGCAAATCGGAGAGAGAGGGGACGCCCCCGTCGAACTCGGCCCAGTAGTCCATATAGTCCAGGCGCCTCTTTATTGCGAAATCGTTGGAATCCCGGATGTTGCGGAGAGCATCCTTGCTGCACCGTCGAAACACGACGATGACGAGCCGTTGCAGGCTTATGTGAGGGCCAAAAGCGCCCACCGGGAACTTTCTGCCGGTGAGCTAAGTGCACTGGCCGTTGACCTCGCCCAAAGAACTGTAAAGGACGAGCAGAAGAACGGGCATGGGAGGGTGGGCGGAGACTTACAAGTCGCAGTGCTGAGTAAAGGGACAATGGTCGAGGCACCGAAGCCACTGGTACCAACGGAGACTGGAAGTGCACTTTCGGGGAACACGTTCAGCATGGAATATGAATGTATACCAGGGCGGCCAGCAATTGGTTCAGGCGGCTGGCTCAACGTCGGTTCCGTCGTCAATGGCGGTCCTACTCAGGAGATGGAAGCCAAGCTCACAAATTGCACGCAACCCATCGACGGGATGATCTTTCGCAATTCCGTTTTCACGGACAGCCGCCTTCAGTATTCTGGCGCAGAACCGCTGATTTTCTCTGACAGCAACGTTGTAATTCGGACAGTCCTTGACATAGGGCCGGCAGTCCCTATCGGCTCGCCTCAGGTCAGGCATTTGATATGCGGGTTTGAGTGGAAAGCCGTTTTACAGAACGGGATAAAACTAGAGATAGACTGCCCGAAAGTCGCCAAAGCGCCGAGCCCGTGAATAGCTCAGCACATCGAACAGAAGTCAAGCAGTCAGCGCGGCACCCACCCGTTACTGACTCAGCCGGTGAGAGCCCCAGATCGATGCCGAATGCCGCTATGGCGCTCTGCCCTCAATGTGTGTCGGAGGGATTCTGCGCTACCGGCGCGTCATCCCCCGCCGGCAGAATCCGCATCTCCGACCCCAGCCGGTGATACTTGCTGAAGCTGGTCTCGTTCACGTAGAGCGTGCCCTTGGGTTCCAGCGCGGGCGTTGCCGTACCGGGCAGTTCCGATGCCTGCGGCCCCGGCTCAAATGGACCCATATACACATTCATGCTTCGCAGTGGGCAAATGAACTTGCGGTTTCCAATAACCACCGCTCCATATTCAATCACCGTATCGGCCCGCGACACCGGACCATCGCCCATCTCCGCTTCCAGCGTCATGCGCAGCACGACGCCCGTCGCAGGGTCAATGAACAGCGAGCCATGATACCCCGGCACCTTGTGGAAGATCGATGAGGAACTGCTTTGCATGGTCCCTGTAACGCCGCCTCCGCCACGCCGGCCACCGCCGCGGGAGCTGGTTCTGATCCCATCGAACAGGCAGCAGTAATTCACACTGTAGTGCGAATCTGCCTTAGGTACTTGATAGTGGAAGACGGCGATTGACCCACCGGGAGCCTGCTCCCAATGATGGAAGGCGACACTTCCCTTCGCCGAGTCCAGAAAAACCAGTCCCAGCAGCGGGCCAAACTCCCCGTAGGCCTGCAACCCACGCTCTGCGGAATGCGGTTGCGGGGACGTCGAGGCGTTTACCGGTTTCGCAGTTGACGCGGCAATCTCATGGTCGTCGCGAAATGTGATCTCGCGGCTCGTCTGCCCAATCAGGTGCAATCCCACATGTTCCGGCCATTCGTTCACTTTGAGAATCTGCGCCGTGTCGTTGAACGTGTACGTGGTGCGCGTGGCCAAAAAGTCAGGCAGCCGAGGCAGTGTGCCGGTTACATAAGCGGTGGCAGCGTCCAGAATCTTCTTCGCGGTCGCGGCGTCAGGTGGTGGGGTGCTGGGCAGCTCCGTTGCGGGAGGGTCCAACAGTGCGGATTCATCGGCCTTTAGTTGCAGGGCAAGGGTGGTTTGCGGACCGAGATGCAGACTGGTCGAGATGCGGTCGCGGGTTGCATCGGTCAGGCGCTCAGTCAGATCAAAGCTGCCGAACCCGCGCCTCATGTCGTCGTCTGAGTGGTGTTTGGCAACGTCGCTCGCCAGCATCTTCTCCAACTGGGCCACAGTCAGGTGCCGCATCGCGAAGCCAGGCAGTGCGGTCAAAGCCAGCAGCGCGAACAGAATCGGTCTGCGCAAATATACGCACCGCCTTTTGAGCTCACTGGTCATGATGCCGGATTTTAGCATTCAGTTGAAGCGCTGTCTCCGCATTCGACAGGATGAAAGGGGAAAGCGGCAGAAAGAGGGCTATTTCCCGCCGCCTGCGACCGGATATCCCTGCCACAAATACTCAAGCGCCTCAGGCAATGTCTGCATCCTTGCAGCACGGTCCACGTGCCCCGCGTTCTCCGCGAACACAAACTGGTAATGGTACCCCTTCGCAGCCAGCACCGCGGCCATGCGCTCATTGGCTTCCACCCAGTCATGCATCCCATCCCTCATCACGTTGGGATTGTAAAGGTCTTTGTCGCCCACCTCCATCCACAGGCGAATCGGCTTGCGCGCCGTGTTCGGAATGAGGTGCTCGTGAAACTCCCACGCCCCGTGCGGAATCTCCGGATTATACGGCCACTGCTGATTCACGTACGTGCCGGAGTAGGTAAGCACGCGGTGGTACCACTCCGGGTGATACCAGGCCATGATCAGCGCGCACGACCCGCCGGAACTTCCCCCCGTTGTGGCGCGGCCATCGGGGTTGTGGGTCAGGTTCACGTTGGCGCGTTTCTCCACCAGCGGCAGCACCTCCGCCTCCACCCACTCAGCGTATTTGCCCGACATGGTGTCGTACTCCAACCCCCGTTCGCTGCCCTGCGCGTCCCCACCGCCATTCGAGATGGAAATTGCGACCATGGCCGGAACCTTATGCTCTGCAATCAGATTGTCCAACACAGTGAACATCAGGCGGTCAGGTCCGTCGGCGCCCACAATAAAGGGCGCAGCGCTGCCCTGAACATACTGCTGCGGCACGTAAACCGTCACCTTCCGCATCCACGGCGCGGGGTGGCTTGAGGGCACCAGCAACTTGGCCGGGATGTCCGGATCGGGCGTACCGAATGTTCCCGGATCCCGCGTGATGCCGGGATAGAACTTGCTCTCCGCGGACGTCATTGTGAATTCGACGATCGTTCCCTGCGGGACCGAAGCCTGCACCGACGATTCCGGAGCCTCTGGATGTGTCGGCCCAAGAATGAAATTGCCATCGGCATTGGTTGGAGCGTTGGTTCCGTCGGGCAACTCCGTGGCCTGCACATAGCCAGGCGTGTGCGGGTCCCGCGTTGGTGGCGCTGGACGCGGCGGGCGCGGAGCCCCTGTTGCAGCAGGTGTGGGTGTGGGAGCCGGCGTCTGCGCGAATGCCGAAGTAGCCGCGCTGAGACTGAGGATGGCCAGAAATCGAATCATGACTGGCAGGGTAAATCATCCATGCGCCCCCGGTGAATAGGGGACTCCACCCGGCCCAGCCGGGCAATGAATTACGCTGACAGAATGGCTGGTCTCCTCCAGATCAACGACCTGCGGATTCGCTTCGGTGCGTCCGAAGCTGTCCGCCGCATCGACCTCGCCATCGAAGAAGGCGAAGTCCTCGGCCTGGTCGGCGAATCCGGCTCCGGCAAAAGCGCCACCGCCCTCGCCATCCTCGGTCTTCTCGGTCCGGCAGCCACGGTTGATGGGCAAATCTTCTGGCAAGGCAGCACAGGCGAAGTCGACCTGCTCCGTCTGCCACAGAAGGCCATGCGCCATCTGCGCGGCCGCGAAATCGCCATGATCTTCCAGGAGCCAATGACCGCTTTGAACCCGGCCATGACCATCGGCACCCAAGTCGCCGAGGCCGCCCGCGCACACGCATCGCTATCCGGCCGTGATGCCCAAAAAAGAGCGATTGCCGCCCTTGAAGCCGTCGCCATCTCCGACGCAGCGCAACGATACGGCGATTACCCCCACCAGTTCTCCGGCGGCCAGCGCCAGCGCATCCTCATCGCCATGGCGCTCATCAACAAGCCCCGCCTGCTCATCGCCGACGAGCCCACCACCGCGCTCGATGTCACAGTGCAGGCGCAGGTGCTGGAATTATTGAAGGATCTGCAACGCCGGCACGGCCTCGCCATGCTCTTCATCTCGCACGATCTGGCGGTGGTGGGCCAGATGGCGGGCCGCGTAGCCGTAATGCGCTCGGGCGAGGTGGTGGAATCCGGCCCCTGCAGTCAGATTCTCACCCAGCCGCAGCATCCTTACACAAATAGCCTACTGGCCGCCGTCCCAACCCTCCGGACAGACCGCAGTCAGCCGCTTGCAATGGTTGGCCGCGAGTAGAACTGCCGGCAAAAACGCACATCCGCCCCGCGGACACAGTCCGAGGAGCGGACGTTTCATGGCCAGCCTTCACCGACAGTTTGGAGCCATCAGCCAGAACACAGCACTGTTCAGGCCTTTAGCTGAAAGCTAAGAGCTGACAGCTAAAAGCTTCGTTACTCTGCTGCGACAGCTTCCGCGGCAGGCTCGGTTGCTTCCGCGGCGGGCTCGGCAGTTTCCTCGGCGGTAGCCTCGGCAACAACCTGAACCTTCACCTGCGCAGTCACTTCGCGATGCAGCTTGATCGCCACGCTGAACTCGCCGATCGACTTCAGCGGCTCGTTCAACACGATCTTGCGGCGATCGATCTCGAAGCCCTTGGTCGCCAGATCGGCAGCAATGTCGGCCGAGGTGACGGAGCCGAACAGGTGGCCGCCATCGCCGGTCTTGCGCGTAAAGCTCAGCACCACCGGCTCAAGCTTGGCCACCAGCTCTTCCGCCTGGATCTTTTCCGAGGCAGAGCGGCGCGCGGCTGAGGCCTTCATCGTCTCAATCACGGCCTTGTTGGCGTCGGTTGCCTGCAACGCCAGCTTGCGCGGCAGCAGGAAATTGCGGCCATATCCGTCGGCTACTTTCACCACGTCTCCGCGGCTTCCGAGGTTGGCTACGTCTTCTTTCAGAATCACTTCCATGGGAAACTCTCCAATGCGGCGTGAGCGCTCCGGTCCTTTTTGACCAGAGGCCCTGCGGCAAAACGGTGCCGGGCTCTTCAAAGCCCAGGCACGGATGAACGCAATGCAGTCTAGTGCCTGGTCGCGAACGGCAGCAGCGCGATGTTCCGGGCCTGCTTGATGGCGCGGGTAAGCCTGCGCTGGTGCGTGGTGCAGACACCGGTCAGGCGGCGGGGCACAATCTTGCCGCGCTCGGCCACAAAGCCCTGCAGCAAACGCACATCGCGATAAGGGATGGCGTCAATCTTCTCGGTGCAGAACTTGCACACCTTCTTGCGGCGGAAAAACTTGCCGCGGCCGCCAGGTCCACCGGAGGGACGTGCGCCGCCGGGTCCACCCTGCAGACGTCCACCGCCGCTGCGGTGAGCCGGGCCAGAGCTGGAGCCGGCGCCGGGGCCGGATTCGGAACTTCCTTGCGATGCGCCCGCGTCGGACGCCCTTACTGGAGTTTCATCTGACATAACTGTTTCCTCTTTACTCTCTTCGGTTCCGAATGCGCCCGAATGGGCCGCCCCGGAACAATGAATTCAATGCCATTGCCGCGCCGGAAGTGCCTAGACGGCGGCCGGAGCAGCCTCAGCCGCTTCCACTGGAGCAGCTGCAACAGGAGCTGCAACAGCAGCAGGCGCTGATGCCGGTGCCGCGTGCTCCACCTTGCGGCGAACGCCGCGCAGTGCCTTCACCTTGGCCAGGCGCTTCTCTTCCTCGTCAATGCGCACCGTGATGAACTTGATCACTGGCTCGGTAACCCGCAGGCGCCGTTCGAGTTCCAGAATCACCGGTCCGCCGGCCTCAACGGTCAGCAGAACGTAGTTGCCGTCGTTGAACTTGCGCACCATGTAAGCCAGCTTGCGGCGACCCATCTTTTCGACAGTCTTCACCACCCCGCCGCCACCGGTTACGGTGCTAGAGAAGCCGGCGATCAGCTTGTCGACTTCCTCTTCGACCACGTCAGGCCGAACGATAAACATAACCTCATACACACGCGACATCTGTATTCCTTTTCCGCCGAAGCTTCCACTCCGGCTAACCACTCAGGGGGTTCAACTCCTAGACCCTCGACCCCATACCCTATTCCCTGTCTTTCCTGTTGTACTCATTCATCGCCTGCCCCGGACCTTCCTGGATAATCCGCCGCGTGGCGTTTGCCACCCGGTCCAGAACCTCGTCCAAAACCGTCAAATCCGCCTTGCGCATCGGCGACAGCAGGTAGTCCTTGCCTGGCCGCCTGCCCCCACCAGCCTCAATGGCTTCCGGAGGGAGATTGAGCCCTACACCGATCCGCAAGCGCAACCATTCCTGATTCCCCAGGGTGCCGCTGATACTGCGGGCTCCGTTGTGCCCGGCGGTCGATCCGCGCTCCCTGATCTTGAAGGTCCCCAACTGCAGATCCAGCTCGTCGTAAATCACGAGCAGGTCCTTCGTTGGGTCCGCTTCAAACTCCCGAATCAGAGCAGCCACTGCAAGCCCGCTCAGATTCATAAACGTCTCCGGCTTCGCCAGTATCACCTCGCGACCCGCTATGCGGCAGGTTGCAGTAGCGGCCCGGCAGCGCCGGTTTTGAACCACAACCCCTTCTTGCTGGGCGATGCGGTCAATGGCCATGAACCCCGCGTTATGCGGAGTCCACAGATACTCCAAGCCGGGGTTGCCGAGGCCCACCACTAGAAACGGGCCCCGGCTTCCCTCGGGTTGACTTTCCTCAGCCAAGGCTTACTTCTTTGCCGCGGGCTTCGCTGCCGCAGGCTTCTTTCCGGCATCGGCGGTCTTGGCTGCGTCCTCAGGCTTGCCCTTCTTGGCAACCTCAGGCTCGCCGGTAACTACTTGCGCCGTCGGGTCCACTGCCGGAGCAGCTTCTTCACGAATGCTCACAACGTGGGCTACGGTGGCGTCTTCAGCATTGAGGTATGTGATCTTGTCCGAGTGCGGCAGATCGCTCACGCGAATCACGCCGTGCAGGTCCAGGTTGGAGACATCGACGTCAATATGGCTGGGAATGTCGCCCGGCAGGCACTCGACTTCAACCTGGCGCAGCACCTGGTCGAGAATGCCGCCTGAGGCCTTGACTCCCAGTGGGATTCCAAGAAGCTTCACGCGAACCTTGACCGTCAGGGTCTTGTCCAGCGCAATTCGCTTCAGGTCGATGTGGATCAGCAAGTCCTTGATCGGTTCGCGCTGCCAGTCGACAATCATGGCCTTGGCCGTCGACTGCCCGGCGATTTCCACGTCGAAGATCGAGTTGTGTCCGGTCTCTGAAAAAAGAATCCGGGAAATCTGCTTGGGGTCCACTTCAATCGCCACCGGGGTATGCCCGGCGCCGTAAAGTACTGCAGGAATCTTGCCCGCGACGCGCACACGGCGAGCGGCATTCTTGGTGAATTTGCCCTCACGGGCTTTGGCTGTGACTACTTCTGGCATTTCGTCTCTCGTTTCCATGTATCGGGCACGGGGTTTAGCCCGCTCCCTTTGTTGGTGAAGCTAGGGGTTAGGGATTAGGGGTTAGGGGTTGGTCTTCGGGCTGGCTCAGAACTGCTTTGCCTAATCCCTAACCCCTAATCCCTGCCTCTCACGAAAACAGCGAACTCACGCTGGTCTCCAGGTGAATATTCTCAATTGCCGTACCGATGAGCCCGGCAATCGAAAGCACCTTGATCTTTGACAACTTCTGCGCCGCTTCCCGCAGCGGAATTGTGTTGGTCACTACCAACTGTTCCAGGCGCGATGAGGCGATGCGGTCAATGGCCGGGCCCGAAAGCACAGCGTGGCTGGCGCATGCGTAAACGCTGGTTGCGCCGTTGTTGTAAAGCGCGTCCACGGTCTTCACCAATGTGCCGGCCGTGTCCACCATATCGTCGAGAATCAGGCAGCTCTTCCCTGCCACATCGCCGATCACGTTCATTACCTCGGCGACATTCATGTCGGTGCGGCGCTTGTCGACAATGGCCAGGGGCGCGCCAATCTTCTGCGCAAAAAACCTTGCCCGCTCCACGCCACCGGCGTCCGGCGAAACCACGATCAGGTTGGGCAGTTTCAACTCGCGGAAATAACCCACCAGCACCGGGCTGGCGAACAGGTGATCCACTGGAATATTGAAGAAGCCCTGAATCTGTGCCGCGTGCAGGTCCACAAACAGTGCGCGATTGGCCCCAGCCGTGGTCAGCAGGTCGGCAACCAGTTTGGCGCTGATCGGCACACGCTGCTTGTCCTTGCGATCTTGCCTGGCATAGCCGTAATAGGGCACAACCACCGTGATGCGTGCCGCCGAAGCGCGCTTCAGCGCGTCAATCATCACCAGCAGTTCCACCAGGTGCTGGTCAACGGGATAGCATGTGGGCTGCACGACAAACACATCCACGCCGCGCACGTTCTCCAGCGATTGGAAGTAGATCTCCCCGTCCGCAAAGCGCTGAATCTTGCACTCGCCCACCGACACGCCGATGTGCCGGGCAATCTCTTCCGCCAGCGGCCGGTTCGCCGTGCCGCTGAACAGTTTGAAGCGCTTGTCCTCGCTCAGGTTGCGGGTCCGCTTGCGCTCCGGCGAAGCGCCGCGATCCGGGGCCGGCTTGGCGTCCCTGGCCTTCGCACCATCGCCCAATCCAGGGTTCGGGTCCCTGGGCTGGTTCGGGGCCGCGCCGTCCTGTTTCGCTGCCGGGTCGCTGCCGGGTTGTTTGTCTTCCAACGTAACCTGCAAAGTTTCCACTTCCATCTCCGATTACCCTCCAAGCTGGTTTGCTTTGGCTGTAGTTCGGGGCCTAAATGCAGGGGTAAGTGGTTAGGGGTTAGTTAACCCTCGCCTCGTATGCGCTGTTAACTAATCCCTGATCCCTAATCCCTATTTTTGGCTGGGCGACTAGGATTCGAACCTAGACAAATGCCTCCAAAGGGCATTGTCCTACCATTAGACGATCGCCCAACACATGAACTTTCCGATGCTTGCTGGAAAGCTGCTTCCTTACAGCCGATGGCGAGTCTCTCTCCCCATGTGGCTGCCTGTCAATGTCCTTTTTCCTGCAGCATTTCGCTCCAGTATGCCGGCCTTGGCAGAGTCCGAGTCAGGTGGCTCGAAACTCCCGCCGCAAGCAAACGTTCGCGCGCTGCTTCCGCATCTCCCCGGGTCTTGTACAACCCGAAGAGCGCCGAACCGGAACCCGACAGCATGGCAAGAAGGGCGGCCTCCGGAGTTCCGGCGGCCGCAAGAATGCGCTTGATTTCTGCAAGGGAAGGATGCTGGGGGAACACGACGCGTTCAAAGTCGTTCTCAATCCAGCTACTGATCCCGGTGCGGACAAGCGCGGACTCCATTGGTCCCGCCCGGTCCTCTCCCAAAGAGAGGACACCGGAGGAGCCTGACTCCTGCCCACCCTGAGAGGTTAACCCCTCAAAAGCGCTGGCGAAGGCGCGGCTCAACTCATTCAGTTTATCGTGGCTTGCGTCCTGGGTCAAACCCTCCGCGGCGCACAACGCGTCCCAGGCGCGAAATGCCTGCGGCGTCGACACCCCGATCGCCGGCGTAGCCACCACGCACCAAACCGGCTCAAAGTCCGGCAGCGCCTCCACTCGCTGCCCGCGATCCAACCCCAGCACCGCCCCGCCAACTAGAAAAAGCGGCACATCGGACCCGACTTGGGCGGCAATTTCCATCCACCGCGTTTGCCACCCGCTGACTTGCTGGCTCGCTGACCCGCTGACTTGCTGACTGCCAATCCCCAGCTCCGTCTCCAGCCCCACCAGCGCCGCCACCGCATTCGCTGACCCAGCTCCCAGCCCGCCCTGCACCGGCAACCGCTTTTCGATGTGAATCTCGACTTCGGCCGTAACTCCCAGTGCCTTCAGCGCCAGTTCCACCATCTTCCAGGCGGTATTGCGTTCGTCGCATGGCACTCGGTCGTCATTGCAAGTCATCCGAAGTCGCGTCTCCCCCGCCCGCCGCGCCGTAACCGTCACCACGTCATACACTTCCAGCGTCTGGTAAACAGTGGACAGCCCATGAAACCCATCAGCACGCGGCGCCCCGATATACAGCCCGAGGTTGATCTTCGCGTGTGATCGAACAGCAGTAGGCATATCTGTCAATTGTAGAATGTGGCCTTGGCCGGCGGTTCGGCTCTAACCTCCGCCCACTTGCCGCGTCGAATGAAACAAGCAGCCATTATCAGGCGTATTTTTTTGCCAGCGCCTTTCCGGGACGCGATCCGGAACTTCTTCCTCCAAATGCCCCAGCGATCATCGCCTGCACCGCCGTCCAGCACCATTCGATAACTCGGAATGGAGAGCAATGCTCCTCTTCTCCAGATGCATACACGCCTCCGCAATCTGCGCCGTGCTCCTGTAGGGCGCCTTGCATTGTCTTTCGGCCCAGGCCCCCCGCCCTCCGATTCCATGCCCCACTCCGCCCCCATGGTGGAGCAGTACGGCAAGCCCTACGTCATGGTCACCATCAACGGCAAAGGCCCTTACCGCTTCATCATCGATACCGGAACCGGCGCGGACGCCTTTGTCACTCCGGAGCTTGCCGCGCAACTGCAGCTGCCCACCCTCGCAACGGCTGTGGTCAGCGATCCCAGCCGGCAAGGCAGCGAACGGGTCCCCATTGTTCTGCTGCAATCCATTGGGCTGGCGGGCGTGCAATTCTCCTCAGTCAGGGCCATCGTGCACAACGTGACGGAGGAGGCCGGCTCCTGCCAGGGAATGCTCGGCTTCACCCTGTTCCACGATTACCTGCTGACCCTCGATTTTCCCAACCGCACGGTGTTGCTTGACTCGGGTTCCCTCACGGAAGACGGAGACAAGACCGTCCTGCCATTTCGAATGCCGGATGGGGTGCCAATCACGCGCCTCCGCATCAATGGGCAAACCGTTGAAGCGCAACTGGATTCGGGAGGCGGCGGGCTGACGTTTCCAGACGTTCTGGCGGCGCATTTGAGATGGGAGATTCCGCCCGTCGTGTTTGCCGCGGGCCAGACCATGACCACGCGTTTCGCAATTAGGGCGGCCAGGCTCCGTGGCGACGTCAAGGTGGCCCGGTACACATTTGACGATCCGGTTGTAGAAATCCACCCCGCCTTTCCGCTGGTCAACTTCGGATCGCCACCCATGCAGAGCTTTGCCATCACGTTTGACCAGAAGAATCTGCTTGTCCGCCTCTGGGCGAAGAGCACCCGCTTTCAGCTTACGGTTCCTCCCAGCCCCGCGCGGCTGACCAACCAGCCGCAACCTGCCCCAGTATCAGCAGGCCTGGTCCCGATTGGTTGATTGATACCGATCCATTCGTCAAGGCTCCGCGACGCCTGCAAAGGTGCGCACTTGACGCAGTTCCAAAATTGCATCGATGATTGAGGGAGGGGAATCCGATAGAAAGAGCAAGTGTATCCGGCTGGCAACTGGCAGCGAAACCGCTTGTCCTTCCATTCGGATTGCGGTACGATAAGGTTTGTTGCAAAGGAGTTCTCTATGCGTGGAACTGAGTTCGACTAAGAAAAACCCGCTGCATCTGAAAATAAGGTTCCAGGCGCCGTCTCGATCCCGAGTCGGCGCTTTGCATTTAGGGCTGCCTTCCCTTGCCTGTTATGTAAACGGACAGAAGCCTGCGGAATTCCTTGAAATCGCCGGCAAACTGGGGCCCGAACACATCGTCGGGCGGATCAGGAATTCTCTGCGCGAGGCTGAAGACGTTCTCCGCCTCGGAATTGTTATACCAGTGGACATACGGGGCGTTGGACTCGAAGTGCATGGTTTCCGCCAGCACGTTGAAGAGATATCGGATCGCCTCAAACTTGGCCTGATCAAGAGACACCAGCGCTCTCTCCAAATCCGTCCAGCCTTGCGGCACCTCGGCAGGCCGTTCAGAGAGCCGAGGCCAGCGTCTTTCTCCCGGAGGAAGCCAGGTTTCCATGTGGTCCAGGCACTCGTTAAACTGCTTTTCCCCGCCGACGGTTGTCACCACGAACCACCGGATCGTGTTGTTGGTTATCTTGAACATCTGCTCGGCCGCCATCTCCTTGAAGAAAACGCCGCCCTCCTTCTCCTTCAACGCCCGGGCAACGTGGAAAAAGCTGAACATGTAAAAGGCTAGCTCCTCGCAACTCGTCCGGCCGTCGGTGGAAACAAGAACAAACTTTGAGGCGTGCAGCGTGAGCGGCAGGTAGTAATTCCCGGCCAGCCGCATCACCTTCGGCAGCAGGATGTGCGAGATCTGCTTCTCTTCTTCCTGCTCCCGTTCCACTCGCCGGCGCATTTGACCCTCCAACTCCTGCTTCGCCTCCTTCTCTCCCCTGAGTTCCTTTTCCTTGTCATCCCTTCTCCGGTCGCGCTCCGCCGCCTGCCGCGCAAGCCAGTTTGCCAGCAGGATCAGGATGATGGGAAGCGTCAGATCCTTCAGGAAGCTCGACACCCTGCCTGCGAACCGGGAAAGCCGGTTGATCCCCAGGTTGACCGGCCCCAGAGTCATGGCAACTTTTTCCGCAATCGGGGAGCACAATGCCGGATCATTCGCGCACTGGATCGGGGACTGCTTGGCTCCGGTTTTTTGTCGCGACAGGTCTTGCGGACGCGGCACATAGCGGATCCACGTCGCGGTGATGAGGATTTTGACGTTCCCCGACGACTTGTTCGGCGTCAGGCGAATCGATGCCGGACTGCGCGGCTGAGCGACGTCTCCCTTGTTGTAGACCTTCACAGCCGTACAACCGCTGGCAGGTTCCGGCGTGAACTCGGGCGCGTTGATACACACCAGCATATTGTCAACGCGAGTCCCAGGCCCGCTGCTCGACTCGAAACTGATGCTTTCATCCCGCGAGCCACCCAGCGAATTCGCCTCCAGCGTGGCCATGACAGAGAAGCCTGGGGCCGGCTTTGCGACCGCCAGCACAGGGTGCGAGACGATCCTTTCTTCTGACGGGAAGAAGAACAGTAAAAGTGCTACGGCGACGCACAGCGCGACATAGAGAATTCGGTATCGTTGCCAGTGTGTTTTGCCGGCCCCTGGAGCAAAGCTGCTCATCCTGGTTCTGCCCCCTGTGGAATCGCCCGGACCATGGCTGCTCGCTGTCCAATTCCCGCCGTGCCGCCATTCGCGATCTTCCTCAAACCGCTCCCGCACTTAGCAGGGCTGCCTTCGCCGCCCGCAGCGTCGCCACCGGGTCCCCAGTCGGATAAAACTCCATTGCCACATTATGCCGGTACTTCAACTCCACCAGCTTCTTATATATACTCCCGTAATTGATCTCGCCCGTTCCCGGCTCATGCCGCCCCGGCACGTCGGCAATATGCACCAGCCCGATCACATCGATATGCTTCTCCAGCTTCTCGATCAGGTTTCCGAAGCCCATCTGTTCGTGGTAGATGTCGTAGAGGAACTGCACCTGCGGATGGTTGACGGCGCGGACGATCGCGATGCCCTCTGCCGCCGAAGTGAGGAAGTATTTTGGACTCTCTTCCACATGGATGCACTCCAGGAGCAGGCGCACAGGCTGGCCGTCAATCTGTTTGCCGTCTATCAATTCCGCGCCGAGCTTGAGCGAATCGACACAACTCTGATGCTGTTCCTCGCGCGACAACCCCTGCACCGTGTTGCCGGCCAGTACGATCATGGCCGGACACGAGAGCGTTTCCATCGGAATGAGCGCCTGCTTCAGTTCAGCTAAAAATGGATCGCGCTGAGCAGGATCGGCGACGCCCTGAGTGTGACCTGCGTGCTCCATCCCCGCTGTCGCATCAAACTGGATCCCAAGCCGCTTCCGCGCAGCATTCGCGCTCGCAAACTCCGCGCCCGTCCACTTGCTGTATTCCCCCACAAGCTCCACCTGCGTGTAGCCCGCCTCCGCAACCTTGGCCAGCCGCTCCTCAAAAGGCAGTTTGTTGAACACCGTCCAAAGCATGACCGAAAGCCCAAAGGACGGAGCCGCAGGCGGAGTTGGAGCTGCTTCGGCGGAAAATCCCGGCAGCGCAGCCCCCAGCGCCGCTCCAGCCATCGTTTGACCGAAAACACGTCGATTCATCCTGCTCTCCTCGAATCCTATTTGCTCTTCCCACCAGCCTTGCGGCCCTTCCGCAAAGCCTCCCAGTCCTTTTCCGTCTGGTCAGCATACGCCAGCCCAAACCTGGCCAGCGCTCCGGAAAACCCATCGCCGGAACCAAGGTACCCAGCAATCACCGCAGGGTCGCCGGACCGGCCATGCCCCCGCGACAGCAGATCGCCGCAGACCTCCGCGAACGCCGCCAGCGCGCTACCCGCCAGGTCGTTCAACTCAATTGACCCCTTGTGGTCGTTCAGTTGCCGCACCAGGTATTGCCGTGCCCCTATGTGCGTCCACCCCAGAAACGGGTCCGACTGCAACTGCATCGCACGCTGCCCATCGGCGGTGCGCTTGCCGTTATGCGCATCTGGATGCGCGTCGGGCAAATAGGCCGTGTACCCCGAAGCAGGCTCTTCCTTGATCTGCAAAAACAGCGGGTCCTCCGGTCCATTGCCCTCGAAGTAAATGCAGTAATCGCGCAGCCCCACCGACCCCGTCCCCACCACCTTGAATGCCACATCCACCGGCCTATAAAACGAGAGCAGGTGTTGCCGCTGCGGCTCCAGCATTTGCCGGTACGGCTCCAGCGAAGCCAGCACCGCCTCCGCCTGCGCAGCGGAAACCCGCGTCAGCATCGGCTTTGCTTCAATGAACCGTCGCGGCGCACCCGGCGTGGCAGACGTCGGCACAGTAAGCTGCTGCAACGTGTGCTGCGGCGTCGCCCGCTCCGCCTTCAGCAGCGCCTCGTGCACCGGCTCGACCCCATTGATGCGATGCACCTGGAAGCGCCCCACTTCGAGATGCGACATCGCGGCAAACTCGCGCATTTGTTCCGCGTACCGCCCGATGCACAACTCCACCGCGTGCCGGGCTGCCGCGTCCTTGTGCCCCGAGCCGCGCCCGGCCAGAGTAATCGAAGCCGCCATCCGCTTCAGATCCCACTCAAACGGCCCGCGAATCGTCTCGTCGAAATCGTTGATGTCGAACACCAGCCGCCCATCCGGCGCGGCATAGGCGCCCACGTTGCGCACATGCGCGTCCCCGCAGAGCTGGCTCACAATGCCCGTATTGGGTAGCACCGCCAGGTCCGCGGCCATCACCGGCACAGCGCCGCGAAAGTACCCAAACGGCGACTCGCACATCAACTCGTATTTCAGCTTCACCAGCGCCGGCACGCGCCCGCGCATCGAGCGATCCAACAGCTGCAGCGGTGTGTGTGTACGGGCCTTGATATTGAGCGCGTCCTGCTGTTGCCGGCCCACCTGCTTGCGCCGCGCCTGGCCAAGTTTGGTGCGTTCCTCTTTGCTTGCCCAATGCATACGCCGGACGATACTAGGTGTCCCTTCCCGAGTGCAACATTTGAGAGCGGTTAACGGCGGATCTCGGCGTTCCCAAAAACGCTCCGTGCCCCGTTCTTGCGCCTTTTCTCTGGCGCAAGGGCGGGAAAGCACAACGCTGGGTGTGCACCCTTTCACTCAATGCAAATTCTTGCTTGCTGTTCGCCTCGACCGCTACGCCCCGCCCTTAGCCTTCTTCCCAGTCCCACCTTCCAGCGGCAGGTTCACCTCCAGCGTCCCTGTTCGATCCGTCCCTTTATCCCGCACCGCCACCCGGATCGACGCCGCTCCTGGCGGCACTTCCAACTCCTGCTCGGCGCGGAATGTACCTTCCGTCTTCCCCTGCGCCTTCGCATCGGTCGATGCCATGCCATTGTTCAACTGGCTGTTCAGCAGCCTGCCATTGGCGTCATAAGCCGCCGCGGCAAACTCCAGAATTGCCGACGTCCCGCGCCGCTTCGCTTCCACCTTCAACTGCGGGTCGATCACCCCGTAGTCAATCACGTACTTCTGCAGCTTGACCGGCGGCAGCGGCTTTTGCACGCTGTCTTTGCGGCGTGTCCGGAAGTATGCCGGAGAGTCCACCAGCGCCATCATCTGAGCCGGGGTCGCCATCACCGGGCCGCCCACCGCGGCCAGGTGCGCGCTGAAGAGCAGATCATGCACCATCGGCGCACCGTGTTCGATATTCGCGTACAGCGTGTCTGAGTCCTTGACGGCAATAAACCGCTTCTGCATCGGATCTTCCTTCACCTTCGGCTTCTCTTCATCATCCGACACCGCATAGTAGACCGTTCGATAGGTCAGCGTGTAGTTGCCCCCGTTCACCAGCGTCACCAAGATCTTGCGCTCCGACCCGTCGTACTTGGTGTTGGTGGGCGCGTAGCTCAACGTGTAATAGCTCTCCCCGTCTGATACCGCCTTGTCCATCAGGTCTTCCGGGTGGTTGTTGTTGTAGTACGCGCGCCCGCCCGTGGCTGCCGCAATCTGGTCCATGTTGCGGTAGTCTGTCAGGGCATCCGCTGAGGCTCCCCCGGCCGCCGATCCCGCAACCCCGCGCAAGCTCACCGGATAAAGCGCGACCTGGGCCCGCATCATCGCCGCGTAAGCGTGCTTGATCGTTTCCTCCGCCAGGTAACCCAGGTCGAGCACCTGCGGCCCTCCCTGCGATCCCACCGAACCCGCGGTCGACGCCTGCGAAGCCGTCTGCATCGCCGCATTCCCCATCACCGTCGGCCCAGTCGGTATGGGGAAGATGCTCGCCATCCAGATCAGATTCTTGCGCCCCGGCAAACCCTCCATATACTCGGCAATGAACTTCAGATTCGAAAGCGCCGCTCCCCAATCCGCCATTCCGTATGTCCGTCCAAAGGTGAAGACATCTGGAATATGCGGCCCCGGACCCTTGCGCAGAATCGCCGCTTTCAGCAGCGCGTGATCCGACGTGAATCCCTGCACCAGGTGCAGCCCCGCGGCGTTTACAAACAGCGCCATTCGTGTACCCGGCTGTGCATCATCCACAAACTTCAGCAGCTTGGCATGGAACGCCATCTGGTCTTCCTCCGGCGTGTTCACCATGTCGTAGTACAGGATGTAAAGCGGCCCTCGCTCTGCCTCTCCCGGAATATTCAGGAACGTATTCGGCGGTAGCTGGGGCAGCTTGGGCGGAACAAAGCTCGGCGCAGACCCATCCACCGAATCAAACGACATCACCTGCTGTGGCTTGTCATCTTCCTTCACCGCAAAGTCGCCTTGCGTCAGCCCAAGCACCGGCTTGCCCTGTTTGTCCAGCACCACCAGGTCAACCGGAACCCGCCGCACGTCCAGCCGGATCAGCGGAGCATCCTGCCCGGCAGCATCCGTCTGAGCCTGGGCCGCCCCTGCCGCCACCGAAGACAACGACAAAAGAAGTATCGAAGGCACTAAATACAAATTCCGCATTGGATTCCTTTATTCAACCTGCTTATCGTGTTGGGCTTCGCGTGCCCCGGGAAAGCTGATTCAGGCACCAATTTCAAAGGCTTTGTAACAGGGCATGACTTCAGTCGTGCCGATAAGGCTCATCAAATAGACGTTGGGCTTCAGCCCCTGCAAATCTTTCTGTCCAGCTCCGCCTTCCAACAGCCTTCTTCCCGCAAACTGACCCACCGTCACTGCTTGAACTCAGCGCCAGTGAGCCTGGTTATTGCGCAACGCCTCTGGCCGCTTCCCCTCTGTCCAGTTTGCCGTATCTGTAGTTTGACTCCAAATGAACCTCAATCGTTGTCTCATCAAAAAACCGGGCCCGCCTTTGCAACTCCAGCCAGTCCCCAAATCCCCCACCACACTTTTCGCATCGCCGCGCAGCCCTTCAGCCTCTAAAGCAATATCCGCCATGAGCGCCGCAGCGGCCGAGCCTCGGCCACTTCCCCTTTCCGCTCCCCCCGCCGTCTGGAAACCCAGACGGAATCCCTGGGTTATTGCCATCACAGTCACGCTGGCCACCTTCATGGAGGTACTCGATACCTCCATCGCCAACGTGGCCCTGCCCCACATCGCCGGAGGCCTCGGCGCCAGCCAGGACGAGGCCACCTGGGTCCTCACCAGCTACCTCGTAGCCAACGCCGTCATCCTCCCGGCATCGGCATACTTTACGACGTTCATTGGCCGCAAGAAGTTCTACATGATCTGTGTGGCGCTGTTCGGCATCAGTTCCGCCCTCTGCGGCCTGGCTCCCTCGCTCCCCCTGCTCATCCTCTTCCGCGTCATGCAAGGAGTCGGCGGCGGCGGCCTCGCCCCCAGCGAGCAGGCCATCCTCGCTGACACCTTTGAGCCCGCCAAGCGCGGCCAGGCCTTCGCTCTCTACGGCCTTGCCGTCGTCTTTGCCCCAGCCATCGGCCCCACCCTCGGCGGATGGATCACCGACAACTTCGACTGGCGTTGGATCTTCTTTATCAACGTCCCCGTCGCCCTCCTCTCCCTCTTCCTCACCAGCCGCATCGTCGAAGACCCGCCGCACATCGTCAAGGAAGTCAAGCGCACCCAGAAGGAAGGCCTCAAGCTCGACTTCCTCGGCTTCGGCCTGCTCGCCCTCGGCTTCGGTTCTCTGGAATTAATCATGGACAAGGGCCAGGAAGATGACTGGTTCGGCTCCCGCCTCATCACTACCTTCGCCGTGGTCTGCGTCATCTCCCTGGTCTCGCTCATCGCCTGGCAAATCTACGAAATCAAGCACAAAAAACGCCCCATCCTCGACCTCACCCTCTTCAAGCATCGAAACTTCGCCATCTCCTTCATGCTCATGGGAATCCTCGGCACAGTCCTGTTCGCCACCACGGTCCTGATCCCGCAATTCGTCCAGTCGCTGCTCGGCTACACGGCAGAGTTGGCCGGCCTGGTCATCTCCCCCGGCGGCGTCATGGTCATGCTCATGATGCCCATCGTCGGCTTCCTCGTCAGCCGCGTCGACCCGCGCTGGATGATCGTCTACGGCTTTGGCATTTCAAGCCTGGCGCTCTTCACCATGCTCGACCTCAACACCGGCGTCAGCTACGAGCATGTCGCCCTGCTGCGGGTCTTCCAGGCAGCAGGCCTCGCCTTCCTCTTCATCCCCATCAACACGCTGTCTTACACCGGCGTCCCCATGGGCAAGAATAACGACATCAGCGGACTCACCAACCTCGCCCGCAACATCGGCGGCAGCATGGGCACGGCTTCCGTGGTCACCATCCTCGCCCGCCGCCAGCAGTTCCACCAGTCCCGCCTGGGAGATCTGGTAACGCCCAACAGCCTCAACCTCGACACCCGCCTCAACGGCCTCGGCCATTACCTCATGCAGCACAGCGGCAGAATCTCCACACTGGCCCAGGGCAAGGCTCTCGCGCAAGGCAGTCTCTACGGCACTCTGCTCACGCAATCCACCATGCTGGCCTATCTGGATGTAATCAAGATGCTGGCCGTCGCCATGGTCCTGGCCATCCCGCTGGTCTTCTTCATGAAGCGCCCCCCCAAAGGCGCCCGCCCCGGCGGCGGGCACTGATTCCTATCCGTCGCACATCCGGCAGCAGAGTTTTGTATCAGGGACTTCAGTCATGCCGAAAAAGCCAATCAACTCACCTGGGCTTCAGCCCCTGAGGGACGCTTTCCCAGCAAGTCAGAATCGCTCTTCCGCGGACCTGTCGACCACCCAACTGGGCTTTCAGGCGTCCGTTTCGCCCCTGTGTGTTCGAATAGAATCGAGGCGGAGCTCCCAATTGCTGAACATCCGGATCAGCTCGCGTGCGTTCTCTTCGGGATTCGACATCAGCACCCAGAACGGAACTCTTACCGCAAAAAAGACTCAACCCTCCCCCACCGGCGAGATTTTGATCTACAACCAAACAGACGATCAAATCGCTCGTGTCGAGTTCGAGTCCATTCTGGGCAGGGTCTACAACATCGTCATCTCGGGTGGGGGATTTTATCGGTTCGGTCGCGATCGGAAATTGAAACGCACATGGAGCTGCGAGGGGGAAGGGAGATCCCTCTCCCTGTCGGAACGCAGCGGTCGCCGGTTCTTAGTCTCTAACGGAACTCGGGACATTGCCGAATGTACGCAAACCTGGTTCACCAGCGGCTACGAAATCGCCCTATTCGACGAGGCGGATTTGAGGGTCTTGATTTGTATATTCTTGGCACTGCACGTTTCCAAAGATGTGGGAACTCTCCCTATGTAACTTGAGAGAACCCAGAATAAACTTCGCTGCGCGCCCGGCGGCCCTACTTATTCTCATTCCCCGTCAGCCGGAAGGTAATCGTCCCCCAGAACAGCCGCGCCCGCATCTGCACCGGCAAATGCCGGTCGTCGTCCGTATACCAGATCCAGATATTCCCGCGGTTCTTCACCACGCCCGCATCCGCCGTCGGCTGCACGCGCAGCGTCTTGAAGGTCCCCAGCGTGGTCTTCACCTCTTCGCGCCCTTCCACCTTCATTGTCACAGGAACAGAACGCAGCGCGTCAACCACCGGAATTACGAAAGATTTCCCCACTTCCATCGGCTGCGACGACGCGTAATAGACTCCCGTCAGCAGGTCCGTGAGGCACCCCGGGATCGGCGTCTCCAAATGCTTGGTCTGGCCGCTGACCATATTCTTCTCGTCCAAAATCGACTTGCCCTGTGTGTAGTCGAGCTTCAAGGTAGAGTTGATCTGCCTGCGCCCTTCCACCGTTTGCTTGTCAAACTCGTCCGTGCATCCCTTCTCCCGGTCAAACGTCGACTGGAACTTGTCTCCGACATGAAAAAGAAGATTGATGGCGCCAATCGTGTCGGCGTTCGCGGTGATGCGCTCGCTGTTTCCGGTGGCTTCAAAATGCAGAACAGCGGTTCCCGCGGGAAACACGCGCCAGTCCACCGCATAGGTAAGAGTCTGCTTCTGGGGAAAGCTGAATCCGGCGCGCGGCGGCGTAAGTGGGCCCACCTGCTGGGCATACGCTCCCCCGGCCATGGCAAAAACACAAAACAGGATTGCAGCGGTAGTGAGGTTCTTCACCGTCAGGGCGGAACTCCTTGTGAATTGGACTGTTTTTGCGCAAAAAGCGCTCACCGCAGGCGATGCACCAGGAATGCGAAAGCCGGCCGCAAAAAGAGTAGGCTGATGTAAAGCAGCGCGGCCCCTATACCTGCATTGTACTCGCGATGCCTGCGATAGAGCGCCATCGAAAAGCCGCCTGCCCCCTCCTGTTCCGGCGGCGCCGGCGCGGGTGTAAACCGGGGAATCAGCCGGGGAACGCGCCTGTAATAGTCGTCAAACCCCGGAAAAGTCGCGCGAAGAAAACGCTCCTCCGACGCAATCACCGGCACATAAATCACCGCAAACCCCACCGCCATCGCCAAGGCCACCGGCCAGCTCAGCAGCGCCAGCGCAAAACCCGCCGCCATCAGCATCGACCCCAGGTAAAGCGGGTTGCGCGTATGGGCATACGGCCCGGTCTGCGTCAGCTCACGGTTCTTTTTCACATAGCCGGCCGCGTACCCGCGCAACCAAAGCCCCGGCAGAACCAGCGCCAGGCTCCATGCCACCGCCGCGGATAGCGGAGCACGTCGCGCCAGCTCAAACAGGTAAAGCCCAGCGGTTAGAAAGCCCAGCGGTACGCGAATGCGTCGCGCGATCCGTTGCCACCTGGCGATCCAATCGAGTTGCGGCGAACCTGGCTCTTCGCTCATGTAGCACTTTCCTCGGCCATCAATTCCTCTGCCGCCTTGAGCACATCTTCCGGCGCGATGGTCAGCAACCCGGCCTCCGGCTCCGCATGCCGTGTGTGGTCTCGGCGACTCAGCGGACTGCGCAACACGCGAAACCGCGTCCCGTAAGGCCCATTCCTGCCAGGATCAGTCGGCCCATAAATTCCTACCACCGGCCGCCCCAGGGCGCAAGCCAGGTGCAGCGGTCCCGTGTCACCAGCAACGCAAAGGGCAACCCTCCGCGTAATCGCGATCAACTGCGCCAGCGAGGGTAGAATCGCTTCCGCCCGCCCCGCCGTGGCTGCCACAATCTCCTTCGTCATTTGCTCTTCCCCCGGACCGCCGTTCACCACCACCCGCATCCCGCGCTCGATGAGCCCATTTGCCACCGCCCCATAACGCTCCACAGGCCACCGCTTTGCGCCCCACCCCGCTCCAGGATTCACCAGCGCCACCTGCCCTGCGACTCCACGTGCCAAGACCCCATCCGCCCACGCCTCCGCCGCGGGATCAACCGGCAGCCAGGGCGCCAATGCCTTCAGATCGTCGCCCGCAATCGCCGAAACCAGCTCAACATCCTGCTCGATGACGTGCGCGCCCTCCGTCTCCACGAGTTCCGTGAATAGCATTCGCGCTGCTTTCTCCCGCGGCTGTGCCTCGCCAATCAGCCGCTGGCACCCGGTTAGCCTGCCCACCACGGCCGACCGCACGGCTCCCTGCAGGTCGATCACCGTATCGTATTCTCCGGCCTTCAGCGCCTTCCGTAACTTGCTGATTCCATGACGGGTTTCCGAGCTGAACGGAGCGTTCCGCCAGTCTTTTGTTGCCGCCAGGTGCACCCCATCGACAATCGGCTGAGCCGGATTGGGCTCACGGAAGTGAAGTCTCGTCTCCCGGCCGGTGCTGCTGTCAGACACCAGCATGGCCTTCCAGCGCGGCTCAACCACCCAGTCAATCACCCATCCCGGATGCGTCTGCCGCAGCGCCGTCACCGCCGGAAGAGCGTGCAGAATGTCGCCCATGGCTCCCAGACGAACCACCAGCAATCGAAACTTGGATTGAGTCTGCAAACTCCAATTTTCTCACAGGGAGCGCTAACGCCTTGAGCCTGAGGCCCGCCGCAAAACAGAGCTTGTCATCCTGAGCGAACGGGGCCCCGAACGCTTTTCAGTTCGGGGGTGGTGAGTCGAGGGATCTGCATTTGCTCTTTCGCGAATTCTCCAAAGAAATCTGGACTCAGACTCTACCCGGCAGCCCGCTTCAGCCTCTCCATCAACCACCTGATCGCCCCGTCAAAGTCCAGAATCTCCATCCGCAGCGCGGCCGTCACCAGCGGAAGCGCGCCGGGAAGCCCGGCAAGCAGATCGCCCAGCCTCACCTCATCCTTCTCCGTAGTCACCTGCGCAACCGCCCCGACCGCGCGCGCCGTAGCCAGCAGCCGATCCAGATCCTTGACCATGTACGGATGGTGATCCGGGAAGGCGGTCCGCGAAGCGAGCCTCATCCCCGCCGCCTCAAGTCCGGCGAAGAACTGTGCCGGCCGGGCAATTCCGCAAAAGGCCGCTACCGGCCCATCCACCGCCGGAACCGACATCTGTCTCCGCACCTGCCACACCGGCCCCTGCCAACCCCAGGCGCGCAACTCGGTCTCAAGCCCAGGATCCCCCACCGGAATCGCCACGATCGTGGCGCGGCGAAGCGCGCTCAGCGGCTCGCGCAGATTGCCGGCGGGCAGCAGACTGCCGGTCCAGTCCTCCCGGTCCAGCAGCACAATATCCACCGCCCGCGCCAATTGCCGATGCTGAAAACCGTCGTCCAGCAGGTGGATGACAGGCATCGGCTTCTCCCCAAGAAATGCGATCGCCGCCGCATCCCCTTCCGCCAGCATGCCCGCTTCGTACCGTTCCCTGGCCACGTACACAGGAACTCCGGTCGCTCGGGCTATGAGCAGCGGCTCGTCGCCAAACTCTTCCGCGGTCCCCTCTGCAGCCACGCGTATCGGATGCAGGCCGGTGCGGCCAAACCCCCGCGAAAGCACGTCTACATGGAAACCCCGCTCCACCAGCGCCGTCGCCAGGGCGATCGTCAACGGAGTCTTCCCGGTCCCGCCCGTGGACAAGTTGCCAATGCTGACCACCGGATGCCGCAACAGTCCAGCCGGCTTCGACCCCCTCCGCCAATCGCGCATCACCTGCCCAATCCGGTAAAGCGGCACCAGCGGCAGCAAAAATCTGCGCGCCGACAAGTCCCGCTTCGTATCGTCCAGCGCCGCCCGCGTCGGCGTTGCTGGCTCCGCAATACCAGTGGTCGCCCCTCCATCGCCAATCAGCTTGCGCAAAGCCTCCACACTTCGCTCCGTCGCCCCCGACTGTTGCTCGAACACCTGGCGCGCCCGCTCACCCATCGCCTCCGCGCCTGCCTGATCCCCCAGCAGTCCGATCAATACATTTGCAAAATCGTTCGGCTCCGCAATCCGAATGGCATCCCGCGCCCGCAGGTATTCGGTAATCTCGCGGAAGTTGACGTAGTTTGGCCCCATCACCACCGGAACCCCAAACTGCGCCGGTTCCAGCGGATTATGCCCCCCGGCCGGAACCAGGCTCCCACCCACAAACGCCACCGAGGCCAGCGAATACACCGAGGCCAATTCCCCAATCGTGTCCAGAAGAACAATCTGTCCCGGCTTCAGCATCTCGATCGATCCAGCCTGCTGGCTCCTCCATTCTGTCCGCCGCTTCCAGTCAAATCCCGACTGCTCAAGCAGCGCCGCAACCCCATCAAACCGCTCCGGATGACGCGGCGCCAACACCATCACCAACTGCGGATCTATCTCCAGCAGCTTCGGCCACGCCTCCAGCAGCGCCGCCTCTTCGCCCTCCAGCGTACTCCCCGCCACCACCAAGCGATTGCCCAGCTTCAGATCCTTCAAAATGCGCGTTGCGTCGGTTTCCAAAGCCGCTCGGATGTCGAACTTCAAATTCCCGCTAACCGACACCCTGCCCGCATCGCAACCGATCTCAACCAGCCGCAGATGGTCCGTCTCGCTCTGCGCCAGCACGCAGCTGATCCGCTCCAGAAACGGCCGCCACAGCGCGCGCAGCCGCCGATACCGCGGCCACGACCGGTCCGAGATGCGAGCGTTGACCACCGCGACCGGAATCTCCCGCCGGAAGCAGCCGCTCAGCAAGTTCGGCCAGAACTCCGTCTCCGCCAGCACCAGCATCCGCGGTTCCAATGCCTTCAAATATGCACTCACCGCCCACGGCAGATCCAGCGGGCAATAGAACACGCGGTTGGCTCCAAAGTGCTCTCGCGCAAGTGTCTGCCCCGTTCGCGTAGTCGTGGAGACAGCGATAAAATATCCAGGCAACACCGCGTCCAGCCTCTTTACCAGCCGGCTCACCGCCAGCACCTCACCCACTGACACCGCATGCATCCAGATCAGTGGCCGCTCCCGCCGTCCTTCAAGTTGCGGCACCCGTCCCAGTCTTTGTCCGAACCCCTCGCGATACTTCTGCGTGGTGGCCATGCGAAACAGCCACCATGGCGCCCCAACCACCAGAACCACCAGCAGTGCGAGATTGTAGAAAAAGAGAATCATGAATAACGGATTTTGCCTTCCTCGTGTCTAACCCTCAGATGATACAGTCGTCCACGATGAGGAATTTGCGGCTCATTCCGTCTATATTGTTTCGGCCCGTGAATACTGACGCTCCGTGCCCCGTTCTTGTGCCTGTCTTCCGGCGCAAGGGCGGGAAGGCTATGCACTATTTGTCGGCCGGACTCATACTGGCGTGGCTCGCTCTGCCCGCCCTGGCCAGCGACCATACCCCGCCGCCCGTCCAGCCGGCCACCACCTACCCTGCCGTCGAAGTTCACGACAAGGAGCAGGTGGCGATTGCCGTGGAACCCTATGACACCAAAGAGAAGGAGTCGCTCTTCCACGTTGACTACCTGGCCCATGGCGTCATGCCCATCCGCCTTATCGTGACCAACAACGGAGACCACCCCATCAGCCTGCGCGATGCGCGCATTCTCTTCCTCACTGCTGCGGGTGACAAGATCCCGGCCGCTGAGCCGGAAGATGTCGAGCGCCTCATGACCCGCAAAGAACGGGAGGGAGGCAAAATCCCAATGCCCGGCCCCATTCCGGCCATAAAACTCAAGCCCAAGGCCAGCAACAAGGAGATCGAAGAGGACTTCAACACCTTCGAGTATCAGGCCCTGGTCGTCGAGCCGCACTCCACCCGGGCTGGCTTTCTATTTTACGACGTTTCAGAGCTCAACCATCCGCTCGAAGGCGCCAAGCTGCACCTCCACAAGCTGCGCGATGCCGGCGGACAGGAACTCTTCTACTTCGAAGTCCCCTTCGAGCCTTATCTAAAATCAAAATCCAAAGGCATGGACTAGTGATATTGCAGGTGATATGATTTGCCTGTGCGCGCGGTCCTGGATACCTCGGTGCTGGTGGCAGCTCGGCGAAGCCCGGCGGGAGCATCTAGCTTGTTGGTCGACGCGGTAATCGCACGATATTGGAAGCCACTTGTCTCTGTGCCTTTGGTACTAGAGTACGAAGCGGTCTTGACACGTCCAGAGCATTTAGCAGTTTCTGGGTTTACCAGAGAAGTGGTAGTCGGTCTCCTGAAGGCCTTTTGCCAAATGGGGAACCGGTTCATATCCCCTATCTTCTAAGGCCTCGGCTGCAGGATCCAGATGACGAGTTCGTGCTTGAGACTGCGTTCCACGGGAAGGCCGACCTAATCGTGACCTTCAACATCAGAGACTTCCAGCTACCGGCGAAGCTGCTTGGAATGGAAGCGATCATGCCGAGGGAAGCAGCAGAGAGGATGGGAATTCGATGAAGACAAGCAATTTTGCCCTGCGGCTTCACCCTTCGCTAATGGAAGAGGCCAAGGCGATGGCCAAGGCCGAAGGCATTGCGTTGAATCAACTCATCAATGTGGCGTTGGCAGAAAAGCTGGCAGTTACGAGAACCTTTGCCTTTTTTGAACGCTTCACACGCGATGCCGATGTCGCTGCGGCCCGTGAACTTCTGAGCAAGCCGAGAAAGGGCGAACCGCCGCGCGAAGGCGATGAGTTGCCCGTGGGTTGGAAGAGGCGCGAAGAGGCAAACACTCTCGTCCAGCAGCAATCCCAAGAGCCTACTCGTAATAAGTAGCCGTCGTCGTATCCGTCTCCCAGATCGTGCAGTCCTTCACCCGCACCCGCCCCGCGGTCATGTTGCTCAGCTGTTGACTCGTCTGATCGTAAAAATACCTCGCCAGGTTCTCTGCCGACGGATTGATCACTGTGAATGGTTCCAGATCGTTGAGCATCTGGTGGTCGATCCGGTCGATCACCGGCCGCATCACCTGCTTCAGCAGCTTGAAGTCCAGCAGCAGCCCGGCCTCGTCCAGCACCTGGCCGGTGAGCGTAACCCGAACTTTGTAGTTATGCCCGTGCGGGTTTTCGCACTTGCCCTTGTAATTGCGGAGATAGTGGCCGGAAGAAAATCCCGACTCCACGGTGACTTCATACATCGGCGTCTGCTCGATCCTGCGGGAAAGCATCCCAAACTCTATTTTAGGGGTTGCGGCGATATCGCGCTTACAGGTGGGTGCTCCCGGTCCGGATTTTGAGACCGGGGAATCGGCCAAACCCGACTCCCACTTGACTAATTTCCAGGGCCCCGTCCCCGCCTCTTCTGCCGTGCCGCCAGTCGCGCCTCTTCGCTGCGCCGGTCCACCTGCTCGAACAGATGGCTCATCACCCCAATCAACGCCGCCGCCAAGGCGATTAGCAGCAGAAAGGTGCTCACCGTCCGCCACAGCGACCCGTTCGCCGGAAGCCCAGGCTGAAAGCTCGAAGGCACGAACGACGCAATCGCCGAGATCAACGCGAACAGCCCCAGCGTCCCAGCGAGAATGTAGAAGTTGCGCGACATAAGTCTGATCCGTTTTGTGGGCTGACACAAAGAAAAGTAGTCCACGGTTCCGTTAAAGCGCCTGCCTTACAGGCAGGATGTCCGAGATCGCGAGGTCAGGCAAGTGTTCATGCACTCTTAGCCAAGGAACGCATGACGAATTTAGGGTCGGCGGCAATGACAATTAGAAGCGCACGAGCAGCAGCTTCAGGCTGGCGGCGACCAGACTCCCAATGACGAACAGCATCCACCGACAGACCAAAACTTTCTGCGAATCGTTCCTGGCTGAGCCGCAGGCGTTTGCGAATGCTTCTTACATCCACGGTCTCAGGCAGAGTGACCTTGTATCCCTTGCGCTCACCTTCCATGTAAGCGCGGGCTTCTTCCGTTCCGTGGGCCATCTCGTCAAACAACTTGCTCATCGCGTCCTCCGGTAATCGGCAAAGAAGCTTTTTGCCATCTTGGCCAGGGCAATCTGCTCGGCTTTGCTCAAATTGCCCTTCTCCGGCTTGGCATATGCGGTGATGAGGAAGATTGGTAGATCTTCACCGCCGTAAGGATTAACGACTCGCGCACCGCCACGCTTTCCCATGCCGGGACGTGCAAAGCGTAGCTTGCGGTACCCTCCTGTGCCCCGTATTAAATCTCCGGCCTCCGGATATGCGGCAATGGTTTGAACGATTTCTTCCCGGTCCGCTTCACTGTAGATGGCTTCGGCCGCTCTCAGGTACATCGGCGTCTCGACCGCCGTTTGCATAGGAGAATAGTATGCCAATGGCATAGATAGATCAATTCAGCAGAACAGGAACTGCATGCATCCATTGTGGCCGCAGCCCTTGCGGTCCGCTGTAATTCAACCCGTCGCAGACCTCTGTGCTAATCCTTTTTGGCCGCGTTCCTCGCCCGGATTTTGAACCAGATCGGTGTCCCCGCAAAGCCAAATGCCTCCCGGATCTGGTTTTCCAGGAACCGCTCAAAGCTGAAATGCAGCTTGATGTCCCGATCCGTGAACAGGATGAACGTCGGCGGTGCAACCGCGGCCTGCGTCATATAAAAAATCCGCAGCCGCTTGGCCATCGGCACGGGAGCGCGCTGGAAATCAATCTTCTCCAGAAACCGGTTCATCTGCCCCGTAGACACGCGCTTGCGCCGCGCCTCGGCAATGGCCTTCACCTCGTTCAAAACCCGCCCCAGGCCCGTCTTCTCCAGAGCCGACAGAAAAATCACCGGAGCATAGTGCAGATACTTGAGCGTGCGCCGCAACTGCTGTTCGTAGACTTCCCGATCCGCCTGCGGTTTGCCATCGGTCCTCCCCGTGGTCACCGCGTCCCATTTGTTCACCAGGATGATCACCGAGCGCCCCGACTCATGCGCATAGCCGCCGATAGTCGCGTCCGCCCCGGTGACTCCCTCCGTCGCATCAATCACCAGCAAAGCCACGTCCGCAGCTTCAAGATGGCGGCGCGCCATGATCACGCTGAGCTTTTCCGCCATGTCATGCGTCTTGCCCTTGCGCCGGATCCCGGCTGTGTCAATAAACCGGAACTGCGTACCCTCAAACTCCACCACCTCATCCACTGCGTCGCGCGTGGTTCCCGCAATCGGCGAGACAATCGCCCGCGAAGTCCCCGTCAGCGCATTCAGCAGCGTTGACTTGCCCACATTCGGCCGCCCGATAATCGCCACCGAGGTCTCGTGTTGCTCAAACTCGCCATGCGTGCGGTGCAGCGAATGCCCATCGTCCTCCGCATCCTCCACATCTTCGGGAGCCACCGGCCCGCCCTCAAAAATCTCGTCCTCTTCGGCCAGAAAGTCTTCGTCCTCTTTGGCTTCTTCCGCCGCCGCGGTCTCTTCTTCCGTCAGCACAGGCGCAGCAGGCTCCGGAATCACCTCCGAAATCGCATCCAGCAACTCGCCAATCCCCAGCCCATGCTCCGAGCTGATCGGGTAAACATTCCGCAGCCCCAGCGTGCGAAAGTTCTCCGCCTCCGCAGCCATCGCTTCGCCTTCCACCTTGTTCACCGCCAGAAACACCGGTTTGCCCCCGCGGATCAGCATCTTCACCAGGTCGTAGTCCGGACTCGCCAGCTCTGTCCGCGCGTCCACCACCAGCACCAGCGCGTCGGCTTCCTCGAGCGCCACCCTGGCCTGCGCAAAAATCTCCGTCGGAATCAGCTCCGGATCATCCGGCACAATCCCGCCGGTATCCACCACGCGGAAATGCCGCCCCAGCCACTCGTACTCGCCATAGATGCGGTCGCGCGTAATCCCCGGCTCGTCGCCCACAATCGAACGCCGGCTCTTGGTCAGCCGGTTGAACAGCGTCGATTTGCCCACATTGGGCCGGCCCACAATAGCCACCAGCGGCAAGTGCTCATTGCCGGGCGCATTGATCGTTCCTGATTTGCGATACTTCGCCAAAATAAACTCCAGTCCCGTCTGCCCTGAGGACAGTTTGAATCAATCTTCAAATCTAGTAGATTTCAGTCCCAGACTCGGTGAACGCCATACCAGTCAAATGCCTCGTCGCCGCTTATCAGTGGAAGCCGCAATTCCAGCGCTTGCGCCGCCAGCAGGCGGTCAAAAGGATCCTTATGATGCAGCGGCAGCCGCCCCCCGCGAATCACATGGCTGATTGTCGTTTCAAGGATGCTATATCCCGCAAGCGCGACAAGCCGTTCAAAATTGTCCAGAATTTCGCCTGCGTCCAGCTTGCCCAGGTTCGCTTTGATTGCCATCTCCCATGGCGTAACAACGGAGAGAGCTAGATCGTTCGATGGTTCTGCGGCTATTGCGCGAACCGAAGTCGGCAGGCTCTCAGGCTCGCGCAAGAGCCACAGGAAGGTGTGCGTATCCAGGAGAAACGTCATTTCGCAGGAGGCGGCACAAGCGGCACATCCACCATGTAGCCAAACCCGGAGTCGATCAAATCCTGATCGGTCATCGGACCGAAAGCGTCATCGTCCCAGTTCAGCTTCCCTCGATAGGCTCCGATCAGGCGAAACGGCGTCTCCGGCTTGGAGACGACCGGTTCTTGAATCGGAACGATCTTCGCCACCGGCTTCTTCCCCCGCATGACCACGACCTCCTGGCCCGCCTCTGCCTCTTTCAGCAGCCGCGAGAAGTGCGTCTTCGCCTGGTGGACGGTGTAAGCCATGGACTAAGCATACTTAGTCCACTTTCCTGAGTCAATCGCAACCCTTATCAGGAAACATTCATAAATTAATGAGCATGTTCCCATTTTCCACCATTACTCCTGGCTTTACGCTCGCATCACAGCCCGCTGAGAGGCGCCCATGCGCATACCCGGAAATCAGACGAATCTCAGTCAAGTCAACCCTTACTCTGCGGCGGCGGAGCGCGCAATCTCAGCCGAGCGGGCAGCCGCTGTCCGCAAAAAGCTGTCGAATGCCAGCGTCACCTTTGCAGGGCCGTGCAGCCCGACCGAAGCATTCAATCTCGCCGGTTGGATGGACAGCCAGACCTCCCGAATGAAACCCAGCGACAGTGCAGGCAAATCCCTCGCGGGACGCCCACCTGACTCTCGCTGAACTACGCAGTCTTCGCGACCGGCCCATCCATCTGAAACCCGGAGCCACACTGAGGATTGCCTCGCCCCTTCACAGCCGCGTGCTCGAGCAGACTCGGTTCCGGCCAAGCCGCTTTGCCTCGTACAGTGCCTGATCCGCAATCTCCACCAGGCTTGAGGCTTCACCGTTTGCCTCCGCAATCGCTGTCGCCGTACCGATGCTGATCGTCAGTCGCCCGTCAAAAGGCGAAGCCGCGTTGGCGATCTCAAGCGCCGCAATAGCCTCCCGCATTCTCTCCGCTACCACGACCGCACCTTCAAGCTTGGTCTCCGGCAGCAGCAGCACAAACTCCTCGCCCCCGTACCGGGCAAATAGATCGTACGTACGCCGCGCCTGTTGGCCCAACGTGCGGGCAATTACACCCAGGCACCGGTCTCCGTAGGTGTGACCGTGCATATCGTTGATTCCCTTGAAGAAGTCGATATCGATCATCAGCACCGCGATCGGCCCTTTGCTGCGCAGGCCGCGCCGCCAGGCATCCTCAAGCGCTGAAGTGAAACTGCGCCGGTTGGGAACACCAGTCAGCGGGTCAAGCAGAGTCAGACGCTCCAGACTTGAGTTTGCTGCACGCAGCTCCGTTTCTCGCTGTAAAAGCAGCTGCTGGCCCACTACGTAGTTCAGCTGCACTGCCCCAGCATGCAGGCTCTGCACCACAAAAAGCAGAAAAATCGCCGAAAGCGCCAATACAAAATGCTGCGATGCAATGGAAGCAGCGAGCCCAAAAATCCCGGCCGTGACCAGCGCCGGGCAAAGGCTCTCAATCAGCAGTCTGGATCGCCCCAGTGGTCTCCGGCCGGCAGGGTCTTCCTGCCTTGTCATGTATAGCGCTCGCATCCCCGCAAGCAGAAAGGGCACGCTCCATAAAAGGTCCAGCATTGTGCCGGCACGCAACTTCCATCGTTCGCTTGCGTAATCCATCCCAAGCTCGATTGGAAGATACAGCCACACAACAGCGCACAACAGGCGAATTCGGCGCCGCTCTTCCAGCGTGGACCACGACACCAGGCGAAGTACCGCCAGCACCGCCAGCAGCGCACACTCCCCGCCGTAGATGCGTCCCATCACGTTCGCGGCCGCCGCCGGTGGCATGGCCATTTTGAAAAGGCGCACCCACGCAAGCCCGAAAGCCACCAAAATCTGCGCACCTTCGAGATAAGCGACGGCCTTGATAGACTCCGTCTCGCGCGTCCGGGAGATGGCCAGCAACAGCGGAAAAGCCGCGGTAATGTAGAGAAAATCCGAGGCATCCACCGACAGGTTGCTTGCCGCGTTCGACTGGCCAATGAAAGTCTCCACCACCTGTCCGCCGGCCCACAGCAGCAACCCCAGCGAAAGCCATCGCCACGAAATCCGCTCCCTCGCGGAGACGCGCTCCGCACGCCACAAAAAACAAAATGCGGCAAGGACAGGAATTGCCGCCGTCGCCAGGCGCGAGGCTTGAATCGACCTGTCGCCCAGCGCCAGGATCAGGATCGCGTGAATCGCGACCACCCCCCAGAGCGCGCAGGCCAGAGTCTTTCGAGTTGAGATTCGGACCACCGGACGAAGTCCGAGCGTCGTCTCTGCCATGGGAAATCCGTTTTCTCCTCAGCGGGCTCGAAAACGCCTCCGCCAACGAATCATAGCTCTCATGCGTAGGTCAGGCATGGACAGGAGACCTGGGGAAGATTCCTATGCCGTCGGGGATCAGTTCTTCTTTATTCTCCTGCAAACATGGGGTCCGCGAAAGAGAAAACCCCGTCATAGCTCATAACTTTCTGTAGACGATTCACGAAAAAGCCGGTAAATGACCGCGGCAAGGCCCGCTCACTATGATGGATTAAGTTTCGTTTGAGTCCCGATGGCCGCCGCCGACACGACAACCCGAGCTTTGCCCACGCTGCGCGAGTTCTTTTCGCCCGGCGGCATCCTCGCCCAGTCGTCGCTGCCCTACGAGTACCGCCCCGGCCAGCTCGAGATGGCCAAGGCCGTCGAGCGCTCTCTCGAAGAGCGCCGCCACCTCATCGTCGAGGCCGGCACCGGAACCGGCAAGACCCTCGCCTACCTGCTCCCCGCCCTGCGCACCGGCCAGCGCGTCATCATCTCCACCGGAACCAAGGCCCTCCAGGATCAACTCTTCTTCCGCGACGTCCCTTTCCTCGAATCGCTCCTGGGTCCGCTCCGCGTCTGCTACATGAAGGGCCGCGCCAACTACCTCTGCCGCCACAAGCTGGTCAGCCTTCAGAACCAGCCCATCCTCTCCGGCCTCGAAGAAATCGATCAGTACCGCCAGATCAGCGCCTGGGAGCAGACCACCGAAACCGGCGACCGGGCGGAATTATCGGGGATGCCCGAGTCCAGCCCTCTCTGGAACAAGCTCGACGCCCGCACCGAAGCCTGCCTCGGATCTACTTGTCCGGATTATCGCCGCTGCTTCATCACCGAGATGCGGCGCAAGGCCATGGAGTCGGACATCATCATCGTCAACCACCACCTGTTCTTTGCTGACTTGTCGGTAAAACAGGAAGCGGCCGGCGCGCCCGACGCAGGAATCCTCCCCGAAGCCGCCGCCGTCATCTTCGACGAAGCCCATGAGCTGGAAGAGGTTGCCTCCAACTACTTCGGCCTCTCCGTCAGCAACGTCCGCTTTGAAGAGCTGGCCCGCGACACCGATGCCCTCCTGCGCGGCAAGGAAGGCGCGGACAAACTGCCCGGCGTTACCCAGCAACTTCGCGAGCGTGCCCGCATGTTCTTTGCCGGGCTGCCCATGGCCGGCGACGGCCGTCAGCCCTTTGTCGGCCGCGAGGACTTCCTCGAAACCTCCGGCGACCTCTACATGTCCGTCCGCGCCACGCTGCACCGCCTTGAAGCGGAGATGGAGAACCTCAAAGGCATCGACGAAGCCCCCGGCCTTCGCAAGCGCGTGACGCGCCTTCGCACCGAGCTCGAATTCCTCCTCGAATCCAACGCCAGCAACATGGTCTATTGGATGGAGCGCCGCGCCTCCGTCGGCGGAGACAAAGCCGCCCCGCGCGGCCCCCGAGCCCAGTCCCGCAACACCTTCCTCCAGGCCACCCCCATCGATGTCTCCGAACTGCTCCATGAAATGGTCTTCGACCAGATCCCAACCGTCGTCCTTACGTCCGCCACGCTCACCGTCCAGGGCGGCTTCGAGCACATGCGCAAGCGCCTCGGCCTCACCGAAGCCCGCGAACTCGTCGTCCCCTCCCACTTCAAATACGACAAGCAGGCCCTGCTCTATCTGCCCCCCAACATGCCTGACCCCCGTGAGCCCGACTTCCCCGAAGCCGCCGCCGAAACCATCCGCCGCGTCCTCCACATCACCCGCGGACGCGCCTTCTGCCTCTTCACCAGCTACAGCCAGATGCGCGACCTCTATGAGCGCCTGCTGCCGGTCCTCGATTTCCCCTTGCTGCTGCATGGCACCGCGCCGCGCAATGCCCTGCTCGAAGAGTTCCGCTCCACACCCAACGCCGTCCTCTTCGGTACCTCCAGCTTCTGGCAGGGTGTCGACGTTCAGGGAGAAGCCCTCAGCTGTGTCATCATCGACAAGCTGCCTTTTGCCGTCCCCAGCGATCCGGTAGTTGCCGCCCGCATGCGTGCCATTGAAGAAGCCGGCGGCAAGCCCTTCTTCGACTACCAGGTCCCCGCCGCCGTGCTCACCCTCAAGCAGGGCTTCGGCCGCTTGATTCGCTCCCTCGAAGACCGCGGCGTGTTAGTACTGCTTGACCCACGAGTCCGTCGCCAGCGCTACGGCCAAACCTTCCTGCAAAGCCTGCCCCCCTACCGCATGACCGCCACCATCACCGACGTAGAAGCCTTCTTCGCGCCCACCGTCAGCGACTAGAGGGATTTCGGATTTCCTGTAGACTCGCGTGCCCCATCCATTCCGCGTTTTTCGGCGGAATGGGTGGGATACCAACAAAGTTCGGGTCTACACAATCAAAGAAACGTCCCGGGGATCATCCCCCGCCCCAGCTCGCTCCCTGTTGCTGCGCACGAATAACGCGCCTGCCTACTCCGGTGTATAAGTCGCCGAAGCCACGGTGCTGGCTGCGTCCCCGCTGGCGATAGCAATGGCCTGGATGGTCTCCGTTCCCGTGAGCGAAAGCGTCCTGGTGTAGAGAGCCGACTTATTGGTTGGCGTGCTTCCATCCGTGGTGTAGCGAATGGTCGCGGTTGGGTTGGCGTCGGAGATTGCCACTTCCTGGCCCGGCGCGTAGCTTCCGGGGCCGGGACTGAAGAACGGCGTCGGAGCTTCGGGGACAACGCTGTAGGCCCCCTGGACAATCGCGCTGGGGTCGTAACCGGTGGCGGAGGCAAAGGCCTCGATTGTCGTGTAACCCGCCTGGACAGTGATGGGACCGGTATACAGGGCCGCGGCCGAACTGCCGACGGTGTAGTAGATTTCTGCGTTGGGAACTGTGTCGCCAAGTGTTACCACCACCGAGCCGGTGTACTTGCCTGGAACCGGTGAAAACGTGGGCAATGGCGCGCTGGGCAGGCCAGTTTGCGGCGGAAGAATCTTCTCCTTCAAACTGCTGCTACTTGAGGCAAAGCTTGCGCTGCCTCCGTAAACAGCTTCCACGACGTGCGTGCCCGGAGTCAGGCTCGAGGTTGTCCAGGTGGCCTCGCCGTTGGTGACTGCAACAGATGGTACCGCCGAGCCGTCCACGCTGAATACGACGGTCCCCGTCGGGAGGGTACTGGCCTTGAGTGCCGCCACAGTCGCGGTGAACGTCACCCACTCGCCCCGGTATTGCGGGTTGGCGTTGGCCGAGAGCGTGGTGACGGTTGCGGGCGGGGAAAGATTGAATCCGGCCACGAATGCGTTCGAGCCTCCCGAAGGAGCTCCGGTCGCGGGCTGAAAGACGCCGTGGGTGGTCGGAAAGTCCGCCGAACAGGTTTCTCCCACCAGGTATACGGCCCCTGAGCTTCCCAGGGCCATGCCATAGACCCCGTCTCCGTTGGTGCTCGGAAAGATGTTATACATATCGGGCCCGCAATTGGTTCCGGAAGGCGATCCGCTCCCTCCCAGGTAGGTCGAGTAGATCAGTTGGCTCCCCTTCGGGTTCAGTTCGGTCAGGAATGCATTGGGGGCGCTGTTTGCCCAGGCACGATTCGTACTCTGATAAGGCTTCCCGGCCAGCGGAAAGTCCGATGCGTAGGTCAGCCCGGCCAGGTAGAGGTTCCCGTAACCGTCAACGGCAAGAGCGCTTCCCAGCCCATTCTGGCTTCCGCCCAGGTAAGTGGAGTAGACCAGCGCTCCGCCCAGGGTATCCACCTTTGAGGCAAACGCGCTGCCCGCCCCCGCCGGCGACAGGTTTGAGGTCTGGAATGCTCCCTGCGTGACGGGAAAGTCCTCCGAAAAGGTCTCTCCAGTTACATAGGCATTACCGGAAGCGTCCACGGCAATTGCGTTTCCACTATCTCCCGAAGGCCAACTGGTGCCGGTTCCCCCCAGATAGGTGGAATACAAAAGCCCGCTGCCGGTTGGGTTGAGCTTCGTGACAAAAGCATTCGTTACGTTGGTAGATGCGCCGGGATCGGATTGCTGAAACGCGTTGCTCGTGACCGGAAAACTTCCTCCAATGGTGTACCCAGTGATGTACGCATCGCCTGCGGAATCGATCGCGATGGCGAATGCGGCGTCGCTGTTTTCGTTTCCGACAAACGTGGAATAAATCAGGGCCGATCCGGTGGGGTTAAACTTGGTCACAAATGCGGTGTTGCAGCAGGCATACGTTGCGGTCTGGAAAGCGCCCGCGGTTGTCGGAAAGTCAGGCGAAAAAGCCTGCCCGGCAATGTAGGCGTTTCCCGCGCTATCCACGGCAATCCCCTGCGCCATGTCCCCGTCACCGGGATTTGAGCCGCCGCCACTGCCGCCAAGGTAGGTGGAATACAGCAGTTTGCTACCATCCGCGCTGAGCTTGGTGACGAACGCGTTGGTCCTCTGTGAGTCTTTCTGAGATGTCTGGAAGGCCCCCGCGGTGACTGGAAAGTCTGCCGAGCAGGCTATGCCGGTAGCAAACGCCTCACCCGAGCCGTCCACCGCGATCGCAGTACCGACATCTCCCAAGGTCTCCGCAACTTCCGCCTGTAAGCATCCTCCGCTACCACCTAAATATGTGGAATAAACCAGCGCCGTTCCTGTGGCATTGAGCTTGGTTACAAACGCTGAACCATTCGCCGTGTTGAAGTTTGTCCCCTGGTAAGGGCTTTTGCCGAGCGGGAAATTGGCTGAAAACGTGTAGCCCGTGATGTAAGCGTCTCCTGCGGCGTCAAGCGCAACGGCGGTAGCCTTGTCGGGCCCCGTTCCGCCCAGGTAGGTGGAGTAACTTAGCGCCGGATCGATGACCAGCGCGGCAGAGTGATCGTAGGCGCCCAGAGCAAATCCAACGGTCCTGCCCTCGAGCAGAAAGCGGCCATCGACGGCCTGGCGTTGGCCGTCTATCTCCTGGTAGATTGCGGGCTTGTGGAAGGCGATCTGGCCGTTCCTGGCGGAGATGGACAGATCTCCGTCCGCCGTCAGCGTCAGCCTGCGCGCCCCGGCAAACCGCAGCCGGATCGCCCTGGGGTCGGCATTGGGCGCGATCACGAAGTCATATTCCAACTGCCGCTGGTTCCCGTAGTACATCAGGTCGACGCCGGGGTAGACAGCGGAATAGCGCACCTTGGCGTAGGTGGGCACGCCAGTATGCCATTTTGCGGATTCGCGGCCGATGAAGTAGTTCACCTTGCCCGGCAGTTCATCCCCTTGTATAGCGCGTGTGTCGCTCGCTGCGCCGGCAAGTTCCATCCTGATCACGTCGGTCTTGTTCGATCTGTGTTTGGCGTCGGGCATTGAGAGCCCAAGCACGGCGGACGAGTCGGTGAGCAAGAGCGTGTACCCATTACCCCGTGAGAGGAACTTCACCCGCGGATCGGCTTGGCCGTCATTGGCCTCGAAACTCAGCGGCAGCTTGCCGTAGTTCTCCAGAAGGTTCGCACCCTTCGTTGGCGCAGCGCCTGCAGTGGCCGCCGCATGGGCACGGTCCATTTCTGTGGAGGGTGATTTGTAGAGCTGCGCAGAGCAGGCTGCGGAGAACGCCAGGCCGAAGAGGCCAACAAAGAAAAAAACAGGGTCGCTGATTCTAGTTCCCATGGCGTGAGACTCCTTTACGGTTACCCGGTTTGCTTGTCGAGGGAATGGGAGACGAGGGGGCCCAGAGTCGAAAGGGCTGAAGCTATTGCTCCAACGCCAGAATTCTACGCCTAAAGTGTGCGCATGACCGTAAAGAACTTGCCTCTTTTTTGTTCCCAGCGAATCCCGTGACTGTCAGGACACACGAGCCAAGATTCAAGCCACGATTGGTTAGCGGATGACAGATTGCCCGCTCATTCCACTGTTTGCCGAGGACATGACATTGTCCCGGATATATGATCCGTGTACCGAATCGAAGTTTTCTCTTTCTGGAATCGGCCGCGGTTGTTAGATTCCCAATTATGGCCTCGGCCCTCCATCCCGTCCGGCGAAAGATGCGCATCCTCCCCCTCGTCGCCGCCACCTACTTCATGGTCTCCGGCGGCCCCTACGCAATTGAGGACATCCTCGGCGGCGCCGGCTTCGCGCGCGCCATCATCATCCTCCTCGTCCTTCCCTTTCTCTGGAGCTTCCCCACCGCCCTCATGATCGGCGAACTCGCCAGCGCCATCCCCGCCGAAGGCGGCTTCTACGTCTGGGTGCGCCGCGCCCTCGGCCCCTTCTGGGGATATCAGGAAGGTTGGCTCTCCCTCTCCGCCAGCATCTTCGACATGGCCATCTATCCCGCCATCTTCGTTCTCTACCTGGGCAAATTCTCCCCAGCCCTCATCGGCGGCTGGCTCGGCTACGCCTGGCCCCTCGCCGTCGTAGTCCTCTGTTGTCTCTGGAACCTTCGCGGCGCCCCAGCCGTCGGAGAAGGCTCCGTCTGGATGTTCTTTCTCCTCCTCGCGCCCTTCGGCATCTTCCTCGTTCTCGCCCTCTGGCGCGGCCTCACCCTCCATCCCGCCATGCAATGGTCCCAGCCCGTCTCCGAGTCCGCCCTCTCCACCGGCGTCCTGGTCGCGCTTTGGAATTACATGGGATGGGACAACGCCTCCACTGTCGCCCAGGAAGTCGACAATCCTCAGCACAACTACCCCCGCGCCATGATCATCTCCACCATCCTGGTTGCCGTCACTTACGTCCTGCCCATCGCCGCCATGGCCTTGGCGGGCCTGTCCTCCACCGGCTTCACCACCGGCGACTGGGTAACCGCCGCAACCACCCTCGGCGGTCCCATCCTCGGATTCGCCATCGTCAGCGGCGGCGCAATCACCGGCGTCGGCATGTTCAACGCCCTCGTCATGAGCTACACCCGCCTCCCCATGGCCATGGCCGAAGAAGGCATGCTCCCCCAGGTCATCGCCAAACGCAACAGCCGCGGCGTTCCCTGGGTCAGCGTTGTCCTCTGCGGACTTTCCTGGGCCCTCGCCCTCCAACTCCCCTTCACCAAGCTCATCTCCATCGACCTCATCCTCTACGGCTCCAGCCTTCTGCTCGAGTTCGTAGCCCTGGTCGTCCTCCGCATCCGGGAACCCAATCTCGCCCGCCCCTTCAAAGCCGGAAACCTCGCCTTCGCCTGCCTGCTCGGCGTTGGCCCCGCCCTCCTCATCGGATACGCCCTCTACGCCTCCCGGGATGAGAAAGTCGTCGGCACAACCTCCGCCATTCTCTTCTCCTTCGGAGTCGCCCTCCTAGGCCCCATCCTCTACTGGGCAACCGCCCTGCCCCTCTCCCGCCGCCGCCTCGCCACCGTCCCCGCCGACGGCGACTAACCAGAATCAACTCAGGGTGCCCCTGGTCCCCCGCATTTGGGGACCAGGAAAAGCAGCACCCCCCTCATCCACTTCGCCCACCAAAACAAAAAGAGCCCATGCCAACCCGGCATGAGCTCTCTCTTCAAAACATGCAGTTCTCGCCTACGAAACCTCAACCACCCTGGGCTTGCTGTCCTTGAACTGCTTGGTCGCCTTCACCACCTGGTCGCGCGCATACGCCGCATCGTGCCATCCGCGAATCTCCACGCGCTTGCCTTCCAGATCCTTATAAATTGAGAAAAAGTGCGTAATCTCCTTCAGCATGTGCGGGTAAATATCCGTGTAGTTCCAAACATTGTTGTAGCGCGGATTGTTCTTGCCCACCGCCAGCACCTTCTCGTCCAATACGCCCTGGTCCAGCATCACCAGCAGCCCAATTGGCCTTACCTCCTGAACGCACCCGGGAAAGCTCGGCGTCGGCACCAGCACCAGCACATCCAGCGGATCCCCGTCGTCGCTCAGTGTCGAGGGAATGAACCCGTAATCGCCCGGATAGTGCACCGGGGAGTGCAGATTCCGGTCCAGCTTGAACACATGCAGCTGCTTGTCATACTCAAACTTGTTCGTTCCATCCTTGGGAATCTCAATCACGGCTCGAAATACTTCAGGGGAACGATCGCCAATCGGCAGTTCCAAATAGTTCACCATAATGTTTGCTTCTCCTTCGGGGGTAGGGGAGTTGGTTCCGGCGCGGAGAGTCGAACCGGAACGTCTAAACCTTTCCGGACTCTGCCGGAACCTCTATAATCACGGATAATGACTGCGCATGTCTATGTCACTTTAAAGGCATCTGTTCTGGACCCTCAGGGCCAGACCATCTACAACGCCCTCCGCAAAATCGGCTTCTCTGACGTCGCCGCCGTGCGCCAGGGCAAGTATTTCGCCCTTTCCCTCGCCGACGGCCTCACCCCCGACGCCGCCAAAACCCTGGTCGAGCGCGTTGCCAAATCCGTCCTCACCAACCCCGTAATTGAAGAGTTCACATACCGCATAGAGGAATAACGCAGCCCTCCTTTGTGCGACGGGCCGGGAGTTCACTCCCGGCACAAGACCAATAAAACCAATGTTGGGCTTCATCCCTGCAAAACCAGGCCGGCCGCTCCGACTCCGATCCGACAATTCCCGAATCCCCGCCAAGACTCTGGCCAAGAGATCCGTCACCCCACCGCGCGCCTACGACTTTCTTACACGGCCCCGCGTAAGACTTTCCCGTCGCCGCATGACCTGCCCCGCCCTGGGAAGACCATTCTTCACGATGCAAACGACTTACGGTTTGGCATGCCGCTTGCCTTACCCACAAAAAAGGACCTGTTTCCCGGTCTCGCCGCGAACGAATGGATTGTTGCACTTGCCTCGGATCAGACAACGGCTATCCCAGAATTTGCATCCCTTCGTATGCCAGATCGGTTTTATTACGGGTCGATTTTACGCTCGCTCCAACGAAGGCGGTTGAACTCGCGCGCGCCTCCAAACATTATTTTTCCGGCCCGTAGTCCTCATTGAGACAGGCCCTTGTTGTCAGACAGAACTTCGCGACCGCCATTTGAAAGGGGAAAGCATGCACTTTTTTCGAATGCGTCTGGTAGCTGCCCTGCTCCTGGGAATCACGCTCATCTCCGCGGCTTTCACCTACTTTGATGTCCTGGCCCACAAGCTCACCTTGCGAAGAGACCTGGAGCGGAGAACCCAATGGCTCGGCGCCGGCCTCCAGCCACAAATCGAGCAGCAAATACACAACGGGGGAATCGTTGATTGGGCCGGTTTGCTCCGCAAGCTGCACCAGGAACCTGATCAGCCCAGCCTGGCCGTGCTCGACAAGCAGGGCAACCTCCTTGCCTCCATTGGCAATGCTCCCCCATCGGACAAGCTGCCCGCCGCGCTAATCCGGCAGAGTTTAGCCAAAGGAAAGGAAATGGGCGCCTTTTACCGAATTCCGGACGCGGCCCCGCCAGCAAACCCAGCTACCGCCGGCAGCCCGAGCGCGCGCGCAGCACCTTCCGTCGGCCTCTGGTACGAAGACGCCATTCCTCTCCATGACGGGGACACCGCCGTTGGCTCTCTGGTGCTGATGGCCGATGCCGACTACATCCGTTCCGAAGGGGTTGACCTTTGGCAGCGGAACTTCCTTCGCATCGCGGCAATTGCTGTCCTTGTCGTCATCGTTACCCTGCTCACAGTTCGCTGGTTCTTTCAGCAGCCCGTCACCCGCGCCGCCGACTGGTTGCGCCGCCTTCGCCATGGCGAAGCCAATGTGGAAGATGGCGCAAGCGAGTTCGGCGACCTTGTTCCACTCGCAAGAGAAGTCACGTACCTCGCCGAAAACCTCAACCAGGCGCGAGTCGCCGCTGAAACTGAGGCCCGTCTTCGCAACCAGGGCCAGCACCTGTGGACCGCCGACCGCCTTGCCGTCCATGTCCGCGATCGTCTGGGAAACGGTAAGCTGTTTGCAGTTTCAAACCGCGAACCCTACATCCACGTGGCGCGCAAAGGCACAACCGAGGTCGTCGTTCCTCCCAGCGGCCTCGTCACAGCGATGGAGCCAATCCTGCGCGCCTGCGACGGCACCTGGATCGCCCATGGAAGCGGCACCGATGACGCCGCATTCGTAGATGAGCACGATCGCCTCCGCGTGCCCCCCGATGAAAAGCGATACACCTTGCGCCGCGTCTGGCTCACCCCGGAAGAAGTGGCTGGATATTACGAGGGCTTCGCGAACGAAGGCCTCTGGCCGCTCTGTCACATCGCGCACACCCGCCCCACCTTCCGCCCCAGCGATTGGAGCTACTACCAAAGCGTGAATGAAAAGTTCGCCGACGTAATCCTTGAAGAGATCGAAGGCACCGAAAATCCAGTCATCTTCGTGCAGGATTATCACTTCGCCCTGCTCCCGCGCCTCATCAAGAATGCCCGTCCCGATGCCCGATTGGCCATGTTCTGGCACATTCCCTGGCCCAATCCAGAAGCCTTCGCCATCTGTCCCTGGCAAGCCGAGTTAGTCAACGGACTCCTCGGCGCCGACGTCATAGGATTCCACATTCAGTCGCATTGCAATAACTTCATGGACACCGTCGACCATGTGTTGGAGGCAAGAACCGATTGGGACCACTTCACCATCCGCCGCAACGGCCACGTCTCCTCCGTCCGCGCGTACCCCATCAGTGTTGCCTGGGACGAGACCGACACCCTCAGCCCCGAAATTCACCACAAGCCCGCTGCCACTGCGAACGTCAAGCCAGGCCCGCGCCTGGCCGAAAACCCAGCCGCGAATGAAAACAATGCACACCCCGCCTCCGAGCCCGCCTGGGGCTCCGGATCAAGTCCGCTCCATCGCGAGCTGGGAATCGAAGGCAAGCAGTTCCTTCTCGGCGTAGACCGCATGGATTACACCAAGGGCATTGTCGAGCGGCTCCTCGCCATCGAACACCTGCTCCAGGAGCATCCCTGGTACATAGAACAATTCGTCTTTGTTCAGGTTGCCTCCCCCAGCCGCACCGAAATTCAAAAGTACGCCGATCTGCGCGTCCAGGTCGAAGAAACCGTCGAACGCATCAACCACACCTTCCAAACCGCGGGCTGGAAACCCATCATCCTCATCCAGCGGCAAGTGAGCCACGACGATCTGACCCATTACTATCGCGCCGCCGACCTGTGCCTCGTCACCTCCCTCCACGACGGCATGAACCTCGTCGCGAAAGAGTACGTCGCAGCGCGCAAAGACTGCGACGGAGTCCTCGTCCTGAGCCGATTCGCCGGAGCCGCTCAGGAGCTCGTCGACGCTCTACTCGTCAACCCCTACGACGTCGCGCAGGTGAGTGAGGCCATCGTCACCGGCCTCAAAATGTCCCCCGAAGAACGCCACCTCCGCATGAAGCACATGCGCCAGCAGGTCAAAGAGCACAACATCTACCGCTGGGCCTCCGACATCCTCACAGACCTCTGCGCCGTCCGTATTGAAGAAGAGGTCATCGAAGTCGCCCCACCCCGCCCCCAACGCAAACGCGCCTGACCCGCCAGCGTGGTGTCTTCAAATCTAGAAAAAAAAAGACCCGTCATCCTGAGCGAACCGGGCCCCAAACGTCTCTCAGTTTGGGGGTGGTGAGTCGAAGGACCTGCATTTGCACTTCGGAAATATTCCAGCAAGCTGTGGGGACGGCACAATGACAGAACTCACCCAAGCTCTCCTCAAACCCCCGGCCCCTCCGGAACCTCTGCATTAACCATCCCCCCCTCATCCCCCTTCGCCTCCCGACGCATCTCCATCCGCATCGTCGGCAACGCATGCGGAAACTTCTCCCCAATAAACGCAATCATCTTTTCCCTCACCACGCACCGCAGGTCGAAGCACTGCGCCGACCCGCCCGCGCTCACCAGGCACCGCAGCTCCATGCTCTTGTCCGTCAAGTTCGTCACCTGCAACCCAACCACCCGCTTATCCCACAGCGGCGACTCCTTCACAATCCGCTCCAGTTCCGCCCGCAGCGGCTCCAGGGGCACCGAGTAGTCCACGTACAAAAACGCCGTCCCCAGCAAGTCCCCCCTGCGCCTGGTCCAATTCTCAAACGGCTGCTCAATAAAGTAGCTCAGGGGAACCACCAGCCGACGCTCGTCCCAGATCTTCACCACCACATACGTGCTGGTAATCTCCTCAATCCGCCCCCACTCCCCTTGAATCACCACCACATCGTCCATCCGGATCGGCTCGCTCAGCGCAATCTGCATGCCCGCAATTAAATTCGAAGCGGTAGATTTCGCCGCCGCCGCCAACACCAGCCCTGCCAGTCCAGCCGATGCCAGCATCCCCGTCCCAAACTTCCACAGCCTCGCGTCGTGAAAGCTCCACAACAGAGCCCCCCCATCCAGCAACAGAACTATCGCAATCAGAACCCGCCGGAAGAACTCCATCTGCGTGTGCACCCGCCGCGCCCGCAGGTTGTCCGCAACACTCGTGTCGAACCGGCGCAGCGTGAAGCTCTGGAACACATAAACGCCTCCAACCGCCAGCCAGCCCAGAAACAGCACCAGCAAGCTCTCCACCACCTGGTCCACATGATCCAGCAGAAGCGCCGGAACCTTCGGTACCATCGGCAAAATGATCCGCAACCCGATGAGCAGAAAAACCCCGCGCGCCGGCCACGCCAGGTACTTCCGAATCCCCAGCCCACGCCGCTGCGTTTCGGATTGATTCCTGCGCAACAGTCGAAACACCACATAGTGAATCCCATTGCCAAACACCACCACCGCTGAAAACAGAAAAATCCCATAAAGCCAGTCTTGCCGGGAAAGTATCTGAAGTCCCATCGTCCCTCCAGGGAGTGAAAGCAATTGCAGCCGCCGCAGGCGCAGAGCCAGCGCGCCGTCCAACCCAGCTTTGGATGCAGAAAATGCTCCATCCGCCGAACCCGTCCGCAGACGATCACCCTAAAAAGGCCCTGTCATCCCGAACGAAGTGAGGGATCTGCGGCTGTTCCTGGGAAAAAGCAGATAGCACCCCCAGGGCCAACGGGAGGATCGCCGAATTTTCATTGTTCTGGGTGACGCATCGCGCCATGCATGACCGCGGTTGCCCTTCGGACTTGCGTTTGCACGCTGCTGAAAAGTCAACGGAAGCGACAAGAAGCGGCAGGTCACGACCTTAGTTGGGCCGCAAAGAGCCTGCAAAATGCTGAAATATACAGATTGCGGAAAATCTCATTCAGCCCCAAATCTCGGCAGCCTTGTAACCAGGGCACGACTTCAGTCGGGCCGATAAAGTGCCTAAAGAAGGCCGGGCTTTAGCCCCCGCAAAACTCGCGATCGGATTTCGCTCTCAAACACCCCTTTTTCCGCAGCCTGCTTAGCCCCTGAGGCTCACCCTCCCCCACCAACAATCTCCCCGCCCAAGTCCCCACCCAGGTTCACCGCCCCACTCCAATCCCCCATCGTCAACGACCCAAACCGCCCCGATGACCCCGAATTCATCGTCCGCCTCATTGGCCAGGTCGTCACCGTCTCCCTCGAAACCGTCAAGCTGGTCAACGAGTTAGCCACCCTCCCCATCGACCAGGCCTGACCCTCCGCCCTACACCCACACCCCATACCCCAGACCCCAAAAACTTTCTTCTCAAGTTTTGCAGTCTATTTCGCAGAAAAGTGCACACTCAAATCATGACCGCCACGCTCTCGCAAAAACCCGCCGATTCAATCTGTCAGGAATGTGCCCGGTCTATACCCAAACCGCTACACCCCCCCTTTTGCCGCACCCCCATCAAACGAAAAGGGTTACGTCAATAAAACGCATTTCTACCCACCAAAATAAAGGACTTACAGGCCACCCAAAGCCCCGGATCACTAACCACGAACCACTAATCACTGCCTCTCCCGCCCCATCGCCTAGAATCAGAGCATGTGCGGAATCGTTGGTTACGTCGGTCCCAGGAAAGTGGTCCCTGTCATCATCGAGGGCCTTCGGCGCCTTGAATATCGCGGCTATGATTCGGCTGGAATCGCCGTTGGCAGCCCCTCAAGCCCCATCCTCGAAGTCCGCCGCGCCCCCGGCAAGCTCGCCAACCTCGAGGAAGTCCTCCGCGAACACCCACTCGACGGCACCTTCGGCATCGGCCACACCCGTTGGGCCACCCACGGCCGCCCCACCGAAGAGAACGCCCATCCCCACCGCGATTGCACCGGCCGCATCGTTGTCGTCCACAACGGAATCGTTGAAAACTACCTCCACCTGAAGCGCGAATTGACAGAACTGGGTCATAAGTTCGTCACCGAGACCGACACCGAAATCATTGCCCACCTGATCGAGCAGATTCAATGGGATGCCGAATCCGCCGGCGCGCCGATCCTCCTCGAAGACGCCGTCCGCCGTGCCGTCAAGCGTCTCTCGGGCGCCTTCGCCCTCGGCGTTCTCTCCGCTGCCGAGCCCGACAAGATTGTTGTCGCCCGCTTCGGACCGCCCGTCATCATCGGCGTCGGCGACGGCGAGTCCTTCGTCGCCTCTGACGTCCCCGGCGTCCTCCACTACACCCGCAACATCTACTTCTTGGCCGACGGCGACATGGCCATCCTCACCCTGGACGGCGTAGCCCTCACCGACTTCGACGGCGCTCCCATCCACCGCAACATCACCCGCATCACCTGGGACCCCGTCCAGGCGGAAAAAGGCGGCTACAAACACTTCATGCTCAAGGAGATATGGGAGCAGCCCCGCGCCATAACCGACACCACGCTGGGCCGCGTCTCCCTCGACTCAGGCAAAGTCTACCTCGGTGAGATGAAGATCCCCGACGAGGAGCTGGCCGCCGCCTCCAGCATCAACATCGCCGCCTGCGGCACCAGCTGGCACGCCGCCCTCGCCGGCAAGTACATGATCGAGCGCCTCGCCCGCCTCCCCGTAGATGTCGATTACGCCAGCGAGTACCGCTACCGCAATCCCATCCCCGATCGCAACGCCCTCGGCCTCCTCATCACCCAGTCCGGAGAAACCGCCGACACCCTGGCCGCCCAGCGCGAGATGATCGCCCTCGGCTCAAAGACCGTTGCCATCTGCAACGTCGTCGACGCCATGGTCGCCCGCGAGGCCCATGGCGCCATCTACACCCATGCCGGCCCTGAAATCGGCGTCGCCTCCACCAAAGCCTTCACCGCGCAGCTCACCGCCCTCTTTCTGCTCGCCCTCAAGCTGGGTCAGCTCCGCGGCCGCATCGACAAGGAACGCTCCGTCTCCCTCATCGAAGACCTCAGCCGCATCCCCGCCAAGATCGAGGAAATCCTCCGCTCCCGCTCCACGCAATGCGAGCAACTGGCCGCCATCTTCGCCAACGTCCGCGACTTCCTCTACCTCGGCCGCGGCATCCACTTCCCCATCGCTCTCGAGGGCGCCCTCAAGCTCAAGGAGATCTCCTACATCCACGCCGAGGGCTACCCCGCAGGCGAGATGAAGCACGGTCCCAACGCCCTCATCGACGAAACCCTCCCCGTAGTCGTCCTCGTCACCCGCGACGAAGCCGACCCCGCCTCCAAGCTGCGCTATGAGAAGACCCTCTCCAACATCCAAGAGGTCACAGCCCGCTCCGGCCGCGTGATCGCCGTAGCCACCGAGGGCGACACCACCATCGGCAGTCTGGTTGAGCACGTCATCCACATACCCCCCGCCATCGAAATGCTCTCTCCCTTAATCGAAATCGTTCCATTGCAGCTTCTCGCTTATTACATCGCCGTCCGCCGCGGGTGCGATGTCGATCAGCCAAGAAACCTCGCCAAGTCCGTCACAGTGGAGTAAGCTTGCCAGCTTCCAGTAAATGGCCTGGCGCCGCGGAGCCAGTTTTTCTGGCAATTCTTTGGCTCAGGAATACGGCTCTCAACCGCAAGTCATATACAATGGAGCAAGCCGTAGAACCGCAGACTCCATGCGCAAAAGCAACTTCCCAACCATCGGGAATGGAACTTTAGAAGCTTTTGGGGGCGTTGAACGTGTAGTTGGCTTTCTTGCAGAGCGTTCGGGAGAAATCGGTTCTACTTGACGGAGAGATGGCCGAGTGGCTGAAGGCGGCGGTTTGCTAAACCGTTGTACGGTCAAAAGCTGTACCGGGGGTTCGAATCCCCCTCTCTCCGCCACGACCCCTTCCGAAGGCTTCCGATACAATCCAAGAAGTGAAGATAAACCCCAGAAAATATGGGGTTTACGTTTTTTAGCGTCCAGTGCCGTCCAGTGCAAGCC
>Ga0302319_10000254_pt1 | contig 115924 bp, 88 predicted proteins | sample Bog_T0_2_FD_203319 | JGI IMG/M metagenome (GOLD analysis project Ga0302319, IMG submission 203319) | Peat permafrost microbial communities from Stordalen Mire near Abisko, Sweden - Bog_T0_2 | ecosystem: Environmental > Terrestrial > Soil > Wetlands > Peat | place: Sweden: Abisko, Stordalen...
TGGACGACTTTCTAAAATTTGGCCGGGGCGTGGCGCAGCTGGTAGCGCGTCCCGAGGGATCGGGAAGGTCGTATGGACGACTTTCTAAAATTTGGCCGGGGCGTGGCGCAGCTGGTAGCGCGTCCCGAGGGATCGGGAAGGTCGTATGGACGACTTTGTAAAATTTGGCCGGGGCATGGCGCAGCTGGTAGCGCGTCCCGAGGGATCGGGAAGGTCGTATGGACGACTTTCTAAAAATTTGGCCGGGGCGTGGCGCAGCTGGTAGCGCGCGTGCTTTGGGAGCATGAGGTCGCACGTTCGAATCGTGTCGCCCCGACCAAATTCGAATTTGCTCCGGATCAATCCGGATGTTTCGGCCAGCTAATTTGCGTCATCATGACGTTCGATGCAGGATGATCGAACCAACGCGATGACTTCTGAATTCACTTTGGATCCGGACGACTGGGATGCTTTTTCGACACTCTCCCACCGGATGGTCGATGAAATGCTTGTTCATCTTCGGACCCTTCGCGACAGGCCGGCGTGGGTTCAGTCCGCAAATTCGATTCAGAGCCTGATCCTTGATGAGCCGCTGCCCATGATCCCGCAGGGTGAAGAAGCGGTTTATGGAGAATTCGTTGAGAACGTCCTGCCATATCGAAACGGCAATCTTGACCCAAGGTTTTATGGCTGGGTGCAGGGCAATGGATTTCCGTATGGGATGATGGCGGACATGTTGGCAGCTGGAATGAACCCTCATCTCGGCGGATTCAACCAGAATCCCGCGCTGGTTGAGGTGAAGGTAGTAGAGTGGCTCCGCGAGATTATGGGGTTGCCACTGGGTGCGAGCGGGCTGTTGTTGAGTGGAGGGAGCATGGCCAACTTAACTGGGTTGACGGTTGCCAGAAACTCGATGGCAGGCTTTGACATCCGAGAGGAGGGTCTGCAAGGGACCAGCCATCCCCGATTGACGGTTTATGGGTCCTCTGAGACTCACAGTTGGGCAAAGAAAGCAGTCGAGATTTTGGGGTTGGGAAATCAGTCGTTTCGACGTATCACAACCAACCCTGACTTTACAATCGACGTTGAACATTTGCGTCGATCCATTGACGAGGACAGGAAGCTTGGTCATCGCCCGATGGCGGTGCTTGCTACGGCTGGCACGGTAAATAACGGCGCCACCGATGATCTTTGTGCCCTTGCCGATCTATGTGCTGCGGAGCAGATTTGGCTGCATGTGGACGGCGCCTTTGGAGCGCTTGCGGCAGTGTCGCAGAAGCTTCGTTCGATCGTGTCCGGTTTAGAGCGGGCCGATTCGGTGGCCTTTGATTTACACAAATGGATGTACATGCCGTTTGAAGTCGCTTGCCTCTTGGTCCGGGATGGAGAGGCCCACCGAGCGGCGTTCTCACAGCAAGCCAGTTATATCGCTAGCACCGATCGCGGGGTGAACGCGGGCGGGCTCAGGTTTGCCGATCTTGGAATTGAGTTGACCCGAGGCTTTAAGGCCTTGAAGGTATGGATGTCTTTGAAGGCTTATGGCCTTCCCCGGTTTGCGGGTTTGATTGAGCAGAACGTGGAACATGCGCAGTACTTGGCCGAGCTGATTCGATTGGAGCCCAGCCTGGAGCTGATGGCGCCGGTTCCTATGAACATCGTCTGTTTCCGGTTTCGGCAGGAGGGGCTGCCTCTTGAATCATTAAACTCGATTAACGAGGAATTGCTGCTTCGAGTTCAGGAGAGCGGGTTGGGCGTTCCGAGTTCGACGGTGATCGGCAGGGCCTTTTGCTTGCGTGCTTGTATCGTGAACCATCGAACTCGTCGAGCGGATTTGGATTCGTTAGTTCAGGCAGCGGCATCGATTGGGCGGGAGATTTTGGGTTTGTAGGGAGACTTTCCTCTTGAGAAAGATCTCATTCATTGCCAGGCTTCTTAGACGCGGCGGACGCAACGAACACCTCGGCGAACGGGGCGCGGATATCGTCTTTCCCACCCAACGGCCCTCGGGCGTGAGCGAACCCTAAGGAATCCGGTTCAGGCGCACGCGGCAACTCTCGCCAGGCACGAATCACGACCGCTCGATACTTAGTCTCGGCGCCTCCAGAGCTGAGGCAAGGCCGAGTTGTATGACTCCTATTTGACTTGACGCCCCGGCTCTTTCGGGGCCAGGCCATCCAAACTGGAGGCATTCGCGACGCCCACATGTGCGGACCGCCATGGAAACGTACGATTTTCGAGGCTCTACGTAGGCAAGAACCATCCTACGACCACAACACTTAGAAGGACTAGGTGACACGGTACAGAGCCCTCACAATGAAACGGTCTTCTGGCTATTTTTCAACGATGCGTGTAGCGTGAAGTTTTCGGCGCCCCGAAAGCAAAACGTGGGCACGAAACATCCCACGGCTACAGGAATTCTAGGACTAGGTGACACGGTACAGAGCCCTCACGATGCAACGGTTGTCACCGCCGGTCGAAATATGCACCAGCTGCCGGTTGAATAGTGCACCAGCGTCTTTTGGTTATTTTTCAACGATGCGTCTAGCGTGAAAGTTTCAGCGCCCCGAAAGCAAAACGTGGGCACGAAACATCCCACGGCTACAGGAATTCTAGGACTAGGTGACACGGTACAGAACCCACACGATGCAACGGTCTTCTGGTTATTTTTCAACGATGCGTCTAGCGTGAAAGTTTCAGCGCCCTGAAAGCAAAACGTGGGCACGAAACATCCCACGGCTACAGGAATTCGAGGACAAGGTGACACGGTACAGAGCCCTCACAATGCAACGGTCTCATGGCTATTGTCAATGATCCGTCTAGCGTGAGGTTTTCGGCGCCCGGAAGGCAAAACGTGGGCACGAAGCATCCCACGGCTACAGGAATTCTAGGACTAGGTGACACGGTACAGAACCCACACAATGAAACGGACTTCTGTTTTTTTTCAACGATGCGTGTAGCGTGAGGTTTTCGGCGCCCGGAAGGCAAAACGTGGGCACGAAACATCCCACGGCTACAGGAATTCGAGGACAAGGTGACACGGTACAGAGCCCTCACGATGCAACGGTCTTCTGGTTATTTTTCAACGATGCATCTAGCGTGAAAGTTTCAGCGCCCTGAAAGCAAAACGTCGGCACGAAACATCCCACGGCTACAGGAATTCGAGGACAAGGTGACACGGTACAGAGCCCTCACGATGCAACGGTCTCATGGCTATTGTCAATGATCCGTCTAGCCTGAAAGTTTTCGGCGCCCGGAAGGCAAAACGTGGGCACGAAACATCCCACGACTACAGGAATTCGAGTTGAGCAGAAAACACGGAACTACGGGCGCGTATAGCGCAATTAACGGTCACCCTGCCCTCTCACTTCAGAAAGGGCGAAGGAACGTGTGGCGTGCCTACAAATCCTTGGCCGTCATCCTCAATGGCAACCACTATGAAGTTCTGAAAGGTCATGCAGGAGTCGATTTCTCAAGGTTGAGAAATCGGCTCCTGCGACTACATTTGAAGCTGGAAACGTGATTTCAGATCCCCCAGTCGTGACCCATTGAAATTGGCTCACAGACATTGAATGTGCGATTCCAAGTTCGGCGTTGAGCGAACGGGATACCCCGTTTCGATAAAAGGCAAAAAGATGTTGCTAACGACAATCCCGTGGAAGGTCGTGTCATTGCCCCTTTAAGTCGGTGTCTCGGGCGCTTCGTCCGGACGCCCCTACGGACGGCGTCTACTACGGATGACGTGTCATTGCACGGCATTGCCCATCAGATTGGTTTCCGAGGAGCGAACCACACTTCACCGCCCCACAATCAATCAACTTTCCAAATGGACAGGTATTGGAAAGAATAGTCAAAAATCTTCGTGACGCATAGCCCATTTTAGTCCGTGGGGGAAGTCTACTAAGGATTTGACTCCGTAAGGACCGCGGCGGATTCTTTGAACGAGGACGCCTTTGGCCTTCCAACCTTGGGCGCTGAACGGTTCGTAATCTTCGTTGAAGCTATATAGGTTGGCGGAGTCGCCGTTACCTCGGATGGCTTTGACGCAGTCCTCTCCGTCCTTATATGCGTGGACCACGTCTCCGGTTTCGAATCGGCGGTTTTCGAAGACGGCGATGTCGCCGGGGAGCAAGATCTTGGCCATGCTGTAGCCGTTGATGATTCTTCCCCACCTTTCGAAGTTGTTGCCCCAGTCGAGGACCTCCTCATAGTCCACGTCCATGTTGTGAGATGTTGGGTTGCCGGCGGGGATTCCGGCGTAGACAGGAATCATTCGGACGCCAGTTCTTCGCATTTCGACGTTGCGCTCAATCGGCCCTTGGCTTGACAGCACATCGATCATCTGCTCATAAATCCTGGAATCTCGTGGGCGGCTGCCTTCGGGCGAAAGCCAACTGTTGACACTCGTGTGGTTCACACCGAGCTTTTTGGCGAGCCATCGATTTGATAGCCCGTACTTCGCGAGCAACGATTCGACGGTCTTTATCCTAGGATCTGGTTTTGCGGACATGATTTGAGACTCCAATGTTGTCAGAATTCGTCAGATTTCGGAAGCTAAGCTTCAGAGTGAAGCGCATATTCAAACATGCCCTCACTCCGAAGCCACGGGCGGGCAAGGATCACCTCGCGCCTTCTGCCGCCCCCAAGCCGAATGCAGTTTACGACTGAAAACCTTCCATTCAATTCTATCCATATTATGCACGAATTCTTTCCAACTGGAAAGTTCTCGTGATAGAATGAGTTAAAGATCATTTATTGGAGTACACGATGACAGTAGTAGAAGAGGCTTGGTCACCACGCTGGTTAGTTGAGGCATGGGGCTTACGAGCATTTGGAGCATTGACGACACCTTGGAAATTGGCCACCGGTAGAAGGGCGATCAGCGACGATGAGAGCCAAGCGGCGTGGTATGTGGAGCATACCGAAGGGTTCGAGCGAGCGAAAGAGGTTCTGATTTGGCGATATCAGCGCTGCCAGGAACTTCATGAGTTCCCATTGCGCGAGCCAGGAGAGAGCCTCGTGCGAGCCCTGCTCCGACGTTCATGGGGCAATCTGCTTGGGAGGCCCCAATACCAGGTCGCTCGAGAGATCCATGACGAATTTATGGAGTTGCTTGCCGATCGGGTTAATCGAGAGCCATTTCAACCCATTCGACCAGAAGCCGAAGCGGATGCGGACGACTTGGCGGCGGATCAAAATGCGCGTTATCCAGTTGTAAGTTTGCGGTAAGCGGTGTCTCCGGCGCATGGCTTACGGGCTCATCGTAACTTAAGGAACATAGGACTGAATCAGACTGCAATGGGCCCCCTGTCCTCAGATATGCTTCCGTTCGTGATTGAGTTTTTCGATTTGAGCCATGTGGTCGAGGATGGGCTGATTACCTATAAGGGGCTGCCAGCGCCCGTAATCTGTGATTTTCTCTCTCGAGAAGACTCGCACCATCACTACTCGGAAGGGACGGAATTTCATATTGGGCGTATCGACATGGTGGCGAACACGGGTACCTATCTCGATTCGCCATTTCATCGCTTTCGGGATGGAAAAGACCTCTCCGAACTCCCTTTAGAGGGTCTCGCCCATTTGGAAGGCATTGTGGTTCAGGCAGGACCAGTACGCGCGATTGACGCCTCCCATTTCGAGGAACTCGATCTTGCAGGCAAGGCGGTATTGGTTCGCACCGGGTGGGATGTTCATTGGAAGACGGACCAGTATTTTGAGGGTCATCCGTTCCTGACTGCGGACGCAGCCCGATTCTTGGTTGATGCGGGAGTGGCTTTGGTGGGCATCGACTCGCTGAACATCGACGACACTGCCGACTTAAGCCGACCGGTTCACACGATTCTTCTTGGCGCGGACGTGCTTATCGTGGAGCATATGTGCAACCTCAACGTTCTTCCCCACACCGGGTTTAGGTTTTATGCCGTGCCGGTAAAGGTCCGAGGGTTCGGGACTTTTCCGGTGCGAGCTTTTGGGATTTGTGAGTAGGGTGTTGGGTGTCTACTTGTGCGTTGCCAGGCGTGTTTTTTTGAAGAAATCTCATGCATCAATACATCAACCGTATGTTCGGATTATTGCAATCAGTTTCGAGCTCATCAAAACGGCAGATTGTAATTGCAAATGAATGAAAACCTACCCGCTGAACGACGAGCCATTGAGTTAGGGATCAAAGAGGCGTTTCGTGGCGTCACCTGGGGTGGCGTTAGCTGGAGCGAGGCGGAGGTCCTCTACTGGTACGGATCGGACGACGAATGTAAGGCAGCCCGTCTTCGAGATCTCGACCGGATGTGGCAAGAATTGGTCGAGGACTCGAATTGGGTTAGCGACTCTGGCATCGGTGGCTGGAGCTTCTTGGATGCGGACGGTTTCCGATATTATTTGCCTGCGGCGATGACGAGGCGCCTTCGGAGCGGATTTGACGAAGGGATCGTATTCCATTTGACACTTCCAGACAGTGGCGAACTGCGCGACTACACATTGGAACAGTGGTCTCTATTAAACATGAGCGATCAGATTTGCGTGAGGCGGTTTCTCCAACTACATGGCCGATCTTAACGAGTTTAATCTCAAAAATGAAGTAGCCGATGGCAGCGCTCTCGACTTTGAAGGGCAAGAAGCTCTCGACCGTTACTGGAACAGCTTCGAGTTGTAGGGCCTCTTCCCTATAATCTCTTATCGCACTTGGTAGTTGGGTTGTTGCTCATTTTCGGCTTGTCTTTACCTGGTGCGAGTTCATTTTCTGATTCTTCCAGACTGAAGTCTCGGGCCCTTGTGCGGACTGAAGTCCGGCGCTCCCTTTGGGGGCGGTTTCGACTTTTTTCTATCAGCCCTTGCATTTATTAGTAGACAAAGATATACTATAAATGATCCCGCTACTCTTGCGCTAAACAGAGACGGGAACTTTGAAATTAGGCGGCCATGCAGATTGCGGGCCGCCTTTTTCGTTTCTCCCTAATCCATTTTCGAATTGAGAGGCTGTTATGACCAGATTTCCTGAACGTCCCTTTGTCGCGTCTGATGCGACACTTGCAGTTGAAGTTGAGCGGTGGCTCGATCGGCAGGGGTACTTGATCGCCTATGGACCGCAGTCCGCTCGGGCAGATCGGGGCGATTCTTTGATCGTTTCCAGTGTGGCGGACCGACCGTCTGGCATCAGGGCTCAGCTTGAAGCCGCGTGAACCTTAGAACATCAAGTCCGGCGGCAAATGCAACTTGCCATAGCGTTCCAGTGCTGACCATAGGACCTATGAAGCGAATCGGGCCCACTGCTGAATGTGTGGAGAAGCCGACCTGATAGATGCCCGAATATCCTCCGGCCCCAGGCCCCTTGCCCGGTACCCACCCATCACACCATCACTCTGACCTCAAACACAAAGAAAATGATGAACACCGCTGAATGGATTGCGATTGCTGCATTTATGACCCCGATCGTGGTGGCGTTTGGGGTTGTCCAAGTCCGAATGCACTCGACTCAACAGAGTGTTGGGGAGCGGATTTCCCGGCTTGAACGCAGTGAGGATCAACAAAACGCACGCCAAACCCACCTTGAAGACGCATTGCACAACCTGAATGCAGAGGTCAAAGCGGGGTTTTCTCGCTTAGAGGCGATGCTCACAATGCTTGTGAGGGACAGGAGCTAATCATGAAAAACTCGTCTTTGACGGCTGCCCTGAAATATGGGGCGGCATTCATTACCGGATATGTCGGCGCACTACTCCCTGTGCTGGCCACTGGAGACCCTCCCAGCCAAAAAGCACTTGTCGCAGCTTTCGCGCCAGCACTCTTGGCGACGGGCCTGTTCCATGCCCCAGGCCCACTCTTGGGACGCAGCCCGCATGATAGTAGTAACGACTAGAAGCATCGGGTTGGATTCTCGCTCTCCAGCTCTTCTGGGGCCAGAAAGTAGAACTACCACCCCCAGCATCGGCAACGGATTCTGAATTCGGTCAACGACCCCTAAGAGAGCAACCTGCCACCAGTTATTATCTCATGCCATCAACTTTATCCGACTGGCTTCAAGAAGTAAGCCCGACATGGAAGTGGAACTGGCCCCACCTGGTCTATATCCGCGAACGGCTCGAAGAGCATGCTCGGGGAGAGATTCGGAACTTGATGGTTCTTTGTCCTCCGCAACACGGCAAATCTGAGCTTGTCACTGTTCGGTACCCGGTTTATCGTCTTGAAAACGATCCGAGACTTCGCGTTGTCGTCTCTGCTTACAATCAATCGTACGTCGACAAGTTAGCCCGTAAGATCCGCCGGATAGCGGTGGCTCGGGGATGCTTCAAGTTTGCGAGCGATCGGCATGCGGCAAGCGAATGGGAGCTGCCTTCGGGCGGTGGGCTCTTGGCGGTTGGCATCGGCGGGGGACTCACGGGTAATCCGGCTGAGTTGGCGATCATCGACGACCCAATCAAGGGGCGTGAGGATGCAGAGAGCGAGACCTCCCGAGAGAAAGTCTGGGAGTGGTACGTCGACGAACTCAGCACGCGTATCCAACAAGATGGTCAAAAGCTGCTGGTGCTTACTCCTTGGCACGAGGACGACCTACGAGGGCGCATTCTGAACTCCCCAGAAGCGAAGCGATGGACGGTGGTCAAACTGCCAGCGATTTGTGAGGCGCCTGACGATCCGCTTGGGCGTGGAATCGGGGAAGCTCTATGCTCCGAACGGCGGACCATCGATTGGTTGCTGGAGCAAAAGGCCCTCGGCGAGCGTTCATTCCAAGCCCTTTACCAATGCGATCCAACTCCGCGCGAAGGTTCGTTCTTCAAGGTCGGTAGGTTGATCGAAAACGTGCGAGGCGACATTCCTAAGATCCTGCGTTGGTGTCGGGCTTGGGATTTGGCATCCTCAACCGGCAACGGAGACTACACGTCCGGCGTGCTGATGGGAATCGATTATCCTGGACGATTCTGGATTCTAGACATCGTTCGCGGACAGTGGAGCCCGGACGAGAGGAACGAACGGATGCGACAATCGGCAGTTCTGGACGGACCAAGCGTGTCAATCAGACTGCCACAAGATCCAGGCCAGGCTGGAAAGGAACAAGCTCAAGCCCTGACTCGGCTCCTGGCAGGCTTCTCGGTCAAGGCGATCCCGGTATCAGGAGACAAGCAGGTTCGCGCCGATCCGTTTGCCGCTCAAGTCAATGCGGGGAACGTGATGGTCTTCGGTTCTCCTTGGAACTCGGCTTTCATCGAAGAACTGCGCCAATTCCCCAATGGCCGACATGACGACTCGGTCGATGCGGCCGCCGACGCCTTCAACGAACTCACCTCGGGCAACCCACCCGGATTGCCTACGTACATGCCTCCAAAATCGGAGGCGATGGGTTATCGGGCGAGCTAAGCCTCGCCGGTCAACCGTTTAGGGATTGGCTTGGGAGGCGAGAAAGCGGTTACGGGGCTCATGTTTTCCGAAGGATGCTTGTTGACTAAGAAATAGCAAACCGGCCCGCGATCCAGATCCGATCCCAGATTCCATTCCTGACGCACCCTGTCCATCCCACTTCATGCTCCTCTTGGCCCGCAAGCCAAATTCGTCCCCTCTCCCCTCGACCCGGCACCTCGTGTCATCCCAAAAACCATGAAAACAAATTCCAAGTCACAAACAACTGGAGTGCCGCCGGAACGCGATTTGATTCCTTTGGGGACCGATATTGTTGGTTCGTACATCGGGTCTTCGGTCGAATATGGGTTTCTCCAGACCGATCGGGCTTTGCCTCAATCGATCGACGATGCGGAAAGGGATTATGGGCCAGATATCTATGAGCGGATGGCAAATGATGCAATCCTCGGTGGCGCGGAGGCCTATCTCAAAGTGATCACCCTAAGCGTCGACCTTCATGTGACGCCCGCCATTGAGGAACCTCGTCCCCACGCTCCGGCATCTAAACACGCAGAATTCGCAAAAGCCAAGGTGGCGGCGGACTTCTGCCAAGCGTTTGTGGATCGATTGGCGATCACCGACCGGCCGATACGAAAGATCCTTTGGGACATGCTCGACGCATTCCACAAGGGTCACCGGCTAGCCGAAGTCGATGCGGAGGTTGTCACCGAAGGCGTCCTCAAGGGGAAGTTGGTTCCCAAGTCAATCCGGCCAAAACCTCGGCGAAACTATGCCTTCGTCTTGGATGAATACAACGGGTTTCGAGGCGTTATCGCGGTGGTACCGGGCGTGTCGATCGCGTTGCGAAACGGGATTGTTTACGGACTCGATGAAACTCCAAATGCGATTGCTCCGAGCAAACTCCTAGTCTTGACCATGGGCGGCAAGGACGGAGATCCTCGAGGCGAATCCTGGTTTCGACGAGCTTATGATCCATGGTATCGGAAGCAGATCGTCAAACCGGAATCGGTGAAGACGGCGGTGCAATTTGGCGGCGGGATGATCACAGCAATAGCGCCGGAAGACATCAACCAAGTCAACGTGCAAGATCCGATTACGGGTAAGACGGTTCACATTCAGACTGCGATACAGTCCATCCTCCAACAACTTTCCAATGGAGGAACGGCCACGTTCCCAGGCGGAACGAAAGTCGAGGTGCATCGTCCGGACTCGAATGGGCAGTACTTTGAGGACTTCTTCGACCGGTGCGATCGGGAGATGGTCATGACTTTCCTTCTCTCAGGACGCGCCATGCTCGAGGCACGGCACGGATCAAAAGCAGACACTGGAGCCTCGCAGGACGTCGTAGACGACTTGGTTCAATTTGTACGCCGGGAAATCTGCGAGATGCTTACGACGCGGCTTTTCCGACCGTTCGTAGAGATGAATTACGGCACGGAGTTCGCCGAACTGTACACACCGGTGGCGACGATGCTGAAGATGTCGCGACCAGACTTTGCGGTCAACGCGACGGCGGTCGCGGCGCTTGTCACGGCAGGTTACATCGATCAGTCCCAACTCCCCGACATCGATCGGGAGATCCTTGGATTACCGGAACGGGCGAATGCAAGGGTTGTGGGTCGAGGGGAGGGGGGCGAGGGTCGGACTGGGCTCGGGGGCCAGTCTGGGTTCGGGGGCCGGATGGAATCATATCTTTAGGGTTGCGCGTCCAGGGGCAGCGGTTCGATTTGGCTCAAGGGTTTAAGATTAATGGTGGAAAGCTGGAGTGGGGCCAGGTAGTCGGAGTCGGTATCCGCAGTCGCCTTGCACTAACCGGTTCTACCGGGTTAGTGCCTTTACACCTTGCGGGTTGAACTCTTCCTTAATTGAAACGTCATGGCGGTTCGGTTGGATGAACCATTGCGAGAATTCAGCAAGGGGATTGGGTTCCCGGTGGTAAGGACGATGATGCTGACTTGGTCTATGGGAATGACAACTAGCTGACCTATCCGTGGTTAGCTTTCTCGGCGAGCCTCGACTCTCTGACCAGCGTCGAGGCGTATCAGTTTAGGGAGAGAAATGCCAAATAAGAACGATAAGACCCAAAACTCGACGCCATCCCCGGTTGCGATTGCCCTTGTGGGGTGCCTGTTGTTGGTTGGTCTCGCCAAACTTATTGCCCCGAGCATATTGGGTAGGTCCAGCACAGGCGACCGAGGAAAGACTAGGGCCGAATTATGGGTACTTTGCGGAGCGATCGACCAATCTAGATTGGATTGCGGTCGATATCCGACTCAGCACGAGGGAATTCGTGCGCTCTTCGAGAAGCCCGCGGGGGTGAATGGATGGCGCGGGCCTTATGTAACGCCTCCAATACCCCGCGATAAGTGGGGATTCCCGTATCACTATCGAACTCCAGCCCTGAATAGGAAGACCGGATATGAGGTCCTTTCGTATGGCGCCGACGGAGTCCCTGGCGGCATTGGCGACAATGCCGATATCACGAGTGGGAGCGATTATTGAGCTTCGAACCATGTTCAGGAAGTATCGGGCGAAACGAGCGATGCGGCAGCCACATGTTTTCGACGTTGGCTAAGTGGCAGAGATTCTCATTCTTGTCGAAGTCATATCGTTCACGATCTGGATGCCTCATAAGTGAGTAGGGCCTCAATGCAGGCTCGGACTCATCCAGGCAGAGTTGTCGGAGCTAGGTAACGCAATCAACCAGTTTCGTTAGGACTGTGGGCGATATCCCACCGACTAGGAGGGGCTTCTGGCGGTCTAAGTTCAGCCGATCAAGGCGCCAGACTGGCTCGGACCCTATTTGAAGCTATCGATTAGGGACGATAAATGGGGCAATCCGTACCTGTACCGGACGTTACTGAAGAGGGGAGAAGCCTTCTTATACAGTTTCTTCGTATGGCGCGGACGGTCCGACTGACGGGACCGGCGTTGATGCCCATGTGGTTATGACGGGCAGCGGTTAGAAGACCGTCGAGTCTTCCCTGCTCCCATCCTCCCATCTTCGCTTTAGTGGATGCTCAGGACTTAAGAGTGCACGAGGCGCGAAGGTATCGAGAGCTTTTGATGATCTTGCTTCAAACCTCAATGGTTGGGACTGGGACAACGTCCGGGTTCCCCCACCCCTACCGATTCGCTACGCTCATTATCATCCGGCGGGATCTCCGACGTTTTCGCTTTGGTTGCTGCTCTAGTAGGGGAGGTTACAGAGCTACGAAGACAGCGATGGCGGCACTTCCGTGACTCAAACCTTCCTGGCACAGCGCGCACGCGCTTCGATTTGTCCGCTCACAACTATCACGTCACCTGGGCCCACGACCCACGACCCACGACCCTAAGAATATGAATATGACTTTCTTTGTTTCCAACTTGCCGGATGACGGCGACGAGTTTGTGCCTTATGAGGGCAAGGTTTTTGAGGCGGGGCAGTATCCGGACAAGGACTTCTCGATGAGCGAGGAGGAATTGGAGGAACGTGCCGTTGCTTTTATTGGGGTGGACTTGGACCTTGAACATTCGCAATTTCGTGATTTGCTGGGTCATCGGCTTGGGCGGCTCGAGAAGATTTGGCGAGATGGCCGAGATGCGTTGGGACGGCTTAGCATTCCCCGTTGGCTCCATGAACTCTGTGGAGGGCGGCTTCAGACTTCGCTGACGTTTGACCGAGGCAAGAACATAGTGGGATGCGCACTTACTCTAAGTCCTCGCATTCCAGATGCAGAGATCGCGGCGGCGTTTGGCGCAGGGTTTGCTCGGGCACATGAGCCGGCATCGGGTTCTTCGGTAGTAGGGACCTTGCCGGAATTTACCTGCGAGGTCCTTCCCTCGCCTGAGGACTTGCCTAACCGTTCTTCGCGGGCCGACTCTCCGGCAGCTCCATTCCCTCAAGAGAACGATAGGAATTGGGCCGGAAATGCCTCACCAGTTGAACCTACGTCCCCTGTTCCGATGCGGATTTTGATGCCGACGCGAATACAGGGAGGACGACAAACACGAGATTTTGACACGGATACGAATAAGGAGATTGAACCTATGCCTACGTCATTCAAGGATCGGCTTCGGGTGCTTTTCAGCAAGGCGCCTGAGGCGGTTCAGGAAGCTGGGATTGACCCAGAGGAACTCGACACAACCTTTGCGGACGGGGACAAACCTGTCCGACTGGATCCGGCAATTGAAGCCCAGTTGACCGAGTTCAAGGCAACCAATGAACGGTTAGTCGCGAGTCAGCTTGCGACTTGCGCAACCCTCTTCGCCGACGATGTCGTGCGTACCGCCAAGGCGGTTCCAGCCCAAAAGCAGCATTTGATCGCACTTTTCAAGGGGGCGGCAATCGCCGACGGCCAGGGAGTTGTTCGATTCTCGGACAATGGCACGATCGCAGAAGGGGCAAATCTGACGGCCTTGCGGGATCTGTTCAAGGATGCGCTGCCTCACAGCCTGTTCACGACACAAATCCCAAATGCCGATCCCAATGCAGACTCGTCCACGCCTGATCCGGCGATGGTCGAAAAGCTCCGCACCGCGACTCATTTGGGACGACAAACCATCAAGAAGGAGGCCAACTAAGTGCCCATCGCACCCTATGACATCTACACACAATCCGAGCTTACGCCTGCGATGTTTCCAGAGCGGATGCTCAAAGCGGCATTGCCGGTTGCCGCGAATCAGCATATGGCCAAAGGCACCGTCGTTGGGCTCGTGACAGCCAGTTCAGCCAGCGACATCCAAACGCTTACCCAGGCAAGTGCGACCGGCGGCACTTTCACCGTTACGTTTGGGTTCGGAACCGTCTATACGACTGCACCGATCGCCTACAATGCAAGCGCAGCAACCATTCAAGCTGCTCTGCAGGCACTGCCCAACATCGGTTCAGGCAACATCACTTGCACCGGTGGAGCGCTTGGCTCGGCGGGCGTCGTCTGCGCCTTTGCCGGTCCTTTGGCAAACCAGCCTCAACCGGTGCTTGCCATCAATAATGCAGGATTGACAGGCTCGGGCGCGGCGGTCACAGTGGCTCATACTACTCAGGGCGTAGCGAGCGGCTCCTTGGAACCTTACTTGTCGACCAACACAGATGGTTCGCAAACGCCTGTTGGGATCCTGGTGGTCGAGGTGTCTACCGACCCGCAGGGCGACGTCACCTACGGACCCATTCCGGTTGGGAACGGTTACGGCGCAATCAGACACGTCGCACCGATAGCCATTTCCGGTTACTACAATACGGCCGACCTTACCGGCCTGGACTCCAATGCGGTATCCAAGCTGGGCCGCTTGATCGATGGCACCACGTCAGTGGGCGTGCTCTGCGTTACAGGAGGTTAATAGGTTGAGCACTTACGTCTACGCACAAAATGCAGAACTCAGCATGATTCTGCAGGACAAGCTGCCCATTCTAACGATGAAGGATCCTCTCTTCGACTTGATGCCGATCAAATCGAAGGACGTGGCTCGAATCGTTTGGGATCAACGTGGCAACTACGTTGGCTTGACCTCCGCAAGGGAATACGACGGAGGTTATGGACGGGTCAATCGAGAGTCCGTCAGTCGATACGGCGTCGATCCTGCCCCTTACGGCGACCAGAAGTTCATGACGGAGGACTGGCTCACTAACTTGCGCCAAGAAGGCACGTTCGGAACGGCCATCGACTTGACAGAAGGACAGGGGGGCGACCAGGATCATCTGATTACACGAATGATCCAGCGTATCAAATTGGTGGGCTGGACATTGTTCACAACCGGTACCTATTCTGTACTAGGGCCACTCGGCCAGCTAATCATGACGGATACGTTCAACTTGTCTCCGTTCAATGTTGCTTCCGCTTGGGCAAACGTCGCGACGGCTACTCCCCTCTTGGATTTGCGCAACGCCAAACTCCGCCATCGCGGGCATAGCGTTAGCTTCGGTCGAAATGCTCGCTTATTCTTGAACAGCCAAGATGTGAACAGCCTGCTTTCGAACACGAATCCTAACGATCTTGGCGCCAAGCGTGTCATCACAGTCAATGAAGGGGCTCAGCCGATGACGCTGGCCGACGTCAACCGGTACATGCTCGAAGCCGACTTGCCTCAAGTCGTTGAATACGACGATTCTTACCTGGACGAGAATGGCAACGTAAATATGTTCATCCCTCAGGGATATGGCGTTCTCGTAGGAGCGCGCGATTACGGCGATCCGGTTGCGGAGTTCATATTCACACGTCACGCGGACCTGATTCGTTCTGGTTCCAAGCTCGGAACCGGCTACTTCTCGAACGTGTATTTCGACTTCGAGCTGAAGAAGAATCCAGCTCGGGGCATTTCGACACTTGCGTTCAACGGTGCGCCGGCTTTCTACTTCCCTTCGGCAATCGTTCCGTTCCGTTGCTAAGCGCATTTCGGTTCAGCTCCAGGCGGTCCAAATCGGGTTCAGGTCCGTAGCTGATGGGATCACGAATCGGACTCCTCCGATTTCGCACGATTGACACACGGGCATCGAACCCTCTCGACACACTACGCGTCCCGGTCCCTTAGGATATAGATATTGATGGGGGCCCCGGACGCAATCCGCTCAATCCTGAGAGACACGGGAATCATATGACCTATAACATTATCCAGTCAGTAGGGCCGTTCGCACCCGGCCAGTCCATTTCGTCGGAAGACTTTCCGAATGGGACCGATTACGACCGTCTACTGCGCCTCGGCGCGATCGCTCTCAAAGCCGGAGAACAGCCTCCGGATCCCCCAAAGATCACTGCTTTAAAACGCCAACTCGCTGTCGCACAAAGCACAATCGCATCGCTTCAAGCTGAACTCAATCTTGCCAATGGCAAGATCGCTGAGTATCAGTCGGTGGCAGATTCAGACGCTGGCTGACCGTACCGCGTTGACTCAGTAAGTCTCCGGCATCCCAATCAGAGCGCATGAGACATAGAGGACCGGAGTTCTCGCTGCCACGTTTCTCGACGGAACCTCTACGTGTCTCCCATTTCACCGTATTCGACAGACCTTCCAGGAACCCATGTCATTTTCTTTTGATATCAACCTTTCATCGCTTCGCGACCAGATTCGACTACGCTTAGCGGATACCGACTCCTCAGCAGCGGTGTTTCAGGATGAGACGATCAATGCGATGCTCTCGAGTTACTCCTATGACGAAGCTTGCGCCCAACTTGCAGAAAGTGCGGGAGCGGAGTTTGCTCGGATGGCGAGTTCGGTCGATAACGGTCCGGTGCGCTATGAGTATCAGGAACGATCGACTTTCTTCACTAATCTTGCCAGGTCGATTCGATCCATGGCTCAGCCAGCGCCTGGCGCCCCGATATATACCGGAGCGACTTTTGCGCCTATGTCGGCGCCGAATCTTTCCAAGTACCGGTCGGATTAGGGAGCACTATGCCACTTCAGATCAAGCCTCACTCGATTACAGCTCAAAGGGTCACCCAATCTCCAGGGACTAACTCGGTCTTAGGAAATCCAGTCGCATCGTCGGCAGGCATTTCGATTTCATGCCTTTGTACCCCGCTTAAACCGACAGAGTCGTTTCAACGATTTGGCATCGTACTTGTCGATGCTTGGGTTGTCTATCTGGAAATCTCGGATGCATCTACGCTGTCGCCCCAGTCCGAAGTCAATTTTGGTTCGAAAGTCTACTACGTCCAAGGAAACATCGAATTGCATCAAAACGGGGACGACGCGGATTGCGCGGTGGCCTACATAACTCAGCTTCAGTACCCGGGAGCACCATGAGCAATGCCCTTGCAACGACCACCCTCTTAGATGGCATCCGTGCGGCGGTCTTGACAGCTTGGGGAACCATGCCGATCTCGTATGGCCCGCCCAGAACCCCCATCCTTTCAACGCCATACGCGGTCATTCAATGGGATACCGTGGTTGTATCGTTGGATGGCGTCGGTAGCGCGATCGGCAATCCGTCTCAGCGGAACTCATTCACCATTCTGGGGCGTTTTCCTTTTCCCACTGATCCCACGCAGATCATCGCACTGCAAAAAGTCATCTACGCGAACCTGTTGATTGCCCAACTCCAATCCGGCCCCGAATTCAGCTCAATCGGAATACTCCCCCTTGTGACAACGATCGATGCCACCGAGCCAGACGACCCGAATGAGAGAGTCTTCGAAGTGACACTGACATTTGAAGTGTTCACCCTCGCGACCTATTTGTAAAGGGAATGCACCTGATCAGGCAATTCGTCGAGTTCGCAACCTGCACCCGAGATGTCGTCTTGTTTTCACAATTCCGGTCCAATGGGCACTTACGCCCTCAAGACACTTAACCTACCATGTCATCACCATTAACAGCTCTCAATTTCGCTGCGTTTACCATTGGCGGGACAGATATGTTGGCCCTGCTTAAGACGTTCTCTTTTCGGGCCGATAACGACCAGGTCGATGCGGGAGGGTTGGCCGATCGGTACACCGTCAACCAAGCGGTGAAGCAGGGCCAGGTCGCTGACTTCATCGTGTTTATGAGCGGATCAGGCGGTTTGTTGGCATCCAACTTGGATATCACGGTTTGGACTCTAGGAGGCACTGCGTACTTAGGATCCATCCGAAAGGGCGCCATTCGCGTGACAACGGTTCAACGCGAAAGGAGTGGAATCGCCGACGCTTACAAATATCCCAATGCGACCCGAACCCAGGTCGAGGTGCTTACCGAGAAACTGGTGATCGTGTCAGCGCCGTTCGTGAGCGCTCTGATGACTGGCTCCGTCGCTTCATTCAATGTGACAGCCGCGATCACATTTGGCGCCACGGTCTTTTCCTGTCCGATGAGTATCAAGAGCGCGCGTCACACCGTAGATCGGGACGAACTACAAATGGAGGAAGTCGTGATGACTTTGGCGGGGACGCCAACCGGCCCAAGCGACTCAAGCCTGCTGGGGAATATTCTGCTAGGGACGTCCCTCGTAACCCTGAGCGCAGACACAGGCGGGGGTGTCTACGAAACTGGCTCTGGACAAACGGCGCTCATCGCCAAGTTGAACACTACGTTTAACGACTCATCGCTCATCGAGCAGTCTGGAACGCTGGCCATTCAGGGCGGCAGCACATGGGCGTCTTAGCCGCTTCGCGCTTGGCAGGCGCATAAAGCGCAAAGCGTAATTGCCTGGAGCGTATGTTGCCAAGAAGGCTACAGCATGAGATGGTGAGTTGTCGGCGTCCAAGTGCGACAGTTAGATCCAGTCGAAGCGACCACGGTCGCGTGCCCGTTGCAGAAGTGGCGGTGTAACCGGCCGTCGTGCAAGTAATGGATTTGATGGAAGGGCGCCTCCCATATCGGTTGCAAAATCGGCCAGCGTCGTGTCATAGCTGCTGGCCGCGATTGCTTTAACCTAAACGGCTGTGGAAAGGGCCCGAACGCTTGCGTTTGCCGCACCCTGTTTGGCAGACATCACGGATGTGAGATAGGACGGTACAGCGATACCGCTTAAGATGCCTAGAATAAGAACGACGACAAGAAGCTCAATTAGTGTAAATCCGCCTTGATTACGGCTGAATAGAACACTTTGCCTCATTGGAAGAATAATTAAGGGACATCCTTAAAATTACCAGTCCAACTTTAAGGTGGCAAAAGTGCGTCATCTTATTGACTAATAATGGCCCGGTTAACACACTGGCTGATTAACGAGAACAAGAGCCCAATCCGTTTGCCATCCGGGGGCGACGATACCACTGCGAACCGGGCCATAGAGGGTCAACTGGCATTTCCAGTAATGTGTCAAGCGTCAGAATTCTGGCTTTCTTGAGTTTAGTTTCGCTTGGATCTCACCTGATGGCGCGATTCCGCAAGCTGAGGACAGGCCTGACGTCAGACCGTAATGACGCTGAGCCAAATGCCTAGTACGGTCTATAGTGTCAACCGATCAAGGGACTATCTATCTGATTATGTCTGTTACCAACTAAGGAACTTAGTCTACTGCGTTAATTCCCATCATGATTAATTCTAACCGCAAGAGCGTATTTGAGGCCATCTTCGAACCTTATGAGCAGAAACTCGACTTCTTCGAGGTGGACATGCCACAAGGAAACCCACTACGATTTCATTATATTCAGGGCCGTAAGTCGTTGGTCTCGATCCGTGGCGCTGCGCATCGGTTTGCTGAGTCGGTCACAGAACTTAATTGTCCGACGGAGATGCGTCCTTACATGACGTCCCATTTCGAGACTTTGGTATGGGTCTTTTTTCTAGGACATTTAAGTCTGGATGGAGAAGTCGCCAACTTTCTAAAACTCCAGCATCTGAGCCCGGTCCTGTTCGATCATATTCTCGCGCATGTTCAAGCCGTGTTGACGGGCGCCCTAGACCAAATTGAGAAGTGTAGGATCGAATCTGCAAAAAAAGCATCCGCGCCAGCCCACTCTGGCGCGATCGACTTATCGTCTCACGAGACATCTGGCACAAACATCCGAGACAACTTGAAGGAGAACCCTGGGACGAGCAGATGATGATCGATTACTTGGCGTTGGCCCATTGCTTGGTTTAGCACCAGGGAAGGTACTTATGACATCAGTATTTACTGGCCTACTTGAACGTCTTGAGCAGCTCGACCCCGAACTTCATGGCGGGATCTTGCCGAACGACTTTGGTGGCGCCCATCGGATAGTCGCAGAGGGTGTCGCGATGCGTCGAGGTGATGCTCCGGAGGTCGAAATAGCTACAATGCCGGGTCTGGCGGACGCGCCTATCGAGTTGTCTGAAGAAACCGACCGGAAGAAGCCTCGCCATCTTTCCGATGGACCTGAAACACCTGCAACGCCGCAATTGGAAACGTCGGAGCCCGACTCCACTTCCGCCGCTTATCATGGGTCCCTACCCAATTGGATCAGGCCGACAAGGGAAGATGAAGGAGACACCTTTGTAAGCAGCCAGTCTTTTGGCCCCAATTCGCCAACAGACGACGAACATCATGAAACTCCTTACGCTGTCCAGGTTGCCCCTGTTGAAGCTCGATTGCATCGACCATCTTCAGGAAAGCGTGCGTATGGAGGCGGTGAACTCGGCCAATTGGGGGTGACCCCTGCCGAACTGAAAGCTCGTTCGGTTCCTTCGTCGCACCATGCGACTCGTCGCCTCATCGACGCCATTTCGGACTATGTCGACGAACGACTCGCCAAACATGTAGGCGAGGTTATGCGGCAAGGCATCATCCCACACTGAAAGTTCTTCACAGACAGCGGATCACCGAAGTCTGCCTACCCTGGCTTTAGCTCGCAATACCATGTCAAACCCGCTCTCAATTCTTCTCGACCCCGTGCAGACTCGACTGAAAAGCGATGGGATGAGCGTGCTGGTTTCCGGCCGAGATTGGTCGCCCACGAATTGGCAGGATGTGTGGGTTGATCCAATTACCAATACTTGCATGTTACGTCCCGCTTGCTTTTATCCTGAATGGTCGGCTTCGAACTCTGGCATCTACTCAAAATATGGGTTGGGTGATTTCACGCTCATTCCTTCTGTTGGCTGGGGCATCCACAATCCGGACTCAGGCGGCGGATTCATGCAATTCCTGAGCCCTTCGGGAAACACGAGCGGCCTTCAGGGGATCGGTACAACGACACAAGCGGTGAACCAGCCGATGGTCATCGAATGGTTCAGCCAGCCGACAACGAATTCACCCTATGCGATCTTCGAGTGTGGGTGGTCCGCAACGGGGGACGGAACTTCCGGAGTCTCGCTGAGATTCTTTGCCGACGGACGCGCGGAGGTATGGAAGTCGGACCTCATGGTGGGCACGTATTCGATCGGCGGAAACCGGCCGGATTATTTCAATTCACATTTTTCGGTCGCCACCCAATTTGGTGGCGGAGCTACTCCACAGGCGCCCAAGGTGGGTTATGTGCAGACGGTACTGATTCCAAGTCGAGACCGGGAGCTCCTTGTCGTATCGAGTATGGGAGGCGGGTTCTCTCACATTTTTGATGATTTGGCAGAAGGCATCGCGGGACTGACAATTACGGATAGCGCACCGTTCTGGTTCTATGTTCCTTCCCCCGCCCAGGCCAATCTAAGAATTGCCCAACTCCAATATGCAAGCTCCGGTTACATTTGCGGTATTCCGAGCACGTGGCGCAACGCCCCTCCGCTCAACTCTACAGAAGACCCTTCGACAGGGATCAATGCCCAGATTCAAGTATTTCAATCGCTGACCGGGGTTGGCCTTGTTTCGGGCGAAGTGATGAACCCGGGGAATCCTCCGACGACGAACACTCCACCTGATCTTCCGGTTCAACTTCAATTGAACCTATCGGGAGGTCCAAGCACAACTCCATTCGTCTACGGGGCCCGTGCCTCCTATCCATCGGTTGTAGCCTCGACCACTTCGGGAGATGGCGAACCACTTGAGCTCCTTCCCTACACTCATGGATTTCATTTGAACGTGTCAGACACCATTGGAGGGACCCGGGCGACAATTGGGCTCATGCAGCCTTCTGCGATTGAGAGCGCGGGAGGTCTGGCCATTACAACGCAGTGCCACCGACCCGTTCAAGTAAGCGACGAGCACGGCATGATTCTCGATGGAATCTGCGAACCGCCGTGTTGGACTGACGGCTATGGGTTCGATAGCGATGGATACGATCGAAACCAAGACATCGAATTTGAGGCACGCGATTTGTGGAAGCTTGTGGAGGAGTACATCTTTAGCGATCCAATTCCATTGGACGGCATGTCGCTGGCCGCCGCATACTCCCTTGTTGCGACATCTATTGGGATTCCAGCTTCGACCATCTACGTCTCTCCTTCCGCATCGAGCTTTTATCTTTGCAATGCCGGCTCAGCTTCTGGTGGTGACTGGAACGTACTCGTGGATGTGGGTGATAAGGGTTCGGAATGGCTCGATCGGCTCCATCAAACCTATGCGGCGACTTGGTTTCATGGGTTTCGTCCCAACGCCACCAATCCGTCCGATCCTCCCATATTAAGTCTCATCGATCCGAGTGATACCACTCCCGGTTATTCGCTTCCAGGCACTGCATCGGCGGTCCTCTATCGATCGATTCCTGAAGTTTTGGCAGCGGATATCTCAGGCGTGACACCGACCAATGCGTATCGATTTGTCTATCGGCGATACAAGACGCAGATATTGGAGCCGGAGACAAACGACATTTGGGTTACCGGATGCGATCCTCGCACGCAGAAACCGATCTTGGTTCATTTACAGACAAGTGCCATGCAGACCGACGCCTACCCGACGGTGGCGCCTGCCGATCGTTCCGCCAATTGGCTTGGATTTCTTCGAAAGTACGGTTGGGTCGACCCAACCCTTACGACTGAAGCGGCGTGCGAGTACGTTGCGAACATCCTAGCCAGCCGCCTACCCTTTGCACGCGAGATTGTGGAATTCGAATGCGAGTACCAGCCTGGGCTTTGGCGCGGCGACCTGATTACATTGGATCGGGGTATCGGTAACCCCGCGGTAACGGTTAGGATCAAGACGTTCAGCGGCTCTTTCGAACACGTGGCGACATTCGGAGACTCCGACTCACCTGATGCACTTTGGCGTCCGTGCCGATATGTTGGCGAGGTAACGCCGATCGTTGCTCCTCTCGACGTATACGGCACCAACGTCCGCACGATCGGGCTGAACTGGAACAATTTAAAGGCGCTTTCGAAGCAGCGCGTGTTCGATGATGGCGCTGCCATTGCTCGCAGACCGATCCTGTCGCTGTCGACCCTTAGCTAGCGAAGGGCCTATACCGAAGCAAAGCACAAAGACAACTGAGGGAATTCGATGGCAACTTGGAAGACGGGACGATCTCGTACGCTAGTGTTTAGCGGAGTCACTAATGGCGGGTGCGACGTCACGGAGGTCGAACTAATAGGAGGCAATGTGTCGGTCTCATATGGCTCAAACACCAACCTCGTGATTCAGTGTTTCGGTTTCCAGATCACCATGACAAGCACCGCCTCGGTCAAGGGATATGCGGGCCCGGGTCCTACTCCCTACGATCTGGAGGCTCTACTCAGCGTGACCTATGGCTTTCCGCTTTATTCGAACACGAATGTTGTTGAGGGCGAATCGGTTTACGGGGTCAATAACCCTCGCTCGGACGGTGGGTCGTGGGAGATTACAGCCCAGGTAGAAGAGTGGGCTCAGACCTATACTCCGACGAGCGTCGCGCCCGTGAATGGAACCGATTTCCCTACATTTGGCGGCTCAGCCCAGGGAGACGGCTTGCCGGCACAAGGAATTCAGTACTTCGAGCAAATCATTGCGGGGACTAATATCACGTTTACCGCAAATTACGGAGGACTCAGCTATTCCACTACGATTCCTATCGCGACCGAGACCCCTGTCCCAGGTTATTTGATCTATGGCGACGCTTTGGCCGGACCTAATGCTCACTGTGCATATACGTCCAATCGAACCTGCGCTTCCACGTTCAATTTCAACTCCAATACCGTAGGATGTTCCTATACTGCGGCGAACGGCATCGATTCGGTATCGTGCTCCAGCGGAGTGAGCGCAACGGTTTCGGGGGCGAATGCAAGGGATTCGTCTGAATGTATCGCTTCGATCAACCCACCCCTATCTTGGACGGTCTACGGAAGACTTCAGTGCTTTGGTTCAGCTTTTCCCTCTCCAGGGCACAACCTTTCATGGAATTGCTTAGCATCGGGCGGCCCAACGGTTCTGCTCAATCCGTCCGGTATCGACTCAGTTACACAAAACCAGTTTGAAGCATACGCGGTATTCAACGGTACGCCTCAAACCGGTTTATCCGCTGCCGACCAAGTGCCAGTTTCGTGCTATCTTTCGTCCCTCGGACTCGATGATTCGCGGGATTGGAGGTGCATGATTCGAGGCTATAAGTGGGATGCGCTCACTTTAACCGCCGCCTCCACGCAGATGATTGATGACTGTACGTCCCTGGCTCATTGGACCGCGGGTACGAATACAGCCCTTTCACTTTCCTCCGGAGTGGTTGTGTCGGCCGCGGGAGGGGTTGGATCAGTCGTGTTGGCAATCCCGTCTGGCGTCCAGGTCTGGGAGTGTTTTCGGTTTCTTCAGATTTCAGGACTATTCACGGCGCCACCTTACGACTCGGGCATGGCCTATGACTCTGGGGCGATCGTTATCTATTCTGGCGACTTGTATCAGGCGCTTTCTTCAACCATTGGAAATCCTCCGAGCGATCCAGCGTATTGGTCACCCTACCCCGGCCCGGTTACTCTGACAGTTGCGATAGCTGGCCAGAATTGGGCCCTGCCTTTGACGTCCCATATGACGACTCCTCAATTGGACCTTTGCTGCGCTCCGACCGATACCGAGTCGGTCGATAGCACCCAGACTCGATACCCGCTATCCGGCATTGGCGGCTTCCCTACCGCGACGAACCCATCGAGCCAATACAAATTGGGTTGGGGAGTGAACTACTGCGTTACTCTAGCCATTGAAGGAATTCCAGATGGCTGTTCCATTACCCTCACGTCCGTTCAGCTTATGTTTTCGTCTGATCCCCAACACCAATCGGCGATCACGCTGTTGGAGCCATTCCAGGGCTTCGTACCGGGCTGGGCGGATTCGGGGGTCTCGGTTACTTCGGTCCAAGATTATCTCCTAGTCGAGACAGACTACAGAATCTTGGACATTCCAGCTCTGTGCTTGGTTACTCCCACCGGCCCCGGGACTCCGTCCTACGTTTGGTACACGATCACACAGTTCCAAGAAATACTTGCCTATTATCCTTCGCTTACGGCGACGTTACTGACATGCCCAGTTTCGGATGGTTACCATGGTGATGCTCAGTTGGCACTTAATTTGGGTGGGGAGGGTGCGACTTACGATTGGACTTCCCTGGGGTGGTCGGACTGGATCGACTCGCCCCTCGGCGTGACGATTCCGGCCCAGGATCTTTGGGATGAGGTTCAGGTCTACCCGGGCGCCGGGAATGTCTGGCCTCAAGAGGCAGTTTATGGTGGCTCGACTCCAATTCAGACTTCCAAGTCGCTGCGCGCCCAAGGTTGGGGCTTGGTTTTCACACCGGCAGGCGCTTCAGTCGACGGCGCTCAAGTCGTGTTATATGAGACTTCCAATCCATCGAGTGGAGAGGGTTCCGGAACATCAGGCAACCTCGGCCAGTTCTCAACCGGTATGCCATGGGCTTATGGGAACATTGATTCCCAATTGGATTTGAATGCCCCTCCGATACCGCACCTGACGGAGCACGAAGTGATTCAGAATCGTCAGCGATTCCGTGGATCATTCCGGCACTCCCAGACTTCGCTGAAAAGCCTCGGATACGATGTCGCAAACTCATTGCGACATAGCAGAACTTATGTAAACACGGCCACCGGTCACATCGGCATGGGCTGCGCTAGCAACGTCTTGCCGCTCACCTGGACAGATCTCGACACCGGCATTGCTGCAACCTGGGCGCGCCCCCGATTTCAGGATCAAGGTTCATCCTGGCCTATCGGTCTATTTTACGGAGATGGAACAAACTGCTCTTTTGCCCTGACGAACGACGAGGGAAGCACTTGGGGAACGATAATCGATATGTCAACCGGTTCAATCGGAGATTTTGAGGAGGGCGCGAATGGCCTTCGATGGTTTTTCAACTTACAGTCGCCAGATAGCGGTTCGACATGGAACATATGGGGCAGACTGCTCGATGCACAACTGAACGTAGTACGCGACTGGACGATTACGAACCTCACCGGAGTGGACAATGCGCCGATTGCCGTCCGCGAAAGCCCCGGGAATGACGGCTCTTGGCGAATTGGCCTTTTTTACTCGACGGGAGGCTCACCGACCGTTGCTTTCTCGTTTGATGGACTGAACTTCTCATAGTCGCCTTAAAGGTGAGATTCACTCTGGCATGCATCTATTGACTTTGAGGGAAATGCCTGGCTCTGGCCGCTCAAAAACTTATCGGTAAATCACGAATCGAACGTTGATTTGACGACTAGAACTTCGAATCTAAGCCGACTTGAATTCACGAACCGCTGGGACATGTCAATCGTCTGAACAGCTGCCGTGATAACGATCATCAGTGGTTTGACTCTCCTCTCGGGGCAGTATGGGACACTTGCCGAAACGCCGCTGGACTTACTAAGTTCTCTGCGGAAGAACGGGTTGGATATCCAAACGTCAGCACCGAGCACGTCGGGATGGATCGTGGTCCATAACCAGGGAGCCTTGGAAAAAGTCTGGTTCACGGTTGGGGTCGATGCGAAAAATCGGCCCACCTCATTTTGGTTATACAACTATCATCGATTTCCTAAGGCGGTGAGTTTGCGAGCACTCCAGGATTGGGAATATGCAAGCGGCTGCAAGTTGCTCTTCCAAACATATCTGAACAAAACCGTGAGTGCATCGTTGCGCATCGACCTTAAATCTTTGGGAGGATCCGTACCCAGGGGCATGAGTTTTGATCCCGCCTTGGGAGATTTACCGCGAACGAGATTCAAAGGGGCCGTCGACGCCGCGGTCCAGGATTTTGCCACATTCGAACGGTGGATTTGCACACCGAGTGGCGGCACGGCGATCGACCAAATGGAGTTTAGCGCGACTTCCGACGATTTCGATACCAATCGAGTGGTGGATTACCTCGACTTCACCGATGTGACTATGGCGCTGAAGTACTGGGGTTGGGAGAATACAAAACCGTTCGGTTTCCCTATAAGCTCGTCATGGGCGTTGGGCGCTCTGATCGAAAAGCGGCAATGGATAATCCAGAAGTCGACTAAGTCGCTAACCGCCTTGTTGATTAGCGGAACTATTGTTGCCGATGCGGGAGTCATCAAGCGCTTTGAATTGAATGGGCTCAAGAACATTGAGATGCGCGAGTACAACGGAAAGACAACCGTTACGTGCACGATCGAGCTTGAAGGCGGCATTTCGCTTGGGACACTGAGATCCCGGATTCTCGAATTCGCCCATCAAGTTGAACAACTTGGACCAGATGCCGAGTAGGGCGGCATTCTCATGGAGACCCGGACTTGCGATTCCCCTTGCACTATGTCAGGAAACTTATGCTGAAGGGCAATAGCGTCTGGGAGACGACTACAAATTAGTTAGCCCGATAATTGGCGGCTAAAGACTTTCACTTATCGGCTGGTTAGCAGATGTTAGAGAGCATTGTTCCAGGTGATCCCAACTGGGAGTCGTTCTGACAGCCGCGGAAACGGCGGCAAGAACGGGAACATTGACTTGATCGATGAGACGTCGAATCGCCAACTTTTCTAAGTCTTGATGAGTCGGTGATCAGCGCATTATAAGTGTAGAGATTCATCCCTTGGCCGACTGCACATCGCGAGACCAACACATGCTATCGGAGCAATTGGGACGTTGTAGCGAGCTTTGGCATAATCGGCGACTGACGTAACGAGGGAGATGCTCCACGTGAGGGCTACGATAAGCCACAGAAGCGACTTCGAAGTATCCCGAAAACTAAAGAGGAGCCCAATCGGCGCAAGGCCCAAGAACACGGCACAAGCAACCCAATCGGCAACTTCCGGGCACTGCAAAGCGAAGACCAAGCCACATAGGCCGATCCCCCAAAGCCATAGTCGAGGCAATCGCTTATCGAACTTATTGGTTTGAACCAAAATCGCGGGAGTGAGCATTAGAAAGGCGAGAAAGACAAGACGCATCGAGCCGACCGTAATAGGCAAGACTCTTCCAATCCAACTTGCCCGTAAAGCGCGACCGCTTGACGAATTGCCGACATCGAAAGCTCCTTTCTTAACGAAATCGGAATTCAGCCAGGTGAAAGGCCGATCGGTCCAAAACCTCCGATAGCTTTCCGCGACGGCCTCCACGTACTCGGTTGGATGGTTACGCGCCGCGACCACCTCGTAATAGATGAGGTCGTGAGAGATCTCCACGGCCGACTTACCGGAAGCATGGGACATCTCGGGCAAGACAGCCCAAATAGCCTGGTTGCGAGATCCGGTTTGGCGTTTGAATCCGACGCTGGACGACACATAGATGTCCAATGCCTTGTCCTTGCCCGATGGCAGTTCGGAGAGGATGTCTCCGGTAACATCCGTCATCCCCAGGCCTGAAACGGTGGAAATCGTGAACCAACCGAAACGAATACGATTGAGCGTACACCAGCCGCCGATCAATATTAACGCGGGAAGCAACGCAAGTCCGAAGGCCTGGTATCGCATTCGGACGGAGTTTTTAGACATTGCGAACGCCCAAACTGGGATTACCAGACAAAGTGGAACCAAATTGGGGCGAGTAAGGGCCGCGAATGATGCTAACCCACACGCACAGAGCAGCCAACTTAAGCGGTCTGTGCCTTTGTACCGCACGCAAGCCCAAAAGCACGCGATTGTAAGGCTCGTCGCCAGGCTCTCCGATAGGATGGTTACATCCCAGCGCGCGTACATTGGCCATAGCCCGTACAGCCCCGCCACCATGAACGCTACGGTTGTTTTCCCAGTAACAAGCCGTATCGCATCGAAGAACAGCAGAATGGAAGTCACCGACAAGACGATCTGTGCCCACACCGTGACGGAGTCATTCGATCCCGAAAGCACGAGCAAGAGTGGAAATACCGGGGTTCGGACCCCTAAATCGGCGCTCAAGTTTCCCGATCGAATGGCCGATGCAAGCTCCCGGTATCCGAGAGTGTCCGATTCGACAACGATTCCGAATTTGTAAAGCAGCAAGAGACGGACGAGGAAGCAACCAGCTATCAAGAACAGGATGCATGGAACGATGTTCTTTCGCAGGTCCTCATCCGATCGAGCCATCGACGCTGATTATAGGCCCATTCCACGGCTACCTGGGTTGCTTGGTCGCCGGTGGACGACTTCCATCTGGCTGGCCCACGTTTGATTCGGCCCCAGGAACGACTATCGCGCAATAGACGAATCACCTAGATTCCAACCATAGCAAGGAGAAACTCTTCATGTTCATTCATTTGCTCGCTCTAATGGCCTTTGGCTTGCAGACGAACCCGCCAGGCATTCCGGTGGTGCCCAGCCAAGCCGCCTTCTATTCCGCGGCCGGGGCCACCGAAGTCATCGAATTGCGCAACTCACAGGGATTGCTCGTCCCGTTCACCGATACCGCCGGAGTCGCATACCCTCATGTAACGATCACTATCCCGTCAGGCACTCCGGTTGGATTGGGATGGCAGATTACTCAGACTTCTCCGGACGGAATACACCCTCTTCATAACCCGTCGACTGCCCAATATAGCGTCGTCATAAAGATGTTGAGTGGCACTGCGACCGAATCGCCAGTTGGCACCTACGACTGTTCGGCAGGCGCCGGAAATGGAATTGCGTCAGGGTTGCCGGCGCCGGATTCTGGTACGCCGACGGTCTTTGCCACGGGCGTGAGCTATACGATCTCAGTTGGAAGCGTCATCACTTGCAGCCTTTCATCCGGATATGCCAGCGTCAGCGATCCGGGGTTGCCGGTCAACATCAATCCGCTTTCGCTTGCCCTTGCGGACATCGGCGGGGCGGGAGTCACCGTTGGTGTCGAGTACCGGGATTCGACGGGCGCCACCATTGCCCTGGTTGATACCAACGGCGCCTCGTGGTCAGCCGTAACCGTTACCGTCGGGGCATCTGCGGCTCTGGGATTATCGTACGGAATCCTAAACACCAAACCTGACGGAACCCACGCGATCGCCGCTTTGCCAAACGCGGCGGCCTATGTCGTAATCCGATGCCTCACGGGGACCTCGGCCATTCCCACACTGGCAATCAACACGGGCGGGCTGGTTACGGGCGCATCTGGGACGGGGCTACCGGTTTCAACATCGGTTATAACCCCAACGCTTCGACTCCAACCCAGTTTTACGTCGGAGATTTCGATCGATTTGGGAGGACTCGATGAAACGCCCATATGGCCCACTCATCCTTGCATTTGCGCTGCTAGTGGGAGCGCTTCTTTTTGCACCTGCATCCGGACAACAGGGAACCGGTTCGTGGATCTCGGTATTGATGGGCGGGGGCGCGAAGACACAGATCGTTCAGGGCGGCAATGTGGTCGGTGTGCAATCAGGGGCATCCAACGGTCTTGTGACCAATGGAAACACAAAACTGATTACTTTGACGCTCTCTGGCTCTGCACCCGGTGGCACCGCGCTGACATGGAATTCGGGCGCCAATACATCGTTCGACCGAAGTGGTTTCTCAGCGATCGCCGTGACCATCGAAAGCTTCGGAACCAGCGTCACGTCCTGTTCGGTCGGTTCTTCCGGCACGTCTGGGGGCCCATTCGTGACGATGCCAGCCAAAGACGTCGCAATCTCGCCAAGCACATCGAGCTATTCCCTCGGCACGGTGAACCATACTTACGCCGTTGATCTCAGTGCTCAATTCGTCGAAATCACGATCAACCAAAACCAAACCGGGGGCACGACAACCGTTCAGATCTTTCTGATCGCCACCGGATCGTCCGGCCTAACGACGGGCTACAATCCATCCCTCTCGGTAAGCACTTCTGGCGGTTGGAGTACTTCAAACGCCTACTCGCTCACGAACACGGTCGTGGCCGTGAAGTCGTCCTCAGGACAAGTCGGCGAGTATATCATCGGCAATCCGAATTCGACTGGCGAGTACGTTCAAGTATTCAATCTGGGAACAGGTTCGGTCTCGCTGGGGACTACAATGCCCACGGCAAGCATCTACGTGCCGGCAAGCACCACGCTTGTCGTGCCGTGCCTTCCCGGCCAGGCCTTCTCTTCCGCCATTTCGATGGCAGCCACGACCCTGGCTGCTGGAAGTACGGCGCCCTCGACCAATCTCAGCGTGGTGGCCCTCTATGATTAATCCCATCTACACGGACGGATACGGAACCTACTATTGCCCCGGCAACATTCTGGCTGGGAACGCTCCATATCAGGTCGTCGACGTTCGAAACCAGGAATTCCACGGCCCTCAACAGATGCTTGTAACGACGGTCCAAGCCAATATCGGATCCGGCTGGACCCTGGCCCCCAACCTCACCGACCTTGGCGGCGGAGTCTGGGTCGCCGGTCAGCTTGTGGATCCAACTGGAAGCGAAATATGAAACTTCTTGCGATACTTCTTCACATTGCTAGTCTTTCAATATGCACCTGCCAGCAATCCGTTAGCCGGGGTCAGGTCGGATCAATAATAAGCTCAAAGAGTCCTGGACTATTTGGTGATGTCATCGACGGCATCTTCGGGATTGGAAATCAGGCGGCCCGCGGATATGTAGCGTCGGGGGCAAGTTCCCAACAATGCCAAAACCTAAGTTCTACCTTTAATGGCTGGGGGACACCGATTGGCGTTCTCAGTACGCCAGCAAACTTCTTCGACGTGCGAATAAATGCCTGGGACCAGTCGAATTTCCCAACTGTCTTGGCTCTTCAGGTCCTTAGCATTTCGAACACCGGCCCAGTCCTGGCAACGGGATATGCTTCATTGTCAGGTCTCAAGCTTAACGTGGACACAATGGTTAGGGTCTATGTTGATTCAGTGGTAGCTCCTGTTGGCCAGGTCTACGTCAGATATTGGGCAGATGGTCACATCGGACAATGTGAATTGGACAGTCCAATGCTATATCCTCCTTCGACCTTTGCGGCAACCGTCTACTCAACCGGCACCGGTTTTACTAGTATGCCAAGTTGGTCCAACACTACGGGCCAGCAGTGCCTCTACGTGCGTTATGGGCTAGGTTCCGTTTCAACTTCCTTCGACAATGGGAGTCTGCAGACTACTTCCTTCCAATACGTTAACTCAACCGAGACTGCTTATGGTGCTCCCACTGGTTCGATTGGTCAGTCGTTTAACCGCGTGCAATTTGACATACTCTGTGGTACGACGTCAGCAGCGCCCTTGCCGACCTGTTTTAGGTGCAACTTTAAATTGGGTAGTTCTTCCGGCGTTGTCTTAGCGTCTAAGGTTATTTACAATATAGGCTTAATTCCTGGGCAGCAGAGAAGAATCACGTTCGATCTCCCAAACTCCGTTTCCGGCCCAAACCTCTGGGTTGAGCTAATTGCAAATGGGCGCTTCGCATGTCGCACTCTTGCGATAAACACATTTCCTGAAGGAGCTTTTTCTCAGGCACAGTACCAAACTTACGGATCGATTGACTATCCTAACTGGAGCAATGATGGGGCACAATTCACACCATACTTCCGAGCGAGCTATGTCGATTGGGCAAACGTCGAATCCAACGGCCCAGATGACTTCGCGGCGAATTTAGAGGTAGCTGCGTCCAATCTGTACGCTCCCACTTCTTTAGTGACTCGGAATCTTTACGGATGCTCTGGACTTGAAATGTTTGTTTCGACTGACGCCATGCTGGGTTACCCAAATGCTCATGAAACCATGCATGACCAACCCTACACCGTCACTTTCAGTTGCACGAAAGGAGTTTTATATAGCGACCGCTGGACATATACGCCGAATAGTGGTGATTCCACCTGCCCACTAACGTTTACAGTGTCCTTTGGAGGCGTCCAAGAGCTAGTCACTAGACCCAATCTAAACTTCACCACAATGACTTCAGGGAGCTACAACAGGAAGGTACTTGTTATCGGTGACTCAACTGACTCAAACCCGGGAAATTCTTGGCTAGCTGAATTCGTTAGGCTCTCGGCGATAGGTTCAGGCGGACTCTTTACCTTGGTCGGAGCCAACCTCGGAACGAACGATCCATCGCCCGCTTTGACCAGTGGAATTGATTCTGTAGGTACTTTGCGGAATATAAATTGTGAGGCATGGCCTGGACAAACCGCCAGTTTTTTCTTTACTGGTCTACCGACGGTCGGATCCTATAATAGCGGTCACGGACCTTTCTACATAGCAGGGGCTTTCAACTTCGCGGGATATCTCTCCAACAACTCCATAAGCATGTCGTCGGGAGATTGGGTGTTAATTGACCTTCTTACAAACGACGTAATAAATTCAAGTTCGGACGCCAGCGCTTGGGCAAGTGTTGCGAGCTACCTTTTCGCAATGAGCGGAATGATCACCAACATCCAATCGGCCGTGCCCGGAATTCGCATCGGAATAATGCTCCCTCCTGCCTGGGCTGGCCAAGACGGCTTCGCCTACACCTACGGAAACTATTCAATCTCCGCAGCGAGGGCTCGCCGCAATCGTGACCTCGGAATCGAGGCGGCTCTGTCGCTTTGGGACACAGCCTCAGCAAACTCAAATAACATATGGGTGATTCCGACTCATCTGGGAGCCGATCCCGTCAATGACTATCCTCAGACTACGATCGCGCAGGGGCAGTACAATCCAACGATCCGACAAGTTCAAGCAAACAGCGTACATCTAGCGCCTTGGGGCTACTACCGAAAGGCAGCGACCGTATACGCATTCCTTAAGAATCAGGGCTGATGCACGAGCGTCTTCTTGGTGGTTGCTGCTCCCCGTTCGAACCCACGCAAGCGCCCCTTAATGTTTTGGAAGGGAGTTGCGGCTCGCGCTTTTCGGAAACGCCGCTCTACAAAAAACCAAGTCAACATCGCAGAAGCCATTGTCGTGCCATTGACCATTTCCATGGTCTCACTGCTGATGGGTGCATTTCCTTGAATCGCAACATTTGTCCAAATCATGTGGCACAGATAAATACCGAACGAAAAGTCAATCCGTCTCAGGAGTGTCTTAGCGGCGTCTTGGATCTTAAATGCGATGGAAATCACAGCCAATGCAAGTATTGGCTCGGATAGCATCGATACGATCTCCGTACCTACAAAGCGATCCAGTAGGCTCGCGACCGGTATGTAGCAGAGCAGCCACCAAGCGGCTTTTCCTTCCAAGAAGCGGCGGAGGGAATCGAAGTGGGTTTGGATAAGGATGCCGAGGCCGAAGACCCACAGGTTTGGGATGACCGTGAAATGGAGAAGTCGTCCCAAGCCAGAATCGGACGCGGGATAGAGTAAATCGACAGCCACGGATCCGGCGACAACCACAAGCAGAAGGCTGTTTTGCGAACGAATCTTGGCGCCTACTAAATGAAGAACGGGGAGGAGCGCATAGAACTCCAGTTCCACGGGAATCGTCCAGAGGCTGCCGTTTGGATTGCCGACTCCGTAATGCCGGAACATGCCGATATTGAGCGTCTGGCCAATCGTCATCTGAGCTAAAAGCCAACCAAGGAAAGGAATCGTTGCCAACTGCTTAAGCGCAATCCCTTTGAACGCCAGCATCAGCGAGATCGACACGGCAAGGCACACCAGCATAGCCGGGTAAATTCTGAGAATTCGATTCACCCAATAGCTCCTGAAATTAGGATTGCGCTCCCAACTGGCGGAAATCAAGAAGCCAGATATCACAAAGAAGATCGGAACGCCCGGAAAAAACCGTAATACACCGAACAAAGCGGTTGGCCAACCGGGCAATGGCGCCACATGCAGATGAGCCATCGTGTGATAGACCATCACTTGGAGCGCCGCCAAGAGCCGAATTAAATCAAAATTGTTCTTGTGGCTCATGGCGAGGTCAGTTTATTCCTTGAGGAGTATCAAGATCCCAACCCAATGAGCAAACGATAACAAGCGATGAACGACTTGGACGACCTCCGTTACTCAACTCCAAAATCGAAGCCGAAGGATTCGATCTTGGAGGTTGAGCGATGTTTACTTGAGGTCAGGGGTTCACAGTCAGCGTCGCTGGAACCGTAGCCCCGCCGTGAATTGCCGAAATCGTCACCGTCACGGCACTTCCCACCGTTCCAGTGCTGATGATAAAAGTCACGTAGGTGGCCCCTGCAGGAACTGTTACTTGGGGCTGGACGGTCGCGCTCGGGCTGCTCGACGAGAGGCTCACTCCGACCCCACCAGGCCCGGCCGGACCGCTTAGGGTGACGGTCCCTACCGACGTCGCGCCACCGGAAACGGATGTCGGCGCGACCACTAACGTCGACAGAACAGGCGGGTTGATCGTAAGGGTCGCGTTGACGGAAGTCCCCCCTTGACTGCCTGTTATTGTGATGTTGGTGGCGCTCTGTACGCCCGAGGTCTGGATCGTAAAGCTTCCCGTTGTTGCCCCTCCAGAAACGGTGACCGTCGAAGGCATCGATACAAATGGGCTATGTGCGGAGAGGTTCACGACCGTCCCACCGGTTGGTGCTGGACCTCCCAATGTGACCGTTCCCGTTGAAACAGTCCCTCCCGTGACGGGTGACGGCGAAACGGATAGGCCGATCAGGGCCGAAGGATTGATCGTCAAAGGAGCGGTCAAAACCACTCCCATATGGCTTGCCGTGACAGTGAGAGACGTAGACGTGCTAACCGCGGCGCCATAGACGTTGAAACTTGCCGACGTCGCACCGGCCGGGACCGTCACCTGAGGTTGGACGGTAGCGTTCACGTTGCTGGATGAAAGGCTCACGCCAACCCCCCCAATGCCCGCAGGTCCACTCAACGTGACTGTTCCCACTGCAAACCCTCCACCGAAAATCGAAACCGGCGAAAGAGTGAAGCTAGTCAAAACCGCCGGGTTGATCGTCAACGACGCAGTCTGGAAAGTACTGCCTTGGCTGGCAATGATCGCAACCGTATTAGGGCTTTGCACGGCCGTAGTATCGATCGTGAAGTTGGCAGTTGTCGAGCCGGCGAGTACGGTTACCGACGAAGGCTGAGTCACAAACGCATTGTGCGAGGAGAGATTCACCAGCGCTCCACCGGTAGGCGCGGGACCGTTCAAAGTGACCGTCCCGGTCGACGTAGAACCGCCCAAGACGATACTGGGCGAAATCGAAACGCCTGTCAGTGTGGCCGGATGGATCGTCAGAGAAGACGTCAAAGTGACACCACCATGACTTGCGGTAATCGTAGCTGTCACCAAGCTGCCCACTGCAGACGTCTCGACAATAAACGTTGCCGTATTGGTCCCTGCGGCCACCGTGACCTGAGGCTGAACCGTTGCGCTGGCGCTATTCGAGGATAAGGTCACGCTGTTTCCACCCAGCCCGGCGGGCCCAGAAAGCGTAATCGTTCCAATCGACTTGCTTCCTCCACCAAATACTGAGTTAGGCGACAGCGTAAAGCCTGTCAACCCGGCTGGGTTGACCGTCAAAGTGGCAGTCTTGGAGCTAGAACCCGTCGTGCTGGTAATGGTTACCGTCTGTGGGCTCTGAACTGCGGCGGTGCTGACCGTGAAATTCGCGGTTGAAGAGCCGGCAGCAACGGTCAAAGAGGAGAGTACGCTTGCAGAGCTAGTCTTGTCCGACGATAGTTCCACCAATAGACCACCGGTAGGAGCCGGGCCGTCTAGAGTGACGGTGCCCGTCGAATTGGTCCCACCTACAACGGACGTAGCTCTGAGAGACAGCGAATTGAGGGTCGGCGTCTGGATCGTTAACTGCTGACTTGAGCTGCTGCTTCCAAAACTCGCCTTAATCGAGGCCGTCGTGTCGCTTGAGACCGGCGTGGTTGAAATCGCGAAAGTTGCGCTGGTGGCGCCTCCCGAAACCGTTACCGACGCGGGAACCGTCGCGCTGAGACTTGTCGAAGAAAGGCTGACCACCAACCCCCCAGTCGGAGCTGGACCGCTAATGGTGACCGTTCCGGCAGAACCTGTTCCACCAATGACCGAAGCTGGGCTTAGACTCAACGAACTCACGGTAGGCGCCGAAACGGTCAGGGTCGTAGTCACACTCGCGCTACCGTAGTATTCAGCCGAAATCGTCGCAGTTGAGTTGCTTGAAACGGCGCTGGTCGACACGGAAAACGTCGTGGATTTACTTCCAGCTGGAACAACTACGGACGGAGGCACAACCGCGTTTGAGTCATTGGATGAAAGGTTAACTGTCGTCCCCAAGCCAATTGCCGTCTTTGAGACCGTTACGGTCCCGGTGGCAGTGCTTCCTCCCAAAACGGAGGATGGGCTCACTGAAACCGAAGCGACGCTTCCCAAACTGGAGTATTTGGAAACGAAACCGGACCAGATAATGGGTCCCCAACCCGAATCGGTATCCCAGCCAACTCCTGCCGTCGAGGTCGTTCCGTCGGGCAGAGTCCCGTTTGTTCCAGATATGACATCGAAGAAGACGTTAGAGTCGCCATTAAAATAGTGGTGAGGTCTTGTAAACGCCCCATTCGATAATGACCGTTCGCGTCTGCAGTTAGCGTCCCAAGTGCAATGAGCTGCTGCTCGGAATCTGCCAGGGAGCCAGCGCAGTTTGGCGAAGCCGCACTCGTTCCACCAAAATCCCACCAGCCGGTAGTTTCGGCGCCGTTGTATAGAAGCGTCGCATAAACGTAGTATCCAGTATTTGGATCGGCATCGAACGAGATGTCGGGCGTCAGACGATAGGGGTGGCTTGCAGCGGAAGGGACGCCGGTGCCAACTTGGTACGAAGGATGCACGTTAAAAGTATCCACAGTCGGAGCCCATCCGCCACCACCAGCATCGTACGTCGGCCAACCATTGTTCCAGCCGACTTCGGTCTTTCTTGTGTTGTTCGAATTCACGGTGACAGAGGTTCCGCCAATAGATAGGACTTCCGGGTCAATGGCCGGATACACGTAGGCCTGACTGCTCGTTCCGCCGAAGTACGTGCCATGGTCCCCAGATGCGGCCATATAGGTGATCCCCTCGGCAGACAACGAGAGATGCAGATTGTGAACGCCGAGTGCCGCTGCCGTACTCATGCTCCACCCGTAACTCTCGGTGACGATATCCGCTGTATTGTCTTCCGACTCCTTGGTCAAAACGCCTGGCAAGTTGTTCTCTCCACCATCGTAGACAATCAGAGTGCACAGAGGCGCCATGCCAATCGTCGCCTGAATATCAAGGTCCCCTTCTCCCACCGCTTGAACTGATTGCGATCCTCCGCTGATGGACTCCACGGAGATGTTGGATCCCGCCCCACCCGAGGGGGTAGGCAAGCCGAACGTGTTGATGTAGGTCACTGCGTTCGAAACTGCGAAACCGCCAAAGTTAGAAATTCCAATGGTGCGTCCCTTCCCGGTATATCCAGCGTTGTAACCCGTCGAAACGGTGTAAATGGTTCGCAATTGGGCAGGTGTAAACGTTCCGTGGTGCATCGGGCGGTTAATGTTCTCCAATCCGCCAATATCTTCAACGTCGAATGCGATGTCCGAAGGAATCGCGGGAGAGTTCGTAAAAGAGTAGAAAACTCCGCCAGGCAACTTATCTTGCTTTGCAACCGAATACTGTTCGATTTTGGTGTGAAACGCAGTTTCCGCTTCCGCTACCGTGGCGTCGGCCAAGATCGCCATTCGGTTTTTAGCCACCAAACTAACGGTCATTCCTTGCGAAAGAAGGTAATCCTGAATCTTCTTGACCCGGTTAATGGGCAACCCGAAACGCCTGCCGACTTCGTCTGGGGAAATAAACTTCCTATAATTTGGGCTCGTCGGATTTGAGACGGAGTCGACAAAAGACTGCAGTCCTTCTGGATCTGCGACTTTGATCGTCACTGCCAGATGTATCAAGTCGGCCTGAGGTTTTGGCCCAATGGGAATGGCGGAGGCGACCTGTCCGGGCGGATCTTTCGGCAGGAGCATTAGCTTCTGCGAGGATTCTTGTCCAAAGGCGGATATGGAGGCAATAACCAAACCCAGTGAGAGAAGTGTCTTAAGGTTGTTCATTTCGAATTCAAGCAAACCCATTGGCTAAAAATGACGGCTTTCAATGAAAAGCCGAAAGTCAGCGCAACCCAACTCGGATCGGACTCCAAACGCTAGGAGCCGAATTCCGGTTGCAATTCACGCCTAGCATTTAGACGAAACGGCATGAACAATTGTCTGTAGTTTCTAGACCGCGGAAAAGACCAAGTATTACTACTGGGCCATGTCCATCACCCCATTCATAGGTAAACGAACCGGCAGGGGCCAATTCGCTAGGGCAAAACCGGCTAGGCTGTACTCCCGCCAGAGTCGCCATCGGCAACATAAACTCCCACATTCAAGGCTGGAGACACTGCTTTGGCCATCATAGCAAAGGTTGCCGCAGTCGATCCTGGTGACGTATTCTCGCTCTTATAGTTGGTAGCCGGGTCTAATCTTGTTTTATGTGCGGTTCCCGCGTCGGGAATTCAGGTTCGGAAAGTCCTTGTCGCGGTTGTTGCGGGTCATTTCGTTTCTTTTCCTGTGGTCAGGCGCCTGCACGTTGAGGCGTTCGGCATTGACTGTCCTACTCGGGCTCATTCAGAGAATCGTCCCGTTGGACGCCATTCTCGAAGTCAGTCCAACGTCAGGAGTCTCCTTAAGCACAGATTTGGGGTTAAGGACCTGTTACTCGATGGATCGCTTGGTCGTCCGGACTTCGTTGCCTGGCGTAAGTGGGCTGATCATCCTATCACCGATCGATAGGTCGGCATTCGTTAGGAATTTACTCAGGGACTCGTTTTCGAAGGCGACACGCCCGGTAGATCAGGCGCCTCCCCTCAAGCATCGGACGTACTTCTCAAACCAATTAAGCAGATCCATCCGTGAACTTCCTTCCGAAGACGTTAGCGTAGCGACTCTCGTATACTGCTTCCATGCTTTTAACGTTGACCCTTGCAGGCGTGATGGGAGCCTCCGGAAGCACGGTGGGCTACCCGCCTCCTCTTCCATTTGGTGCTCTGCCGTCCCCCCGGCAGATTGCGCATAGTCAGTTGGAGACCTACGCGTTTCTTCATTTTTCGCCGAATACATTTACGAACCGTGAATGGGGCAACGGAGACGAGGATCCCAATCTTTTCAATCCGACTCGATTCGACCCGGATCAGATCATATTGTCTCTCAAGGCAGCAGGGATGAAAGGTGCGATTCTCACGTGCAAGCATCATGATGGATTCTGCCTTTGGCCGACAAAAACCACGGCTCACAGTATTGCTTCCAGTTCTTGGAAGGGTGGTCATGGCGACGCTGTCAAAGAAATATCCGAGGCCTGCAAACGTCATGGGTTGAAGTTCGGAGTTTATCTCTCACCTTGGGATCGCAATAATGCCCACTATGGTAAGCCCGAGTATGTGAAGATCTACCGAGAGCAACTTCACGAATTGCTGACCCAGTATGGGCCGATCTTTGAGGTTTGGCATGACGGAGCCAATGGCGGTAGCGGATTCTATGGCGGCGCGAATGAAACCCGTTCGATCGACCGTAAAACCTACTATGATTGGCCAAAGACATGGCAAATGGTCCGTGAACTTCAGCCAAATGCTTGCATCTTCAGTGATGTTGGTCCAGATCTACGTTGGGTTGGCAATGAAAGCGGTTATGCGGCTGAAACCTCGTGGTCGACTTACGATCCCGTCCGAGAAAACGACGATGCTCCAGCGCCTGGCTACGTTAAGTCAGAATTCGGCGAGACCGGCACCCTTCATGGCACCCATTGGATACCTGCCGAATGCGATGTGTCCATTCGGCCGGGCTGGTTCTGGCACGAAACCGAAGACCATGCGGTAAAGACTCCTCAACAACTGCTTGAGTTGTATTACAAGTCGGTTGGGAGGGGCGGCTCGTTCCTCCTCAATATTCCCCCAAATCGCTCTGGTTTGGTTGGAGATTCCGACATCGCGTCTTTAAGGGAGTTTGGGGCGATTATTAAGGGCACATTTGCTCGGAACATTGCGGCGCACGCACAATGTATTGCTTCCAATGTTCGCGGTTCTGATTCAGCTTATAAGGCTGCCAACATCCTGTCGTCAAACCCGACTCGATATTGGGCAACCGACGACAGCGTCACAACGCCGTCAATAGAAATCGACTTGAATCGGGAGACCCCGTTCGACGTAATTCGCTTGCGTGAGGCAATTCAGTTAGGGCAGCGAGTCGAAGCACTCTCCGTTGATTCTTGGACGGAAGGCGCATGGAAAGAAATTGCCAAAGCAACCAGCATTGGAAGTTGCCGGCTCATTCGGTTGAGCGAGCCAGTAACTACCAGTAAGGTCCGAATCAGAATTACCCACTCCCCTGCTTGCCCAGTCCTATACGACTTCGGTCTCTTTCTTCAATCGACCGGTTCGTCGAGCGAGAAATAACAGCCGAGGCGCTTGGGAGTCCGCTCTCTCCAAGGAGTGGATTCCCGCCCCACTAAGATCCCAGTCGCCAACTCCTGCGCGAGTTAACCGCAAGGTCAATCCTAGGATAATTGCTAGGTCCTACAGAAAAAGTCGCCTACTTGGTTAGATTTCGTAAGTTGAAATCGTTGAGACTACTGTCCATAAAAAAATGGTACGAGGAGTTCATTCATGCCAGCTTCGGATACGCCTAACATAAATGTAATCGCCTTAGCATCTGACGACGATATCTGGGTTATCCAGACCGATTTGAGCGGGTTGCAAACGGTTCTTGAGAATCCTGCCGGATTTGTAGCGAGCCATATAACGATAGGTGGCAAGCCTGGAAACTTGGTACAGCCCTTCGTCATCGTGTTTCAAGAAATAGCCGATAAAGAGGGTGGACCTGACGTGCTTATTCAGGGCATCAACCATACGGCCTTGCTGACGGTTAAATTCTCTGACAAGCTCGTGGCGGAGGATGACGGACAACCTATCTATCCGGTCGACCAGGAGCACACGATCCTCCAACATGGTACTGCAATTTATTCTCACCTTGAACTGGCAAATATGAGTCGAGCACAGATAGCAAGTTCGATTATCAAGTCGATCACTTCGATGGAAAACCACAACGCTTCGCTCAATGGGCTTACCCAAACGTTGAATGGAACCGCGGTCGAGCCTTCGAATAAGCTCGTCTTTACCCATAATCCGGCCCAGAAACCCCAATTCGTGTATCAGGGAGCCACCAATCCGCCGGTTCCTCTCGCTGTGACCGAGTCTGGCGGTGGCGGGAGCGGGGATCAAACCTGCATGATGAGTAATGGCGATGCCAACTCTCAAGGCCAGGTTATTGTCAATGGTGTGATCATAAAGACTTACGCGCAATAGTTCAGCCGAAAAACAGAGGACGGGCTGCTCGCTGGAATGGCCCGTTCTCTCTCTTCGCCCACGACGCTTGCTACCGTATATTCGAGCTGGCCAACGTTCGCCAGGGCGTCTTTTTGTATTCGGCAGTCAGTTGGTTGAGTACTTCAGGGTAACGCTTACCGAATTGGTTTAATGAGTTCCTAACATCGCCGGAATGCTTGGTTTGGATTTCACGATTTAGCTTGGACGCGGTCACGAGGCAGAGACCAGCTTTCTCAATGTCGCCCCTTCGCTCATGGATCGACGACAAGAACTGCAGCGTCCAGCTAACACCTCTATATCTATGCCCTTCAAGGGTCAACTTCAAAAGGTGAATTGCTGCCCGCTTTGCCTTAATAAGGTCTCCAAAATGGTCATTTAAGAGCGCCAAGTTCTGATAGACAAATGGAGTCAGATCCTTTTCATTGCTCTGATTGACTGCGATTTCGGCTTCCTCTGCCCAATACTGAGCTCGAATTGGATCGTCAGATTTCAGCGCGATTTGAGCCTTTTGTACCAAACAAGTGGCGATCAAACCAAAACTGTTAACTCGTTCAGAGATCTCAAGCGCCTGCGATATATAGTTCTGCCCGGTTTCGATCTTCCCCAGAAGCGCAGATTCCCACGCCATATCCGTGAGCGCATCTGCACTGCCAGCGGCATCTCCAAGGCTTTGGCAAAGGTCAAGCCTCTTATGCCAAATCTCCATACAGCGATCAATCTCCTTGCGACACGCGGCAAGGGCTCCGTCCAAGCCATAGATTCTGCTTGCTAAGCCAGGGTCATCAAGCGCCTCGGCTGCCTGATACCCGGCTGTCACGAGCTTTTCTAGATCTGGATAGAGATTTGTCTCAAAATAGAGCCTCGCAAGGCCATCAAAGAAGCGACGGTTGAGTTCGTGGCGCGATTCGCGGGCACTATAGGCGGCAGCAGCCCTGAAATTACCCACGTCAGCCCAAAGCAAAGTCGTTCCTTCGGTCCAACGGCCCTCTTTCATCATCTCTCCGATGGCATCGGCAATTCGGCAGTAACGTTCCGCATGACGCAGACCGCACGCTTTCCGAAGTGCCAGTGCCTCTTCGCCCCGGGATAGTTGATCGATGTACTGTCGAACTGTATCGAGGAGCTTATAGCGAGTTCGATCCTGCTGAGACTGTATCTGAACGAGTGAGTTGTCTCGCAGCACTGCCAGTCCGTCTAAGATCTCCATCTTGGTGTGGCCGCAGACGTCCGCTGCGTCATCTGATGAAAAACTCCCAACGAAGACGCTCAGCTTATCCAAAAGGGTCTTTTCATTTGCACCCAAGAGCCGAAAGGAGTCCGATACGACTCGCTGAATATTCGCATGCCTATCCTTGATTCCGCCCCGTCGCTTTAGGACCTCCAACGGCCTTGTGCGTACTTGGTCCAGGAGTTCAGAAAGACTTAAATGGCGCAACCGGCCCGCTGCCAAGACCAGTGCCAACGGGACCCCTTCAAGCTCACTGCAGAGTTCACGTACGAGCGTGCGGTTCTTGGCATCAATTACAAAATTATTGACCGAATGGGCGGCCGCTTCTTCAAATAGCGTCATGCTATCGCTTGCCTGAGTGACCTTCTTACTTAAGGTCATTGGACTGAGTCGAAATTCAAACTCTCTTTCTAAGCCGAGAAGAATTCGACTTGTTACCAGGACATGCAAATCCAAGACCTGATTCAACAGATGGTCGATGACGTCGGCATGATCGACAAGATGTTCGAAGCAATCCAGGAATAGGAGCAACCTGCGAGTTCCTATTAAACTGACAAGATTTGACTCAACCTCACCGACTTGCGCTCCCGAGTTTGGAATTCCGATCGCGTCCGAGATGGCTCCCAACAGGTCTTCCCGGCTCGCGAGCGCGTCGCATTGGACCATCCACACGCCATCGGGAAAGTCATCGAGCAACTCTATGGATACTTTCTTCCCGAGTCGAGACTTGCCCATGCCACCCATACCCGTGACTGTGACGAGGCGTTGGTGCTTTATGCGAATGCGCTGACAAATCTCAGCGCGTTCAGACGTCCGGCCAATGAATGGCCGGTCGTCATATGGAATGTTGTGTCGAACCGCGGGCGCCTCGTGGGAGTCGAAATGCGGATCAAAGACTGCATCCAAATCAGAACACTGAAAGAGGATGGGCACTGCCCAGTCATTGCCAGTTCCGCGGATCGCACTTCGGCCTTGATGCACCGCTTCTTCGATTGGAGACCCTTCAGTGAGCGCTCCATAAAATGCTCGAGAAAAGAATCCGGCTGACGCATCATTGATGGGAGCCTGCATCGCCACTACCGCGTGCATTCCCTTCGCGACAAGTTCATCACCCATTCCGGACGCCGACGCCCCGGTAAAGCATCCGGAGAGAATGGCAAGCCGCACTTGGGCCCCCGAAATTGCCAGGGCAAGGTCGTCACCGTATAGGACTGAATCCTCGCCTGATTTTCCGCCCTGCAAGGCAATCAAACAACCGGTCGCGGTTCTCTCTCCATGGCCAACGAAATGAAAGACGTCGGGTCGCCAATCCTCAAGATAGCTGAGAAGAGACAGGGGAGTCGCGTATCCCACCTCTCTGACTTCGAAGCCCCTGCATTCCGGCGCGCTCAGGGCCTGCTTGATGCTTTGCACCTCTTTTTCAAGACCCGGAAGAAACCGAAAGCGGCTGGATCCGGGATTCGCCCAGCCAATAAGGACTCGGGTCTTAGGATGCTTTGCCTTCGAGTCAGTCCAAGTTGAATGCACGCTCCGAATCAAGTGAGTCCCAGGGTGCTGACTCAAGAACCCATTTGCCAGTCCGGAATCCCTTTCGATGTAGCAGGCTTCCCAGGGAAGGTAACGCAGGTCCTTGTGCAATTGGAGCCATAGTCTTACTGAATGCCGCTCTAGATAGGGGAGGATCTCTTTTAGGATCGTCGGCGAAAACGCACACCTTCCCAATTCTGCGCCAATGGGTATTAGGTCAAGGCTTCCGTTTTCCTCTGGATTCTCCAGTATCGCCAGTCCTTCTTCAATGGCAAGCCAATTGGGTCGATATTCAAAGGAAACGCTCGAAGCGGACTCAAGGTTGCCAAGGCGGGTCAGAACCGAAATCACACGGTCCTCGATACGATCCAAGGCGAGCCGAAAATCGACCGCACTGCTGTTTTCAATTCTCTTAGCGCCCATAACAATACGGCGCTCAGATTTTAGACTATAGTCGGACCTAGCCGCTTAAGTAAGAGAGCGCCACCAAAAGGACCGTCCAGAGCAGTCTTTGGCAACGCTGCCTGTAATACCTGCGGTCTTTCTATCACACCCTTTATATCAAATCGATGCAGGACCTGCCAGCTATTTGGAGAAACGGCGACAGATAATTCCCATTTCCCACCAATTTCGGACTCTTCGAAGTACCCCGTAAGCTCCAACCATCCATCTCGCACGGTCGGTAAGCCGAGATAGGGAGGTCGTCTCGGCCCGCTTTCAACGACAATCTGTCCAATTTCGCATTGCTCAGGCCATCCGCCGGTCCGTGCCGAGAGCGCCTCCTGCGACAGGGGACCAACCGGCAACCTTAGAATGTCGGCAAGTCCTTCTAAGACGACTCTTACCCGACCATCAACGATCTTGCCTTCAGTCAGTGCGAGAGTTCGACCGCTCATCGAAAATGAAACAAATAGAGAGTCGGCCTTTGTCTCAGGTCGTACCGCCGCACTGATTTCTACATCTCCATTTGGATGAACCTGACCAAAAAACTGAGTGACGAAGTCAGCCGAGTCGATACTCCAGGGACTGCCGATTCCAATATCTAAGGACGCTTGGTCGGGCGCAAGTTCGCTTCGGCGATAGCCAAAGCCCAAGCGCAATAATCCATCGGCTGCGACGCCCCGGACGGGTTGCGTAAAAAGTGCTCGCCAAATTGTTTTGAATGCAGTCAGACCTTCCGGTCCTTGTTTTGCCATCGCAGATAAAGCTAGCCAACGGGTTGGAGGCGTCTCTCGAAGATGGGTTGTAACGAGCTTTACGTGTCCGTCGATAATTTTCAACCATTCGTGACGAGCCCGCATCTCAAGATCCGATACGCTCGCAGACAGGAGTTCCGCATAGGGAATCCGCTTAAATGCGTCGATGGTGGGCGCCAATTGAACCAACCTGCGTCGCAAGTTGGCATCTTGGACCGCCGCGGCCTCCACGTTACCGGCGCCTGCTCGATCAAGCGTCCCTGCGATGTAGGCAACAAGCTGACCAAGATCAACTTCAAAAACATCGGGAATTCGAGGCGCGGTTAGCGCAATCGACTGAAGCAATTCAGTTGCCCCGTTGCTAAACTCATCGCGCTGACTGTTTAATGGCATCTTTGTTTTCCTTTTTCGCTAGATGATCGGCGAGACGCTTGAACAGTCGACCATTGCTCAATCCGACATTCAGCATTCCCATCGTGATCATATATCCGGCCTCTTTTGCAGCGGCTGATGTCCGATCGAATATGTCGCGATGAGGGAGTCCGTTGTGCGAATAATACTGAAACACGAGCCGGTGCCATAAGCCTTGGGAGCTTAGCGGTTCGCGAGTTCGTCTTCCAAAATCGAAATCAGCGTTCAATCGTCTCACAATTTCAATAAACGGAAATCGCTCCGCACAACTATCAAAAACCGAAATTAATTGTGATTTAGTCAGTCGATCGCTTAAACGAGCCACGACTTGATCCAACAGCATCACATGCTGAAACCGGAGTTGAATCGCAAAGGCCTCATCGGCACTCCAGGGCGTAGTTCTTGTCCAAGGCCTTGCAGAAGGGGCATTCACGCTACCAGAAAGCAAGTATTCACAAAGCCGATGATTGTCCCAATTCAGTTCACTAAAAGCGAGGCATCTCAAAAGACTTGGCGACGAAACCCACTCGTCAAGCTGCTTCCGGCTCACTTGAGCATCTTCGCTGCATCCCGCATTTAGCATCCGGCAAACGGTCTGCCACGGCAACTTGTCAATAAGCAGCATTTTTGCCGCGAACAATCGCCTGTTCCGATCGCGCTCTGACATCGTTTCAGGAATTTCGAGAAAGACCTCGTCTGCCAACCGGTAGAGGCGTCGCCGGTCATCCATCGCGTCGATTAAGTCATCGATCAGTTCTAATTCATCGTCTGGAATCTCACTGTTCTCAAGGTCTTCGATCGATATGGATGGATCCCGAGAACGAAGCATATCGACCATGCAATTTGACGCGATCGTACGTATCCAGCGCCACCAGGATCCTGCGTTCGGGAAATCCAGTCGGTGCCTTGCTCGCCATACTCGATGAAACACATCCTGGATCACATCTTCTCGGTCGGCTTCAGGCAGACGGCTCCCTGAGAATTGTGCGATAAGAAAAGGCCGGCTTCGAGCTACCAGCGTCGAGAACCCCTTCTCTCGCGTTTGATCGTCGGAACTCGAAAACTGCCGAAGTGCCTCTTTAATTGGATCCAGAGGCGATGTCACGGCTGTGAGTGTATCCGAGACATGAAATTAGCGCAAGAAGGAATTACGCGATGCCACGTTCGGTCGGGGGGCAGCCAATTGATTGAGCCTTGCGACTGGAGACGTTTGGCACTCGATGGCCCGTTCAATAGAGTGCTGATCGCTCCTGTGTACGTCGAAAGGCCTGGAGCATTTCCTACGAACCGCCGTCAAACCTTCTTCAGGTGAAAGCTCACTGTTCCGCCGAACCCTTTCATGTTCCCTTCCGCTGATTCGAGCATACCGTTCTGAGGATTGAAGGTGGCGATCGACGTGTAGGATGAATCTGAATGATCGGGAGCTTCTGTTGTGGCGTTGCCCGCGATAATAGAAAGAACCAATTTGATGGTTACCTTCGGAAGTCCTGGCTTGACCACGGTTCCACTTCCTCTTACGTGGATCGTTCCATCAAAAACCATGTCTTTCACCTTGAAATCATCTCCCGGAGATACCGCTTCGATTGGCAGATACCAACTCAGTATCGGCAGAACAAACGTCACGTTCTTTCCACCAAACGAAAAATCTGCAGGCAGGCCAGTCTCTGGAAACTCGTAGCTTGCGGTACCAAAAACCTTATTCCGAGGCAGTTCCATGTCGTTCACTTTCCCTCTTAAATTCAGGAAAGTCACGGCGACTTGCGTATCCTTCGAGTCCTTTTCCGGGTGCTCGGCAATAAGCCTGATTTCATATTCGTAATGGGCTTGACCACTTTGGCCCTGAGAATCGACCGTTACGGCATAAACGTCCTTTTCCTTCTTCTTGAAGACTCGATGGATCTTCGGGGCGAGATCGGTCACCTGTTCCTGGACATACGGTACGTGGGCTAAAAGAACCATCTGTATGGTGTGAGACGCCTTCACTGCTTTATTCCGTTTGACGTCCGGAGCTTAACGTGGTACATTATTTGAACGGCGCATATGCGACCGAATTTGACCCAGGAGGAAAGTGAGAATGATGAAAACTATTGCCCAACCCGTCCTCGCGCCTGCCTGCGGTTACCGAATGAGCTGTTAGCTCGCTGTTTGTAGCGAACCTAACCTATTCCGCGAATCTGGATACTCGATCGATCGTCGAAACCCAGCCAACGAATACTTTGGCGCCCTACGACTCTCTGCATAACCGCACGGCTTGGCGCCCCTTTCGTCGCTCTACGCGTGCAATTTCGACTGTGCGCACCGCCCGTAACGAACCCAGTCATGCAGAAAGAACAACAAGATTATTTGAAAGAGCAATTATCAACGCTGGACACCAATGAGCGGCTAAAGCTGTACAAGAGGGCGTCCACCATACGCAAACAGCAACAAGTCCGCCGCAAGCCATTAGAGGACGAAGCCCCTCGCCGTACAAAATCGCTAGACGACTTCGTTCTTCAGTTGCTTCTCCAAGAAGCAAGGGAGGAAACGACCGGTCCGACATGTGGCCATGGGCTCGTCACGTGGCTCGGGCCAAAGTCATGCCACGTCCGGTCAAACGGTGAAACTTTTCAGTGTTCCATTCCCCGCTCAATCTCAATTGCGGTTGGTGATCGAGTGACATTTGGAGCGCGGGGAGAAGGGCATGGCATCACATCCGTACAGCCTCGTGAAACAGTTCTCTCGCGTCCCGACGTTGATAACGGCTATGTCGAACGCGTGATTGCAGCGAATGTCGACATGGTTGTTGTCGTGGTCTCCGTGATCGCGCCACCCCTCCACCCCAGAATCATCGATCGATATATGGTGGCGATCCAGAAGGGCGGGGCGAAAATGCTGCTGGCGATTAATAAGGTCGACCTTCTTGACGACTTCAATCGAGATGACGAACTTGGGAAACTTGAACCTTATCGAGAGGTAGCCTCCATGATCCAATGTTCGACAACGAGCGGAACTGGAATCGTTGAGCTTCGCAATATGCTGGCGGGCCAAACCTGCGTTTTCGTGGGTCATTCCGGAGTTGGCAAGTCGTCTTTGGTGAATTGCTTTGATCCGAGCCTTGGCATCCTGACGCGCTCCGTTTCGGAGGGATACGGTCGGGGTACCCACACCACGACTTCGTCGACGATGCACGAACTGCAAGGCGGGACCAAGATCATCGATACTCCGGGAATCCGCAGCTTTGGTTTATGGGATATTGGCAAAGAAGATCTTGGCTGGTACTTTCCGGAGTTCGATGAATTTCGGTCTGACTGCAAATTCAGCGACTGCACGCACAGCCATGAACCATCCTGTGGGGTTAAGCGGGCACTTGCCAAGGGGATGATTTCACAGGCGCGATATGACGCATATGTGAGGATTCTAACCTTCAATTGAAGGTCGGGATAGTAAATTTGCCTAAGAGCAGCGTAGGAGATCAAACGATGAAGAAACTCACCCTCGCAATATTTATGGCGATTTTCGCCTCTTTTGCGGTCGCACAAGGCCCTGGCGGCATGCGCGGCGGCGGACAGCGCATGGACCCCAAGGCCCGCTTGGAGAAAATGACGAAGGACTTGGGGCTAAGCCCAGCCCAGGCTAAAAAGGTCGGAGATCTTCAAGCCAAGCAGATGGACGCAATGAAAAAGCTATTCACAGCCCCCGGCGACCGAAAGTCAAAGGGCCCCCAAATGAAGAAGCTTCGCGACGAATTTAATGCAAGCCTGAAGAACATTCTGACACCTACCCAATACGCTAAGTACGATAAGATGCAGAAAGATCGCATGGCGAGAATGCGCAGTCGAGGCGGTCCTGGTGGACCCGGCGGCCCTGGTGGACCCGGTGGAGCCCCTCCCGGAAAGGGCTAAGTTTCCTAGCAATTCTGATTCGAGTCGCCTCAATTGGCTTTAGCCGGTTGAGGCGCTTTTTTGTGGTTGTTTACGCGACGCAAGAGACGATGCTCAGTTCCTATTCGCGAGCGTCGTTCCGGCCCACTGGTGTGGCATCGACATGCCTCATGGATCCCTGCAATTCGCTCATCAGGGCACGATCAGTCCAGTCCAAACTTACTGGCGTGATACTCACGAAGCCTTCGCTCACCGCTTGCACATCTGTACCGGGCTGGTTCGATTCCATGACCACCACACCACCCTGCCAATAATAGGGCCGCCCCCACGGGTCCTGCCGAACTTCCACCCGATCTTGATAGACCCGCTGCCCCATTTGAGTGATTCGATGTCCGCGTACCTCAACGAACTCGATGCTTGGGATATTCACGTTGAGAAAGCTAAGCGGCTTTGACGGCGAAGAGACAAGCATGTCCCAATTCTCACGAAGCCAAAGTGCACCGGTTTCATAGTGAATGGGTGCGCCGCTTACGAAGAGTGCCATGCTTAGCCCGATGCTTCGAATCCCGTTGATGCTTCCCTCCATTGCTCCTGCGACGGTTCCACTGTAGGTGATATCAAATCCGAGATTCGGGCCGTTGTTGATCCCGCTCAGGACTAGGTCGCATCCGTCGGGCCATGCGACATTGAGGCCCACGTTGACACAGTCGACTGGAACCCCGTTCACGTCATAAGCTTCGATTCCATCCCAGGCAACCTTGGAAACTCTGAGGGGCTCTCGCATCGTCATCGAGTGCCCACATGCCGAACGTTCTCGGTCTGGGGCAACAACTTTCACCTCTCCAAATTGCTTGGCAACGTCAACCAGGGCACTCAAGCCAGGGGCACGTATTCCGTCGTCGTTTGTAATCAATATGCGCATGAAGGACTCTAGGGTACCTATCGGCAGGGCTCGGCACGATTAGTAGCGACGACGGGCGATCGTATGGGCCAAACTGTTAGACTAGGAACGGACATGTCCCAATCGACGCTACTCACCTTCTTGTTTACCGACATAGAAAGTAGCACGCGCCTATGGGATGATCAGCAGGACTTCATGCGAACCTTGCTCGCCCGGAACGACCGGCTGATGAGACTTGCGGTCGCAGAAGGCGGCGGCCACATTTTCAAGACTGTTGGCGATTCGTTTTGCGCCGTGTTTCCAAGTCCTTCGGGCGCTGTGCTTGCCGCACTGAAAGCTCAGATCCGATCTGGTGATGAGGATTGGGAGGGACACGATCCTGTTCGGATGAGAATGGCGATCCACACGGGCGAAGCTGAGTGCCGCGACTCAGATTATTTCGGCCCGCCGCTCAATCGGGTAGCGAGGATGCTCACGTTGGGTCACGGCGGACAGACCCTTCTATCCCAAAGTACGTATGCCCTTGTTTGTGCTGATGCCCCCGAAGAACTGGGATTCAAAGACCTCGGCGAACATCGCTTGAAGGACTTACAGCGTCCCGAGCATATCTACCAACTGCAGCATGCTTTGCTGCAGGAGACGTTTAAACCGCTGAGGTCGCTCAACACCCTTCCCAATAACCTCCCTCAACAGGCAACGAGCTTTATCGGGCGGGAGCGCGAACTTCGAGATATCAAGCGATTGCTCTCAAATGCCCAACTCCTCACCCTGACCGGCGCTGGTGGAACCGGCAAGACTCGTCTAGGACTGCAAGCGGCCGTCGATTTGTTGGACCCTTCGGGAGATGGATCGTGGCTCGTCGAATTCGGTTCAGTTTCCGATCCGGCACTTGTCACCCAAACTATTGCGAGCACACTCGGAGTGCGTGAAGAGCCGGTACGGCCGCTTGCTGAGACGCTCATCATCTACCTGAAGCCAAAGCGAATGTTGCTGATGTTGGACAATGCCGAACATCTGATCTCGGCGGTCGCGAGCATGGTAGAGCAAATTGTCGAGAACTGCCCCAATGTCCAGATCCTTGCTACCAGTCGAGAACCCCTGACCGTTTCTGGCGAACAAACGTATCGTGTTCCTTCCCTGTCAATGCCCGATCCCGAAATGCGGTACACGAGGGAATCGATCGTGCAGTTCGAAGCAGTGAAGCTGTTTGTAGATCGAGCAGTACTGGCCCTGCCGACATTTGAAATGACCTCACAAAATGCCACTGCGGTTGCCCAGCTTTGCCATCGGCTTGATGGAATCCCGCTTGCAATCGAATTGGCGGCCGCCCGCGTCCGTGCCCTTCAGGTGGAGAGAATCGCTGAGCGGTTAGATGATCGATTCCGTCTCCTCACCGGTGGCTCTAGAACCGCCCTCCCTCGCCAGCAAACTCTCCGGGCGATGATCGACTGGAGCTACGATCTCCTCAACATTAAAGAACGGACATTGCTGCGACGTCTCTCGGTTTTTTCCGGAGGTTGGAGCTTGCAGGCTGCAGAACAGATTTGCGCCGATGCGACGATCGAAACGGAGGAAGTTCAGGATCTCCTCAAATCCCTGGTCGACAAGTCTCTAGTCGTCTACGACGAATTGACGCAGCGATACCGTTTATCCGAGACGGTCAGGGCATACGGGCGCGAAGCGCTTGTTGGGAACAACGAGAGCACTGAAATGCGGTCACGACATTTGGCTCACTTCGGACGGCTAGCTGAGGCCACAGAAGATCTGCTGGCAAGTCCTAAGGCCGTCGAGGCCCTCGCTTCGCTTGACGCAGAACAAAAAAACCTGCGTGCCGCTATCGAATGGGGGCTTGAGGGAGGCGACTCGATTGTGGCGCTTCGCCTCGCAAATGCCCTCTCTATGTTCTTTCAAGTCCGGGGTGAATTCACAGAAGGGTCGACAATTTACCAGTCGCTGCTCGAGAAGGTACCGGCCGAAGCAAGTTCCGAACGTGCCAGTTCGCTTGCTTCGTTGGGGGTTTTGAGCTTCCGTCTGACTCGATACAGCGAGGCTCAGGCGGCATTAGACAGTAGCTTGGCCCTTTTCCTGCAGCTCGGCGATGAATACGGCGCGGCCAAAGCGGTGAACACGATGGGGGTGATCTCCCTTCAGTTGGGTAATTACGATGAAGCAGCCACGTCTTTCGAGCGTGCCCTCACCCTCTTCAAACGGGTAGGCGAGCCCCGTCGAATCGCTATGACCCTGAATAATCTCGGGATCTTAGCCGTCCATCACGATGACTTGGTACGAGCGCGGGATCTTTACAATGAAGCTCTTGAATTGAACCGAAAGGTAGGCAATCGTGCCTTCGAGGCCGGAAATCGAACCAACTTGGCAGATTTGGCCCTCCGTGAGGGAGATGCGGAAACCGCCCGTAAATTGGCGCGTGAAGCGTGCGAGATGCATTTGGAACTTGGCGATCGACTGAACCTCCAAGACACGCTTGAAGTGCTCGCCCCTGCTGAAAGGCTTCTCGGGCGTCCCAAAATTGCGGCAATGCTATTCGCTACAAAAGAGGCGCTGATGGAGGAACTGGGAACAAAGGTAGCACCCTACGTTCTGGAGGAATATCGCCGTAACGTATCCGCGGTACGTGAAGCGCTGGGAGACGATGAATTTGAGGCCGCAACCTCAAGAGGCCGCGTGATGACCCTCGAAGAGGCGTACCGAGCTTCATTGGAGGAGGAATGAACTCCTCCAGATATTAATGATAAGAATGCGGCCTTCCGTCAGCTCGCGATATGATCGAAAGGTTTCAGCATCCGAACATTGGCGATCGTAAAGAACATCGTTTCGCCGTCCGCCTTCTTTAGTCGAATCCAATCCCCCTCGACGACTTCCAGAATCCCTACGTCTTGCTTTTCAACGTCACCGAGCCGTGAATACACGGTTACTTTCTTTCCGATCAATACACTGGTTGGATTCATATCTTCGCTCCGCTCTTTCTATTCTTACTCATTTCGCCAATTCACGCATGTTAATGGCCAGTGGGAACGATCATAGCATCTGATCGGGTTCAATCTCCTCGTGAAGATCGTTCTAAGAGGCACAGTGTTAACAGTCGGGCTTCTATGCACGACGCTATTGATGCTCATCCTCAACGACATCTTCCTTTGGGTTTGGCTCCCGATCGTCATGGGCATTGCGATGACCGTCGTTGTGCGATATCAACCGTGGTTGAGAATTTCAGGATTGGGCGTTCTCGTCAGCGGTACCCTCTTGTTCGGCTTAACCTTCACATACTGCCTTTCCGCCCAAGTGCCCATCTCGCGATTTGGCTCAAGGTCCCCAAATGCAGCGCTAATCGTCGAGGGCAGTCTCTTTGCCCTCTCATTTCTTCCATTTCTAGGGGTTGGCCTCACATCCAGAAAAACCGCTCCTGTGACCGCCTGGATGATCGTACCGATTCTGGCCGTATGTGTGGTCGGCTACGTCAGCGGCGGGATCGGTGGCGCCGACCACATGCAGAAGTGGTTGATCTCTGTTTTTCAGTTACCCCAAGACCAGGCAGAAACGATCATCCATTGGTTGCGCAAGACGATCCACTTCGTCGCCTACGGAAGCGTCGGCTATTGCTTGTTTCGCTCGGCTATCGCCGGCCGCTCGAGCAAGAAAAGGGCAATTCTATTCTCTTTGCTCATGGTCCTTTGCCTTGCCTCATTCGATGAGTTGCGTCAGACCACCGCGCCAAATCGGACAGGATCTGCCTGGGACGTTACTCTCGACATGACCGGTGCAACTGTATTCGCGTTCCTCGGAGCAGCAACGGTTGCAAATGCACCCCGAAAGCCTTCAGTCGCGTAACATAGATGTTATGCGATGTCATGCGCTTGCTCTTTTGATTCCTCTTGCCTCTTATGCGGCAGCACAGGAGCCGTCTATCCACGTCTCCTATACAACGCGAGCAGCCCGAGCATCAAAGGTGCTCCTTGACCTAAAGACCCTGTCGCAGATCGACCTTCAAGCCACTCATGACGTGGAGGACGAGGTCATTTTAGTATCGGTGAAGGATCTTCCGTTGTCGGCAGTTATGCAACGCATTGCCGTAGCAACCAGTTGCGAGTGGAAGCACGAGGGATCAACTTACCGGCTCGTGCCGGCCAAGGCTGCCCGAAGGCTTGAAGACAAAAAGGACGAAGAAATGCGGGTCCAAGGCATTCGGAAGGCCATTGATGCCCGGGTTAAGACTCTTTCGGACTCGAATGCAACAGGTGACCATAACACTCCGCCCCACCCACCGGTATCTCCCGAAGAGGCGATTATCACAAAGCTATTGCAGGCTATCGACGTTACCGTGCTCGCGGATATGGGCCCAGGCGAGCGGGTTGTGTTCTCGTCGGACCCGGCAACGCATACCCAGCACCCGTTTGGAGGCAATTCGACTGAGCTGATAAACGAGTTTATCGAACAGCATAACGCGGCACTTGCGAACCAAAAGGACGACATAGACAAGCAGCTTGACGGAATGACGGCCGCTCAAGCAGATGCGATTAAGAGCTTCACCAAGAAGCAGAATGTGAGGATCGGGCAGGTAAACAAAGCTCTGCTTGTGGCAACCCACATGGGTTTTGGAGTCTTCAACATGACTCAATTAGAGCTTCGACTCTATGACCAAAAGGGGACGGTGGCCTATTCGTCAAACAGCATCCTATCGATGCCTGGCGACGATTTTTCAAACCTCGTCGCGGCCGCGCAAGGCAAGAAGCCAAGCGCGCCTTCAACCAAGGAAACCCCCATTGAGTATTCCGATGACTCCAAGGCGCTGATGCAATCGACAAAAGGCATGTCAAGTGGGAATTTCAAACTGAATTTACCGGCCGATCTCCGACGGAAGCTCTTCAATCCGAGCCAATTCGATCCACTGTCGTTTACGTCGAGCGATGAAATTCTCAGCTATGCAAAGAGTAAGGGCAAGCCGGTTGTTGCCGACATACCCGATAGCGTTGGGGGAGGGCTTGCTGCTTTTCTGCCTGGAAGTACAACAACTGTCGAATCATTTGAGAAGGACTTGGACCAAGGCAAGTCGATGGTGCTCGTCGCTGATGACCAATTTACGGTCATCAAACCAGCGTTTGCGTCACAATCTCGGGCGGATCGTTTAGATCGTGATGCTCTTACAGCTTTGCTTCGGGCGACAGACGGAAAGGAAATACCGTCACTGGATGACCTTTCTGCTTACGCCATTCATGCTCCCGATCCGATGCAAGGAGGGGTAAGCCAAATGTACCTCACCTTGTTTGTCCCAGGCGCCTCTCAGCAGAGTATGGATGGCCTCACAAGCTGGAGCATGCTGCGGTTTTACGGACATCTCTCGCCAGACGCCAGGATGTCTCTCAGACAGGGAGGGAAGATCCTCGTAAGCAGCTTTAGCGCTGAACAGAAAGCGTGTTTAGAGCAGATGACATACGGTGCTCTCAGCCAGATCCAAGTTGAAGACCCACAGCACAAAGCCGACGACCAGCCATATTGGATGAAGATTATTAGCGGATCGTCGGGATCGGACTACCGCGACGAACCCACCGAGTCAGTACCGAACGGATTGGTAGGAGACGGGTATGTAGATCTCAAGACGTCGAACGAGTCGTTTGCCGCTCCTGTTTCATCCGATGGATCGCAAGATGTTGCTTCGCTCGGCATCTTGGGAGCAGACGAACTGGCCATATTCAGGATGTTCAAGGAAGACAAAAACTACGCTCAAATATCGGCGATGTTGCCTAGTTTCGGCAACCTTAGAGTGGGTCAGAGAACCGTCCTGTCATTCACGTTCCATCTGACTAGTCAAGTATCTGTCAAACAAATCCTAAAGGATCATCATCTTGCCAAGGACGCGCCGATTGCGACTGAATCGACGCTACCAGACGACTTTCAAAAGCAAATCGCGGAGAAGTTGGCGATGTTTCAAAAGTCTCCTCTAGGCGCTCTCGGAGCACTCATGGGTGGTGGCAGACAGGCTGTTCACCCTTAATTGGTGGAACAGCTGAAGCGTTCTTGCGTCGGTCGACCACAGGACAACTAATCGGGGCCATTGAATGGGCATTCCTTCGCCGAAGCGATTGCGTTGGGTATGTTTCCGTCAATACTGATTGGCACTCGGTGGAAAGGACCTGCTTCGTGAATTGCTGTACCATATAGCCATGCCATGCCTATTGCTCACTGCCCTTGTGTCCCTCGCTTCTGCGACAATGACTCAGGACACATCGGTTCCGGTGACGTACACGACCCGGGCGGCTAGGGCCTCCGAAGTGGTTAAGGCGCTTGGTCTTCTGGCCAAGGTCAATCTGCAGACAAGTGCCCAGACGGAGGGGGAGATCTTAGTGATCTCGGTCAAAGATCAACCGCTATCCCAGGTTATGTCTCGCATCGCGGTCGTCACTAGCGGCGAATGGAAACAGGAGGGACCTGTTTACCGATTAGTTCCAAATGAGGCAGTTCGCCGTGTTGAAGAGCGGGACGAATTCGCCAAGAGAGTGGCAAAGATCAGAAAGTCGATCAGCGACCGAGTAGCCGAGCAAAAAAAGAACGATGAGGCACTCGCAAAGAAGCTCGCCGCCTCAATCGCAGAGAGTAAGGCCGGTTCAAAATCAAAGACCGACGACAAGGCGAAAGTAGATACAAAGACAAACGAGGAAGAAGGTGATTCTGAAGATGCGTCACCGTCGCCTTACAGCTCCATTGAAGAGAAGATGGTCACTGCACTGCTCCTGGGAATTGACGCGACAGTTTTAGCCCAGATCGAGACGGGCGATCGATTTGTGTTCACTACCGACCCAACTCAGACCCAGCGCAGTCTAGGCGGAGACGCCACTGAGATCATCAACAACTTCATACAAAAGCACAACGAAGAGGTGGCCAAAGCGCCGATTGATGCGGACACGGACGCAGACACCAATGGAATGGACGAGAAGCAAGCGGAAGTTTTCCGACAAATGATGAAGCAGAAGACGAGCAAAATCGGCCAGGTCAACAAGGCGATGCTCATCGTAAAGCAAAATGGAAGCGCCTTCTCGTTTGGCAATGATGTCGAACTCCGACTATACGATTCAAAGGGAACCACCGTGTTTTCTACTACGAGCAACCTCGCTCTGGGCCTAAATTCCAACGGTCCTTTCGGAGTGTCAGGAGAAGACTCGAGCGATGTGGAGCAAGTTCAGAATCCGGTTCCGAAAAAGCAAAATGCAGTCGTCGTGAAAAAGACGCCGATCGAGTATTCGGATGACTCCAAGGCACTTATGGCATCTGGAAAGACCATGGGAGCTGGCAGCTTTAAGCTATCCATCACGCCGGAACTTCGCCGAAAACTATTCCTCCCAAACGTATACGACCCGTTGTCTTACACCCAAACCGACGAACTATTCGCGTATTCTAAATCAAAAGGCAAACCGTTGGTTGCCGACATTTCTGACGATTGGGATCAAAGCGTCCTTGGCCCCAGCCGGGCCGATACAACCTTGGAGTCCGTAGAAAAGGACCTCCAGGAAGCTCACACCATGACGATCGTAGCCGACCCGACGTTTACCGTCGTAAAGCCGGCCCATCCATCCAAATCAAGAGCGATTCGAATTGACCGCTTGGCGCTCGCGACGCTCATGCACGCTTCTGAAGAAAAGGGCATTCCTTCCTTGGACGATTTGGCGGAGTATGCGATACACACTACGGATCAATCGGCTGCAGGCTTTGCCAGTGGCTACCTAGCGCTTTTCGTCCCAGGAAGCATCACAGAGGCGCTCGGTGGCGCAACTAACCGTGACATGCTTCGATTTTACGGACATCTGCCAGCAGAAGCTCGTAACACGCTCGTCAATGGGGGCAGACTCGCCTTCAATGCTTTGACGTCGGCGCAGAGGGCAGAACTGGAGCATATGACTTTCGGGGCGGATAGTCAGTTAACGATCGACGACGCACAGCACAAGACAGACGACCTGCTGCCGACTTGGATGCGAATGATCGGCAATCAAATGACTACCACCGATTATCGCGAAGAACCTACCGAACTGATACCGACCGGACTGCCTCCCGATGGATTTGTCGACCTGAAGGTCACCAACGAGTCCTTTGCGTCCCCTCAAGGAAATGGCGACTCTTCGATTTTGGCCCTGGTTGGCGTACTTGGACCGGACGAATTGGCAATGTTCAAGATGATGAAGGACGCGAAGGGTGAAGGCGCAGATCAAATGTCTACCCTGTTAGCGACACTGGGAAAACTAAAAATCGGTGACCAATCCGTGCTCAGGTTTACTTTCCATCTACCCTCGCAGGTGGTGATCAAGCAGAGTCTTCTCGACCACCATTTCCCAAACAATGCACTTATCGTGGCTGAAAACAATTTGCCAGCCGACTTCCAAAAGCAGATTGCAGACCGGTTGGAAGCACTCAAAAAGACACCATTTGGAAACATGGGAGCAATGTTCGGTGGAGAACCGGTCCATCCACAATAGGTCCACTGCTCTGCATTCCAGGATTCAATCTATAACCCTGGAAGCCTGTAGGACGCCACTCCGTCGTCCTGCAACTGCCGATAGAATCGTATCTCACAGTCTTGCATCTCGAGCGTTTAACCCGTTGTACTATATGTCCATGCGATTCTTGTCGCCGGTTATCTTCTGCTCCCTAGCCTGTATGTCGCCTGCTCAGGATACGTCGGTCAAGGTGACGTATTCCACCCGCGCGGCACGCGCGTCAGTCGTCGTCAGGGAACTGGGCCACCTCGCAAATTTGGACCTTCAAACAAGTCCCCAAACAGAGAGCGAAATTCTGATCATCGCAGTCAAGGCACGGCCACTGACCGAAGTAATGGATCGAATTGCGACGGTCACGAGCAGTCAGTGGAAGCAAGAAGGATCGGCTTTCAGGCTCGTTCCAAACTCCAAAATGAGGAATCAGGAGGACCGTGTTGCTCGAACGAAACTCGTTGCCAAGATAACCAAGGGCATCCATGACCTGGAAGCGAACGCCAATAAGCGCCTTGCAGAATTGGAAAAATCGATTTCTGCTCAGAACGCCCCAAAGGTAAAGGACACAAAATCAAATGAGAATACAAGCAATGCACCAGGAGTCCCATCGCCCGCGTCCTTTCTGAGATCCCGAATCTCCCTCACGTCGCAATTCGCTCTGATTTCCCTAATTAAGGGCCTTGACCCTACCGTGCTGGCCCAAATCGGCCCAGATGATCGATTCGTGTTCTCGACAGAGCCAAATCGAATGCAGCGTAGTCTGGGCGGAGATGCCGCCGATATCATCAAGGACTTTATTCAAACCCACAACGATCAGATCTCGAATTTGCCTCCCATGCCAAGCCCAGATTTAACGGGGATGGATAGTGCGCAAATCACCTATTTTCAGAATCTCAGAAGGCGCAGGTCGCAGAAACTTGATGACGTGGCAAAAGCGGTGTTGGTAGCAACCTCCCAAGACCGATCAAACGATGGGAGGATAAGCTTTAATTTGCGATTATACGACTCAAAAGGGGGCGTCGGATTCGTGTCCACAGCGAACCTGCCCAATGCCGAAGCAAAAAACGGCGGGTCGGACGACGGTGACCCTCCAGGGGATGCTAAAGCGGCCTCGCCTCCTGCAAAAACGACTCCAATCGAATATACCGCTGAATCAAAAGCACTTATCGAAGCCACAAGTGAGAAGGACTCCGACAGCTTCAGGTTCAATTTGTCCCCTGAACTCCGAAGAAAGCTGTCCTTGCCCAATCTGTACGACCCGCTTTCATTTGCGGACACCGACGAAATTCTTGCCTACTCTAAGTCAATCGGCAAACCATTGGTTGCCAACTTGCCAGATGACTATGGCGGATTGGGAGCCCAAGAAGAATCGACGCTAGAGGCCGTTGCCGACGAAATCAAGGACGGCAATGTTATTGTCTCGATGCCCGATAGCGAATACCTGGTCATACAGCCGGCTGATCCACCGAATTCCCGAGCGATCCGAGCGGATAGGCTTGCCCTCGCAACGTTAATGCGTGCTGTTGACGAGAAAGGAGTGCCGACGCTCGATGACTTCGTTTCGTTTGCCTTAAGTTCTCCCAGCCCGGATCTAGGCGGTTTTGTCGATCAATACTTCAACTTTCTGATTCCAGGGCAAGGTGGAAACATGTTCGAATTTGGAAAATCCTCAAACTGGGATATGTTGCGTTTCTATGGTCAATTGAGTTCGGAATCTCGGTCGATTCTTTCCCACGGAGGGAAACTCCCCTTTGGCTCGCTGACCTCGGCACAAAGGTCGGAGGTGGAGCAATTAATGTACGGGGCTTCGTCGGAGTTAACGATCGATGACCCCCAAAAAACGGAAGACGTATTCACCCCAGATTGGTTGAGGCGCGGTGGCAACTTCTTGGGAATCGATTACAGAGGCGAGCCCACTGAGGTCGCGCCCACCGGCTTACCATCTGAAGGGTACCTTGACCTTAAAGTTAGAAAGGAGTCTTTTGCCCAGCCTGTTGACATCGGCGGCTCGGGCTATATTGCCTGCCTTGGGGTCCTTGGACCGGAAGAGATGGCGATGATCAAGCTAAGTCGGGACGCAAAAGACACGACCAGAATCGCGCCTGTTTTAAGCAAAATCCGGATAGGTGAGCAGTCCTTACTCAGTTTTACATTCCATGTCGCCCCTCAAATCGTGATCCAACAAGGGTTGATCGATCACTACCTCCCACCCAACGGGACGATTGTCTCAGAAGCCAATCTACCCAGTGACTTTATGAAAGAAGTATCCGACCTGATGGAAGCCCTTAAGAAAGCGGACTTTGAAGCTCAAGATGGAGCCATTGGCACTAATGGGAAGATTCATCCCTAGGATAACGGATTCGGGTGGAGAGCTCACCTAACCTGCCGACCTTTGGAATGAGTCCTGCAATCTCATCCGATTGCTTGCCCAAGCGTTGTGCAAAGGGCTGGTGAGCCTTCATGGCTAGGCGGATCTAATTCTATCGACTCTACGGAAATCAGGATGCTTTCGTGGGCTGACAACGTTGCATTGAAACGGTATGGACGGTCGACTCGCTCTATGTACCCTGGCTTTTACACTTGTCCGGGCATCGTGGTGCATAGACGATAACGTCCGCGTAACCTATTCCACTCGAGCGGCAAGAGTTCCGATCGTTTTGCGCCAACTTGGCCAAATCGCCAAAGCAGACCTCCAAACGAAGCCTGAAATGGAAAACGAGGTCCTTGTAATCTCGGTACGGAACCAGCCGCTTCACGAGGTCTTGTCTAGGATCGCCACGGTCACAAGCGGAGAGTGGCGGAAAGAGGGAAATACATTCCTCTTGACCGCATCGGTTGGGACTCGGCGCAACGAGGAAACGCAAGAACTTAATACCCGTATCAGGCTTATTCGAGCCGACCTAAACAGCCGACTCGGAATGGAAGCTCATCAAAAGGCCGAAATCCAGAACCTTCTAAAAGCTAGGCTAGCGCACAAGAATCGTCAAGACAATCAGGAATATGGACGTCAACTGGTCGATGAGAATGCGGTGACCCGAATGCTGTCGGGAATTGACTTGACGCCGATGGCTCAAATGGAGGATGGAAACCGCATCGTGTACTCTACAGACCCCACGCCTATGCAGCGAGGCCTTTCTGCCAGTGCTTTCCAGATCGTGGATAGTCTGGTCAAGGACCACAATGTCTTCGCCTCGTCGAAATCCCATTCAAATGACGATCGATTATCTAGGATGAGCAAGTCGCAGGCTAGGACTCTTCTGTGGATTCTGGATCGGCAATCGGCAAGAATCGGCCCCGTCGCTAAAATACTGCTCTCGATTCAATGCGAATCCTCCGGGCGTCAGTGGACCGTTCAGCTACAGCTATTCGATCCGACGGGAAACGTCGCCTATGCGATAAGCAACATCTACGGAGTTGAAGGATCGAAGGCAGCCACATGGCATGACAAGCAAAGAGAGGCACACTTGATTACCTTCTCGAAGGATTCCCGTGAGATTCTCGACTATGGTCGTATTACTAAGAAAGTTGGCAAATCGAAAATCACCGTTACCACGCTGAGCCCGGAAGTTCTACAGAAGGTTCGTCGACCCGACATCTACGACCCGCTCTCATTCGCTTCCTCCGATCTACTTTTGGGATATTCTAAGCTCACCGGAAAGCCGCTGGTTGCGGACATTCCCGACGACTGCTTTGGCACCTCAACATGGTTTCTCCAGCCGGGGTGGGATTGGAACACAACATCGGTCGAAGCGGACATCCGCAGTGGAATCACGATCACGGCTATTGTGGACCCGGTTTTCACCGTACTCAGGCCGGCAAGCCCCTCAAAATCTCGAAAAGCAAGGGGCAATCGGATTGCCCTGGCGAACCTAATGCAGGCAATTGCCCAAAAAGGAGTTCCGTCATTGGAAGACATGTCCGCCTTCGCCGCCCGATCGCCTGATTCCGGCTTGGAAGGGGCGTTTAGCGATTACTTCCTCATGTTTGTGCCACGACCGGTTCAAGAAGCGATGCTTGTGGACATGCACGTCGATTGGAATGTGCTTCGCCTCTATGGATATCTTAGTCCAGCTTTGAAGTCGAAGCTTGCAGTAGGCATAAAGGTTCCTATCTCCGAAATGAATTCAAATGCGAGGGACGCCTTGGCTCGTTTTGTGTTTGGCTCCAGCGCTCATATCGCCGTAACGCGAGTTACTGGTCGCCGATTTGTCGACTTGCCTGATTGGGCTATGGAACTCCGAGATGTTTTCGGCAGAATCGACTCGCTCGAAGACCCCACAGAGGTCTGCTCGAAAGGACTGTCAGATAACGTGTTTGTCGATATGTCAGTCAACAAAGAGTTCTTGGGCCTCGAAGTTCTTCCTTCCGGGAGGATCTCGACCGCCGTCATGGGCCCCGACGAACTAGTGAACGAGCAAATGAACTTGGATTCAGGACCGAAGGCGTTGAAATCCGCAGTTCCAAGGAATTTAAGGATTGGTGACCAAACTACGTTGGATCTTAGAATTCACTTGACACCAAACGTCACGGTCAAGCAAAGACTGGCGGATCACCGATTCTCAGCCACACCTAAGATTGTCGATGCAAATCACTTACCAGCCGATTTCCAAAAGATCGTTTCGGATCGCATAAAGGCGATCGAGGCCCAGGATCACAGAGCAAAGCGAAGAACGCACGCGGACTTCTAGCGCCCGTTGGAAACATGTGCATCGTCGAACCATAGGTCCAGGCGTTCCGAATTCGATCGATTGCGGCGAGTTCACGCCTGGTCTCAGGCAAAGGCGCCCCAAAGCTCGTTGTTACTTTGGGGTGAAATACTCTTCCAACCGAAGGCAAGATGCGGCTTCTGGGTCGGCATAGACATCGAGAGCATGAATAAGCGCGGTTGCCGTGTCAATGCTAGTCACACATGGCACTCCGGACTCGATGCAGGCGCGCCGGATTCGCGCTGCTTCCGACTCGCTAGTCTCGTTTAGACCAGGTGTGTTGATCATAAGGCTCACGCTTCCGCTGACAATGAGGTCGAGGATGTTCGGAGATCCCTGCTGGATTTTGTTGACCGACTCGCAAGGGACACCATTTGCTAGCAAGACTCTTGCCGTTCCAGGAGTCGCCGCGATCGCTCTTCCCGAGGCATGAAGACCCTTCGCGATCTCGAGGGCTGCCGCCTTGTCGTTCTCATTCACCGTGAGAAGGACATAGCCTTCCCCCTTAAAGTGAATGCCGCTAGCCACGAACGCCTTGTACAACGCTCCTTCAAATGTATTGTCGATGCCTAGGATTTCCCCTGTCGACTTCATTTCCGGCCCAAGGCTGGGTTCTACTTTGGCCAGCTTCTGGAAGCTGAATACCGGCGCCTTGATCGCATAGAGGATCGGCTTCGGCAACTTGGGGATTCCGCTGATAAACGCCTCCTCAGGAACGATGTATCCGATCGCATTTGATTTAGGATCTCGGTCGGTCGCAAGTCCGAACTGCTCAGCGAATTGCGGCAGCGCACAAGCACTTTCACCACCTTCCGCGGGCAAAGGCGGCTTTCCTAGCACCCACAGACCGCTCGCGTAACCCATTTCTCTTAGGGTCTTACCCATCATGCAGCGGGTCGCCAGGTCCACCATCGGGATGCCGGTTACCTTGCTAAGATAGGGCACTGTTCGGCTGGCCCTCGGATTGACCTCAAGCACATAGGCGACTTCGTTCTGAACCACAAACTGGATGTTCATGAGGCCCTTGACTTGCAAAGCGCTAGCTATCTTGCAGGCGCTCACCACCATCTGAGCTTGGATGGATTCGCTTAGGCTGATCGCGGGGTACACCGCCATCGAATCTCCGCTGTGAATTCCGGCCCGTTCGATATGCTCCATGATGCCTGGTACGAGCGTGTCGACGCCGTCGGAGATCACGTCTACTTCGGCTTCCTTTCCTAGAAGGTATTTGTCGACCAGTACCGGCTGCCCTGGATTGGCATCTTCCGCCTCATGATAGAAACCGTAGAGCTGCTGCTCACTGAATACGATCTCCATGGCACGCCCACCTAGAACGAAGCTTGGACGAACGAGAACCGGATACCCAACCGATTCCGCAACTCTCTTCGCTTCCTCAAGTGATCGAACCGCCTTGCCCTTTGGTCGCGGGATCGACAGGCTCTCCAACAGCGCCTCGAATTGCTCGCGGTCTTCCGCGGAAGCGATAGCCTGCGGGCTGGTTCCGAGAACTTGGACCCCATGCGAGGCTAATCCCTCCGCAAGATTAATTGCGGTTTGCCCACCGAACTGGCACACGACCCCAATCGGACTCTCGTGCCCGATGATATCGAGAGTGTCCTCCAAGGTGACTGGCTCAAAATAAAGGCCGTCTCCCGTGTCGAAATCAGTGCTGACTGTCTCCGGATTGTTGTTGACGATAATCGCTCGGTAACCCATCTTTTGAAGGGACCAAACGCAGTGAACGCAAGAGTAGTCAAATTCGATCCCCTGGCCAATTCGAATGGGACCTGAGCCAAGGACCAGAACGGTGGGCTTCATCTAAAAAGTGATTGTGACAGATCGGGGAAGCCGGTTGACGGACGATCGCTGTTGTCGAGAGTTTTTCTCCTACCTCAGTTCTTAATGTCGATCTCCATTACTTCATCGTGGGCCGCATTTAAGAGTTGCATCTCCGACAGGACTTTTCTGAGTTCGTCTGATACATCTCCAGTCAGGCCCTTTCGGACGGCAAGTTTATCCGCCGTCTTAACGATTTCCTCCGCTGTCTGATGCATATCCTCCAGCAGTCTTTGCACCTCGGGCTTATCGGGAGATCCACCTTGCCCAATCATCGTCAGAAGCCGAGCCATCGCTGCCTCCATCGCGATCTCTGCCTTATCGCGCGCCGACGCCCAAGCAGAGTCGGAACTTAAACCTCGCCAAGCGGGCGAAACGAGGGCCGCATGGCACCTTAAGTAATCGTAAGCTGCTGCATTAAGGGCTAAGGCGGAAGGTTCGCCGATTGAGTTGGACACATTCCCAGACCACCGCGCCGACCAGAGCTTCCAAACGAATGAACGAGTTCCTCCAGCGCGACGCCAGTGGTCCTTTTGCCTCGACGTGGCCTTGTAGTAGTAATAGCCCCAAGTTCCAAAGGAGATCGCAGATGCCACCACAATTGGCCAGAGGATCAATCCAGGCGCCGAACGAAGACCCAAGTGTGTCGATTTAAGGAGGACGACTCCAAGCACGGTCGCGGCGACAAAGGTGAAAGCCACGACGGAACCAACGATCGCTCCCGCCTTTCCTCCGGCGTAGTTTGTTTGGGTGTCGAGCCACTCGTAGAGGCTTCGCAACTCTGGCTCACTCCGCATCCCGGACCACGCATACCAATCCATCTAACTCATATACTCGATTTTGGGGCTAGGGTTGCGAGCAAGGAGTTCCAATTCCGATGAGTGAAACGTCGTAGACGCCCGATGGCGCTGAGAATGGCCACATCGCCCGACAAAACGTATGGTATCCGGTATTGCTGGTGAACGCCGACTCCATTCCGCCGGCTGAATCCTACTTAATCGGTAGGGCGTCGTCTTCCTGTTCGAACGTCCCGTAGTAATACGGCGTGCGGGACTCAAACTCCCCAGCGCAGGTGTCAACCATCTTAAATACCGGCATCACCTTTTGGCGTTCGATTTCGAAAGCAGCAAGGACCTTCCAGTCGACCGCCGAAGTATCGAGGACCTCGGAAGAAGAGCTTTTTTGTAGACTCCTGGCCGTTTGGGCAGATGCCGAATCGACGCCTAAAATAGATGCGATCGTAGGACTTGGAAATCCAAGCAAGAACGCCTCTTGAATGACTTCACCGACTTCTGGCGATTCGGATTCTCCGGCATGCACCAATTTGGATTCAACTCTGAGAAGCGTCTGGATCTTCCGCAAGAACCAGCGGTCAACTCGGCTAATCCGATTGACTTCATCGACAGTCCAGCCTCGCCGCAATCCCTCTGCCAGGGCCCAGAGCCTTTCATCAGTCGGCTTCCGAATGGCTATTCGCAACAGATCGTCACCCATTTCGGCGAATTTCGGATGCCGAAGATCTTTCTGACGAACTTCAAGTCCACGTAGGGCTTTCATAAGCGCCGCTTCAAAGGAGCGGTCAATTGCCATGACCTCTCCAGTGGCTTTCATCTGGGTAAACAAAGATCGATCGCCAGTGGTGAATTTATCGAATGGCCACCGAGGAATTTTCACGACGCAATAGTCCAAAGCCGGCTCAAAACAGGCCTTGGTCGTTCCCGTCACCTGATTGTCGATTTCATCCAGCGTGCGTCCCACTGCGATTTTCGCCGCTACCCGTGCGATCGGATACCCGGTAGCCTTAGAAGCCAATGCCGATGAACGCGAGACGCGAGGGTTGACCTCGATGATATAGTAGTCGAAGCTATCTGGATTGACCGCCAGTTGGACGTTGCATCCTCCTTCGATTCCAAGGGCTTGGATGATCTTCAGAGAGGCTGTACGCAGCATGTGGTATTCGAGATCGCTCAGGGTTTGAGAGGGGGCAATAACGATGGAATCTCCGGTGTGTACCCCCATCGGGTCGAGATTCTCCATGTTGCAAACGGTAATACAGTTTCCTGCTCCGTCGCGCATGACCTCATACTCAACTTCTTTCCAACCCAAAAGGCTGCGCTCGACCATAATCTGGCTCCGCATCGAAAGTTTGAGCCCTTTACGTCCGGTCTCCCAGAGTTCCTCTCTCGAGTCGGCAATCCCTCCGCCCGTTCCACCCAACGTATAGGCCGGCCGGATGATACACGGATAGGGAACGATATCCAGAACCGCCTTGAGTTCGTCTTCCGATTGGATAATCCAACTCTCAGGCACCGGTTCCTTAATCTCGCGCATCAGGGATCGGAAGCTTTCTCGGTCTTCCGCCTTTTTGATCGCGCTCAGTGGCGTACCGAGAACCTTAATGTCGTATTTCTCGAGAATTCCCGCATCGGCAAGCTGAGTCGCCAAATTGAGGCCGGTTTGGCCACCGAGAGTTGGCAAGAGAGCGTCGGGTCGTTCACGCTTAATAACCCTCTCGCAAAAGTCGACGTTGAGCGGCTCGATATACAGAGCATCGCTCACACCTGGATCGGTCATGATCGTTGCAGGATTGCTGTTGATCAAGACAACGGTATGGCCCTCTTCTTTGAGGCTCTTGCAGGCTTGAGTGCCCGCATAATCAAACTCGGCTGCCTGTCCGATAACAATCGGGCCAGAGCCGATGACAAGGACCTTCATTCTAAAGACGGAGTGTGACAGGTTTTCACCGCCACAATGCACTTAGAAGGCGAAATTAAAGGAAAAGCGCACCGGCCCCGTCTGAAACGTGACGCCCGAAACAGTCGCAAGGCGCACCAGCAACCGCCACGAAAAAAGGAAGATGATCCATTGTTTCATTAATCGCCTTCCTGCGAATTCGCCTTCCCACTACTTCTCCGAGAAACTTGTCGCCTGAGCCTTGCGTACCAATTCCTGAATACTCTCGTCGTTCGTTTTCGAGAATTGTTCAGGAGTGCCGTTGAAAATCAAACGCCCTTCATGTAGAAACGCAATTCGGTCTGCGACGCGATAAACCGAACTGACATCGTGACTGACGACTAGGCTCGTGACCTTCAGTTCTTTGCCCAATCCCACGATGAGGCTATCGATCGTGTAGGCGGTTATCGGGTCGAGCCCCGTCGTCGGCTCGTCATACAGGAGCACGCGTGGGTTAAGAGCCAAGGCCCGAGCTATTCCAACTCGCTTGCGCATTCCACCACTGAGTTCGGCAGGCATCTTCTTCTCCTCACCCTCCAACCCCACACGCAGCAACGATTCACTTGCAACCCGCAACTGGTCGGCGTGCTTTAACCGTAGCTGGCGTCGAATACCGAATAGGACATTGTCTTCGACATTCATGTAGTCAAATAAAGCCGCCGACTGAAAGACCATTCCCATATGGCGACGGGCTTCCTCGGGCTCCTTTCTCACATCGATATTGTCAACCAGTATCACTCCGTGCGTGGGTTCCAACAGTCCGCAGATGCAGCGCAACAAGGTGGTTTTGCCGCCGCCGCTGCTGCCCATGATCGCGACAATTTCGCCTTGACCGACCTCTAAGTCGATCGATTGCAGGACAATACGGTCCCCGAAGCTTTTGTCGAGGCCTCGGACGCTTACCATGGAGGCAGGTTACCTATTCCACACCCCGACGAATACTCGTCGGGCTAACCTGAAATCGTTGAGCAAATGCACGGCTAAAGTGGGAAAGCCCGGCAAAGCCGACCGCTTTAGCCACTGCAGAAACCGCAATCTCCTGATCGTTCAACATCTGCCTCGCCTTTTCCAATCTCAACGAAACAAGGAATTTGTGAAACGGTTGGCCGGTAGCTTCCTTGAAGAGGAAGCGAAAATGGGAGGTACTGAGTCCGAGCAAGGCCGCAACGCTCGCATCAGTCAGGTTCTTGGCATAGTTTCTCTCCACCATCGCCAGGGCTCGATCGACGAGATAAGAAGATGGGCTGTGGAGTTCCTTAAAGACTGTAGCCGTAACTGTCTCTGCTTGACGCTTGACTGCTTCCGCCAGGTCGTCAACTGACTCGATGGAGTCAAACTCACGAGCGCTTTCCAACAGAGCGCGATGCATCTCGCGTGTTCCGCCAATCTCGATGGTTGCCGCCGTGACGACGGCCAGAAAGGTCAGGGCCTCGCCACGAGCCTCGTCTAGGTCGGCAGTTGCTCGCAGCGCGGTTTCCATCTGCTCCATTGCCTTCGAAAACTTAAGGCGATCTCCAATGCGGATACTGGACCCGATCTCACCGAGAGAAATTCCGCCGCTTCGCAGTTGAAAGGGGCACGCCTTTGCTGCTTCAAACTCAAGCAAGACATCGAATACCACGAAAGAAGCGGGGCTACCAAGATCTTTGAATCGAACCGATTCCGCAATCGAGTCACTGGGAACATCGACGGTTAGCAGGTCAATCCGATACGGGACGCCGTGTAAATCACAACTTCCAAGCGTTTCGAGGCTCGTGCCGTCGCCGTTGACCAAATGGATAGGGGCAAGATCCTTTGCGTCACGATAGTGGCGCCCATTCAACAGATCTTGGCGGAACGAGGCTTCCCGGGCATTGCCCAATTGGATACTGGCGCCAAGGGTTCCTACCGCTTCGTCGCTGCGACCGGCAAAGAGGGCAAATATTCCAAGCAAGTGGATTCGAACCAACTGCCCAATATCGGGATCGATTCGAGCTTCCATCGAAAATGGAAGGGACCGAGCTGGGTGGCCACGATGTGGTCCGCCATTACTCTGCCAACCGACCAAACCGGAGAACTTGCAATCAAGGTTGCATTCTGCCGGAACGAACGCTAAACCTGATTCGGGTCTCGCGAAATCGGCAGCGACAATATGAGTTCGATTGGATTGAGCCATCGGCTTCAAAACTGGGAACACGATTGTGTCCCCAATTCAATTACTCCAGGCTTACGGTCGTATGTGGCAAGTGACCGAAAACAGATTCTCTAAGTCCGTGAACTCGAGGGCTGATTAACTCGGCGTCTTTCTCAATGTAGACCGGAATAAACGGCGCGTCCTGAAGAACGATATCTTCAGCTTGGGCGTAAAGTTTGAGACGCTCTACATCGTTTCCGACCATCGTATCACCCTTGGCGCATAGCGCATCGAACTGAGGGTTGCTGTAGTTGACCTTATTCTCATCGCCTGTCGTGGAAAGCAACAAACTGAGAAAGTTCTGGGGGTCGAGATAATCGGCCGACCATCTCATATGAAAGAACTCCAGTTCTTTCTTGTTGTGTTTGTCCAGATAGGCGCCCCAGGGAAGCATCTGAGTCTTACACTCAATGCCTAGATTCTCACGGACCTGGGTGGCAATCGCCTCGGCCACGAGTTTTACATCGGTCTGACCATCACGATGGTAGATCACCAACGGCGGCAAGTTCTTACCATCCGGGTAACCAGCGGCAGCCAATAGGCGCTTCGCTTCCGCGAGATTGAACGGAATGGAGTTTGTATTGGTCCGGAACCCAAGCACGGACGGAGGCAGGATGCTCTTTGCGATCGGGTTAACGCCTCCAAGCTTGATAATGTCAGGGTTCTTGCCGTCCAGCGTATCGTTCACCAGTTTCTCGGCATCGATCCCCATTGCAAAGGCCCTGCGAACATTTCGGTCCTTAAACGGGGCATAAGTCTGGCAGTTCAACCCGATGTAGTAGAGCGCCGGACGCTCGAAGAAGTGGATCTGGTCCTTGAATTTTGGATCGGCTAACAGGCCCGGAATATCCTGCCGCTCTATTCTGGTTAAATCCAATTCGCCTGATTTAAACTTCGTAAGCCGGGTTTGAGCGTCCTTGATAATTGTGCGCTCGATCTTATCGATCTTGGGAGCGCCTAGGCGATAGTCCTTATTTGCCGCCAAAACAAGCAGTTGATCGGGCTGAAACGACTCGGCCTTAAATGGCCCCGTGCCGACCATCTGTTCGACCTTCTGTATCTCCCCACCGCCGTTCAAGGCTTCCTTGCATACGACGTAGGAGTCCGGATAAGTGAGCAAGCCAAGGAAGTAAGGCCTTGGCTTATCCGCAACGATTACCAAGTGATAATCGTCAACGACCTTTACCCCACGAACCTCGCTTGCCTTGTGCGTCCACCGCTCATGAAACCCATCGATTGCAAAAAGATAATCTCCCGCCGTCGGAGAGCTGAAGTCAGGATTCGATGCGCGCTCGATGGAATACTTAAAGTCCTGGGCCTTCACCTCGCGCCCGTTATGAAATTTCACCCCTTTTCGAAGCGTAAATGTATAGGTCCGGCCGTCTGGCGACACATCCCACTTCTCAGCAATATTAGGGACGATCTGGTTCTTTTCGTCCCACTTGACCAGCCCCTCAAAGACCTGCTGTATTGCGTCGATGGTATCCCCATCTTGGACTTTGGCCGGATCCAGCGTCGTCATATCCGTAGTGATTGGATACCGAAAAATGTTCTCCTTGCCAGCTGAACTCCGTTCGGAAAAGTTACCTTTGCTGCAACCGACGATGGCGATAACAGCTGCCGCGGCAGTGGCTGACAAAATTCGAAGGGAGGACCGTCTCATTGGCGAAGATTCTACTCTCTTAATTACAATCTAGGCATTCTGTCGCCCCGATGACTTCCTACGAGGTCGAAGATACGTGCTAAGATCACTTATCATAAGCCAAGTTCGCCACAGCAACAAACCAGGCTGTGCAACTGGGAACCGAAATGCGCGAAGAGTCTCATCTCACCTTCATGTTCACCGACATTGAAGGAAGTACCCGACTGTGGGACAGTCATCCGGAACACATGCGCAATGCCCTTGCGCGCCACGATGCCATCATGCGTCACGCGATCGAGTGTGGCGGAGGGCATGTGTTCAATACCGTCGGCGACCAATTTTGCGCCGCATTTCCCGATGCTGCCGGAGCAATTCAGACCGCCGTGAATGCTCAAATATGCCTTGCCAATGAGGATTGGCAGAGCAGTGGTCTTACAAGTCTGACCACTTCCCCAATTAGGGTGAGAATCGCCATTCATACCGGAGATGCCGAGCGTAGAGAGGCGGCATACGTTGGCCCCGCGATCAACCGAGTTGCCCAAGTGATGGCACTGGGACACGGTGGACAGACGCTTCTGACCTATGCGACATATCAGTCAGTCAGCCAATCTTCAATCGATTCGGTTGACTACAAGGATCTTGGAGAGCATCGGCTAAAGGACCTTCAGCGGCCGGAACACATCTATCAACTGCTACACCCCTCTCTTCTAGAGAACTTCAAGCCCCTGCGATCGCTGGACCTGATACCAAATAATTTCCCCCAACAAATTACAAGCTTTATCGGGAGAGAACGCGAACTTCGCGACATCAAAAGGCTCCTCGCTCACGCCAGGCTTTTGACTTTGACCGGAGCTGGCGGAACCGGTAAGACCCGGTTGGGCCTTCAAGCCGCGGTTGAACACCTTGACACTTCGGGGGACGGTTCTTGGATCATTGAATTTGGTTCTATTACCGACCCTACCCTTGTCCCTCAGACACTGGCCAGTACGATCGGTGTACGTGAGGAACCGAACCGGTCATTGAGCGACACGTTGGTCGACTATCTTAAGACCAAGCGAATGCTCTTGATGGTGGACAATGCGGAGCATCTGTTGAATCCCATTGCGCGGCTCGTGGATCTCATCGTCCGACAGTGCCCTCATGTGCAAATCCTCGCAACGAGCAGAGAGCCCCTATCGGTTAACGGCGAACAAACATATCGAGTCCCCTCACTATCCATACCAGATCCATCAAAGCCCCACTCGCCCGATTCGCTGGTCGAATTTGAAGCGGTAAAGCTCTTGGTAGATCGGGCCAGACTAGCTCAACCGAACTTCGAACTTACCGTCCAAAACTCCGCCTCGATTGCTCAGATCTGTCACCGCCTGGACGGCATTCCCATGGCAATCGAACTTGCCGCGGCTCGGGTTCGGTCTCTTCAACCAGAGCAGATATCGGAGCGGCTGGATGATCGATTCCACCTGCTCACTGGCGGCGCCCGAACCGCGCTTCCCCGCCAACAAACGTTAAGGGCAATGATCGATTGGAGCTACGATCTGCTCAACGACCAGGAAAAGACACTTTTCCGCAGATTCTCGACATTCTCTGGGGGATGGAGTCTGGAGGCAGCCGAGAACATTTGCGTCGATGAAACGATTGAGTCCTGGGAAGTGCTCGATATACAGCAATCGCTTGTCGACAAGTCGCTTGTTGTTTACGACGAAAGAAACCAGAGATACCGTCTTTCGGAAACGGTTAGGGCCTACGGCCGTGAATTGCTCACCGAGAAGCTCGAAACAGCCACCATCCGGTCGAATCATGCCGCTTATTACTGGCAGTTGGCAGAAGACAAAAAGGATCGGCTCACGAGTCCAAGTGCCGCCGAGGCCCTCAAATTGCTCGATGCGGAACATCCCAATATCCGCTCGGCGATCGAGTGGGGCCTAGAGGGTGGAGATCCCGTTCTGTCGCTTAAGTTGGCAAACGCTTTGATGACGTTTTTTGACATCCGCGGCGAATACACCGAAGGATGCACCATATTTCAATCGCTACTCGCAAAGGCTCCCCCGGAGGCCGAAGCGGAACGCGCGAAGGGGCTTTGGGCTTTGGGACTGCTGAGTTTTCGGCTTACCCGGTATTCGATAGCTCAGACCATGCTTCAGGAGGCCCTGGCAATTTATCTGTCATTGGGAGACGAATCGGGGGCCGCGACGACCATCAACACGCTGGGAGTTATCTGCCACCAATTGGAGCGGTATGACGATGCCGCGGTTTTCTTTGAGGAAGCTTTGCCCCATTTCAAGCGAATCGGCGATGAAATGAGGGTTGCCATGACGCTTAACAACTTGGGGCTACTGGCCCTGTCCACAGAGCAGGATTTCCGACGCGCAATCCAATATTTTGAGGAGGCAGTTGAGCTAAACCGCAAACTTGGCCACCGTAGGGGAGAAGCCAACAACCTCATGAACATCGCATACATCTCCTTTAGGCAGGGCGACGCGGCAACGGCACAGAGGCTTGCTAGAACGGCTTTTGAGATGAGCCTTGAGATTGGCGATAAGATCTATATTCTTCAAACCATTGAGGTGCTCGCTCCAGCAGAGAATCTGCTTGGAAATTCGCGGGGCGCTGCCATGCTCGTGGGGGCGAAGGAGGCGACAATGGAGATGCTCGGCGCCAAAGTTGCCACATCCAGCCTCGAAGAATATCGAGCAAACGTCGCCGCAATCCGTAAAGCTCTTGGAGGAGTTGAGTACGATGCCGCAATAGCGGCAGGTCGTGAAATGAGTCTTGAAGAAGCATTTCGCCGTTCGATCAGGGATTAAGAGAATTCTAAACGAAAGACGCTTGCCGAATGTCTATCCCGCTCCGTTGCTGTGTCGAAACTCTCGGACCGCAGTTTCATTGGCTGGCAACTGGCTGTCCGTGATGTTATGCCAAAAGGGCAGAAGATCCGCTAACGCCTCCGCAGCGTACTTCATGTTGGTTGGCGGCTCGTCAAAATCCGGAAGTCGGATCAAGCCATAGAGAACCTCCGCCCGGGTCCGAAATCGGTCCGTGTACGTAATCGCCGCCTGGTCGGACACGTAACCTCCTGCGCGAGGGGACAAAAAGGGTTCGCCCTCCACGATCTCTCGATCGGTCACGACGCATCGACCGAACTGGGGAAGGAACCCACTTAATTCGAGTAGCCGCACTTCGGCCCAAACTAGCGCCACAATCGGTTTCCCATGTGCTTCAAGATGGTGAAGCGACTGCGCAAGCAGGGCATACGCTTCTGGAAACGGCTCATCGACTGGCAGGACCGCCGCAAAGAGCTCCACTAAAGCAAGCCCACAACTCAGTCGGTCGAAGTCAGTCCGCAATCCTCGAAACGAATGAAGCGGCTGCGCCTGGGTGATGAAGAAATTTTGCTTTCCAGTCGCAAGGTTCATAACCGCCGCACTAAGCGGATCCGATATCCCTGCCAGCCGCGAGCCCCCTTTTCGAGCCCCCTTCGCAAGCACGTCGATCTTCCCGCACTCCTCAGTGAGAACAGTCAGCCGACGATCCGACTCTCCGGAATCTCGCCGTCGCAACACGATCGCATGAACAATCCGTTCGGCCATCAGAAGGGTTCACTCCGCCATCGGGATGCGGCATGGGTAAAGCTACGTGGGACCAGAAGCTTCGAAGAGGCGATGAATCGCCTTGAGGCGTTCATACCATGACTCGGCCGCCTGTGCAGGCTGGTTCTCGCGTCCGAAGGGACTTGATAGCTTATGCTCACTAGAATTTTGCCCAATACTCGGAAAGATAACCATGGGCTCGCGTCGACGCCTTTACCCTACTCATAGGTCCTATACGTCTCAGCCACCCGATTAGTCGTAGGTAAACCGGGATGGCTGAAGAGCATGATCGGTGTTTCGGCAGTACTTACTTCTGAATTTGGAGTTTCGCAGTCTTTACGACACTCCCTAAACTGGCGGTTAGCGTAACGGTTACTCCTGCCTTGACCGGCATCGTAACGACCTTCAAGGTCGCTTTTGTTTGGCCGGCTTGAACGGTCACTGTCGTTGGGGCAGCCGCTAAGTCGCTACCGCTAGTCAGGGCTACGACGGTACCACCAGACGGAGCAACCGTGCCAAGCGTCACCATGCCATTGACTTCTTTGCCGCCGATGACACTGGTTGGACTAAGGCTAAACCCGGTCAGGATCGGCGGATTGATGGTTAAGTTTGCCGGCAGCACCTGTCCGTTCAAGCTGGCGGAGACAATTGCGACCGTCTGCGCTCCGACGGCAGTTGTCTTCACAAGGAACGACGCGTGAACCGCACCGCCGGGGACTTTGACAGATGCCGGTACGGTCGCGCAACTCTGATCGCTACTCAACAATACCAAAATCCCTCCTGCCGGAGCCGGAGATGACAAGGTCAGACTTCCCGTCGAGGACTTGGAACCGACGACAGCAGCCGGAGAAAATGAAAAAGAGGAGAGCACGGGGGGATCGATCGTTAAGGTCGATGTGGCTGCATTTGCCCCTTGGGATCCGGATAGGACGGCATTTGTTACTGCCCCCACCGCCGATGTTGAAACGGTGAACCCTACGGACGTCGCGGCTGACGGAACCAAGACGCTCGCCGGAGGTTTGGCGAACTTGCTGTTTGAACTCAATTTGACCCGAATTCCGCCCTTGGGCGCCTCTCCATCGAGCGTGACCACTCCTGTCGTAGATTTCCCACCCAGAATTGGACCGACGACCGAGATACTCACCAATCCGACCGGGTTCACGACCAGGTTTGCCGAGACATTATTCCCGCCTTGAGTCGCGGTTATCGTAATCGTGACCGCGCTCGCGACCTGACTGGTAGAAACTCCGAAGGTGGCTGACGTACTTCCAGCCGCAACGAAAACGGAGGAAGGGCACCGCGCATCGGAGTTGCTCGACGCCAAATTAACCGCCACCCCTCCGGTCGCCGCCGGACCGTTCAGGCTCACCGTCCCCACCGCCATATTCCCGCCTGCCACCGTGGAAGGAGCGACCACGAGCCCGGACACCGAGACTGGTGTGATCGCCAAACTCGCCGTTGCGGTGGTCGACCCAAGCGTAGCCGTGATCGTGGCGCTCACCGCTGTTGATACGGCATCGGTCGTAACCTCAAATGTAGCCGTGGTTCCACCTGCTGGGACAGTGTCGCTTCCCGGCGGGACTGCTGTGCTTGCACTCGAGGACAGGCTGATCGTCACTCCGCCAGTAGGAGCTGGAGTGGATAACGTGATCGTTCCGGTTGAGGATACACCGCCGACCACGGACGCGGGAGACAGGGAGAGATTCGCCAACTCACCAGGCACGACCGTCAAGATGGCCGTCGCCGAAAGTTCACTTGCATTAGCCGTAATGGTAACCGCGGTCGACGCTGCGACGGCAGCAGTCGTAATCGAGAAGCTGGCAGATGTCGCTCCCGCAGGCACGGTTACCGTGACAGGAGGGACAGCGGTCGCCGAATTGGATGACAAGTAAACAACCTGGCCCCCTGGGGGAGAAACGCCGTTCAATGTCACGGTTCCTATCGAAGTGGTTCCACTGACTACGATTTGAGGAGAAACGGTAAGAGATGATGGCCCTGGTGGGTTAATCGACAACCCAGTCGACGCGGTATAGCCAAGCGTAGCGGTAATGCTGGCATCGGTCGCGACAGACACCGGCACGGTTGTCACCGTAAAGGACGCAGTCAGGGCGCCCGCCGGCACCGTTACGGTTGGGGGGACAATCGCGCTCGGAGTATTCGACCCCAAGGTCACGACCGAACCACCCGGCAGCGCAGGAACTGGTAGCACGACGGTGCCTGTTGCAGACGCTCCTCCGGTCACATAGTTCGGAGTCAAATCCAACCGCGAAATCTGTAACGGATAGACGACTAGATTTTGTGTGAGGGTAGTACCGTTGTATGTAGCGCTGATCGTTGAATAATAAGGCCCGTTCGGTCCCAAGGTTCCCGTCAGGGTAAACGTATTAGTGGTACTACCTTCCGCAATGAAAACCGATGGTGGGACCTGAACAGTCGCTGGGATCGACGAGGAAAGAGCTACCGATACTCCACCTAGCGGGGCCGGCGCCGACATCGTTACCGTTCCTGTGGCCGTCCCGCCCGTAAAAATGCCTATTGGCGATAGGGTGAATGCTGACAGGTTCGTGCCAGAGTTCAGGAGGCTCCAAATCCCTCGGCCGTAGGTGCCTGCATTGAGATAGCCGGTACCCGGCACGGTAACCAAGTCGTCGATAATGACATTCGGCAGTCCTAGGGGAGCGCTTGCATTGCTCCAACTTGCACCTGAGTCAGTCGTCTCGAAGACGCCCATGTCCGTGCCCACCCACCAAGTCGTAGATGGATAAAAAGCGTCCAAAGTGATCGCGTTGAGCGATACATCCGGAAGCGCGCCCAAACCTGTCCCAGACACAGCTGTGAAGCTGGGAACAGTCGCTTGAGTATTGGAGCATCTCCAAAGATGCCCCGACCCGAGACCTGTTCCGGATAATCCAACAAGAATGTCGCTCTCATTCGCTGGATTCACCAAAATGGAAGTTATTGAAGCTAACGGCAAGTTCGTCGACTCCGCATTCAGCTTCACCCAACTTGTCCCCTCAGACGTCGACATGTACAGTGCGCCGTCACTGGAGCCCGTATAGATGCGATTCAAGTCAGTTGGAGCAATCGAAATGGCCCTCACCGTTGCACCGTTGACTCCATTTGTAAGGTCAGTCCCTCCAAGGTCTGGAGTCCAAGTTTGAGCCGCATCGTCCCATCGCCACAAGTAGTTTGTTGCGGTGTAGAGCAAAGATTGGTTTTGTGGCGCTAGCGAAATCGGCGTCACAAACGGCAGATTCTGACTGGCGAGGAGGTTCGCATAGGTCGTGCTCAGATCTGCAGGCGAAATGTCCGTCTGGCCGAGCAACCAGGAGTCGCTGGTTCGATAAATATGAAACCCGTCGACAGTCGCATATTGGATATGGCTGTTTGTTTGGTTGATTGCACATCCCCCGCCATCGCCGCCTACGACGCTCCACCACGTGAGATCAGCACCTGAGGATAGGGGCGTTGCGTTATCTTGCGTCCCTCCCAAAAGGACATCTGGATTCATCGGATCACACGCGATCTTGTAGAACATCGTGAGCCCTAGGTTCGCGTTGAGGGAAGTCACCGTGCTCTGGTTTGAGGTGCTGCTACGGACCACCGAGTAGATGCCGCCGTCATTTCCAATCAGCAAATGGTCGGGGTTAGTTGGACAGACCGCTAGGCAATGCTGATCGCTATGGGTGACGGCATTCTTAGCGTCATAAACGGGTCCTCCGATCGAGATCCAACTATTACCACCATCCACCGATTCAGTGATATCGATCTCGCCCAAATAGAGAACGTCTTCCGCTGACGAGCCGACTGCCCTACTCCCGCACTCAAGATCATAGTCGTACCAGCACTGAGACCAGTTGTAGTATCCACCAGTGCTTTGGTCAAACGGGCCAAGTGGCAAATTGGCGCTTACATTTTTCCATGTGGCTCCTTGATTGGCGCTTGTAAAGAGCGCCTCCTTTTGAGGCTGATGTTCGGAATCGAGTACGTATACGTTCTTTGAATTGGTCGGCGACGTTGCTACCGAATAGGCCCAGTGAAATGTCCCGTCTGTCACAACCGGACTTGGAAGGGCCTGCCAAGTAGCACCATGATCGTCAGATTTATAGCATCGAGAATTACCATTCCCGGCAGGACCCAAACCTCCCGCAACCGCGTAAAACCGTACGGAAGAACCTGAAGGAGCGCTAGCAGCAAGTGCTGGCCACGTACAGGTATTTCCCCCTACGCTAAGAGGGCTCCAGGTCTTGCCCCCATCGACGGAGCGATATAGGGACCCATATTTGGCGGTCTTAATCGACCCGACATCGCCTGTCCCCGCAATCAGAATCTGATCGTTCGTTGGGTCCAGTAGAATTCGTGCGACCCCAACTTTACCGGTTGTTTGAGATGAAATCTCAGCCCAGGTGCTGCCACCATCTGTAGTCTTCATGATGCCGTAGCATCCGCCTATCTCTCCATGGTAGTCCCCCAAACCGACATAGATCGTCGCACTGTCTCGGGGATCCACGACTATGCAGTTGACTCCCAGCATCGGCCAACTGCTCGACAGCCAAGACCAAGTGGCTCCTGCATCTATGCTTTTCCAAATCCCGCCCTGAGCGCCGCCTGCGTAGAGGGTGTTCGAGTTGCTTGGATCGTACGCGACGGCATTGACGCGCCCGGTTACCGCTCCCGGACCGTAATACTGCAAATATGGGGGAGCTAAAATCGAAGGTCCGAGAAACTGCCAAATATTCGCCAGCGACGGGCGACTGCCACTTTGCGATCTTCCGCCAATCACCGTTGGCCTCATTTTGGAAACGTGATCTCGGGCAGGCGCGAGCGCGCTCCAATTGACACTATCGTTGGGGAATGCCCGTTGGCTTATGAAGTACCGATAAGCCTTGAGATAATCGACCTCATCTGCCCTCCGACCTGTCTTTTTCGACTCATCGCTTTGACCAATCTCGACGTCGTCCTGCTCCATATGGGCGATTTTCCGGTCCAAGGAGCGAACCGAACTCATATCGAAAGGCTCTTCGCTGGGCTCAAGGGGATGAACCCCAGAAATGTGTTCGAGATTGTCTCGTACCTTGTCTTCGTCGACTCCAGAGTTCAGTTGAACTAGAAAAATCCGAGTACCCTTTACCCTGGATTCGACCTTCCCCACCGATCGTACCGCCTCGGCCAGACGCTCAACTGAGATTCCTGGATCTGTTCGCACAAACATGTCGGCACAACCTTTCTTCAACAGGTTTGTCGTACCAGCCAGGATCACCAGTGCAGACAGCAGGTTAACCAATGTCAGGCCTTCTTGTGGCATCTAAGTCCACGAATCCGGAACTCCTTTGAGGACTTTCACGGCGTCACCGTGAGCGCTGCAGTTTTGGCGACATTGCTCAATACCGCTGTCAACGTGACGGTTGTAAGTGCCGTAACGTTCACGTGTTTGACCGCGAATGTTGCCGATGTTTTTCCCGCTGGAACAGTTACTGTCTTTGGCGCCGTTGCAGCGGCAGGAGTCGAACTGCTGAGCGCCACGACAAGGCCACTGGACGGAGCTGGGCCACTTATAGTAACGGTACCGGTGACTGCCTTGGCAGAATTTCCTTGAATCGTGGTTGGACTGACCGACAACGAAAGAATCGCCGGTGGTTGGATGGTGAGAGTCGCCTTCTGAATGCTCGTTCCCAACGTGGCCGTCACCGTGGCGACCGTAGGCGTCGTTACCGCAATAGTCTTGATCGTAACGGTCCCTGTTGAAGAATTCGCCGGGATCGCAACCGAAGCTGGAACCGAGCCGGCCTTGGAATTCGATGAGAGTTTTACCGAGGTAGGGACCCGGACCGCATCCCCAAGGGTTATCGTCCCAACCACGCTCGTCCCTCCAACAACTGAAGCCGGTGTTATCGAAAGGCTGGACAATTGGAGTGGGTCAACGGTCAACGATGCAGTATGAGACACGCCGCCGATTGTCGCCTTTAACGTGACAGTCTGCGAGGTCGTAACCGGTTGCGATGTCACGGCGAACGTGGCGCTAGTAGCCCCGCTGACAACCTTGACCGTTGCCGGAACCGTGGCCACCGCTGCTTTCGAACTACTGAGAGTCACTGTCGCGCCATTTGTTGGAGCCGCGCTGGACAGCGTCACGGTTCCAGTTACAGGTAATAGGGAATCCCCGATCGTGTTGGACGTCGAAAGCGTCAAGCCTTGCAAGCTCACCGGCAAAATGGTCAAGGAAGCCGTTTTCGCAACTGAGCCTTCCTTAGCCGAGATCGTCACGACGACTTTATCTAAGACCGAAACGGTTGGAATGCTGATGCTCGCGCTAAACGCCCCACTAGCGATCAAGACACTTGCCGGAGGCTTCGCATCGACCGAACTCGAAGTGATTGCAATCTTCAAACCTTCTGGAGGTGCAAAGCCGGTCAAAGTAACGGTTCCGGTTGCAATGGAACCACCGGTTAGCGAATTCGGCAAGACGGCAATTCCGCTCAGCGTCGCCGGATTGATCGTCAACTTCGTGGTGGATGAAACTGCCCCTAGTTCAGCTCCAATCGATACCGTTGACGAAGTAGCGACCCCCGAAGTGGTGATCGCAAACGTCCCCGTTGTCGCCCCTGCCGAAATCGTAATCGTTGACGGAACTTGTGCACTGACCGAGCCTGAATTGAGCGCAATGACTTGACCGGTCGTCGGAGCGGGCCCGGTGAGCATCACCGTACCAACCGCTGAGGTTCCACCTACGACAGAGGTTGGCGAAACTGAAATTCCCTTCAGTCCGATTGAGCTGATCGTGAGGGTGGCCGATTCGCTGTCGCCCAAAGTACCGGTGATCGTTGCGAAAGCCGAATTCGAGACTTCAGATGTCGCGATTGCAAATGTTGCCGTGGTCGAACCTGCCGGTACCATTACAAAGGCTGGAACCTGAGCGCTAACGGAACTGGAAACTAACTGAACGGCGGCCCCACCGCTTGGAGCCGCCCCGTTCAGGGTCACGGTTCCGGTCGAAGAAGTTCCCCCAACTACCAACGACGGCGAAACCGAAAGGCTCAATAGGCTGGGGCCGCTATTGGCAAGTAGAAGCCTCCACATACCCCTGCCGTAGGTTCCCGCATTGAGATAACGGGTACCAGAAACCGCGACGAGATCGTCAACGATGACGTTTGGCAATCCCAACGACGCTCCCGCATTTGTCCAGGTCGCCCCGGAGTCGGTCGTCTCGAAGACTCCGACATCGGTCCCAACCCACCAAGTCGTTGCCGGAGTGTAAATGTCCAGGGCAATCGCATTGAGTGAAACATCTGGAAGCGCACTGGCGCCACTTCCCGATACATCGACAAAGGTTGGATTTGAGGCCAGTGTGTTCCTGCAACGCCAGAGGTGTCCACTTCCCAAACCGGTTTTCGACAGACCTACAAGAATGTCGCTCGAGTTCGTCGGATTCACGTTGATCGATGTAATGGCCGCCAACGGCAAAGCCGTTGTACCAGAATTCAGCTTCGTCCAACTCGACCCCGTATTGGTGGACATGTAGAGGGCGCCGTCGGTCGAACCGGTATAAATTCGCTTGACGTCGGTCGGTGCAACCGTTATAGCTGGCACGGTTGCGGATTGAGTCTTGTTCGTAAGATCTTGATTGCCGAGATTCGATGTCCACTGTTGGGTGGTGTCATTCCATTGCCAGAGGTAGTTCGTCGCCGTATACAAGATAGATTGATTCTGTGGAGCGAGAGCGATGGGAGTCACAAAGGGCAGGTTCTGCTTTTTTAACAGACTCTTAAACGTACTGCTAAGATCTGCAGGCGAAATGTCGAATGAATCGACCAGCCAAGCATCGTCCGTCTCATAGACGGTCAAGTCGTCAACGGTCGCGAACTGTGTTTGGGCGTTTGTTTGGTTGATAGCGCACCCTCCGCCGTCCCCTCCTCCAATGTTAAGCCAATTCGAGATATCACCCGTCGATAACGGGGTCGCGTTATCCTGCGTGCCACCAAGCATGAAGTTGGGCTTGGTAGGGTCGAACGCAATCTTGTAGAACATCGAGTTCCCCAAAAACTTATTGAGCGACACCACGGTGTTAAGCCCTGTCTCGCCGCTGTAGCTCAGCGAATAAACGCCACCATCATTCCCGAATAGCGCTTGGCTGGGGTTTGTAGGGCACACTGCCAAGCAATGCTGGTCGTTGTGCGAAATGCCATTTTCTTCGTACGTGGGGCCGCCAATCGATGTCCAAGTGCTGCCTCCGTCCGCGGACTCAGTGAGATCGATTTCACCAAGAAAAAGCAGATCGTTTGGGGTCGAACCGGTCATCCGAGTTCCGCATACCAGGTGGTAGTCGTACCAAGATTGCGAAAAATTGTAATAAGCTCCAATGTCGTTACCCGAAGGCAAATTCGCACTGACATCGATCCAGTTAGCACCTTGGTTGGAGCTAGTAAAAAGGGCGTGGTTCAGGACCTTGTTCGTCTGGAAATCGTATTCATCTTCAGAATCGAGCAAATAGACGTTATTGGGGTTCGTGGGCGACGTGGTCACTGCATACGCAAAATGAAAGTTGCCGTCCGTAACGACTGGGCTCGCCAAAGGCTGCCATGTGGCTCCGTGGTCATCCGACTTAACAAGCCGTGAACTGCCGGTTCCACTTGGCCCGAGACCGCCCGCGACGGCATAAAACCGCACCGTCGAGCCACTAGGAGCTGATGCGGCTAGGGTGGGCCAAGTGCTGGAATTCCCTCCGACATTGAGAGCTGTCCAAGTCTTCCCTGCGTTAGTCGAGCGATAGAGCGAACCATAGCTGCTAGTATCGATTGATGCGATATCACCGGTGCCCGCGATCAACGTCTGATCGTTCGTTGGGTCCATCAGAATGCTCGCGACACCAACCTTGCCAGTGCTGGCGGAGGAAATCTCCGCCCATGTGACGCCGCCATCAGTCGTTTTCATGATGCCGTAACTCCCGGCAATCTGTCCGTGGTAATCACCCAATCCTACATAAATGACAGAACCGTTGTTAGGATCAACGACAATGCAGTTAATCCCAAGCATTGGCCACGAATTTGAAAGCCAGGTCCAAGTCGAGCCGCCGTCCGCGCTCCTCCAAAGGCCGCCCTGAGCTGCCCCGGCATAGATGATGTTGGAGTTATTCGGATCGTAGGCGACCGCGTTGATTCGTCCGTTTACTGGACCGATTCCGTAATACTGCTCGTACGGAGCCTGGAGGTTAGTCGGACCAACAAATTGCCAGGTCTGGTTCGTCATCGCCCGATGGCTGGATGATCCTAACTTGGTCGTTGCCATGCGGCTCGCATGGGTTCTACCCAGTTCCAAAGCACTCCAGTTCACTCTGTCTTCTGGGAATGCCCGCTGACTGACAAAATAGCGATATGCCTTGAGGTAGTCAACTTCCTCATGTTTCTTATTGGCATTGGTTCGGTCGTCCTCCTGGTCCCCCTTCTCCAGAAATTCGATTCTATTGGTTAGCGAGTGAACCGATAAGAGGTCAAGCGGCTCTTCACTCTGCTCCAAGGGATGGACGCCCGGGAACTTCTCCAGCCGTTCCCGAGCGACTTCATCGTCGCACCCTGGTTTCAAGAGGATACGATAGGTTCGTGTTCCCCGCCTCCGAGATTCGATTGTCCCGAACGATCGAACCGCCGTGGCAAGGCGTTCGATGGAGACAGCCGGGCTCGTGCGCACGAATATCTCAGCGGGAGGCAGGTTCGACGCCTGTCTTGCACCGAGCCAAACAACTAAGGCTGAAAGTAATTCAATCAAGGGCTAACCTTCAAGGATGTCTTCTTACGGGCCCTAGGTTTGCATACTTAGGGCCCACCCTCATTAACTCTCATCCCATCACGGTGTGACGGTCAGCGTTGCCTTTTGACTGACTGTGTTCATCGTTCCAGTCAGGGTCACTGTCGTACTCGAATTAACCTTGAGGTGCTTCACCGTAAACGTCGCCGTGGTCTTCCCTGCCGCAATTGTTACAGATACAGGAACTGTCGCCGCAGTCGTCGTCGAACTGCTAAGTGACACGACGGCGCCGCCAGTGGGAGCAATGCCGCTGATCGTCACGGTTCCGGTGACAACCTTGGTGGAACTGCCTTGGACCGTTGTTGGGCTCACGGCTAAGGAAACTAAAGCGGCAGGCTGTACCGTTATCGTCGCAGGCTGGCTGCTTGCCCCGAGGGTCGCCGTAATCGTCGCATTAGTCGTTGCCTTGACCGCCTTTGTCGTGATCTTAAACGTGGCCGTGGAGGCCTTTGCTGCGACGGAGACAGATGCAGGGATGGATGTCGACGACGTTGAGGACGTGGTCAATTTCACAGTCGTAGCCGCTTTCACCGCTGCATTCAGGGTTACCGATCCGGTTGAACCCACGCCTCCGATCACGCTCGTTGGACTTATAGTCAAGCCGGTAACTTGAATGGGCTCTACGGCCAATCCTGCAGTTTCCGATACCCCTCCATAAGTACCCTTAATCGTAACCGCCTGGACGGTCGCGACAGTTGGGCAGGTGATTGCAAAAGTGGCAGTGGTCCCGCCGCTTGCGACCTTCACGGACGCAGGAACTGATGCGACACTGGTCTTGGAACTGCTCAGCGTCACGACTGCGCCCGCGGCTGGGGCAGGACCATTCAGCGTGACCGTTCCGGTCACCGTGTCCAAAGATCCCCCCACGACTGTCGACGAGGAAACCGATACGCTCGCAAGCGCCGGTTTCTGAATCGACAAATTCGCAGTCTGGGAACTGCTGCCCGACTTGGCCGTGATCGTTGCCGACACGTTGGCAGATACCTGCAACGTCTGAACCGTAAATGTCCCGGTGGTCTTACCTGCCGCTACCACAACGCTGCCGGGCACCGTCGCGTCCGGCGAATTCGAGGTAAGTGTCACTGTCAATCCTCCCGTCGGAGCCGGACCATTTAAAGTTACCGTGCCGGCTGACGGAACTCCTCCTGCGACACTTGTGGGGTTCAGGCTCAAAGAAGATATCCCCTGGGTATTCACGTTAAGAGTGGCGGTTTCTACGACTGGTCCTTCAGTTCCGGTGATCGTCACCGCTACCGAGGTGCTCACCGGGACGGTTGTAATCGCGAAGGTCGCAGTCGTGGCTCCCGCCGCCACCGTGACGCTTCCCGGGATCGTTACGGACGAACTGCTCGACGACAGTTTCACGACCATCCCGCCGGTGGGCGCTTTTCCACTCAGCGTTACGGTTCCCGTAGAAGATGCGCCGCCAACAACCGACGTGGGAGAGACGGTCACACTCGACAATTGTACGAACTGAACTGTCAAAGTGGCCGTAGCATTGACCCCGCCAGATGATGCAGTGATCACAGACGTTGTCGTCTCGACCGCGCCGTTCGTGGTGAGAGTGAATGTTGCCGTCGTCGTTCCGGCAGGCACCAGGACGAACGCGGGAACCTGAATGGCGGCTTGGCTGCTTTGGAGCAAAACAACATCCCCTGCAGCAGGAGCCGCCAGCGAAAGCGTAATCGTGCCAGTAGACGATTCTCCTCCCGTGACAGAAGTCGGACTCACGGTTAGAGTCTTGATCGGCACTGTATTGACCTCCGTTCCGATCGCATAGAGGTTGAAATCGTCCGACCCAACATAGACGACCCCGTCCCAGTCAATTGCGGGAGACGATTCGATCAGCGATGTTGTTTTGTACTTCCATTGAATGGAACCGTTAGGATTTAACGCGTACAAGTAATTGTCCATGGAGCCAACGAATACCGTGCCGTCCGCACCGACTGCGGGCGCGGAGTCGATCGAGCCTTGAGTCGCGAACGACCACTTTAGAGTGCCACTTGGGCTTACGGCATAGACATTGAAATCCATCGAACCGATGTAGACCACGCCGTCAGGACCAATGGCCGGGCCCGATTCGGTCACATCACCCGTCGCGCACGCCCACTTGGCCGACCCGTCAGGGTTGAAAGCCAAAAGTGCAGTTTGGGCTTCTCCGCTCTTCAACGTATAGGCGCCACCGATGTAGATCGTGCCGTCCGCAGCCACTGCGGGGGAGGAGTAGGAAAACGGTGCGGCCGTCTTGGCTTCCCACTTGGACGAACCATCCGGGTTCACTGCATACACTTTGCCATCCACTGAGCCAACATAGATGGTCCCATCTGATCCGAGCGCCGGAGAAGACAGGATCCCGCCGGTGGGAAAGCTCCACTTGAGTTTCCCTGCCGAAGTTAACGCATAGAGGCTGTTGCCACTCGTGCCGCCCGTATTGAGTGACCCCGCATAGATCGTTCCATCCGATCCGATCGTTGGGGAGGATGCCGCCTGAGAGGAACCCATCGAATAGGCCCAAACCTGGGTACCGGCGGACGTCAACGCGTATACGTTGCCGTCGTCTGACGAGAAATAAATCGTCCCGTCAGTGCCGATCGCTGGGGTAGATTCCACGATTCCGTTGGTTTGGAAGGACCACTTTTTGGCCCCGCTTGCCCCAAATGCGTACAGATTCCCATCCTCGGATCCCACGTAGATGGTGCCGTCCGAGCCAATGGCCGGCGATGAATAGACCTCTCCGTTGACCGTCGCATTCCATCTGCCAAGTCCATTGGAACCGCCTGATCCGGCTATCCCCGAATTCAAAACATCACGGTGAAACTTTGGCCATGGCGAGCCAGACTGGAAGGTCGCCGAGCGAAACCTGGACGCCGCCTCTCGCCCATCCACCTGGGTTCTCTGCTGATGAGACCTAGACGTTCCCGTCAGGCAGAAGCCAATTTGGGCACAAATAAGCGCCCCAATAATCGATAAAAACTGCAGCCCTCTCATAATAAATACCGCTTACAGCTTACATCCAGTCGAGGCATTTTCAGGCAGGAAGAACGCGCCCCACCACCAGATAGTCTGGTTCGCCAAGCCAGTTTTGGCCCTTCCCTTCTCCGCACATGTCAATCCGGCATCCTTCGCTCAGAGCGCAGTCCTTGTGCCTATCGCGCCGTTGCCGAGGGTTCCGTGCACTCGCGAGAATAGGGTGGCGTCTCGAATCCTTGAGACAGTCACAGTCTTCTCAAGAGTCCACGATTGATCGACTTTTCCAGTGCGTTTCGAGATCACAGGCCACACGGCACTACGGGGCCGTTGCTCTTTGTGATGGGTGACCTAATGGGAGTCCACGGTTCGTTTCGCGCACATCCTAAGCCTTAACAAGGTCAAGAAGGTGGCTCGTTGGAAACAGAATGAGCCACGTCAGACGCCCAATCCCTACTGGATCGTCAGAGTCGCGGGCACCGACACTGACCCATGCGAAGCGGAAATCGTGGCGGTCGTCGTAGTGGTAACGTCAGTCGTCGCGATCACGACGGTGACCGACGTCGCACCGGCCGGGACGGTTATGTTCGACTGAACGGTGGCGTTGCTGCTGTTCGAACTCAGCGTAATACCGACTCCGCCGGCTGCGGCCGGACCGGACAGCATGATCGTTCCGGTTGCCTTGCTTCCACCGTTGACCGTAGAGGGCGATATCGTAAAGCTTAGCAACGCGGGAGGGTTAATCGTTATCGCCGCCGTCTTGGAGGTGCTTCCCAGAGTGCCGGTGATCGTTGCCGTCTTCGCGCTCTGGTCAGGCGATGTGTTGACGGTGAACGTTCCCGTCGTCGATCCTCCCTGCACCGTCACCGAGGCTGGAACGCTCGCATAGGCTGCATTGTTCGAACTCAAGGTCACAACCGTTCCCGCTGATGGAGCGGGGCCGCTCAGAGTCACGGCACCCGTAGAAGTCGATCCGCCCGTCACCGAGTTCGGTGACAAAGAGACGCCGGTGAGACTAGGAGGAGTTATCGTAAGGCTGGACGATTGATTGACTCCGTTCAACGCGCCGGTGATCGTTGCAACCGTTGACGAGGCCACTGCGGTCGTAGGAACTTGGAAGGTGGCCGTAGCCAACCCTGCCGGCACTGTCACCGATGCAGGTGGGCTGGCGCTCGAACTGTTCGAACTCAGAGCAACGACAATCCCGCTTGGACCGGCGATGCTGCCCAGGGTGACCGTCCCGGTTGAAGAGCTGCCTCCCAGAACCGTACCGGGTGACAGCGAGATTGAAGCCAATGACGCTATGTTGACGGTGAGAGTCGCCGATTGAGAACTCGTGCCGTGAGTGGCCGTAATCGTCACCGGAGTGGAACTGGATACGGCGGACGTGCTGATGGTGAATGTCGCCGAGCTCGCGCCGGCCAGAACGGTCACGCTGGACTGGAGCGCCGCACTCGTGCTGTTCGACGAGAGGCTGATGCCGATCCCTCCCGTCGCCGCCGGGCCGGACAACGTGACGGTCCCCGTCGACTTGGTTCCACCCACCACCGAGGCAGGCGAGACCGTTACGCTCAACACGCTTGGAGGGTTGATGGTCAAAGTCGCAGACTTCGAAACGCTCCCGAGCGTCCCGGTGATGACCGCCGATTTGCCGCTTTGAACCGCAATCGGGCTCACATTGAATGTCGCCGTCGAAGTGCCTCCCGCTACTGTCACCGAAAGCGGGACCGTCGCACTCGCATTGCTGGAAGACAGGTTGACGACGGCTCCTCCGCTCGGAGCAAGGCCGCTGAGCGTGACCGTTCCCGTCGAGGTCGAACCGCCGGTCACCGTCGACGGAGTAAGCGTCAGTCCGGAGAGCACCGCCGGATTGATCGTCAGCTTAGCCGTCTGGGTGACCCCGTTCATTGTACCGGTGATCGTCACAGACGTGGAAGCGGACACGCCTGACGTCGCGACCGTAAACGTCGCGGTGGTTGCTCCACCAGAAACCGGGACGCTTGCGGGAGGCGTAGCGCCGGCACTGCTCGAACCAAGACTGACAGAGAGTCCGCCAGTAGGAGCCGGGCTACTTAACGTAACCATTCCCGTCGACGAATTGCCACCCACGACCGAGCTCGGAGCAAGGGTCACGCTGGTGAGCGTGGGCGGAGTGATAGTCAGAGTCGCTGTGAGCGATACCGTTCCGTGGCTTGCCGTCATGACCGCCGCTACCTGGCTCGCAACTGCGGTCGTGTTGATGCGGAACGTCGCCGAACTCGCCCCAGCCAGAATCGTCACCTGAGATTGAACGGCTGCGGCATTGCGACTCGACGAGAGGCTTATCCCTACCCCACCGGTTGCTGCCGGCCCTGACAGCGTAACCGTACCAGTCGATTGAGATCCTCCTGGAAGCGAGGCAGGCGAGACCGTGATGCTCGACAATACGGGAGATGTGACCGTAAGGGTCGCCGTCTTAGTGGAACCATTCAGCGACGCAGTAATTGTCGCCGCCTTCGAACTCTGATCCGCTGTCGTACTGATCGGGAAGGTAGCTGTTGTCGAACCCGATGGAACTGTCACCGATGTCGGCACATTTGCATAGGTGCAGTTGCTTGTGAGCGTAACCACATCGCCCGATGCTCCGGCTATGCCGTTTAAGGTTACCAATCCCGTGGACACAGATCCACCAATGACACTCGTCGGAGACACGGAGAGCCCCGACAGCTCTATTGGCGGAGCGAGCGTAAGCGAAGCCGTCTTGTTGGCCCCGCCGGACGATGCTGTGATCACGGCAACCGTGCTTGCCTCCACGAACTTCGTTGTGATGGAAAAGGTCGCGGTAGTGGATCCGCCGGAGACAATTACAAACGGAGCCACTATCGCGGCCGAGTTCCCGCTCATAAGGCTCACTACGTCTCCTCCAGTTGGGGCGGCACTCGACAAAGTCACCGTACCGGTGGAATTGGAACCACTCGTCACAGTTGATGGACTTAGGGCAAGACTGCTGACCGGTACCGTATTGACTTCGGTACCAATCGCATAGAGGTGAGAATCGCCTGATCCTATGTAAATCGCTCCATCCAAGCCGATGGCAGGCGATGAGTCGACACTCTTGCCCGTTGAAAAACTCCATATCGGTCTTCCCGCCGGGCTAACTGCATAAAGGCTGTTATCTTCCGATCCCACGTAAATTGTTCCGTCGGAGCCGATCGCAGGCGAAGAATCGATGCCATTCCCGGTAGGAAAGCTCCACTTCAGCGTTCCGGACGGATTGATCGCATAGAGATTGTCATCTTCCGATCCCACATAGATCGTGCCGTCAGAGCCGATCGCGGGAGACGAGCTATCTATCGCAGCTCCGGTAAGGAAGCTCCAATTCAACACCCCCGCCGAGTTGACGGAATACAGGCTGCCGTTAATTGAACCTACGTACACATTTCCATTCAGATCGACAGCAGGGGAGGACGCCCAGATTCCACCTTTTACCGAATAAGCCCACTTCTCCGAACCATCTGAGTTGACGGCATAGAGGTTGTCGTCGGCCGATCCCACATAGACCGTGCCGTCCGATCCGACCGCAGGGCAGTTGATAATGTAGCTTCCGGTCGTAAACTTCCATTTCTGAGTGCCATCGGGCTTGATCGCGTAGAGGTTCGAGTCATAGGAACCCACGTAAATGGTCCCGTCCGAGCCAATCGTGGGTGAAGAATCCACCTGATTTCCAGTCGGGAAGCTCCACTTCAATGTGCCATCGGGATTGATGGCATATAAATTATCGTCGTTTGAACCGACATAGACCGTATTGTCCGAACCGATGGCAGGACTTGATGCGGACACCTCGCCGTGAGTGGCAAAACTCCATTTCACCGTTCCGTCCGGCTTTACCGCGTATAAGTTGTCGTCGGAAGAGCCGATATAGATCGTGCCGTCGGATCCGATTGCGGGCGAGGAGGTGTATATGGAGTTTCCCGTCGCAAAGGACCATCTCCTTATTCCATTCGAACCCCCTCCTGTCCCGAGTCCCGTGTTGGACAAATTGCTGTGGAACTTGGGCCAAGGTGAGCTAGGCTGAAAACCTGTTGGTCGCAATCGTCTGGCTGCTTCCGAGCGGTTTATGACCTGACTGTGCTGTATAAGTTGCGTAGAGGCTATACAAATGGTAGAAACGGCAAAACTGACGGTCCAGAAAATTATTCCAACACGCAATCGATTCATAAAGTCAACCTGAATTCCATTGCCCAATCTCGCCTAGCATACAGGAGCGAACCGAATTGCGCAACTGGAGGTCCTGACTCAAAAGCGTGACCCCACCTGAAAGCGAAGAAGCTTACTTCTTGACCGTCAGACTGACTTTCTTGGTAACGGAACCCAGTGAAGCCGAAATGAGCGCTGTGGATTGAGCCGCCACCGCTTTCGTAGTCACCTGAAAATTGGCCGTCCTTTTGCCCGCGAGAACTGAAATGGTTGCTGGGACCATCGCAGACTGAATATTGCTGGACAAGCCGATAAGGAGCCCTCCTACCGGAGCGGGGGTACCTATCGTTACCGTTCCCGTGGAACTGCTCCCTCCAATGATCGATGTAGGATTGACGGACAATGCGATCAGTTCGGGCGGATTGATCGTCAACTTCGCCGAATTGGAAAGACCGTTAAGAGTTCCCGTAACCGTCGCCAAAGTAACAGCCGCAACCGAACTCGTCTTAACGGCAAACGTCGCATGAGTCGATCCGGCAGGAATCTTAACCGACGTCGGCACGGATGCAGAGGCCTGATTGGAGTACAACTGGACGGTTACCCCTCCGGCGGGAGCGTCTCCAGAGAGAGTGACACTGCCAATTGAAGAGGTCATGCCAACCACAGAGGCAGGGCTCACAGAGACCGATTCAAGGGTAGGAGGATCGATGGTTAATGCCGCGGTCTGCGTTGCTGTACCAAGGGAGGCCCCGAGCGTGATAGTCGTTAGGGTTGCGACTACCGCCGTCTTCACCATAAAGGTCGCCGAGATCTTCCCTGACGATATCCTGACGCTTGCCGGTAGGGTCGCTTTCAAAGAATTGCTAGCGAGCTTGACCAGTATTCCACCGGTAGACGCAGGTCCCGTCAACGTGATCGCGCCGGTTGTCGTATTGCCTCCCGACACCTGGTTTGGGCTTAACGTTAGAGATTGCAGCGTTGGGGGATTGACTACCAGAGTCGCGGCAGTTGATACTGCTCCGCTTGTGGCAATGATGGTCGCCACCTTCTGGGAAGTCACCGGCAGGGTCTTAATCGAGAAGCTTAACTGACTTTGCCCTGAGGCAAGTGAAAGAGAAGCAGGAACAATTACATCCGGGCAATTGCTCTCAAGGGTCACCGTAACTCCGCTTGAGGCCGCGTTACCGGATAGGAATACGGTCCCATTTACAGTGCTCCCACCCGTTACGATCGAAGGGCTCACAGCTACAGTGGCAAGGCTGGCAGGGTTGATTGAGATCGCCGTAGTAAACGACTTTCCATTTAGGGTTGCCGCGATGATCGAATTCAAAGGCGCGCCGACCCCGCTTGTGTGAACAGTAAAGGTTGCCGTGCTCTGACCGCTCGCAACCGTAACCGTAGGGGGCGCCGACGCCGCCGTAGCACTGCTGGAAAGAGCGACTATCGCCCCCTTCGGGCCAGCCGGACCATCCAATGTCACCGTGCCGGTCGCGGTGTTTCCGCCCACAACCACCGACGGGCTGACTCCGAGAGAAATCAAATCGGCTGGATTGTCGGTGAGCGTCGCCGATACCGACCAAACTCCGGACTTAGCGGTGATGGTAGCCGAAGTCTGGCTGTTCACTCCGGTCGTGTCGATGTTAAACGTTGCAAAGGTTGCCCCCTGGGGCAGGGTGACCGTCTGCGGAACAACCGCACTCCCGCTATTCGAGGCCAAGCTAACATTAAGCCCTCCGGCAGGCGCCGGATAGACAACCTCTACCGTTCCGATCGCGGAATTTCCGCTTACCAATGTCGGAGGGGAAAGATACAAGTTTTGCAAGGGAGGAGTACCGGAAAAAATCCCCCAAACGATACCGTCCCCACCTCGATCCACATCGTTGTACCCGCCAAACTGCGTCGTGCCACACAAGTTGCCAAAACCGTCGATCGTCACTCCACTGTAAGGTAGCGCGCCGTCATAACCGCTCATTCCTCCAAAGTCATGTAAGTCGGTGAAAGGACCGGATGCCGGGATCTCCCATACCATCCCTGCCGAGTACTTTTGCTTGAGAATGGTCACCACATTTGGACCCCCAAATCGAGTGGTGCCATATAGGTTGCCCAAACTGTCGAGCGTGACCCCAGTCCAAGGCATCATGCCATTCACGTATGCGTTGTTCCCATCGGATACCTGCTCACCGAAGTCGTGCAAGTCCAAATAATGTCTAAAGGGATATTGAGTGATCTCCCAAACCATACCGGCGGTCATCGCTTCGTAGTAGTTCGAAGCGAGATTCGGACCACCATAAAGCGTTGTGCCAAAGAGGTCGCCGTTTGCATCGATCGCAACCCCACCGGCCGGCGCAAATCCATCGACTCCCTCAGCCCCGGTTGCATTCGTGACAATCCCACCGAAATCGTGGAGATCCAAGTACGGACCTGAAGCGGTGATCTCCCACACCATGCCGGCACCCGTCAAGTTGCCCAGAATATTGACGTCGTGCCCCCCTCCGGATTGGGTTGTTCCAAAGAGATCGCCGTCGCTATCGATCGTCACGCCTCCATAGGGGTTCGCTCCATCCGGGCCGTCGATTCCATTCGCATTCTTGACCATGCCTCCAAAATCGTGAAGGTCGACGTACTTTCTGGAGGCAGTAATTTCCCATACCAGTCCCGCCCCGTTCATCCCTCCAAACACCGTCGTTCCGTACAGGTTGCCGCTGCCGTCGATGGCGACGCCGGCCCAGGGATGTGCTCCATCCGTACTTCCGGAGCCTCCAAAATCATGTAGGTCCAGGTAGGAGCCGGTAGGCGTAAGTTCCCATACCATTCCGCCGCCATTCGCGCCGCCATTCTGAGTCGTTCCGTAAAGATTGCCCATGCTGTCGACCGCGACACCCCCGGCGGACGACTTTCCGTCCGCGACCGTTTTTCCCGCCGCGCCCTTTAGGCTTCCACCAAAGTCGTGCAAGTCCAGGTAAGAACCGAGGACCGTGAACTCCCACACTATTCCGCTACTGCTATTGGGCCCCTCGCTGTAGGTCGTCCCATACATATTGCCAGCTTCATCGAACGCAACCCCCGCATAGGGAGCCCCTCCGTCCGAACCAACCGTCCCATCCGCATTGGTGACAGTTCCTCCGAAGTTATAGACATCCGCGTACGTGCCAATACTTTGGCAATGAGCACGACCTGCTCCCAGGATCGCTAGAAACAGATACGCAGCACAGAGGCGAGGCAGAAAGCGTGGTGACAACGTTATTAGTATCGCTCCCTATGCCGCGAAACCAGGGCGCGGCCCCGAGGATTGCGCATTATTTGAAACTCCCATCCACCCCTGGCCAGGAAGACCTTATCCTTGCGCGGATTCTTGCTACAACCGTAGCAGCAACTGCGTCCGGTCTAGACAACAAAAATCCTCGCGGCAGCTTGGTAAGACCAAGTTGCCGGAGGTTTCTTTGTTGCCGGAGATCCGACACTTAGGTTTGTATGGTCAACCCTGCCGTCAAGGTCGTGCCACCCAATGTTGCCGAAATAGTTGCGGCGGTCTGGGTCGTAACCGCTTGGGTGTTAATGGTGAAGTTCGCCGTTGTCTGCCCCGCAAGCACCGTCACCGTTGCCGGTACCGTTGCCGCGCTTTGATTGCTGGACAATTGAATGACGGCGCCTCCTGCCGGCGCCGGACCCGACAGCGTGACCGTTCCTACCGAGGGCGATCCACCTACTACCGACGTTGGCGCCAGCACCAACGTCGTTAGGGCGGGAGGGTTGATCGTTAACTGTGCGGTCAATGTAATCCCGAGGGTTGCGGAGATCGTCGCCACCGTTTGCGTCGGAACGCCCACCGTAGTCACGGTGAAGGTCGCGGATGTGGCGCCGGCAGGCACCACCACGGTCGTTGGAACCACAGCCGCAGTGTTGTTGCTTGACAAAGTGACGGTTATCGAACTCTGTTGAGCCTTATCTTTGATCTTTACCGTTCCAATCGAGGTGCTGCCTCCGAGTACGGTCGTTGGGTTCAAAGTGACGGAAACAAGCAGGCTATCGACAACGGTCAATATCGCGCTTTGGGTATTCCCAAACGTAGCAGAGATCGTTGCATAAGTGGTTGAGGTAACCCCCGTGGTTGTCACCGTGAAGGTGGCCGTCGTCTGACCAGCCGCTACCGTAACCGAAGATGGCACCGAGGCGGCCGTGGTGTTACTAGCGAGAGTGACAACGTCACCGGATGGGCCCGCTGGACCGCTTAGAGTTACCGTGCCCGTCGAAGAGGTGCCGTCCAGAACTACCGTTGGATTGAGTGCCACGGAGGCGACCGTTGCCGGGTTGATCGTCAGCGTCGCCGATTGGGGTGAAGTTCCCGTCGTCGCGGTGATCACCGCCGACGTTACCGTGGAAACTGCGGTCGTCGATACGGCAAAACTCGCCGTGGTCGATCCGGCAGCCACCGTGACCGTCGTCGGTACTGTTGCCGCCGAGCTCCCACTGGACAGGGTAACGATCGTCCCACCGGCTGCCGCCGGGCCACTCAATGTCACTGTCCCCGTTGAGGAAGCTCCTCCCGATACCGATGTTGGGTTCAACGTCACTGAAGCAACAGTGACCGGATTGATCGTCAAAGTCGCCGTCAACGACACTGTGCCCGATGTAGCGGTGATGGTGGCAGCCACTGGCGCCGAAACTCCTACCGTGTTCACCGTAAACGTCCCGGACGTTTGGCCGGCCGCAACTGTCACAGAAGCCGGAACCGTTGCCGCACTAATGCTGCTAGACAAGCTGACCACCAATCCGCCTGTTGGTGCTTGAGCACTCAAGGTCACCGTGCCGGTTGACGAGGCGCCACCAACAACTGTCGTCGGCGTCAGCGTTATGGAAGTAAGCGAGGGTGGGTTGATGGCCAGAGTTGCGGTTAAGGAGACAGTTCCAACACTCGCCGTGATCGTGGCATTGGTTACAGTGGAGACCCCCGTTGTCGAGACAATAAACGTCGCGGTGGTCTGACCCGCAGCAACCGTAACCGTTGCCGGCACTGTTGCGGCAGCGTTGCTGCTTTTTAAAGACACCGATGTTCCGCTGGAGCCTGCTGGACCAGTCAGAGTGATCGTTCCAGTCGAACTCGTACCTCCATTTACCGACGTCGGATTGAGTGTGAAGGCGCTCAGCGTCGCCGCATCTACCGTAAGAGTTGCCGTCTTTGAGGTGGCTCCAGTTTGGGCCGTGATCGTCACCGATGTGTTGGCTGAAACGGCAATCGTGTTGACCGCAAAAGTGGCAGTCGTCGAGCCGGCCGCGACCGTAACCGTTGCGGGCACGGTAGCAGCAGCGTTGCCGCTCGTGAGCGTGACCGTTGTTCCTCCTGGCCCCGCAGCACCGTTGAGGGTGACCGTTCCAGTCGAGGAACTGCCTCCCGTTACGGTCGTGGGAGCTAAAGACAAGGACAGAACTGTCGCCGGATTGACCGTCAAGGTCGCAGTACGTGAAACCGTACCGAGGGTCGCAGTAACCGTGGCACTGGTTTGGGTCGATACTGCCGTGGTTGCCACGGAGAACGGCGCCGAGGTTGCCCCAGCCGGAATCGTCAGCGAGATAGGAACGGTAACCGAAGTGCTGCTGCTGGTGAAGGTGACAACGGACCCGCCAGTTGGCGCGGGGCCGTTCAGCGTGGCAGTCCCCGTAGACGATGCTCCCCCAATGACCGTCGTTGGGTTCAAAGTGAGCGAGAGAAGCGTCGGCGGAACGATGGTCAAGGTCGCGGTCTCGGTGACCGTGCCAAGCGTTGCTGAGATCGATGACGTCGATTGGGCAGCAACTGCCGTCGTGTTTACGACAAATGTTGCGGAGGTCGCTCCAGCAACAACTGTCACGCTTGCCGGAACCGTCGCCGCCGCATTGCTGCTTGAAAGCGACACCACTGCTCCCGCAGAGCCGGCCGGACCAGTGAGAGTAATCGTGCCGGTGGACGAACTTCCCCCCGTAACCGATGTCGGGTTTAGCGTTAGCGAGCTAAGGGTCGCCGGATTGATCGTCAGCGTCGCGGTTTGAGAAACAGCGCCTGTCTTTGCTGTGATGGTCGCCGTCGTTTGGGCTGAGACGGCAGAAGTTGTGACGGTGAACGTCGCTGTCGTCGATCCCGCTGGAATCGTCACACTCGACGGGACGGTAGCCGATGTAACGCTGCTTGACAAGGCAACCGAAGTCCCACCCGTCCCGGCCGCGCCATTAAGGGTCACTGTTCCGGTTGATGGATTTCCGCCTGCGACGGTGGCGGGATTCAATGATATCGAAACGACCGTTGCAGGATTGATCGTCAGCGTAGCCGATTGGGTACCTGATCCAAACGTCGCCGTGATCGTCGCACTCGTTAGACTTGAGACAGCACTGGACGTTGCGGTGAACGTCGCAGATGTCGCCCCGCCTGCAATCGTTACCGACGCTGGAACCGCAGCAGCCGCGTTGTTACTCGCAAGTGAAATAACGAGTCCAGCGGTCGGAGCAGGATTACTGATCGTGACCGTGCCAGTCGAGGAAGCGCCACCCACAACCGAATTTGGATTCAAAGCAAGGGACGTGAGCGTTGGTGGATTGATGGTAAGCGATGCGGTCAGCGTCGCCGTGCCAAGCGTCGCCGTGATGGTCGAGTTCGCTTGTGCAGGTACCGCAGTGGTATTGACCGAAAACGTGGCCGACGTGGAACCGGCCGCAACCGTAACGTTCGTTGGCAAGGTCGCAGCAGAGTTGCTACTCGATAGAGCAACCGTTGTTCCACCTGAGCCAGCGGGTCCGTTGAGAGTAACCGTCCCAGTAGAAGTTGATCCGCCGATCACCGTTGTTGGATTCAGGTTCAATGAACTTAGGGTTGCTGGGTTAATCGTAAGGGTCGCATTCTGAGAGACGGCGCCCGTCTTAGCCGTAATCGTCGCGTTTGCTTGGGTTGTGACTGCTGTCGTGGCGACACTGAAGGTCGCACTGGTCAGTCCATTGGTTACGGTTACGGTGGCGGGAACGGTGGCCGCTGCATTGCTGCTTGACAAGGAAACAACTGTTCCAGCCAAGCCAGCCGGCCCGCTGAGAGTTACAGTGCCGGTCGAAGGACTTCCACCGGTGACCGTCCCAGGATTCAACGTTACCGAGACTACCGTAGCCGGATTTACCGTCAAAGTTGCCGTCTGAGATGTTCCAAACGTCGCAGTGATGGTAGCGCTTGCCTGACTGGCAACTGCATTCGTCGTTACCTGGAAAGTGCCCGACGTGGCGCCCGCGGGCAATGTCAGGGAAGCGGACACAACTGCAGCTGCCGTGTTGCTGCTCGACAAACTCACCACAATCCCGCCGGTAGGCGCTGGTCCGCTCAGGGAAACCGTTCCCGTGGATGCCGCCCCTCCAACCACCGAGGTCGGGTTGAGCGTGAGCGACGTCACCGTCGGCGGGTTGATGGTCAGAGTCGACGTCTTGGAAACCGTACCCTGCGTTGCCGTCACAGTCGCCGTCGCCTGAGCGGAAACCGCCGTCGTAGTAACGGTAAACGTCGCTGTTGCAGATCCGGCTGCAACCGTGACGCTCGTCGGTACCGTCGCGGAGGTACTACTGCTGGTCAAAGTTATCGACTGTCCACCGGTTCCGGCTGGGCCGGACAGAGTCACCGTTCCCGTGGATGACGTCCCTCCAATGACGGTTGTTGGACTTAGCGTCAGCGATGTCAAAGTTGCGCCGTTGATGGTAAGTGTCGCGGATTGGGATACGGATCCAGTCTTGGCCGTTATCGTTGACGAGGTCTGCGTCGTTACGGAGATTGTCGACACCGTGAACGTCGCCGTCGATGAACCTGCAGGAACAGTTACGGAAGCAGGAACAGTCGCCGCTGTGCTACTGCTTGTGAGGGCTACCGCCGTTCCGCCCGTTCCAGCAGGACCGGAAAGCGTCACCGTTCCCGTAGATGTGGAACCTCCTACGACCGTCGTGGGGTTCAAAGTGAGCGACTGCACGACAGAAGGATCGACCTTCAGAACTGCCGTCAACGTCTTGGTCCCCAGATTGGCGGAAATCAAAGCCGAAGTGACCGTAGAAACCGCCGACGTTGTGATTGTGAAGGTGGCGGATGTCGATCCTGCTGGAACAATCACGTTTGCCGGAGGTACCGCGTTAGCATTGTTCGAAGCTAGGACCACGGTCGTGCCGCCTGTCGGAGCCGGTTCACCGAGGGTGACCGTTCCCGTCGATGAGTTGCTTCCCACCACTGAAGTCGGAGAAACCGTGAACCCTGACAAGACGGGTGGAGTCAGCGTTAGCGTCGCCGTCAGAGATCCTGTTCCCAACTTGGCGGTTATCGTCGTGGCAGTCACCGTGGAAACCGATGTAGTTGGGATGGAGAATGTTGCGGAGGTCGCCCCAGCGGCAACCGTGACGCTGGCTGGAAGGGTGAGACTTGAGGAGTTGGAGGACAGACTGACCGTAGATCCTCCGGTTGGCGCCGGACCGTTCAGCGAAACCGTGCCAGTTGCGGATGTGCCACCAACAATGGAGGTCGGAGTGACGGTAAGGCTCGATAAGGATGCGCCATTAATCGTCAAGGCTGCGCTTTGGGTAACCGCTCCCAAAGTTCCGGAAATCGTCGCGGTTGTCGTGGCGCCGACAGCGCTTGTGGTTACGGTAAACGAAGCCGACGTCGTTCCAGCCGCAACCGTGACGGAAGCAGGCAACGTAGCGCTCGTGCTACTGGATGATAGGTTGACCGTCGTACCAATCGCTGGCGCCGGGCCGCTTAGGATAACCGTACCAATTGAGGGCGCACCGCCTACTACCGATGTCGGAGAGAGAGTCAGGCTCGTCAATACCGGCGGCGTTACAGTGATGGTCGCCGTGAGGGTTGTGGTATTTAGCTTGGCCGAAATCGTCGCTGCCGTCGATGCCGAAACAGCTGTGGTGGTGATGGTGAAGGAAGCCGATGTTGCACCCGCCCCAACCGTGACACTGGTGGGAGGTGTTGCGCTTGTGGAATTCGAGGAAAGAGCGACAATAGCCCCTCCCGATGCCGCCGGTCCATTTAAGGTAACGGTGCCGGTCGAAGAGGTATTTCCCAAAACCGAATTCGGTGCGATCGTAATGCTTGACAGGACCGCTGGTGTAACGGTCAAAGTCGCGGTTACCGATGTGACGCCCGAATTTGCCGTAATGGTCGATGTCGTCGATGTCGACACTGCGGACGTCGAGATCGTAAACGCCGTGGAAGTGGAACCGGCTGCCACCGTCACGCTTGACGGCGGTAAGACGCTTGTACTGCTTGACGCCAAACTCACAACTGCCCCTCCGGTGGGGGCGGGCCCGCTGAGCGTCACGACTCCAGTCGATGGGCTGCCGCCGATCACTGAGGTCGGGGAAACGGTCACTCCCGTCAGCACGGCTGGCGTCACCACAAGGGTTCCAGTGGCTGAGGTCGTTCCAGTTTTTCCAGTAATCGTAGCGTTTGTCGTTGCGGATACCGCAGTAGTCGTGACAGTGAAAGTCGCCGAAGTCGCCCCCGACGCAACGGTTACCGTCGTCGGAGGTACCGCAGCCGTACTGCTCGACGCCAAGGTCACCACTGTTCCGCCAACCGCAGCCGGTCCACTCAAGGTCACCGTGCCAGTTGAGGAACTGCCACCGACCACTGAATTGGGCGATAATGCCAGACTGGTCAAAGTGGCTGGAGTAATCGTCAGGGTTGCCGTCGCTGACGTTGTCCCGGATTGAGCCGTAATCGCCGCGGAAATGGAATTGGCTACCGCAGTCGTTGCAATCGTAAAGGTGGCGGAAGTTGCTCCCGCCGCTACCGTCACAGTGGCGGGTGGAATTGCGCTTGCACTGCTTGAAGACAGACTGACAAGGGTTCCTCCCGATGGAGCTGGCCCACTGAGAGTGACGATTCCGGTTGAGGAAGACGTTCCTACCACCGTATTGGGCGAGACGATAATGCTCGCAACCCCCATCCCGGGAGGTGTTATCGTCAGCGTGGACGAACTACTCACGCCGCCTGAACTTGCCGTGATCGTAGCCGTCGTGTCAGTCGTTACGGGAATCGTTGACACAACGAATGTCGCGGTATTTGACCCGCCGGCGACGATTACGAAACTCGGAACAGAAGCGGACAGGTTACTGCTCGACAGGGTGACAATGTCACCACCGGCGGGCGCTACAGAATTGAGCGTTACGGTTGCCGTGGATGGGGTTCCTCCCAATACGGACGAAGGATTCAAAATGACGCTTGTGACCGGGACGGTATTGACTTGGGTGCCGATCGCATAGAGATTGTTATCTAGTGAACCAACGTAGACTGTCCCATCGATGCCGATTGCCGGAGAACCCTGGATTTTTGAGCCAGTCGCAAACGCCCACAGTTCTGTTCCGCTTGGATTGATCGCGTAGAGGTTAGCATCGTCTGACCCAACGTAAATGGTTCCGTCCGAACCGATGGTCGGAGAGGATATCACGTTGCTCTTGGCCGCAAAGGTCCACTTTAAGGTTCCATCTGGGTTAACCGCATATAGGTTCTGCCCCACAGATCCCACATACAAAGTTCCGTCCAGCCCAATTGCCGGAGAGGAGTCGACCTGGGTTCCTGCATCAAACCTCCAATCTTCGGTACCGTTCGGACTTATGGCATAGAAGCCGCCGTCTCCTGCATCGGTGCCAACATAAATTGTTCCGTCCGGGCCAACCGCGGGCGTCGACTCGATACTGTCTCCAAACGATTGGAACCAGCTAAGCGTGCCGTTCGGATTAATTGCATACAGGTTGGCATCGCCAGATCCTACATAGATAATCCCGTCTGCCGCAATTGCCGGTGAAGAGTCGACAAATGCCCCCGTTGCGAAACTCCACTTAAGTTGTCCGTTTGCCGAGTTCAACGCGTAAACATTGCTGTCTTGAGATCCAAAATAAATGGTGCCATCTGAACCAATTGTTGGGCTTGAAAGAACCGCCCCTTGGGTTGCAAAGCTCCACTTGAGAGCTCCCGCCGCACTGATCGCATACAGGTTATTGTCGTTGGAGCCGACGTAGACCGTTCCGTCCGTACCGATCGCAGGCGATGATGTAATCGCTCCGCCTGTTGCGTAACTCCACTTTAAAGTCCCGCTTGGAGTAATTGCGTAGAGACTCTTGTCTGTTGATCCCACATAGATCGTGCCGTCCGAGCCGATCGTGGCGGACGACTGCACAGAGTTCTTGGTTGCAAAAGCCCAGCGCTTTACGCCGTTCGATCCACCGTAACTCTCCACTCCCGAGTTAAGAACATTGACACGATATTTAGGGCACGGCGTTACGGCAAGTTGCCCCCAGCCCACGAACGACAGCAATAGCAACGAAAAGATAAGAAATATTCGCATGTGGCAAACCAAGAATCACAAAGATCCAATCGAAGTCACAACAATACGGTAGATCGCAAAAAAATGATAGGCGCAAGAATTGCCATCTTTTTCGCTACCGCCTCGTCGTCACTCACTAGTTGAAGTCTGTCAAATGCTTGTTAGGCCCCGGTTAAGAGTTTTTCACCGCCATTCGGAGTTGGCAGATGCCAATACGAGCACGAATCTCCACCCTGATCGTTCCAACCTTTCGTCAAAAGTTCGCCGCGTCGTATTCAGAGCGGGCTTACGCATGAAGGCGACGTCCTTAACCAAGGACGCCGCCGCACTCGTATGGAACAAGCTGCCTTCAATCAAGGCTTCCGGTAAGCCAAGCGGATCACAGCTCTGCTTTGAGAGCGCCCGCCTTGGTTGTCAATCCAAATCTAGCGGATATTTTGACCTCTGTTTGAACCTTCGCTGTGGTTGTGCTCGCCACAAACGTCGTGCTGGTCTGACCACCAGGCACAATGACTGTCGGTGGAACCGATGCCGCAGGCTCGTTGCTTGCTAAGCGGATCACCGTCCCTCCTGTGGGCGCGGGCCCGGTAAGTGATACTGCTCCAGTGGCCGAAGATCCATCTGCTTCAGATAAATGGCTGACCTTTAACGATGAAAGGGTCGCAAGTGTGATCGTCAATTCCGCCGGTTTGGATGTATTCCCGAGAGTTGCCGTCCTTGCGGCCGACCCTTGCGATGAAACTCCCACGGTCATGACGGTGAACGTTGTCGTCTTCTTCTCTCCGCGACCGTGACGATCGTCGGAACAATCGCCAGCGATGTAGTTGCTTAACTGGCCGATCGATACGCCGCCAACTGGCGTAGCCGTACCTAATGTGACGGTTCCTGTCGATGTCTTCCCTCCCAAAACCTATGCAGGATTGAAATTGAGCGCAGTCAAAGCAGGCGGATTGATGGTCATAACAGCAGATTCCGATGCGCCGTTCAAGGTACCGGTCATGACGGCTGCCATCTGAGTCGGTACGGACACTGTCTTCGCGGTAAACGAGGCATGCGTGCTTCCGGCGGGAATTTCACCAAAGCCGGGACGATAGAAGAACTCGTGCAGCTAGTCAGACTAACCATCTCCCTTCGCGTTGGTGCAACCCCCGATAAAGTCGCCGTTCCAATTGGCGGAGTCAGGCCCATAACTGCAGTCGGAGTCAAAGTAATCGATAAGATCGTTGGCGGGTTAATCGTCAGCGTGGAAGAATTCGACTTCGAGCCGAGTGTCTCCGTAATGACTACCTGGGTCTGAGTCGCAACGACGACGGTCTTGATCGCAAAGGTTGCGACCGACGTTCCGGCTGCGATGGTGACGCTCGTCGGAATTGAGGCTTTCCCAGAACTGCTGGAGAGCTTCACGATCATCCCGCCGGTTGGTGCAGACCCCGGTTCAGTCACCGTACCAGTGGAGGGTAATCCACAACCCAATAGTATTGCGCTAACACCGGAACTCTAGCCGCAACAGACTTAACTCTAGAGGCTGATTGTTTGCGTTGGCGTGTAATCGATCTACATGATCGATGCATCAAATGTCCCCTACTGAATTGTCAGTGCGGCTGGTAGCGATACGGAGCCGTGCGATGCGGTTATGTTCGCGGTGACTGTCCCAGTCACCGCAGTTGTGGTCACAACGAAGCTCGCTGAGGTGGCGCCGGCAGGAATCGTAACCTGCGGTGCAACCGTCGCGCTTGGGTTGTCGGAGGAAAGGCTGATCGATACTCCGCCCGTTGCGGCTGGACCGGACAAGGTAATGGTCCCAGCGGAACTGGTGCCACCGTTAACCGTGGACGGCGATAAGGAGATGCTCATCAGAACCGGAGGAATTATGGTTAGAACCGTGCTTGCGGTGCTGCTCCCCAATGTACCGGTGATTGTGGCAGTGGACGTGCTCTGAACGGGCGTCGTGCCAATCGTAAATGTGCCAGTCGTCGCACCTGCCGAAACCGTGACCGTGGCAGGAACAGGTACTTTTGACCAACTCGTAGACAAATTGACGATCGTTCCAGCCGCTCGCGCAGGTCCAGTGAGGGTAACCGTTCCAGTGGAGGTAGACCCGCCAGTCACCGACGTCGGAGAAACTGAGATACTGGCCAATTGTGGCAACGGATTGATCGTCAGCATAGCAAGTAGCGAAACTCCGCTATGAGAGGCTGTCAATGTCACCGACGTCAAACTGGATACCGATGTCGTAGTGATCGGAAACGAAGCTGAAGTAGTTCCGGCGAGGACAGTTACCTGCGACTGGACGGTCGCATTTACGCTGCTTGAGGATAGACTTATGCCGACTCCTCCGGTTGCCGCCGGTCCCGATAGGGTTACCGTACCGGTAAGGCTGTCGCCTCCATCCACCGTCGAGGTGGAAAGCGTGAAGCTGGCAAGAGTTGGGGCGGTAATACTCAGCGCGGCCGTCTGTGTCGAGCTGCCAAGGTTGGCCGTAAGCGCCACCGTACTCGAACTCTGCACGGCAATCGTATTCACAATAAACGTGCCCGTGGTCGAGCCGCCTGCAACAGTGACCGTCGAAGGCACCGTCGCATTGGTGCTGCCCGATGACAAATTGACAACCGTCCCAGTCGACGGCGCTGGTCCGCTCAATGTGACCGTTCCCGTTGAAGCGGAACCACCGGTTACCGAGGCGGGCGATACCGCAAGCCCAACTAACGTTGGCGGATTGATTGTAAAGCTGCCGGTTTGGCTGACGCCATTCAAGCTGCCCGTAATGGATGCAACCGTAGCCGTCGGCACACCGGCAGTTGTAATTGTAAAAGTCGCAGTCGTAGCTCCCGCCGCTACCGTCACCGACGGTACAGGGGTTGCGTAAGCACTGTTCGAACTCAGGCTAACGACGATTCCACTTGGGCCGGCAACGCTGCTCAATGTCACCGTGCCGGTTGCCGAGTTACCACCCAATACCGAAGTCGGCGAAATTGAAAGTCCAGTCAGCGACGCCGGGTTGACGGTCAGTGTTGCCGATTGTGAGCTTGTACCATGAGTAGCCGTAATACTTGCCGGAGTCGAACTGGAAACCGCAACCGTGTTGATAATGAAGTTCGCTGAAGTGGCGCCGGCCGCGACAGTGACACTGGATTGAGGGGTAGCACTCGAAGAACTCGATGAAAGACTGATTCCGACTCCGCCAGTTGCCGCTGGTCCGTTCAAGGTAACGGTTCCAGTCGATTTCGCACCGCCTACCACCGACGTTGGCGACACCGACACGCTCAAGACTGCAGGTGGATTGATTGTCAAGGACGCCGTTTGGGTCGTTCCACTTGCTGTGCCCGTTATCGTCGCGAGGACAGAGCTTTGAAGCGCCACCGTGGCAACAGTGAAAGAAGCCGATGAGGAGCCACCCACGACAACAACCGAAGATGGAACCATAGCCTTTGAACTGCTCGACGCCAAGTTGACGACCAAGCCGCTGCTTGGCGCGAAGCCGCTGAGGGTTACCGTTCCGTTCGATGTCGAACCACCGGTCACGGTTGAGGGCGATAGCGAAATACTGACCAGAGTTGCAGGAGTTATAGTCAACGGCGCGGTTAGGCTGACACCGGTAAGCGAGGCAGTAATGGTTGCTGCCGTCATAGCCGAAACTCCAGATGTCGGAATCGTAAATGTCGCCGTGGTCGTGCCAGAGGCAACCGTCACGGATGTCGGCGGAGTCGCGCTGAGGCTGCTAGAACTTAGACCGACGACCATTCCACCGGACTGTGCAATGCCATTCAGAGTGACTGTACCGGTAGCCGAATTGCCGCCTACAACCGATGTCGGCACAACCGCCAGGCCTATAAGGGATGGCGGATTGACCGTCAAGGTTGTGGTCAGCGAAACCGAGGAGTGGGTTGCCGTGATCGTGACCGTAACCTGACTCGGGACTCCGACCGTAGTAATCGGGAAATTCGCAGTGGTGGCTCCCGCCGGGATCGTCACGCTGGACTGCACGGTCGTGCTTGGGTCGCTTGACGATAAGCTGATACCAACACCCCCAACTGCGGCCGGGCTGGATAGCGTGACAGTTCCAACCGATTTGGCGCCGCCGATTACCGATGTCGGAGAGACGGAAATCGAGGACAAAACGGGAGAGGAGATCGCCAGAACCGCGCTCATAGAGACTCCCCCCATGGATCCAGTTATCGTTGCCGACGAGTTGCTCTGTACGGCAGTTGTGTTAACCGTAAACGTGGCAGACGTCGAGCCAGCAGAAACTGTGACTGAACTCGGAACCGTTACTTTCGACCAGCTTGAAGCTAATCCAACAACCGAGCCACCTGCCGGAGCAGGCGCACTGATCGTAACGGTTCCCTGCGAGGAGGATCCGCCCGCAACCGTAGACGGCGAGAGGGAGATGCCTGTAAGCGTCAGAGGCGTAATAGTTAGAGTCGCCGGTAGCGTAGCCGTACCCAAAGTGGCCATGATAGTGGCCGAAACCGTGCTTGACACGGTTGAAGTTGAGATAGTGAATGTAGCGGCACTTGCCCCAGCAGAAACCGTTACTTGGGCAGGAACCGTTGCGCTAGAACTGCTCGATGACAGGATCACCGAAGCTCCGCCGGGACCGGCGGGACCATTTAGCGTGACTGTTCCGACGGAATTGTTTCCGCCACTCACCGAAGGAGGCGCGAGTACCAGGCTTGTCAGAGTCGCAGCATTGACCGTCAGAGTCGACGTCACGTTCGAGACTCCGAACGATGCGGTGATCGTCACAGATTGAGCGCTCTGAACCGCAGTGGTGTTCACCGTAAATGTGCCGGTTGTCGAACCCGCCGTAATCGTGACCGTACCAGGAACTGTCGCAGCCGAATTGTTGGAGGCCAGCGTCACCACCGTGCCACCAGTCGGTGAAGGCGAGCTAAGGGTGACCGTTCCTGTGGAGGCATTTCCGCCGATTACCGTCTGAGGCGAGAGTGTCACGCTTAACAGAGTAACCGGATTGACCGTAAGAGTCGCTGTAGTGCTCGAGCTTCCGAATGATGCGGTGATCGTTGCAGATTGAGTGTTCTGAACGGCTGATGAGTTCACAGTGAATGTGCCGGTCGTCGAACCCGCCGTTATCGTCACCGTACCAGGAACTGAGGCTGCCGAATTGTTGGAGGCTAGCGTCACCACCGTGCCACCAGTCGGTGAAGGCGAGCTAAGGGTGACGGTTCCAGTGGAGGTATTTCCGCCGATTACCGTTTGAGGCGCGAGCGTAACGCTTGACAGAGTAACTGGATTGACTGAAAGTATCGCAGTAGTGCTCGAGCTTCCGAATGATGCGGTGATCGTTGCAGATTGAGTGCTCTGAACGACTGATGAGTTCACAGTGAATGTGCCGGTCGTCGAACCCGCCGTAATCGTGACCGTACCAGGAACGGTGGCTGCCAAATTGTTGGAGGCTAGCGTCACCACCGTGCCACCAGTCGGTGAAGGCGAGCTGAGGGTGACCGTTCCTGTGGAGGTATTTCCGCCGATTACCGTTTGAGGCGCAAGCGTGAGGCTTATCAGAGTAACCGGATTGATCGTCAGCGTCGCGGTTAAGTTCGCGCTGCCAAACGACGCGGTGATGATCCCGGATTGGGCATTCTGAACTGCAGATGTGTTCACCGTAAACGTGGCCGTCGTCGATCCCGCAGTAACGGTTACCGTGCCAGGGACCGTCGCAGCCAAGTTGTTAGAGGCTAACGTAATGACTGTGCCACCGGTTGGGGCAGGTTCGTTGAGGGTGACACTTCCCGTACTGGTCGAACCGCCGATGACCGATGTAGGCGAAAGAGTAAACGTACTTAGGGATAACGGCGCGGTGACGGTGAGAGCGGCCGAAGCCGCAACTCCTCCAGACGTCGCCGTAATCGTCGGATTGGTCGTGGATGTAACCGCGGTGGTCGAAATCGTGAATGTCCCAGTAGTTTGACCAGAAGGTATCAAGACATAGGGAGGAACGACTGCGGAAGGATCGCTGCTCGTCAGGGTAACCACGTCCCCACCTGTTGGCGCTGCTGATGCCAGCGTCACTGTGCCCGTTGAAGACGTTCCCCCAAGAACTGAAGTGGGATTGACCGTGAGACCGCCCACGCCGATGGTGCTAACCTCTGTGCCGACAGCATACACTCCTCCGTTTGCTCCCACGATATAAATGGCTCCATCAGAACCGATCGCGGGAGACCCATTGCAGCTGTCACCGGTCTTGTAAGTCCAGTGCTTCACGCCAGCGGTGCTGATAGCGGAAACTACTCCCGACGAATCCGTCACATAGATCGTGCCATCGGAGCCAATTACCGGAGAAGGATAACCATAAAAGTAGTCATTGGTCTTGTAAGTCCATATCAGTGAGCCAGTAGGACTGATTGCATAGACTCCCCCGTTGTTGCCCGCCAAGTAAAGCGTTCCATTAGATCCAATTGCAGGAGATCCGTAGAAATAGTCGCCAGTGGTCAAGTTACTCCAGAGTAATGTCCCGCTGTAGTTGAACGCATAGACACCTACATAAGTGCCACCCACGTAGACAGTGCCATCTGCACCGACCGCCGGGGAGCCGTAAAATGAATCAAGCGTCGTGGTATTGCTCCAAATCAGTGAGCCGCTCGAACTGAATGCAAATACCCCGCCAAGTTCCCCTTCGACGTAGATTGTGCCGTCTGCGCCTAATGCCGGCGAGCCGTAGAATGAGTCGCTAGACGAAGTATTGCTCCAAAGCAACGTTCCACCTGTGCTTCCGCCGCTGATCGCGTAAAGCCCGCCCTTCAACCCTTCGACATAGATCGTACCGGCGGCGCCGATAGCTGGCGAACCGTTGAATGAGTCGCTGGTGGATTTGTTACTCCAGAGGATAGAACCACCGGAACTCCCGCCGCTAAGGGCATAAACTCCTCCCTTGACTCCGGCAACATAAATCGTGCCATCAGATCCTAATGCCGGGCTGCCGTTAAAGGAATCTCCTGTAGACGTGTTGCTCCAAAGCACCGTCCCGGTGCTGGAGATCGCATAGACGCCACCGTTTAGCCCCTCGACATACGTAATTCCGTTCGCGTCAATGACTGCCGAGCCATTGAACACATCGCTAGTTTTTGCATTCTTCCAACGAAGCAACCCATTGGATCCTCCACCGACACCCCGACCTGAGTTCTGGCTGTCCATTTGGAACTTCGGCCACGGGACAACCTGCGATTGGCTAATCGGTACGACTGAAACCAGAGCGTTCACGGAGACACCGTTGAAAGCTGCAGTCAACGTCACGTTTTGGGTTGAAGCAACCGCATAGGTAGCAACCGTAAAATTCGCCTGCGCTGCTCCAGAGGCTACAGTTACGGTCGCAGGGACGGTAGCCGCTGCCGTGTTCGAACTGGCCAGCGTGACCAAGACCCCTGAGGGCCCTGCCGGAGTGCTCAGGATGACGGTACCCGTAGCAAAATCTGAACCGCCTGCAACGGTGGATGGGGTCACACTAAGCGAACTCAAGGAATCGGGCAAGAGTGTGAGGGTGCCGGTTTGAGTTGCCGACCCATAACCAGCGGTTATAGAGACCGGAGTGATTGCCGAAACGTACGAAGTTGGAACTGGAAACGTGCCCGTCGTGGCTCCCGCCGCTACGAAAGCGAACGGCTCAATTGGAACGCTTGAACTGCTTGCGCTAAGCGGCACGGACCTTCCGCCTGCTGGCGCAGGACCGCTCAACGTTACGGTGCCAGTCGAAGGATTGCCGCCAATGACTGAGTTCGGATTGAGGGTTAATCCAACAACTTCGACACCCTGGACAGTCAGTTTGGCAGTTACGCTGACCGATGCTGAAGTCGCAGTGATGGTCGCAGTTGCAAACGTGGTTGCTTGGTTGGTCGTCAGAGTAAACGTTGTGCTTGTTGCCCCCGCCGGTACCAGCACATGCCCAGGCACGGCGGTAGACGGGTCGCTGCTTTGCAGGGTAACCAAATCCCCGCCGGCTGGGGCTGCAGACGCGAGAGTAACCGTCCCCGTCGAGTTGGACCCGCTCGAGACCGTACTCGGATTCAACGTCAATCCGCTGAGGGCGACCGTGCTTGCTTGAGTCCCGATCGCATAGAGGTTGTAGTCATAGGAGCCGACGTAAACGGTGCCATCTGCCCCGATTGCAGGCGAAGAAAAGACGATGCCGCCTGTCGTGTACGTCCAATTGGCGGCGCCGGTCGCAGGATTGATCGCATAGACGTTTTTATCCGCCGACCCTACGTAAATCGTTCCGTCTGATCCGATCGCGGGCGAAGAGTCAATAGAACCACCGGTTGTGAACGTCCAATTCACCGCGCCCGTGGTTGGATTGATCGAATACAGTTTGTGATCCTCGGACCCGACGTATACCGTGCCGTCCGGACCAATCGCTGGAGAGGAGTTCACGGCTGCCCCCGTCGGGCAAGCCCAAATTTCCGCGCCAGTCGCTGCATTGATGGCATAGAGATTAGAATCTGATGATCCAACAAAAACCGTTCCCGTTCCGCTTACCGCAGGAGAAGAGAAGATCCCTCCCCCCGATGAAAAGCTCCAATTAGCGGTGTGGCTGGTCGAATTGATCGAATATAAGTTGTGGTCGTACGACGCCACGTAAATATTGCCGTTTGTATCGATGGCAGGCGATGAGAAGACGACGTCTCCCGTCTGGAATGTCCAACTCGGTTGACCGGTCGATGGATTCAGTGCATAGAGGTAGGAATCGGTAGAGCCCACATATATGGTCCCATCCCCGCCAATCGCTGGCGACGAAAACACCGGTCCGCCGGTTTGATAGGTCCAATTGGCGCTATGGGTAGTCGGATTTATCGAATAGATGTTGCTGTCGCTCGATCCCACATAGACGTTCCCGCTAGCGTCGATCGCCGGAGAAGAATCAATAGCGGCAAGTGCGCTGAAACTCCAATTTACCAATCCGGTTGTTGGGTTAACCGAGTAGAGATAGCCGTCGCTGGAGCCTACGTAGACGTTCCCGCTCGCGTCGATCGCCGGAGACGATTCAACGAGATAGTTCGTAGCAAAACTCCATGTGAGCTGCCCAAGTGATCCGCTGGCCAGTCCAAGGCCAGTATTGAGACTGTTCCCGTGGAATTTGGGCCATGGCGCTCCCAATTGCAGCAGAGGCGTGCGGACAAGCGCCCCTCCTACTCGATTCTCTGAAGTTGGAGCCTTTTGAATGGGGCTCTGACCTTTCACGGTGAGCGACGTGCGGGCAAATTGGCCGGACGCTGCAAAAGCAATCCCCAGGATTACTATCGAATAAAATGATCGTAGTCGAAACATAAGATGGCCGCAAATAGGAGTTTTGGCGGTTTCTAAATTGTACAACAACAATCCAACTTCATCGCCTTCATTTAACCGGTTATCTCAAAATGCGAATAAATCGGCTAGCAATCTTGGGTCGGACGAATGCACACACTTAGCCCTTCGTGGACAGGAACTCAACAAAAGCATACTGCGCGACCAGAAACCCCGATGTCACGTTTTTGTGTCATGGCTCACATGAAATCGTGCGCAAGTCGTTGTGCAAATTCATGACGGCGGAAACCTCAGCAGGCGCCCGACTTTCGCTGGGCGCCCGCAAACCAAGGCTGACAAGATGCCTTTAGCTACGAAGGCTGAATTGTCAGGGTAGCTGGTAATGACGCCGTACCGTGGGTAGCGGTAATCGTCGCTGTCGTTGTGCTGGTAACAGCCGTCGTCGAGATGACGACCGACGCCGAAGTTGCGCCGGCTGGGATCGTCACTTGGGACTGGACGGTCGCATTTCCGCTGTTCGAACTGAGCGTCACTCCGACTCCGCCGACTGCCGCCGGACCGGACAGCGTGACCGTCCCAATCGAGGTGGAACCGCCGTTCACCGTGGTTGGCGAGAGGGTAAAGCCGAGAAGCACAGGCTGATTGATCGTCAAAACCGAGATCTTCGATGTACTACCCAGCGTTCCCGTAATTGTCGCCGTCTTCGCGCTTTGTACCGCAAGCGAGGAGACCGTGAACGTGCCCATTGAAGAGCCGCCCGCTACCGTCACCGAGAGTGGCACCGTGGCGTTCGTGCTGCTGGATGCCAGATTCACCATCGTCCCGCCTGCAGGCGCCAAGCCGTTAAGAGTCACAGTCCCCGTCGACGTCGATCCGCCCGTGACCGATGAAGGCGACAGGCTCACGCTTACGAGGGTTGCCGGGTTGATCGTCAAGTTGGCGGATTGGCTGACCCCGTTCAAAGTGCCGGAGATCGTCGCGGCCGTCGTGGAGGATACGCCAGTCGTGGAAACCGTAAACGTCGCGGTTGTAGCGCCTGCGGCCACCGTGACAGATGTGGGCGGAGTCGCGTTCGAGATGTTTGAACCGAGGGAGACCATAAGGCCGCTTGGTCCAGCAACGCTGCTCAACGTCACGGTTCCCGTCGAAGACGCGCCTCCGATAACTGCTGTCGGCGACAACGAGACGCTCGCCAGAGACGCCGGATTGATCGTAAGGGTGGCTGACCCAGAACTTGTACCGTGGGTAGCCGTGATCGTCGCCGCAACCGAACTGGAAACTGCGACCGTGCTGATCGCGAAGTTCGCCGAAGTCGCCCCAGCAGGCACCGTGACGGTCGACTGCAAAGTCGCGCTCGTGCTGTTTGACGAGAGGCTGATTCCCACTCCACCGGTTGCAGCCGGCCCGGTCAAGGTCACCGTTCCAACTGACTTTATGCCACCCGTCACCGATGGCGGCGCTACCGAGACGCTGAGGATCGTAGGCGGCGCGATGGTCAGCACGGCTGATTTGGACACGCTCCCGTAGACTCCGGTGATCGTGGCATTCGAATTGCTTTGAACAGCGCTCGTATTGACCGTGAACGTCCCCGTCGTCGAACCGCCCGCCACCGTCACCGACGCGGGAACCGTCGCGTTGGCGTTGCTGGAAGACAGCGCCACCAATGCCCCGCCAGAGGGGGCGATGCCACTGAGCGTGACCGTCCCGGCGGACGTTGAACCGCCTAGCACGGAAGCCGGCGAGAGCGAGATGCCGGTAAGTACCGCTGGATTGATCGTCAGGGTCGCCGTTTGACTGATACTGTTCAGAGTCCCCGTGATCGTAACCGGAGTTGCACTGGCAACACCGGACGTGCCGATCGTAAACGTTGCGGATGTAGCGCCTCCAGCAACCGTCACCGAAGCCGGAACTGTCGCATTTGCGCTTCCTGAACTCAGGTTCACCGACGTGCCGCCGGTAGGTGCAAT
>Ga0302319_10000255_pt1 | contig 115466 bp, 103 predicted proteins | sample Bog_T0_2_FD_203319 | JGI IMG/M metagenome (GOLD analysis project Ga0302319, IMG submission 203319) | Peat permafrost microbial communities from Stordalen Mire near Abisko, Sweden - Bog_T0_2 | ecosystem: Environmental > Terrestrial > Soil > Wetlands > Peat | place: Sweden: Abisko, Stordalen...
GATCGGCCCTGGATTTGTTTGACTGGCCCCACCCGGCGCCCATCGCGGGTCGTTCCCGCCCTAAAACCCGCCCTGAATCAAAATTGACACTTTTCGGCTTTTCGCTTGCAGGCGTGATAGCATACTTTTAAGATAAAGGCGTATTTTGATCGAGGTATCCAGGGGTTGAACATGATCTATTCGCGCTCCGCCGAATACGCGATCCGGGCATTCATCTTTCTCGCAACGGTCCCCGAGGGCAAGTATGCGATGGTGAAGCAGATCGCCGAACAGTGCGACATCCCGGCCCATTTTCTGGCCAAAATCCTCCAGCAGATGGCTCGCAAGGGCTTCCTTCGCTCCAGCAAGGGACCGACCGGCGGCTTCTGCCTGCGCATGCCCGCCGCCGAAATTAGCATGCTGCAACTGGTCGACACCATCGATGGCCTGACCGACTACGAGCGTTGCCCCGGCGGCATGACCGAGTGCAACGACTCCGCCCCCTGCGGTATGCACGATACCTGGAAGGCCCTCCGCTCCCGTATCATGGAGTATCTGGAGCACACCTCGATCGAGGACCTCGCCAAGGCGCTCGCGCAGAAGAAGAAGAGCCTCGAAAAGGTTCACAAGATCAGGCGCTCCACGGCTAAGAAGGCCTGAACGGGTCTTCGCCGGCAAACAGGCTTGGAATCCAGGCCTAAGGAGGCTCGATGCCCATCCGCAATGGGGGTTCTCCCACCCCCCACGACATGCTCGTCCCCATGGTGGTCGAACAGACCTCCCGGGGCGAACGCGCCTACGACATCTACTCCCGGTTGCTCAAGGAAAACATCATCTTCCTGGGCACTCCCATCGAGGACCAGGTCGCCAACCTGATCATCGCCCAGATGCTGTTTCTCGCCTCCGAGGACCCCGAGAAGGATATCTCGCTGTACATCAACTCGCCCGGCGGCTCCATCACCGCCGGCATGGCGATCCTCGACACCATGCGCCTGGTCGAGCCCAATATCGTCACCTACTGCGTCGGCCAGGCCGCTTCCATGGCCGCCGTCCTGCTGGCCTGCGGCGCCAAAGGCAAACGCTACGCGCTGCCCCACGCCCGCGTCCTGATCCACCAGCCCTCCATGTCCGGCCTCGCCGGACAGGCCAGCGACATCGATATCTACGCCCGCGAGATCTTGCGCATGCGCGAGATCCTCAATGGGATTCTGGCTGACGCCACCGGTCAGGACGTCGAGCGCATCGCCCGCGACGTCGACCGCGACTACATCATGGAAGCCGAACAGGCCGTGGCCTACGGCATGGTCGACAAGATCATCTCCAAACGCGAGCGCTAGGGTCCCGAGTCAATAACTCGTCGAATCAGCCATCCCACAGTCCATACCGACTGTAAGGAACGGCCTCTACGCGGTTCCGCGTCGGTCAGCCAGCCGCGCTCGGAGGCAGTGCCTGCAGGTCTGCGCCCCATCGGCGGTGCTGAAACCCGCGGCAGGGTTGGTTTTCAGGAGAGCCGTCTGCCGCATAGTGACGTATCCACGGGCGACAGGCCACCAGAGCGCTCGCGCCGGCCCGCGCGAGCCGGGAGCCAAAGATGGCATTGCGGGTATGATGACCGTAATGGCTGAATCACCCGCCGGCGATTTCCGCAGCGCTCTTCTCGGCAGGACCGGGCGTACAGTAACGCGGCTCGGCTTATCCGCCGGTTACGGCGTGCCGGGCGAAGCCCTTGAGCGCGCCTTCGACCAGGGTCTGAACTATCTCTACTGGGGCACCGTGCGCCGCGATTCCTTCGGCGCCGCCTTGCGCCGCTTGCGCTCGCGGCGCGACCAGTTCGTGCTGCTGATCCAGTCCTACACCGGCTTCGCGCCGCTGCTCGGCTGGAGCCTGGAGCGCGCGTTGCGGGCCTTGCGCTTCGATTACACCGATGTCCTGCTGCTCGGCATGTGGAACCGGCCCGTGACGCCGCGCATTCTCGACGCCGCCCGGCGACTCAAGCAGCGCGGCCTGGTGCGCTACCTCGCGGTCTCCACGCACAACCGCTCGCTCGTGCCCGCGATTGCGGCCGGACGCGACTTCGACGTGATCCACTTCCGCTACAACGCCGCGCATCCCGGCGCCGAAACGGACATTTTCCCGCACCTGCCCGCTGCCGGCCGGCCGGCCATGGTGTCATTCACCGCCACCAGTTGGCGACAACTGCTCGGCAAAGGCATGCTGCAAGGCATCGCCGGCTCGCGTTCCCTGCCCAAAGGCGAGCGCGTTCCCACCGCCGCCGACTGCTATCGCTTCGTCCTGACCCGGCCCGAAGTGGATGTGTGTCTGACCGGTCCAAAGGACGCGGCGCAATTGGAGCACGCGCTCGAAGCTCTGCGGCTTGGCCCCATGAGTGCAGACGAACTGGCGTGGATGCGCCGCGTCGGCCGCGCTGTCTCCGGCAAATAGTTCAAACTCTCCGAACGCGACCCGGCAATCATCGGCTCGGTGAAACGTCGCGCCGCCGGATGGAGCCGGATCTGCGAATTCCGGCTACTGCCGGTCCACCACCGCGGCCGCCGGCAATGCTGCGCGGCGCAGTTCGGCGGATGGGATCGCCGGTAGTCCGTTCTCCGGCGAATCGAGATAGAACAAAGCTACCGCCGAGACATCCTGACGCTCGTATATGTTCACCCAGGCGCTGTCCGGCGCCGGGTCTTGCGCCAGGTCAAAGCCCGGAGGAAGATCCAGCAGCGGTTTGAACTGGTCTTTGTAGGCGATGCTTACCGGGCGGATGTTCACTCCTTGTTGCAGCATCTTCACCACGTTGGCTTTCCTGTCTCCGCCAATTTGCTGGATGGTGACGCGCGCGTCTTTGTGGAAGTACACCGGGTCGGGAATGTGATAGCGGTAGAAAGCATACTGGCGGGTCTTCTCATCGGCCACCGTACAGCCTTCGTATCGGGATTGAAAAAGGCTCTGGCCCCACCCGGTGCCGATGTAATCTTCCGTCCCGGTTCCGGCGATGGTTGGCAGACTTTCGTCTCCATCGAGGTACATCTTCACCTCTCCCTCGCCCCACCAACCGGTCACTTCTGGTGCGGTGATCACGCCGAAGTGAACACCCAGGAACCGCCCCTCGCCCCGCACGCGAGGGAGAATCTCGAAGTCCTGTCCCGGTTCAGTCCAGCGTTGGCGCCGGAAGACCGCGTGGAAGTACAACGCATCTGGGTCGGGCCGGTCGTTCAGCAGCACGTCCACGTCGTAAAACAGCGATTCCATGTCCTGGCCGCTTTCGTTCGTAAGCGTGATGCGCGCACCGCGGCGGAAGGGCATCGGGATATAGCAGTTGAACGATCGTCCCTCGGGGTTCACGAACAGTTCGTTCTCCAGGCGCACGGCGCGGCCGTGAATGGCCCCAAAGAAATCCCCTAGCGGAACCGATACCGCGGGGGTTGCGGCGCCATCCCAGAACATCTCCAGTCGCAAACTCCGGAGCATGGCCGGATCGCGATCCGGCAGCGTCACCCAGATCCGTCGCACCATCCCGCTTCCGGCGACGTTCAGGAGCGTTTTCGTCTCGCCGGCCTTGAGAGGATCGAAGGCGTGACCCTTCGCGGTCTTGTTCTCGCTGGCCGCCGCGCCCTTGGCCGCGGACGGGTTCTCGAACGTAGCCCAACGCGTGTTGGCATCGGACCGTTTCCGGTACAGTTCCTGCGCCGGAGAAATCAGAGTCAGACATAGGCCTGCAAACAGTAGCCAGCGCATATCGAGCGCGAGTCTATCACTTGCCGAGGATTTCCGGCACGCGGATCGCGAATCGCGCCGCCGGGTTTAACGCCGCGGCCGCTGAATCGGGGCTAAGATTGATCTAATTGGGAGCTATTCTTTTGAGGTGAGGCACGCCCATTGACATTCTCGTTTGCGGTGCGCGTCCCGACGCCCGCTCGTCGCGCTTGTTGTGCCCGCAGTGAATTCTGGTCTCGAGGAGCAGCCGCGTGATCGATCTCTCTCATAACATGCACTCGCTGAGCCGGCGTCGCTTTCTCGCCGCGTCCGGCGCTACGGCCGCATCCATGGCATTCGCCGAACACTTGTTCGGCGCGCCCACCGCGGCGGAGACGAAACCCAACCCGGCCCTGGAAAAGCTCGCGCTGATCGCTCTCGATGCGGCCAAGAAACAAGGCGCGACTTATTGCGACATCCGCATCAACCGCTACCGCGACCAGTTCTCCGGCTGGCGTTTTTCTCCGCAACGCGGATCGGAGAAGACGGACGAAGTCCCCTTCGCCGACGACAGCCAGAGTTTCGGCTTCGGCATACGCGTTATTGTCAACGGCCAATGGGGCTTCGCGGCATCGCCGGAAGTCACGCCCGATGAGATCGCGCGGATCACCAAGGAAGCCGTGACGGTGGCCAAGGCGAACTCCGTGCTCCAGGCGCAGCCGGTGAAGCTCGCGCCCACCGCGGCCTATGTCGACCGCTGGACCAGCCCGTTCGAGATAGAACCCTTTGCCGTGCCGGTCAACGAGAAGCTCGACCTGCTGCACGCCGCGACGTCCACGTTGAAGAAGAATCCCGGCGTCCACACGGCGTTCAGCGCGCTCGGCTTCCACTCCGAGGACAAGTACTTCGCCTCCAGCGAAGGGTCGTCGATCCAGCAGTACATCGTGCAGGTTTATCCGTATCTGACGGCCGAGGCGGTCGACATTAAGAACGGGATCTCGCGTAGCCGCTCCTATCAGGTCGCCCCGCTGGCCTACGGTTGGGAGTACGTGCCGAAGATGAACCTCGGCGAGAATGCGAAGCGCATTGCCGAAGAGGTGGTCGAGCATATCAAAGCGCCGCCGGTGACTGCCGGCAAGAAGGACCTGGTGCTCCTGCCGAGCCATCTGTGTCTGACGATTCACGAATCGATCGGCCACTCGACCGAGCTCGATCGCGCCCTGGGCTATGAAGCGAACTTCGCCGGCACAAGCTTTCTGACCACCGAGAAGATGGGCAAGTTCCGGGTGGGCAGCGAGCTCGTCAACATCTTCGGCGACCGCACCCAGGAGCACGGTCTGTCGACCGTCAAGTACGACGACGACGGCGTGAAAACGACGCGCTTCCCGATTATCGACAAGGGCATTTTTGTCCACTACCAGACCATTCGGGACCAGGCGCACCTGGTGGGCGAAAAGGAATCCCGCGGCTGCTGCTACGCCGATTCGTGGTCCAGCGTCCCGTTCCAACGCATGCCCAATGTGTGGCTCGCACCGAGTCCCAACGATGTCACCCTCGAAGACCTGATCGGCGGCGTCGACGACGGCGTCCTGATCGAAGGCACGGGCAGCTTCTCGATCGATCAGCAACGCTACAACTTCCAATTCGGCGGCGACGCATTTTGGGAGATCAAGGGCGGCAAAAAGGGCGCCATGATCTCGCGCGTGGCCTACCAGAGCCGGACGCCGGACTTTTGGCAGAGTTGCGACGGCATCGCCGGCCGGCCGTACTGGCAGCAGTATGGGTTGACGAGTGACGGCAAGGGCGAGCCTGAGCAGACCAACGCCATGAGCCACGGCTGTTCGCCCACGCGCTTCCGCCAGATCAACGTATTGGTGACCGACTGAGGAGCTCCCGCCATGCTGACCGCACAGGACGCCAGAAATCTCGCCGACAGAATTTTCGGCATGACCAAATTGCCGGAGTGCGCGCTGAACCTATCCTCGACGGAAGACGTGTTCATCCGCTTCGCGAACAACGGCATTACGACTTCGGGATACCGCGTGGACCACTCGGTATCGATCAGCGCGACGACCGAGGACAAACGCAGCGGCTCGGCCTCGGTGAGCGAGTTCAGCGAGGAAGCACTGCGCAAGGGCGTGGAAAAAGCAGAGTCGCTGGCGCGCATCTCGCAGCCCGATCCCGAGGACATGCCGCCCTTGGGGCCCCAGCAGTACCCCGCGATTCACAACTTCGATGCGGCCACGGCGGTGGGGCGCGGCGATGTCCTGATCGGCCACGTGAAGGCGATCCTCGATGCGGCGCGCGCCCGGCAATTGACCGCCGCCGGCCTCGTGCAGCGCACGGCCACGGCCAGTGCCGTGGCGAATAAGGCGGGGCTGTTCGGCTATCACGAGTCCACGTACGCGGGCCTGACGAACACGATGCGCAACAGCGGCGGGACCAGCTCCGGCTGGGCCACGCAGGTTTCCACGTCGGTTGCGGACTTGAATGGAGAGGACGCGGGGCGCATTGCGGCCGACAAGTGCGTACGCGGCGCGGGCAAGAAGCGGCTCGATCCGGGAAAATACACGGTCATCCTGGAACCCGCCGCGGTAAGCGATCTGATCGGCTTTCTGGGTTGGTCGCTTGGCGCGCGCGGAGCGGAACAGGGGTTTTCCTTTTTGTCGCGCAAGGGCAAGGAGGGCGAGACGCTGCTCGGCGAAAAGCTCTTTCCGGAGATCGTCACGCTGCGCAGCGATCCATTTAATCCGAAGCTTGGCGCGCGGCCGTGGGCTTCGGAGTTGATCCCCAACGAAGCGCTGACCTGGATCGAAAAGGGCGTCGTGAAAAATCTGCATTTCGATCGCTTCTGGGCGAAGAAAGCAGGCAAGAAGCCAACGCCGTTCCCGGAGAATCTGATTCTGGAAGGACAGGATCACTCGCTCGCCGAGCTGATCGCGTCGGTCGATCGCGGATTGCTCGTGACGCGCTTGTGGTACATCCGGGTGTTGCAGCCGCAGACGCTGCAAGTGACCGGGCTGACGCGTGACGGCGTGTTCCTGGTCGAAAACGGCAAGGTCACCGATCCGGTGATGAACTTTCGCTGGAATGAGAGCCCGGTGCGCGTCCTGCAGAACACGAAGATGCTGGGTCGCCCCGTGCCGACACAAGGCGCGGAGGCGGGCTCGTCGATCTCGCCGCCGCTCGTCGCGACGGATTTCAATTTCTCGAGCATTTCGGACGCCGTGTAATTCAACTGTGGAATCGGGCCCTCGCCGGCCGTGCGCTTCTGGCCCGCTCAGCGCCGAGGCAACCGCTTGTGCCTTGGATTGCCGCGCTGCGCGGAGGGATGAACGCTCATGCGCCGATCGGGCGCGGAACAGATTCCAAGCTGCTGTTACAGGTGGGTTGTCGTCCTGCCGGGGTTCTGGAATCGCATTCCGAGGCCATGCTCGGGAGGGGCTGCAGCCATGGTTTCAGAACGGGAACCGGCTATATTGAATCGTGGGAGAAACGTGGCGCCGCACGCTGGCTGTTGGGCTCGCCTTTCTGCTGGCGATCGCGGGCACTATCTTCTTCGCCACCCGGGCCACCCGGCAGGCGCGGCAGTTCCACAAAGCGAATGAGCCGATCCATGAATGGATGTCGGTCCCATTTATCGCCCATACCCACCACGTCCCCGCCTCCGTGCTGTTTCAAGCCATTGGCGTTCAACCGCGGCAGCCGCAGGACCGGCGCTCTGTGCGCCACATCGCGCGCGACATCAACCGCCCCGTGACTGAACTGATGGCCCAACTGCAGCGCGCCATCGATACCGCCGCGCAGCCGCCCGGCGGCCCACCGCGATGAACGATCAGCTCCTCGCGGCGGTGTCACTTTACGGTGCGCCGGCTCTGTTCGGAATCGTGGCCATCGCGGCCATCGGTGTGCCGCTGCCCATCACGCTGCTGCTGATTATCGCGGGCTCGCTGATTTCGCAAGGCGTCATGAACCTGTGGTGGGCTATCGCCGCGGCCGGCGTCGGCTCCATCCTCGGCGATCAGATCGGCTACGCCATCGGCCGCTGGGCCGGGCCGGCTGTCGTGGCCAGGCTCAGCCGCGTCTTCGGAAAGCGCGCCAACCTCGAGGCCATGGAAGCCAAAGTTAAAGCCTGGGGCGGTCCCGGCATCTTCGTCACGCGCTGGCTGATCAGTCCCCTGGGACCCTGGATCAATCTCGCCAGCGGGACGGCAGCCTACCCCTGGCATCGATTCCTCTTCTGGGACATTCTAGGTGAACTCACCGGAGCGGCCCTCTTTATTTCTCTGGGGCTCTTCTTCAGCGATCGCGTGATGTCTCTATACGCGATGCTGGGTGACCTGACCTGGGCCATTGCGGCATTGCTGACCGCCATCGTACTCGGCTATCTGCTCGTGACCTATCTTCGCCGCGCGCGGCCATCGATACCCCGGCAATCTCCTTTGTAGGCTGGGAGTGACAGCCTCCGAGCGGCCGCGGCATTTCGGAAAGTCTGGAAGGATCGTGAACGGTCGCGTTACGGCCGGACGATCTCGAAAGGAATCGCCGGAAGAACGCCGAGATCCACGCGGGTGACTCGTCCCGGCGCCTCAGTGCGCGTTCGCCCCCGCCCGGCGTGTGTATGCCTCGGCGTGCACCGCGCGCGCCGCCTCGATGAATTCCGCGTACGGCGTGTCGGTGACGCTGACCACGCCGATGTTGTAGTTCTCGCCGTCGCCGGGCCGGCCCGTGAGCGGTTCGTCGGCGTACTTGAAGTAGTGGCAGCCCACCATGAGGGGATTGTCCACGACACTGCGCACGTATTCCTGGTACATCCGCGCGCGGCTGGCCTGATCGTCCGTCGGCACCAGGCCCGTGTGGAACATGCCCCGATCCAGCGCGCCCATGTGGAACTCGCCGATCAACACCGGCTTATCGACTCCCTCGAGCACCGTCCACTCGGACGCCACCACCTTCGGCCGATAGATGTTGAAGCTGACCACATCGCACAATTCGCCGCAGGCCTGCACCGATTCGCGGGTATGCCAGGCGAAGCGCGGTCCGAGATACAGGTGGTTCGAGTCGTACTTTTTCAGGATGCCGATCACCGTGCGGAAGTACTGGCGTGCGTACTCCAGGCTGAACGTGCGCAGGTCCTCGCGCAGCGCATCGCCCAGTTTGCCCGCCGGGTGGAACGGCTTGTCCAGCAGCGCCTGCCACGAATCGAAGTTCGTTCCCCAGGCCGCGTTCAGCTTCGCCACGTCCCCGTATTTGGTCTTGAGATTCTCAACGAAGGCGCGCTTTGCGGGCGAATCCGCTGTGAGTCCCAGCGACCCCAGCGCCAGGCCATAGCGCGACCGGTCGTCCTTCATGGCGCCCCACGACATCTCGTTGTCGACGAAGTAGCCCAGACACCACGGATCGTCGCGGTGTTTCAGCGCCGCCTCCCGGATGCCGCCCTCCAGCGCCGCGCTATAGCGCGGGTCGAACGGATCGGCCATGCGCTTCCAATAGTCGTTGCCGCTCGGGACCTCGGCAAACAGCGGTTTACTGTCCTTGGTCACCGCGGGCCACGGATCGATGGTCGCGGTGTACGGCACCTTCTTGGCGTCGTAGAGCTGCGGATCGGACCAGTTTCCGATCGTGTTCCAACCCCACGCCGGCAGGCGCGCCAGCGCGGACTTCTTCCAATCTTCGTACCAGCCGGCGCCGTATTTGCGCTCCAGGTTCGCGGCGTAAAAGTTGAACGTCTGGCCCATGTTGTGCTTGATCTTCAGGCTCAGCGCTTCCCAATCGCGGTTCTCGCGATAATGCGTGGCCAGCGGATCGCCCTTTGCCGGCAGCCACTGGAACATCTCCTCGCGCCCCTCTGTGATGGTGTCGCCTTCGGCAGCCGTGATCGCGTTCAGCCCGAACGAGAGAAACAGGTGCCCGGACGGCGTGACGAACCACCACTTGCCGTCCCGTTTCACCGCGCGGAAGAATCCCGTCGCCGGGAGGGCCGGCCCCGCGGCCCAGCCTCCGTATTCGTCCAGGCCAGGCAGCACCGGGTGGGCGGCAATAGCGGCCTCTTCGGCCGCTCGACGTGACGCAAAATCGGAGGCGCCGTGCAATTTGCCGGGCCAATCGACCAATGCGAATTGTCCCAGCGGATCCACGATTTTGTCGTACGTGTTACCCGCGATCAATCGCACCGCATCGATCGTGACGCGGTGAGGTTTGGCGGTCTTGGAGAAGCCGATGGCAATCGAACTGACGTGAGCGAGGTCGATCTTGCGGTAGTCGGAGGAAGCCAGATGGAAGTACGGAATCGCGGTTGGCCCGCGCATGCCCATGTCGAGCGGAGACGGTGAATTTAGCAGCAGGGCAACCTGCCTCTCGCCCGACCCTTGAAGCCTGAATGAGCCCTTGGTCAGCGCGCCGGCTGCATCTTTCACTTCAATCGTCAGCTCGACCGGGCTCGCATCGGAATTCGCGACGTTCAATGCCAGCGCGCCGAACGGCCGCCAGTCCCAAGGCTGCGCGCCGGAAGGCAGCGTGATGCCGGGCCGTTCGCCCGGCTGGATATCCACCGCCAGCGAATACTTGCCTTCGGCAGTGTGCCCGGCCACGCGTTCCAGGCGCACATTCACGGCTTTGATCGCTGCTATTTCCTGCTCCCGTTCGAAGGAAAACAGGATTCGGGGGGAGGGCGTCTGGCACAGGAGGCCCGACCAGGGAATCATCAGAAGAAGACCCACAACTCGGCTAGTCTGCATGTCTCATGTTGTAGCATGGACGCTAACCGGAGGGACCTATGAAGACGATCGTCGCTCTACTGGCCGCGTTGCCGATGATGACGCTGGCGCTGGCGCAGGATGTCGCCATGGGCGCCCGCGCGGGCAGCGGGAAACGCTTCGAGGCGCCGTACACGCTGGCCGTCGAAACGCCCCACGTCAAGTGGGCCAAGCCGCTCGCGGGCGGCCCGATTCGTCTGCTGGCCGTGCCCACCGTCGGCGAGGGGCGCACGCTGGTCGAACTGGCCCAGCGGCTCTCGCTCGATCTCACCACCGTCAGCATCGACCCGGACTGGGACGTGAACAAGTGGACCATGTCGTTCGGCGACGACTACGGTGCACGGGCCGAGAAAGGCGATCTGAAGCTGGTCTACTCCTACCTGGAGCGCGAACTGACCAGCGACAAGCAGTTCGACGCGATCCTGCTGCCCTTGAATCACGGCTGGGAGCAGTTGAGCGCGGCGTCCCGCGAGGCGCTGGCGCGGCGCGTGCGCGCAGGCTGCGGGTTGGTGTTGATCCGCCCGTTTGCCGGCGAACTCTCGCCGCTGACACCGTCGGATCTGAAACCCGAAAACGGCGAACTGGAGGAGCCGGTACAGCCGGGCCGGACGGAGTCTTCGCCGTGGCGCCGCGTCGGCGATCACTACATCACGCGCGCGATTCCGGTCGAGAGCTTCCCATTCCGCGATCTTCAGAATTTCGTCTACCGCGCGGAACCCGGCGCGTCGGTTCTCATTCAGACGGATTCCGGCACCCCGATCCTGGCCGTGCGGCCATTCGGCAAAGGCCGCGTGATCGCCTTCGGGTATCGCAATCAGGGCCTGAGCTGGGACATGCCGATGGCTGCGCGCGGGCATTTCGTGGATCCGTATTGGGAGTACTTCTATGCACTCCTGTGCCGGTCGCTGATCTACGCCGCCGGCCGCGAACCCGCGGGGCTCGTCAATTGGGAAAAGGACGCCACCGCATGGCGATTGAAGGATGCGCGGGGCAACGCGGAGAAGAGCGGCCAGGGTCCTAAGCCGCAGGTCGCCAACCTGAGTCCAGGCCGGCATTTCCTGGAGCAGCAGACCGCGGCGGATTGGAACATCAGCGTGATCGATATCGCGCAGCCGGACAAAGTGGAGGATTTGAAGTCCTCGGCCGAGGTGATCGCGGAAGGCCAGACCGTGGACGTGCACTGGCGCTCGGCGCGGCCCGCGCGCATCGAACTGATTGACGGTTTCGGACGCGTCCTCGCGCGCGCCGACGGCGCGGGCTCGGTCCGCCTGACCGCCGGCCGTCCGCTGACCCACTCCGGGTTCGTGCGCGCCACCGTCGGTACCGCCGTCGAGCAGATCCCGGTCCGCTACGCAGCGTCTTCCCGCGAGTGGAACGACTACGAAGTGATGCTGCCGTGGTTCGGGCCCAAATCCTACCAGCCCTGGATCCCGAGCGTGGACGAACAGTTTCGCAAGATCGGGATCACCACGCTCGCCGACCCCGACCGGAATTTCAAGATGATGGTCAGCGCCCACCTGCCCGGCTTCGGCATCTACTGGTACCGCCGCGACGCGTATCTAAAACGCAAAGCGGACTACGCGCGGACCGGGGACAAGCAGTATCTGGTTCGCGAAATCGAGCTGCAGTCGCCGTCGTTCGATGCCGGCCTGCGCGCGCAGCTCGACAAGAGCCTGCGCCCGCTGGCGCCGCTCAAACCGATGGCCGTGTACCTGGCCGACGAGTCGTCGGTCACGTTTTATGGCGACGCTTTCGATGTGAGTTGGGCGCCCGTGGCGCTGGCCGGTTTCCGCGAATGGCTCAAACGCGAGTATCCCAGCCTGGAGGCGCTGAACTCGTTCTGGGGCACCTCGTTCCAGGACTGGAACGCAGTCGTCCCCATGACCACCGCCGAGGCGCAGAAGCACGGCAACTTCGCGCCCTGGGCGGACCATCGCGAATACATGGAGCAGGAGTTCGTGCGCGCCTTCGGCAAAGCCAGCGCGCTGGTCCATGAGATCGACCCCGGCGCACGCGCTTCGATTTCCGGCACGCAGATCCCCAGTGCGCACGATGGCTGCAACTGGTACGACATCGACCAGCAGATCGACTATCTGCAGCCCTATTCCGACGGCAACCAGGACCCCATGCACTACCTGTTCCGTCCGGGCCTGACCATCACCGGCTTCACCGGCTACGGCTCGGTTGGCGACCAGGCGCAGCACGAACAATGGCAGCGGCTCTTCTACGGGCACAGCGGCGCATCGATCTTCTGGCACTACACGCTGCTCAATCCCGACCTCACGCTCAGCGCGCAGGGCCAGGCGCTGGCGGAGGCCTTCGGACGTCTTCAATCCGGCATCGGCCGTGTTTTTTTGAATTCGACGGTGCATGAGGACGGCGTCGCGATCCACTTCTCGATGGCCAGCGTGCGCGGAGCATGGATCAGCGACGGACAGATCCAGGCGGGCCTGGACGACGAGAAGAATCCACCCTCGAAGAACACCGCGGAATTGATGAAGCGCCGCGACGCGTGGACCAAGGCGCTCGAGCGGCAGGGTGTACAGTTTCGCTTCCTGGCGACGCCGCAGATCGAGTCCGGGATGCTGGATAAGTACCGCGTGCTGATCCTGCCGTACTCGATCGCCCTCAGCGATAAGGAGGCCGCCGAGATCGGGCGCTTCATGGATCGTGGCGGCATCGTGTACGGTGACGACCAGACGGGACGCATGGACGCGCACTGCCGCTGGCGCAGCGTGCAGCTCTGGAAAGACGGGCACAAAGGATTCGAACGCGGCGGGCCGCGGGACCTGAGCCTGAAGCGCGACTTCGGGGCCGAGTTCCTGGTGAGTATCCGCGATTTCGGCCAATCGCGGCTGACCGGGCTGCTACCGGAGAAGGCGGCGACCGTGCGCGCGCCGGCCGGGGCCTATGACCTGTTGCGCGGTGGACTCGCGAAAACGGAGGTCACGGCGTCGCCCTCACAGCCCGCGCTGTTCATCGAACGCGCGTCGCGCATTGCGAAGCTCTCGATCGATCGGCAGTTGAATCTGCGGCTGACCGATGCGGCCGGCGCGGGCGTGGACCTTTCGGTGGTCCACGTCGACGTGCTGGATCCCGTGGGCCGCCCGGTGCGGCATTATTCGGGCAACGTGACCATCCGCGACGGCCGCGCCGCGTACCAGATTCCGTTCGCTCTGAACGACGCCGCCGGCTCCTGGCGCGTCCGGGCCCGCGACGTCGTCAGCGGGCTTACGGCCGAGGTGCTACTGAAACGCTAGACCGCGCCCGGTTGGCGCGACGTACGGATTCGCGGGACGAAACGCCAGACGACGCGCCTGCGACGCCACGTCCAGCGCGGGGTTGGCGTGGGGTTGGCCTGGGGTTGGCGTGGGGCAGACGTGGGGTTGGCCTGGGGCAGACGTGGGGCAAAAGTGCCTTTCTCCCCGCGGCGAGCTGCCTTCTCAGACCGGCCGCTGCGCCGCCAGCCAGGACACCAGCCGCGGGTCGGTGAAGTCGGCGATGGCGAGCGCCGCCTCCCGAAACTCCTTCTCGGTCGTCAACAACGCCACCACGCGTCCGCCCGCGCTGAGTGCCGCCTGCACTCCGCCCGGCGAGTCTTCGAAGATGATGCAGTTCGCCGGCGCGACGCCCAGGCGCGCGGCGGCGGTCAGAAAGATCTCCGGATGCGGCTTCGCATGCGCCACCTGGTGGCCGTCGACGATCGCCGAAAACAGTGGTCTCAGATTCGATCCGTCCAGAACAAAATCCACGTTCAGCGGTTCGGCGTTCGACGCCAGCGCCAGCGGAATGCCTTGCCGGTGCGCCGCGCGCAGCAGTTCGCGGGCGCCGGCGACGTAGTGCTGCTCCAGCACCGGCGCCATCAGCTCGCGGTACAACCGCTCCTTGGCCGCGCCGTGTTCCTGCAGCGCTTCTTCCGGCAGATCGTGACCAAAAATGTCTCTGACAATCTCGTCGTTCCGTTTGCCCAGCATGCGGTAGATCACGCTGGTGTCCGCGATGCTATTGCGCTCGAGGTAGCTCACCCAGGCGCGCATGTGCAGGCCGGTGGAATCGAGCAGCACGCCGTCCATGTCGAAGATCAGCGCCAGTCCGCGGGCGAGTGAAAGTGCTTCAAACACAAACCGGGATGATAGCACGCGGCCGCCAGGTGCATCCTCGCCGGAAGAGGGAGAGATTTTAGCAAACTGCCTGCTCCGTTAGGACGCCTCTTCGAGTTGTTGTGGCGTTATACTCCGCTCAGGAGAAGTTTATGTTCAAAATCGTATTCGGTTCGCTTCTCACAGTCTCGATGCTGACCCTGCTGAGCTGCGGTGGATCGCAGCACTCAGTGGACGAGAAGTACTACCTGGTCGCGACCAATGTCAAGATTCCTTACTGGCAGCAGGCCAACGCCGGGCTGAGCAAGGCCGCGGCTCAGTTGCAGGTGAAATCCGAAATGGTGGGGCCGGAGGCCTACGATCCGAAGGCGGAACGCGACGAGTTCAAGCGCATCATGGGCAAGAAGCCCACGGGCATCCTGGTTTCGGTGAGCGATCCCGCCGTGCTGGGCGCGGACATTGACGCCGCCATCGCGCAGGGCATACCGGTGGTCACCATCGACTCGGACGCGCCCGCTGCCAAGCGACTGCTGTTCATCGGGACGGACAACAACAAAGCCGGCGTCATGGGCGCGAAGGTGCTGGTCGAGAAGCTGCAGGGCAAGGGCAACGTTGTCGTCTTCACGATCCAGGGGCAAGCTAATCTGACCGAGCGCCTGCACGGTTACAAAAACACGCTGGAAGCCCATCCGCAGATCAAGATCACGGAAGTCATCGACATGCAAGGCGATCCGCGCGTCGCTTTCGACAAGACCAAGGAGATGCTCGAAAAGGGGAGCAAAGTCGATGCCTTCGTTTGTCTCGAAGCCATCGCCTGCCCCGAAGTCGCCGACGTGCTCGAACGGCAAAAGGCCACTGACAAGGTGGTCGTGGCCATGGACACGGATCAGCGCACGATCGAGGCAATCCAGAAGGGACTGATCAGCGCCACCATCGGCCAGAAGCCGTTTACCATGGCCTTCACGGGGTTGAAACTGCTCGACGACCTGCATCATCATCCGCTGGTGCCGCTGGCGTCGAACTGGATGCAGGATTCTTTCTCTCCGATCCCGACCTTTGTCGACACCGGAGCAACCCTGATCGACAAGAGCAATGTCGCGCAATTCATCCAGCAACGCGACACAGAGACCTCCAAGTAGAGCCGGTTCGTGCGCGGCCGGCGGCGCATTGAGAGGCGGCCGCCGCCGGTAGTGCCAACTCGCCCGCGCGCGCCGGGACGGAGCGGCGAAGCGAGGCTGCAGCGTGCGCCTCGCCCGCAACGCCGCGGACTCGACCGCGTGCCGCGCTGGCCAGGTTGGAAGACCGCGCACCCCGGCGGGCTATAATTCATTTCAGACATGGATGTGCTTGAGGAACTGGTGCGCCTGCGGCGCTCCGGCGAGCGTTGCGCGCTGGCCACGATCGTCGAAGTGGACGGCTCGGTTCCCAGTTTCGAGAGCGCGAAAATGCTCGTTCGCCAGGACGGTTCGATCGTCGGCACCGTTGGCGGCGGTTGTGTCGAAGGCGAAGTGCGAACCGTAGCGCGGGCAGTCATGGAGACCGGCAAACCGCGCCTGCTGAGCTTCAACCTGAGCCACGACGCGGCCTACCAGGAAGGGCTGATCTGCGGAGGCCAATTGGAAATCTTCGTCGAACCCATCGAACCGCAGCTCCGCGCGTTCCTCTTTGGCGCCGGCCACATCTCGCAGAGCTTGGCCCAGGTCACGCGCCTGCTCGGTTTCCACACCACCGTTATCGACAACCGCCAGTCTTTCGCCAACCGCGAGCGTTTTCCCGAGGCCGAAGAGATCGTCGCCGCGGCGTTCGAGGAAGTCTTTCCGCAGCTGACGATCAACTCCTCTTCGTATCTCATCATCGTTACGCGCGGCCATCGCGATGACATGCTGGTGTTGCGCTGGGCGGTCACCACCGCTGCGCGCTATATCGCCCTGATCGGCTCCAAGCGCAAGGTCATCAGTGTTGTGGCGGAACTCGAGAAGGAAGGTGTTCCGCGGGAACGCCTCGAGCGCATCTACGGCCCCATGGGCCTGGCCATCGGCGCACTTACGCCGGAGGAGATCGCCATCAGCGTCGGCGCCGAAATGGTGGCCGTGCACCGCCAGCCCAAGTCCAACTGGCAGGCTCTCTCCATGTCGTTCTTCCGGCACGACGAATCGAAAGCGCCGCTGCCGTGACTCTCGCGATTCCGGAATTCGCCGCTATTATCCTCGCCGCCGGCACCTCCTCCCGCATGGGCACGCCGAAAGCTCTCCTCGACGCCGGCGCCGACGCGACCTTTCTCGATCGGCTGGCCGGCGTTTTTCTGGACTGCGGCTGCGCCGTCTACGCCGTGCTGGGCGCTGACGCGGAGCGGATTGCGGCTGCGGTGCGCCGAGCCTCTGAAATCGTCTTCGTTCTCAATCCCAATTCTGCCCGCGGTCAGATCAGCTCGCTGCAGTGCGGTTTGCGGGCGGCCGCGCATGCCGCACAGGGCGTCTTCTTCACGCCCGTCGATGCGCCCGGCGTCGGGCGCGACACCGTGCTCGCATTGAAGAACGCATTCGGCGCATCGGATTACGTCGTGCCGGTGTTCCACGGCCGGCGCGGCCATCCAGTGCTGCTGCGCGCGTCCTGCGCCGGCGAGTTCATGGCTCTGCCCGATGGCGCCACGGCTCGCGACGTGCTGCAAGCCCGCCGCGCCGCCACTCGCCTCGTGGAAGTGCCCGACAGCGCCATTCTGGACGACATCGACGATCCCGCCGCGTATGCGCAATGGCGTGAGCAGGCGTTGCCTCGGCCGCAGAGCATCGAGGAGCGCGCCGCCGGCGACGTCGCGGATGACAGGGCGCCACGATGAGCCAGCCGGCCGCCGCCACGGTGGAGCCCGCCGAGCGGCGCAGGTTCAAATGGGGACGCGTCGTGCTGCTCGTGTTGGTGCTGGCGCTGCTCTACGGCGCGGGCATCGTACTGGCCCCCCACGTCTCCGCCACGCGATTTGAAGCCCCGTTGAAATCGGCGCTCGAGCGCAGCTTGGACCGCACGGTCGAGCTGAGCGACGTCCGCTACAGTCTGTATCCGTCACCCGGGCTGTCGGCGAAGAATCTGGTGATCCACGACGCCCCGGCCTTCGGCATCGAGCCGCTGGCCTACGTCGGCGAGATCCAGGTCGGGCTGCGCTGGGGCAGCCTGCTGCATGGCCGGGTCGAATGCTCTTCCGTGCTCCTGGATCAGGCCAGTCTCAACATCGCCCGTACCGAGGAGAGCGGCTGGAACTTCGCCATCTTTCTCTCGCGGATGACCGGCGGCCTGCAGCGCGACCGGCGCGCCCCCAGAATGCGGGTCCGCAACAGTCGCATCAACTTCCGCGACGGACTGCGAAAGTCAGCGTACTTTCTCAACTCGGTGGATCTGGATCTCGATGCGCCTTCGTCGCCCGACGGCGACTACTCCTGGAGTTATGAAGCGTCGCCCGCGCGCACCGACCGCTCGGCGGAGGGGTTTGGCCGGTTGTCAGGGTCCGGGCGCTGGCGCCCCGCCGGCGGCAACAAAGGCATTCTGGACCTGGACCTCGAACTGGAACGGAGCGTCATTTCCGAAGTCGCCGTTCTGCTCACCGGGCGCGATCCCGGCGTGCAGGGGCGGCTCTCGTCGCGGGCCCACTTTTCCGGGCCGCCTGATAATTTGCAGGTGCGGGGCACGTTGCGGCTCGGCGATCTGGAGAAGCCCTCGCTGTTCGGTGTTCGAGGCCGTAACTGGTCGATTCCCTACGCCGGCGTTCTCAACCTCAACCAGCAGACCGTCGAAGTCGGCACAGTCCCGCCGAAAGATGCCGCCGGTTTGCCCGTCAGCTTCCATTTGACGGGCGAGAGTCTGTTCACCCGCGTCGCCTGGCAGGCGCGATTCCTGTTCGACGGCCTCCCCGCCGCCACGCTGCTCGATGTTGCCGCCCGCCTGGGCGCGCCGGTTCCACCCGGCCTCAACGTCGAGGGCACTCTCACCGGCCCGCTCGACTTTGCCTCCACCGCCCCGGCCCACGGTGTGATCGAACTCCACAACGGCGTCTTGCGCCTCGGGGCATCCAGTCCGTATCGCATCGAATCGGCAAGCTTCCTGGTGGATGGCACACGCCTCTCCGTCGATTCCGCGACCCTTGCCGGCGCCACGTCGGGATCGGCCGAGGTCACTGCCGATTGGGACGTCTCCGCTGGCTCGCTCGCCATCGCATCCACTATGAAGGGTGCCAGTTGGAAGGACCTGCGGGCGGCCCTCTCCGGCTTTCCCGATGTGGCGCCGCCTCCGGCGCTGGCAAATTGCGACGACGGCGAATTGGACGGCGATCTGCGTCTGGAGCGGACGGCAGCGGGCGCGGAACGCGCGGCACTGGCCGCTAACCTGGCCCAAGAACCTGAGCCGGAGACCCGCTGGGCCGGGACTTTGCGCCTCGCCGATTTCAAGTGTGCATTGGAGGGAACGGCGGAGGCCCTGCGGCTGGACCGCGGCCTGCTCACCGTCGCCGGTCCGGCCTGGCGCTTACGCCGTGCCGCCGGCCACTGGGGCTCTCTGGCCTGGACGGGTGAAGCTTCCTGGCAGCCCCCTGCCGCCCAACCGCTGCACTTCAGCGTGGCCGTGGACGCGCTCTCCGCGCCGGAACTGGAACGTCTCTTCCAGCCCGTGCTCGGGCTGCGCGCCAGCTTGCTCGATCGCACCCTCGCTTTCCGCAAGACGCCGCTGCCCGCCTGGCTCGCCGCACGGCACTGGGATGGCCGCGTCACGGCCGGGGCGCTGAGCGTGGCTGGATACCGGTTCACAAAGCTCGCCGCCCATATTCTGTGGACCGGCGACTCGATCGACGTGGCGCAGGTCGAGGCCGGCCAGTCCGGGGGGCGAATCCTCGGCCGCGCTTCCGTTTACCTGGGTGGGTCCGTGCCCCGCTACCGTCTGCGCGGCGTGGTCGATGGGCTCGAATGGGAAGACCATGGCAGCGTCGACGGGGAGTTCGACTTCTCAGCCGCCGGCTTCGGCGACGACCTGCTCGATTCGATCCGCTGCAGCGGCCAGTTGAGCGCACGCCGCCTCGAACTGCCGGCGGAAACGCTGGAACAGGTCGCTCTCGGATTCGACTACGATGCTTCCCGAACGGAGCAACGGCTGCGTTTGTCGGGCGTCGAAGCCGAGGACGCGGGAACGCCAATGCTCGGCTCCGGCGGCTCCGCGGGCAACGGCCGCTGGCACGCCGATCTCGCCGCCAGTACCATCAATCTAAAGTTCTCCGGTACTTTTCTGCCGTTCCGGTTGGATTCCGACGGCGGAAATCAGCCGCATGAGCGTTAGAATTCAAATGAAGGTCTCCGTTCGCGGGGAGTAGCGAGCAAATTACTATGGAACAAGTGCCGCTTTCAAAAAAAGATTTCGTCGTGCAGCAGGAGGAATTGCTCCATGAGCAACTCGCTGCCGCTTGGCAACTGCACGTCGAACGCGTGGAAGAACAACTGCGCCAGGATTGGCAGTCGCAACTCGGCCGCATCGTGGAGGAAAGATTCGTCGAGTTCGACAGCCGCTTCTCGGACGAGGTCCAAGCCGCCTGCGGTCGCCGCACGGCCGAGCAGGACGAGCTGGCGGCTTCCAGCGCGCGCCTGAAGTGGAGCGAGCAGATTAGTCAGATTGCGCGCCGGCTCGATCTGGCGGAGGATCTGCCAGCCTGGACCGCGGCCGTGCTCGATGGCGCGCTGGCCGTCGCTCCGCGCGCGTTCCTTTTCAGCCTGCTCTCCGGTGAACTCGTCTTCGAGGGTTTTCGCGCCCCCGAGGGTGAGGAGTTCCCGGCTCTCGACGGACTGAAGATCCCGCTCGAATCCGCGCCGGCGATCAAAGGCGCCGCCGATTCGATGGACACGGTCATCGCCCTGGCCGACCCCGGTGAGATCTCCGAGACCCTGGTCTCAGCGCTGGCTCTGGATGAGTCCTGCCGCGTGTCTCTGCTGCCGATCGTGACCGAACGGACGGGCAAGGAACGCAAGGTCTCGGCCGTCCTGGCCATTCCCGGTCATGAGGTGCCGGCCAACGTTTCGGTCCTGGAACTGCTGACCACGATCGCCGGCTTGTCGCTGGAAGTGCGGCAGGCGGAACAGAAGGTGGCCAAGGGCGGAGTCGGCCGTTTGCTGGGCATCGCTCCGGACACCGAACCGAAGGTGCCCGTCAGTGTCGTCCCGGATCTCACCAAGTTGCCCCGGGACGAGCAGGAGACTCACGCGCGGGCCCAGCGCTTCGCCCGCGTCCGTGTCGCCGAAATGCGCCTGTATCGCGCCCAGGCGGTCAAGGAAGGCCGCGACAACCAAAATCTCTTCGAGGCGCTTCGGAAGGAAATCGAGCAAGGCCGCGAGCAATTCAGCAACGACTTCCTGTCCACGCCGACCATGATCGATTACTTCCACGTGGAGCTGGTGCGGACGCTGGCGAATGACGATGCATCGCTGCTGGGCCCGGATTATCCTGGCCCTCTGGTTTAGCGCGCTACTGGCCGCGCCAACCTCGCCGCCACCGCCTTCGAGCGGGGGTCTGCGTCTGCTCGCCGAAGGCTCCCGAGCGCTCGAGGAAGGCCATTTGCCACAGGCGATTCGGGCTTTGACGGATGCCCGCTCCGCCGTGCCCGCGGTGCGCGACTACGCGTCCTTTTTCCTCGCGAAAGCTCAGTTCCAGGCGCGTCACTTCGCCGAATCGGCGGCCGCGGCCGAGCAGGTCGCGGCGATGCAGCCGCCCTCCCCGCTGGCCGCCCGCGCCGCTGTCGTGGGCGCGCGCGCCTGGCTCGAGATCAATGAGCCGCGCAAGGCGCTGGCCTTGCTGGCCCGCGCGGCTGAGAGTTCTCTGCCGCTTCCGGAAGCCGCCCTGGTCCGCGCCCACGCGCTGGAATCGGCCGGTTCGACGAAGGAGGCAGCGCTCATTTATCAGATCGTCTACGACCGTTACCCGCGTTCGCCCGAAGCGCTGGATGCCGCGCTGGCGCTCGATCGCCTGCGATCCGCTCTCGGCGCCGGCTACCCTGAAACGCCCGTGGGGTTGCGTTTTGAACGCGCGGACAGGATCCGCGACGCCGGCGAACTGGCTGCGGCGCGCCAGGAGTACGCCTCCATTGCCGCCGATTTCCGGGGCGCCGGCCGCGAATTGGCGCAAGTGCGCGCCGCCGCTGCGCCCTATTATGCCGGCAACGCGAGTTCGGCGCTGTCGGAGCTCGAAGCGCTGGGCCCGCAGGCAGGCGAGGTTGAGGCCGAGCGCCTCTACTCCATCGCCCAGTGTCAGCGCCGGTTGGATCGCGGCGACAGTCTGGACGCCACTCTGGCCACACTATCCGCCGCCGCGCCCGGTTCGCTGTGGCGTCTGCGCGCGCTGGCCAGCGCTTCCAACCTGTTCCTCGTCATGGACGACCCGCGCCAACAGCCCATTTTCAGCGCCTGTGCCGAATCGTTTCCCGATGCCCCCGAGGCGCCGCTGTGCCATTGGCGCGCCATCTGGTGGGCCTATCGCCATCGCGACCCCGCCGCCGCCCAGCTCCTGCGGCAGCACCTGCAGCTTTATCCAACCTCGGAGAAAGCGGGAGCCGCGGTCTACTACCTGGCTCGGCTGGCGGAAAAGTCCGGAGATGGCGCGGCAGCCCTGGCCTGGCACCGCTTCCTCGCCCGCCGCTACCCGAACTATTACTACACGATCGTCGCGCGGCCCATTTTGCAGCGGTTGGAGTCGCAGCGGCTTCAGCCTTCCCAGGCCGTGGAGGCGTTTCTCGCCGGCGTCGCATTCCCCGAGCGGCCGCGACAGGCCGACTTCAATCCCGACCCAGCCACCGCCCGCCGCATCGAACGCGCGCGGCTGCTCGACCAGGCCGGCCTCGACACCTGGGCCGAAAACGAACTCCGCTTTGCCGTCCGGACGGACGCTCAGCCCTGGCCCGTGGCTCTCGAATTAGCCGAATTGGCCACCCGCAACGGCGCGCCCGACCGGGCCATGCGCCACATCAAGGGCGTGCTTCCCAACTACCTGTTCCTCCCGCGCGAGGGGGCGCCGCTCCGCTTCTGGCGTCTGGCCTTCCCGCTGCCCTATCGCGCGCTGCTCGAAAAGTACGCCCGGGCCAACGGGCTGGACCCGTTCCTGGTCGCCGCGCTCATCCGCCAGGAGTCGGAGTTCAATCCCCAGGCCATTTCCTCCTCCAAAGCCGTCGGGCTGATGCAAGTCATGCCATCCTCCGGACGAGAACTGGCGCGCAAGACGAAACTGCGCGGATTCCGCCCCGCGATGCTGACCCAGCCCGAGACCAACATTCGCCTGGGCACCTTCTACTTTCGCCGTCTGCTGGACTCCTGCGGCGGCCGCGTCGAGGACGCCCTCGCGTCCTACAACGCCGGGCATAGCCGCGTCGTGCTGTGGCGCGGGTGGGGCCATTTTGAAGAAGCCAGCGAGTTCGCCGAAACGATCCCCTTCGCGCAGACTCGCGACTACGTGCAGATCGTCCAACGAAACGCGGAACTGTACCGCTGGTTGTACGCCTCGGAGGCGGCCGGACCCACTGCCGGCCAGACCGGTTCCCAAGGCTCCTCGATCAAGAAAAAAACGCCCGCGCGGCGTCCATCCTGAGGGCCCGGAAGCGATTTTGTGTGTCATATCGGCTCAGATGTACACACTGCATGATCGTGTATCGGTTCAAGCTGGATTAAGCTGGATGATTTCGTTTTATTGTTTCAAGTGCAATCGATTATTCGCTTTATTTTGGCGCAAGGTGTGAGAACCTTGGACAAGTGGCCACTGTATCAGCGGTGGTCACGCATTTGCTCAATTTGCCCGTGAAGAGCGGGTTATGCGCCGGAGGTAAAGGGAACCATGCTGCCGACTTTTCTGCTGGAAGAGCAGGTGGTCCGGCAAGATAGTGCCGGACCAGCGATCGACCTCGGAGAGAATACCCCCCCGTTGCTGAACGTGACGCTCGGGATCACACGAATCATCGAGCAAGAGAGCCTGGATCTAACGATCTGGGCGTCGGCCGATGGCAACGATTGGGGCGACAAACCGGTCTTTGCATTCCCGCAGAAGTTCTACTGCGGCGTGTACACAATTCTGGTGGATCTGGCCGCGCACGCCGACGCGCGGTATCTGCGCGCTCAGTGGAAACTGAGCCGCTGGGGCCGTGGCGAGCCGACCCCCCTGTTTGAGTTTTACTTGTTCGCCAAGCCGGCCGAAATGCCGATCTTGGCCGCCACGGGCTGAAACCCCGCCGGCTGTTACAGCCGGTTGATCAGGCTGGCCACGTAACCCCCCCCGAAGCCATTGTCGATGTTGACCACGGAAACGTTGCTGGCGCAACTGTTCAGCATGCTGAGCAGCGATGCCAGGCCGTGGAAGTGCGCTCCGTAGCCGACGCTGGTCGGCACGGCGATCACCGGGCAGCTCACCATGCCGCCGACCGCGCTCGGCAGCGCACCCTCCATGCCCGCGCACACAACGATCACGCGCGCCTGCTTGAGCGTGTCGAAGTGGCCGAATAGACGGTGGATGCCCGCCACTCCGACGTCCTGCACCAGCTCCACCTCGTTGCCCATAATCTCGGCGGTCACCACCGCTTCTTCCGCCACCGGCAGGTCGGTCGTGCCGGCGCTGATCACCACCAGCCGGCCCTTGCCGTGGATCGTCCGGTCGCGGAAAACCCGCAGTGCGCCCGAGCGGGGGAAGTATTCGGCCTCCGGAAACTGTTCCTTGACCAGCGCATAGGCCGCGGGGGTCGTCCGCGTCGCCAGCACGTTCGAACTCCTCGCCAGCAGGCTGGACGCAATGGCGACAACTTCTTCGGTCGTCTTGCCTGGACCGAAAATCACTTCCGGCAGGCCCGTCCGGATCGCGCGGTGGTGGTCGAGGGTCGCAAAACCAAGATTCTCGAACGGCATGTGCCGCAGCCGCTCGATGGCCGCCTCGACCTCGATGCCACCCGCCCGCACCTCTTCCAGCAGCGACTTAAGATGATCTCTGTCCATCATTTCTCCCGGCCTGGCTCAACCCGCGTCGGCCCTGTCTAGGCCCATAAAATCACTAGAATTCAATCACTTGCCCATTCTTCAGCCCATGCCGCGCCGCCTGGCCCGCCGCCAGCTCCAGCACGAACATCGCCGGCTCGTGCCCGCCATAGTTCGGGCACTGTTCCGGGGGGCCCGGCGGGCACGGAGGCACCTGCTCCGCGATCTCCACGATCCGCCGCTGGCGGTCCATCCAGATCATATCCAGCGAAATCTTGCAGTGGTACATCCAGTACGGATACTGCCCTTCCGCATTGTGGACGAACAGCATGCCCCGATCCGGCGCCAACGACTCGCGAAACATCAACCCGCGCTGCATCTCCTCGGGTCCGAGCGCCGTTTCGGCTTTGATGATCTGGCCATCCGGCAACTTCACCTCGCGCAGGCTCAGCGCTTTCAGGCTTTCGCTCGACCCGCCGCCGCAGCCGTTCAAGGCTAGCGCGGCGCCCAACGCCGGCGCGAGCGCCAATCCGCACATCCGGGGAAGCTTCCAGGCCATCGAATAAGATGGTAACTGGAACCCGGCGCCGATGCACCGGGTCCGGCCGTTTCAACGGACTTCATGGCAACTGCACCCGCCTCCACCCTCTGGCGCCGGTTCGTTCTGACGCTGGAGATGATTAAGTTCGAGCACTCGGTGTTCGCGCTGCCCTTCGCGCTGACCGGCGCGCTGCTGGCGTGGCGCGACTCGGGCTATCTGACCGCTGGCCTGGCCCTCCGGCTGGGGTTCATCGTGCTGGCCATGGTCGGCGCCCGCTCGGCGGCGATGACCTTCAACCGCTTGCTGGACGCTGACATCGACGCCCGCAATCCGCGCACGAAAATGCGCCACCTGCCGGCGGGGATTCTCAGCCGCGGCTTCGCGTTCGCCTTTTTGTTTGCGAGCTGCGCCGTCTTTGTCCTCGCCGCCGCCATGCTCGGGCCGCTGTGCCTGAAGCTCTCTCCCGTGGCTCTCGGCGTGGTCCTGATTTACTCCTGGACCAAGCGTTTCACCTCGCTGTCGCACCTTGTTTTGGGGCTGGCGCTGGGCATCGCGCCCGCGGCGGCCTGGATCGCCGTACGCGGCGCGCTGGACTGGCGCATCGCCTGGCTGACCCTCGCCGTCATGCTATGGACCGCCGGATTCGACATCATCTACGCCTGCCAGGATTACGCATTCGACTGCGGCGAGGGGCTGTTCTCACTGCCCGCGCGATTGGGCATCGGCGGCGCGCTGTGGGTGGCGCGGGCCTTCCACCTGGCGATGCTCGCCTGCCTGGCGGCCCTGGCGCTGGCGCTCGGCCTGGGGGTCGCGGCCTGGCTTGGAATCGCCGTCGTCGCGGCGCTCATCGTCTGGGAGCATCGCCTGGTCCACGCCGACGACCTGTCGCGCATCGACGCCGCCTTTTTCACCATGAACGGCTACATCAGCGTGCTATTCTTCGCATTCTGGACCGCGGATATCCTGATGCAATGGAGGGGCCTATGATTGATCTCCAGCCGCAGTTTGAGGACCGCGGCCTGCTGCCGGTACTCGACAAAGTGCAGGCCGGCCAGCGGCTCGACTATGACGACGGCCTGGCGCTGTACCGCTCCGCCGACCTGCTCGCCATCGGCTACATGGCCAACCTCGTGCGCCAGCGCCTGCACGGCAACGTCACGTATTTCAACGTCAACCGCCACATCAATCCGACCGACGTCTGCGTGGCATCCTGCAAGCTGTGCGCCTTCGGCAAGCGCGCCAAGGATCCCACCGCCTACACCATGTCGCTCGAAGAGGTATGGCATCGCGCCGGCCTGGGACATGCCGAAGGTGCCACCGAATTCCACATCGTCGGCGGGCTGCACCCCGAGCTGACCGTGGACTGGTACTGCGATCTCCTGCGCGGCCTGAAACAGCGTTTCCCGAGTGTTCACGTCAAGGCCTTCACCATGGTCGAGATCGCCTACTTCGCCAAGCGGTTCAAGCTAAGCTTCGAGGAAGTCCTGCACCGGCTGAAGGACGCGGGTAGGGACTCCATGCCCGGCGGCGGCGCGGAGATCTTCTCCGAGCGCGTCCGGCGTATCATCTGCGACCACAAGATCGACGGCAACGAGTGGCTCGATGTGGCCCGCTTGGCTCACAAAATGGGGCTGAAATCGAACTGCACCATGCTCTACGGCCACATCGAAAACGAAGAGGACCGCGTCGACCACCTGATCCGCCTGCGCGAATTGCAGGACGAGACCGGCGGCTTCGTCACCTACATCCCGCTGGCCTTCCATCCCGACAACACGCCGCTCGAGCACGTCCCCCGGACGACGGGCTTTCTCGATCTCAAGAACATCGCCATTGCGCGGCTCATGCTCGACAATATTCCGCACATCAAGGCCTATTGGGTGATGATGACGCCCAAGATCGCCCAGATTGCCCAGCGCTTCGGCGCGGATGACATCGACGGCACCGTGGTCGAGGAACGCATCTACCACGATGCCGGCGCGGAGACTTCGCAGGGGCTGCGCCGCAATGAGCTTCTGCGCCTGATCCGCGAGGCCGGCCTCGAGCCCGTCGAGCGCGACACGGCCTACCGCCGCGTCGAGCGCAACGACGAAACGACGTTCGCGATTCTGGCTTAGCAGCCTCCGCCTGGATGCCGCGCCCGATCAGACTTCCAGCGCCTTCAACACGTCGGCGAAGACATCATCCGGCGCGCCGGAACCATCCACGCGGTGGTAGTTGCCCTGAGAGTAGTAGTCGATCAGGGGCGCAGTGGATTTCTCGTAGGCGGCCAGCCGGTTGCGCACAGTGCCCTCGCAATCGTCGGCGCGCTGGGCCAGCGCGGCCCCGCACAGATCGCAGATGCCCGGCTGCTTGGGCGGGTTGCTGAGCAGGTTATAGATGTGCCCGCACAGCGTGCAGAAGCGCCGCTGGCAGGTGCGCGCGATCAGGTGCTCGTTGGCCACGTCGATATGGATGATCGTCGGCTGCGGATAGCCCAGCTTCGCGAGCAGAGCGCCGAGATATTCGGCTTGTGGCACGCTGCGCGGGTAGCCGTCCAGCATGAAACCGGCGGTGACATCGGGCTGTGCGAGCCGCGAGGCGACGACGTCGTTCACAATGGCGTCGTCCAGCAGTGCGCCCGTGATCATGATGGCCTGGGCCTTCTTGCCCAGCTCCGTTCCGCCGCGCACCTCCGCCCGAATCATCTCACCCGTCGAAATGGCCGGGATGTTCAGGTGCTGCGCCAGGCGCTCCGCCTGGGTACCCTTGCCGCTGCCCGGGGGCCCGAGCAGGAGCAGCACTTTCCGCGCATCGGCTTTCTTGCCGGCGGCGTTGGTCGGTCCGGTGTTGGTCATAAGATTGCTCTGAACACCCAATTTTAGCGAGCTTGGACAGTTTCGGTCAAACCAGTCTGCTATTGCTGAATACCCTCGCGCCTGTATGCAAGGACGCGCGTGTCTGAGGGGACGCCATGGAGTGTTCAGCCTGCGGCGGCCGCGCCAAACCGTAACAGCTTACATGCCTGTCCGGTTGAGCACCTTTCTAATCGACGCAAGCACTCACTGATCAACCAGTCACAGTCGTTCCGACCCGTAATCGATTTCAATTCCGGCGGCGCGATTGCGGACCATCCAACGGCCCCGGCGACGGCTGCTGAAAATTGACAAACCCGCTACTAGTAGCGGCCCTCGTCTGCAAGTTATTGATTATAAACAGCCAATTAGAGCACCCCCGCTACACCGTAGCGGCTTGTCCGCGGCCGGACCCGGAATTGCCCATGCCGACCAGCGCGTCCGAGCCTCAACCGGAAAGGCATGTAACACGTTACCGTTTGCCATTTTCTCCCGCGTCTGTTAGCCCGGCCCGCACAGCGCCCGCTCGAGCCGGGCCAAGCCTTCTCGGAAATCCCCAGGCTCGCTCAACAAGCTCGCCACCAGCAGCGCCTCGCGCTCGAAATCGAAGAAAAATCCCGGCTGCACGAGCACGCCCTCTGCATCCAGCAGACGCAGTGCCCACTCCTCCTCCGTATGCAGGCGTGGCACGTCGAGCACGACCGACCACCCGCCCTCCGGCTCCAGCGCCCGCGCTCCGCCCGCGGCGGAGAACGCGACTCGCGCCGTGGCCAGATTCTCCCGGCAACGCCCCGCGATCGACGCCTGAATCTCCGGCAGCAGCTTTAACCACGCCGCGGCGGCGTGCTGCACTGGCGCGCTCACCGGCAGATACGCGTCGGCGATCCACTCCAACCGCTCCAGCGCCTCCGCGAGCAGCGGCGTCGGGCCTGAGGCGTGGATCCAGCCCAGCTTCATCTGCGGCAAACCGGCCGCTTTCGACAGTCCGCTCAGCGTGAACACCAGCGCCTCGCCCGTGGCGTCGAACGTCGAAACGCGGTCGCGGCGCTCCTGCCAGGCGTAGTCGAAAAAGACTTCGTCGGCGATGATCGCGAGGCCTCGCGACGCGGCCCAGGTCTGCAGCCGCAGCCACTCTTCGCGTCTGAGATACGCGCCGGTCGGGTTATTCGGATTGACCAGTACCACGGCCCGCGTGCGCGCCGTCCGGCACCGCTTCAGCGCTTCCAGATCGAGGCCCCAGCGCAATTCTTCGGGCAACGGGTACTCGACAATCCGCACCGCGTCGAGGACGGCGAGACACTCGAACAGCGGATACGACGGGCGCGGCGCCAGCACCTCGTCTCCCGGCTCGCACAGCAGTTTGAACAGCCAGCCATAAGCCTCGCTGGTCGAGCCGGTGAGCAGGAGCCGGTCCGGCTGCGCCAATTGCCCGCGCCCGGCGTGATAGGCCGCCACCGCTTCACGCGCTTCGTGCAGACCGCGCGGCGTCGGCTCATAGGTCAGCGCGCGCGGATCTTTCAGCGCCTCCAGGATCGCTTGCCGCGGGTAGGACAGCCCGGCGCGCGTGGGGTTGGTCAGCGTCAGATCGAGCACCGTGTCGCCGGCGGCCCGCCGCGCCGCCAGCGCTGCATTCAGCCGGTTAGGCCGGTAATCGCCCGGCGTTCTGGAGGAAAAGCGAATCACTGGTTATCGGCCGCCGCCTCATCGGCCGCCTCCGCGACCACCGGGTTGCGCAATTCGCCCACGCCCTGCACCCGCACGACTACTTCGTCGCCGGGCCGCAGCCACCGTGGCGGCCGGCGCGCGAAGCCTACGCCCGCCGGCGTCCCGGTCGAGATTACGTCGCCCGGCTCGAGCGTGAAGACGCCGCTCAGAAACTCGATCAGCTCGGGGATCCTAAAGATCAGGTGGCGCGTGTTGGAATTCTGCAGCACCTCGCCGTTGATTTCACACTGAATGTCCAGCTCGTGCGGATCTTCGATCTCGTCCGCCGTCGTGATCCACGGTCCCATCGGGCAGAACGTGTCGAAGGTCTTGCCCATCAGCCATTGCGTCGTCATGAGCTGGAAATCGCGCGCACTGACGTCGTTGATACAGGTGTAGCCGAAGACGTGCTCGCGCCAGGCGGCAGCGGGAATGTGCCGCCCGCCGGTACCGATCACGACTCCGAATTCAGCCTCGTAATCCGGCTTGCCGGAGTTTTTCGGCAGCACGATCGGCGCGCCCGCGCCGGTGACCGCCGTGCCGAATTTGCTGAAGATGGTCGGCACCTGCGGAATCTCCATCTTGGCCTCGGCCGCGTGGTCGCGGTAGTTCAGCCCCACGCAGATGATCTTGGGCGGCTTGGGGATCGGCGCGAACAGCGTGACGGAGCCGAGCGGGATGGCCGCCGCCGCGGGCGCGCCGGCGAGAAAGGAGCGGATCGCCGCCAGGGCCGCCGCGCCGCCCGCGATTACATCGAGAATTCCACCGAAGCCCGCCGGCTGCAGGCACTGGACCCTGTCGCCAACGACGATCCCCGGCAGGGCCGGTCCGCCCGGCACGGCGTAGGTCACGAAGCGCATGGTTCGATGCTATCGTAAGCGCGCCGCCGGCAGCTTCTGTTGCGCAAAAACGCCTGTTTGATATAGTGGGAAATGATCGTGGCGCTATCGTCTAAGGGTTAGGACGGAGCCCTCTCAAGGCTCTAATAGGGGTTCGAATCCCCTTAGCGCTACCATCTTCCCCCATGGCTCTCCGGGTTCTCGGACCCCCATTAACAAGTTCGGGCTCGTGGTGTGAAAACCGCTATAGGACGCTGACGCCTTGCCGCTGCGCCTCTTTGCGCAAGCTCGCGTCGAGCGTCAACAAGGATGCGTCCTCGCGCTGAGCCAGCGCGAGGTAGAACATGTCGTATGCAGATCGAGCCGTCGTACGCGCCAGCAAGAAGGCCGCACGCGCCAGTTCCTTGCTTGGCACCAAGATGTCCGCCATACTAACGGCACGACCAAGGGCGCGATCGCAAACGTCGATACTGAGCCCCTCGAAACGGTGGTACTTCCAGATTGCGTTGACTAATTCGGGAACTAACAAATCCGGCGCCAGAACCAAATCTGCCGCCTCAAGCGCTTCTTCGAGGTGGCGAGAACCGGGACGATTGAAAATCACCGCCACAGCCGCGCTGGCATCCAGAACGAGCCTCACCGCTGCCGGTCCTTGCGGATGAGCTTGACAGGGTCACTGAGCTTCAGATGTTTCAGCGCGGCGTCAGTCCGAATCGCCTGAAGCACGGCCTTCCGCCGCGCCTTGGCGTCCACTTCCACCTGCAGGCCTCGGGCGAGAACCTCGACGGTCTGCTGGGCCAGGCTGCGGCGTTCCCGCTTGGCCCTCTCGACCAGCATTGCGTAGATCGGTTCTGGAACGTCTCGCACTTGTATGAGGGGCATCGCGCCTTCATTATGCCACGAGATGCAATTCGCTGCAAATCGCAGGCAGTTCTCGTTGCTGCGCTGACGCCCGCGATTGGATTCTCCTGGCCTACTGGCCCGCCGCCAACTTGCCCGGCGCGCTGTCGCGAGGTGCTTGCGCGGCTTCGTGCGCCAATGTCGTGGCCAGGCGCTGCACCGCGTCGTGGACTTCGCCGGAGAGGCCCGCGCCCCACTCGAAGCTCGCTGCCTCGATGCCGTAGACGATCGCTTCTTCCGGCACGTTCTTCGTGATCTGGCCGAGACGGAATGCTTCGGCGATGCCGAAGCCGTGGGTCGAGCTGCCCAGGCGGGCTTCAAACTGCTCCGCGCCGGCGCCGCCCTTGATCTCGAAACGATGAATCGTGCCTGGCGCTGCCGAGCCGGTTACGATCGCGTCCACGACGATCACTTTGGGTTGCCCGGTCCAGGCGTCGAGCAGCGTGAAGGCGTCTCCGGGCAGGCAGCGCGCGGCTGCGCCCAGCAAGCGCAACGCGTCGGCGCACGCCGGACCCGCTCCATCGTCACCCCGGTCGGCGTTGCCGCAGCAGACAATCAGCGTATGTCGTCCTCGCGTTCGACGCACACCCTCAGGCAGTGCGTGGCGCATGAGATGCAGGGGTCGTAATTGCGAATGGCCTGTTCGGCTCGCCATGTGATCTCCTCGACCGGCGCATCGAGGATCTGGGGCAGGTAGCCCCACAGATCGTCTTCAATTCGCTTCAGGTTCTGCGCGGTCGGCGGCACGATCTTTGATGCGAGTATAAGCCCATTTTCGTCAATTGTATAGCGGTGATAGAGCAGGCCCCGCGGGGCCTCGGTCGCGGCCATGCCGGTGCCGGCGCGACGCTCGTAGGGGGTCCAGGTCCGCGGCGGCGGTTCGTACTGCTCGATCAGGCGCAGCGCCTCCGCGCACGCAAACACCAGTTCCACCGCCCGCACGATAATGCTGCGGAATGGGTTGCGCACCGGCGCTTCGAGCTTGCACTCGCGCGCCGTCTCCTGGGCCACGGCCGGCAGTTTCTCGTAGTTCAGATTGAATCGCGCCAGCGGCCCCACGTGGAACGAACCCCGCTCCCGCAGCACCGAATGCAGCGCGTTCGAGTGCCGCACATGCTGCTCCAAAAAATGGTCCTCGTACTCCGAGACGTCCAGATCGATGCCCCGGCTCGACACCACCCGGCCCTCGTTGAGCGGATACTCGTCAGGGTGCGACAGCGAGACGAATTCATAATCCTGCTGGAAATCCGGGAAGGGCAGCGTCGTCACCAGCCGGGCCGTCTCGACCGAAGCCTCCAGCGCCCATTTCAACTGTTCCACCAGCGGCTCCAGGTCGCTCTTCGATGGAACGTGATAGAAGCCGCCCACGCGCACCGAGACGGGATGGATCTCCCGCCCGCCCAGCACGCGCATCATCTCGTTGCCGATCTTCTTCAGCCGCAGCGCGCGCTCCACCTCCGGCCGGAACTTCACCGCCATCTGCAGCGCGTCCTGGTATCCCAGGAAATCCGGCGCGTGCAGGAAGTAAATGTGCAGTGCGTGGCTTTCGATCCACTCGCCGCAGTAGAACAGCCGCCGCAGCGCCCGCACCTGCGGATCGATCTGGATGCCCCAGGCGCGCTCGATGGCGTGGGTCGCGCTCATCTGGTAAGCGATCGGGCAGATGCCGCAAATGCGCGCCGTGATGTCTACGGCTTCCTCGGCCCTGCGTCCCCGCAGGAACGCTTCAAACAGCCGTGGCGGCTCCGGGATCTCCAGCTTCAGATCCTGGATCCGGCCACCCTTCAGCCGGACGTGCAGCGCCCCCTCGCCCTCGACCCGGGCAATCGTCTCGACATGAATTTTGGCCGCGCCGCCGTGAGCCGCTGGTGTGGTCGTACTCATCGCGTTGCTACCTCTTCGCTTACTTTTCTGAATTGCCACGCCCAGGCGTTGAACATGCGAAAGCTCCTCTGCAGGTCGGCTTCGCTCATTCCGTCCGCCCTGAACCGCTCGGCCAGCGCCGGTGCATTGGCATTTTCGTGCGGCCCGAAACATCCGTAGCAGCCGCGCCCCATCGCCGGGCATAGCGCCCCGCAGCCCGCCTGCGTCGCCGGGCCCAGGCACGGCTCATCGCTCGCCACCAGCACGCACGTGTTGCCCTGCCGCTTGCATTCGATGCACAGCGCCGCCGACGGCAACTGCGGCCGGCGCCCGATCAGCAGCGCCGATATCACCTCGAGAAAGTGCGTCTTCTGCACCGGGCAGCCGCGCAGTTCGAAGTCCACCGGCACGTGCTCCGCCACCGGCGTCGACGTCTTTAAAGTGGAAATGAAATCCGGCTTGGCGTAAACCATCCGTACGAACTCGGCTGAGTCCTTCCAGTTGCGCAGCGCTTGAATCCCGCCTGCCGTCGCGCACGCCCCCAGCGCCACCAGCAGCCGCGACTGCCTGCGGATCTGTTGAATGCGGTCGGCGTCGTGGTGCGTCGTGATCGACCCCTCGACAAACGCGATGTCGAACGGACCTTTGCCCATGTTGCTCGAGGCTTCGGGAAAGTAGCGGATCTCGACTGCCTCGGCCACCGCCAGCAGTTCGTCTTCGCAGTCCAGCAGCGTGAGCTGGCAGCCGTCGCATGACGCGAACTTGAAGATGCCCACCACCGGCTTGTGCTTTTCAGATTTCATACAGGTCCATCCATGGCTCGATCGCGGCGCAGGAAAACACCGGACCGTCTTTGCACACGAAAAACGGCCCCATCTGGCAGTGGCCGCAGAACCCCGCGGCGCACTTCATGTTGCGTTCCATCGACAGGTAGATCTGCTGTTTCGGAATGCCGCGCGACTGCAATTCGCGGCTCGCGTAGCGCATCATGATCTCGGGCCCGCACAGCAGCGCGATGGTCTCGGTCGGCTGCGTGCGGATCGACTTGAACAGCGTCGTCACGACGCCCACATGCCCGCGCCAGCTCACGCCGCCATAGTCCACCGTCACCAGCGATTGCGTGTCCGGCAGCAGGCTCCACGCCGCCAGCTCCTTCTTATACAGAATGTCCCGCGGGCTGCGCGCGCCGTACAGGATCATCAGCCGGTTGTAGTCGCCGCGATGCCGCAGGATGTGATAAATCGCCGGACGCAGCGGCGCCAGGCCAATGCCGCCGGCCACGATCAGCACGCTCTTGCCGCGCGCCTCCTTCATCGGCCAGGGCGTGCCGAAGGGGCCGCGCACCCCGATACTCTCGCCGGGCTGCCGCGTGACTATGCTCGTCGTGACCGGTCCCACGCTGCGGATGGTGTAAACCAGTTGCTCCGGCCGCTCCGGATCGCCGCAGATCGAGATCGGCAGCTCGCCCACGCCATAGTCGTAGAGCATGCTGAACTGGCCCGGCCGGAAGCGCGCGTCCACGCCCTCCGGCGGCTCCAGTGTCAGCGTGAACGTGTCGTATGTTTCCTTCACGAGGCCCACCAGCCGGCCCGGCCGCGGCTCCATCAATGGGCGCGATGGCGACACCGCAGGCGGTTCCAAAAGAGTCGTCATTGTCCCGCCCCTCCTCCCCGTTTGGCATACACGTCCAACAACTGCAGCCGCGTCGCGCGCAACCGGTCGGCGACTGTCGCCACCACTTTCCTCATCAGCCGGAAGCCGAACTCCGCGTCTACCTCGCATAGCGCAATCAGCCGCGGCCCGTCGAACGCCAGCGCGCTGGTCGGCTCCAGGCAGCGCGCCTGGAATTGCTTGTTCACGCTCTCCAGCAGCGACGACCAGCCCAGGTCTTCTCCGTCCCCCACCGTCTCGATCCGGAACACACGCCCCGGCGCCTGCAGCTCCAGCGCAATGTGCCCGGTCACGACCAGGTAGAAGAAACTCGACGGGTCGCCCTCCCGGAAAATGATCTGCTCCGGCTGGAAGCGGACCGCGAAGGCCAGTTCCGCCAGTTTCGCAATGTCCGACTCCGGCAGACCCACGAGAAACGGGTGGTCCGCCAGCGCGGTGTGGACTTCCACTGTGGTCATACGCTCTTCCCTCCCTGTGCCGTTCCCGCCAGCTCGTTGAACTCTTCCGTGATGTCGATGCCCGCCGGGCACCATGCAATGCAGCGGCCGCAGCCGGTGCAACCCGCCGTGCCGAACTGCTGCTGCCACCACGCCAGCTTGTGCCCCAGCCATTGGCGGTAGCGCGACTTCACGCTCGTGCGCACGCTGCCGCCGTGAATGTAGGTGAAACTCTGCGTGAAGCACGTGTCCCATAGCCGCTTGCGCTCGCCCGTCTGGCCGTCCAGGCTGGTCTTCTCGATCGTGTTTACGCAGAAGCACGTCGGGCACGACAGCGTGCAATTGGCGCACGCCAGGCAGCGCTGCGCCGTCTCCTCCCAACGCGGATGTTCGAAGCTCCTGAGCATCACGGCCACCGCGCTGCGCCAGTCCACTTTGCGGCTCTGGCTCGCTCCCGCCTGCTTCGACGCCTCGCGGCACTCCGCCACGAACGCCGCCTCGGCCCGCGGCGCGCCCAGCGCTTCCACCAGGTGCAGTCCCCGCGCCGTGCCCGTTTCGGCCATGTATTCGAGCCCGCCCGGCGCCTCGCCGCCACTCACGTGCTCCGTCAGTGCGATGTCGAAGCCCTTCGCCGCCCGCGGTCCGCATTCCATCGACGCGCAGAAGCACGTCTCCAGCGAAACCGTGCAATTCACCGCGATGAACAGCGCGTCGCGCCGCCGCGCCGCATAGTGCTCCTCGACGAAACGGTCCTCCATGAACACCTTGTCCAGCCGCTCCAGCGCCGCCACGTCGCACGGCCGCAGCCCGAGAAACGCCATCTTCGCCGACGGCGGCTCTTCGTGCAGTATGTGGAATGTCCCGTTAGTTTTTGACGCCTGCGCGAACCGCGCCTCCGGCACGTGCAGCCAGCGCTTGACGCTGTCCGGCGACGGGCCCCACGCAAAGCGCTCCGGACCCGCGCGCTCGCGCAGCCGGTAATGGCCGGGCGTCGATTCGCTGCCCACGCCGGCCGGCAAATCGTCCAGGCTGCCGACCGGCCCCCAGCGGATGGCCGCGCCTTCCTTTCGGGGCCCGATCACCTCGTACCCCTGCTCCGCGAGGAGCGCGATCAACCGCCCGACATGCTCCGGGCTGAGCCGCCACGCCTTGTCGCGCATTGGTGCGCCTCCCAACCGGCCAGAATCATAACAGAGTTTAAGGTCCGTTTCTAGGGTATTGCGGGCGTGGATCCACGCCCGCTTGGGCTTTCGGTCAGGCCGGCGGCCGGCCCGCGCCGTCTACCACATGTGATAATAGCCCGACGTTTCCAGCACTTCCACCGGCGTGTCGAAGATCGCGCTCAGCGTCTCCGCGCGCAGGATTTCCGGCTTCGGCCCATCGGCCAGAATCCGCCCGCGCTTCAGCGCCACCACCCGCCCGATCTCCGGAATGATGTCCGGCAGGTGGTGCGTCACCAGGACGATGGTGATGCCTGCCTGCGCCAAGTGCCGCATCGTCCGCCGCAGTTCGCGCGTGGCGTGGACGTCCAGGCTGTTGGTCGGCTCGTCCAGCACGAGCGCCCGCGGATCGTGCACCAGCGCCCGCGCGATCACCGCGCGCCGCTGCTCGCCCGAGCTCATCGCCGTCATCTCGCGCTCCGCCAGATCCGCAATCTCCAGCCGCTCCATCACCTCGCGCGCTTTCTCCTCCATCGCTGGCGTGACAACGTGATGCGGCCACACGCCGATGCTGCCGAAGAATCCGCTCAGCACCGTTTCCCGTAGCGGGTACGGCTTCGTGCACTTCTCCACCAGTTCGTTGGTCACGATGCCCAGCGCCGCCCGCAGGTCGAACAGGCGCCACGCGTCCTGGCCCAGAATCCGCACCTCCGGCGGCGGCTCCAGCAGCCGCGGGTAGCACTCCCGCGTCAGCACTTTCAGAAGTGTGGATTTACCCGATCCGTTCGGACCCAGGATGGCCGTGTGCTCGCCGGCGTGAATCGCCAGCGTGATGTCGTCGAGCGCCCGGAACGCGCCGTGATGCACGCTCACGTGCCTGAACTCCACGATCGGTGGCCGCGCTGTGGCTGACTGCGCCATTTCCGGACCAGCGATTCCCGACCGCCGCTTAAGCCCCCGCCGGGACCGTCTCCGCGGCCTTCGCGCGTTCGAAGAATCGCTGCACGTACTGCGTGTCGATGTTCGCCGCCTGGAACTCCGTGTCGGCCAGGATCCGCTGGTGCAGCGGAATCGAGGTGTGGATCCCCTCCACAATGAACAGATCCAGCGCCCGTTGCATGCGCGCAATCGCCTCGGCCCGGTCGCGGCCGTAGGCCACCAGCTTCGCCACCAGCGAATCGTAATACGGCGGGATCACTCCATCAACGTACGCCGCCGTGTCCACCCGGATCCCCATGCCGCCCGGCAGGTTCAGCGCCTTAATCCGGCCCGGGCAGGGCGTGAACGTCTCGGGGTGCTCGGCGTTGATCCGGCATTCGATGGCGTGTCCGCGCATTTCCACCGGCCCGCCCAAAATGTCGTGCAGCTTCTGCCCCATCGCGATCCGCAATTGCGCCTTCACCAGGTCCACGCCGGTCACCGCTTCCGTCACCGGGTGCTCCACCTGGATGCGCGCGTTGACCTCGATGAAGTACAGGTTGCCGTCCTCGTCCATGATGAACTCGACGGTCCCTGCATTGGTGTAGCCGATCGCTTTTAGAGCCTTCTTCAACGCGCCGCCGGCGCGCTTGCGCAGCTTCGGCGTCATCACCGGCGACGGCGCCTCTTCAATCAGCTTCTGGTGCCGCCGCTGCACGCTGCACTCGCGCTCGCCCAGGATCTCGATCTCGCCGTGCTCGTCGCCCAGCACCTGGAACTCAATGTGCCGCGCCCGCTCGATGTATTTCTCCGAGTACAGGTCGCCGCATGCGCACGCCGCTTCAGCTTCGTTCTGCGCCTGCGTGAACTGCCCCGCCAGATCCGCCGCATCGCGCACCACCCGCATTCCGCGCCCGCCCCCGCCGGCCGATGCCTTGAGTATCACCGGGTAGCCGATGCGCGCCGCCACATCCTGCGCTTCCGCCGCGTGCTTCAGAATCCCCTCGGACCCCGGCAGGGTCGCCACGCCGTGCCGCTTCATTTCTTCGCGGGCCCGTTCTTTCAGCCCCATCAGCCGGATCACCTCCGGCCGCGGTCCGATGAACCGGATCCCCGACGCCTGGCACACCTCCGCGAAGTCCGCGTTCTCGCTCAGAAAGCCGTAGCCCGGATGGATCGCGTCGACGTTGGTGATCTCCGCCGCGCTGATCACCGCCGGAATGTTCAGGTAGCTCAGCGCGCTCTTGGCCGGACCGATGCACACCGCCTCGTCGGCGAATCGCACATGCAGGCTGTAGCGGTCGGCCTCCGAGTACACCGCCACCGTCTGCAGCCCCAGCTCCTTGCACGCGCAGATCACGCGTAATGCGATTTCGCCGCGATTGGCGATCAGTACCTTGCGCATCGTCTATGCGGCCTCAGTCCGGCTTCACCAGGTACAGCGTCTCGCCGTATTCCACCGGCTGCCCATCCTCCACCAGCCGCTTCACGATCGTGCCCGCCAGCTCGGCTTCGATCTCATTCATCAGCTTCATCGATTCGATGATGCACAGCACCTTGCCCGGCCGGATCGCATCGCCGACCTTCACGAAACACTCCGCGCCCGGCGCCGGCGATTCGTAATACGTGCCTACGATCGGCGCTGTGATCGCCTTGAGCGTCGGGTCCGTCAGATCCGCCTCTCCGGCTACTCCCGAAGCCGTGTCCGTGGCGCTTGGAGCCGTTGCCGGCACGGTAATCTGCGCAAACGGCGCGGGCGGATTCGCCATCGACGGCGCTGCCGCGGGCACGACAATTTCCTGCGTCAGGGTGGCGCCGGTGCGCTTGATCCACACGCGGTTGTCTCCGCGCTGCACCTCCAACTCGGCGATGCCGCTGTCGCAGACGGTCTTGATCAGATCGCGTATCTCTTCGAGGGTCATGCTTAGAGAACCAGTAATTCCTTCGGAACCGCCGTCAGCACCTCCGCGCCTCGTGCGGTCACCACCACCGTATCCTCGATCCGGACGCCCCCCTGGCCCGGGATATAGGCGCCAGGCTCGATCGTGATCACCATATTCCGCTCGAGCACGTCCTTCACCCGGCGTCCGATGCGCGGGGCTTCGTGGATCTCGAGGCCGAGCCCGTGTCCGGTCGAATGCACAAAAAACTCTCCATACCCAAGCCGCGTGAGCGTCCGGCGCGCCACGCCGTCGATACTCGCGCAGGTCGCGCCCGGCCGTACCGCGTCGAGCGCCGCCAGTTGCGCTTCCAGCACCGCCGCATACAGCCGTTTCGTTGGCGCTGTCGGCCGGCCGGTGTGCATGACGCGCGTCATATCGCTGGCGTAGCCCTCCCGGCTCGCGCCCATGTCTACCAATACTAGCTGATTGGCCTGCACCCGCGACCCCGTCGGCTGCGCATGCGGCAGCGCCGACCTCGCTCCCGCCGCCACAATCGTCTCAAACGCCGGCCGCTCCGCCCCCAGGCGCCGCATTCTGTATTCCAGTTCAGCCGCGATCTGCGCCTCGCTGATGCCCACGCGGATCTTCCTCAACGTTTGCAGGTACGCCCGCCCGCACACATCCATCGAGCGCCGGATCAGTTCGATCTCGCCCGCGTCCTTCACCGCCCGTAAGCCTTCCGCCAACCCGCTCACGTCGCTCAGCAGGACCCCCGGCCCCAACTGCTCGCCGATCCGCGCGTACTCCGCCTGCGCCAGTTGTTCCGCCTCCAACCCCAGCGAATTCGCCCGCCGCCGCCGCACGTTCTTGACGAGCTCCGGCCACAGCGCGCCGCGAATCACCCGCACTTTGCAATCGGTCTCCCCGGCCGCCTGAAGTTCGTAGCGCGGATCGGTGTAGAGGACCGCTTCCCGCGCACTCAGCAAAACCAGCGCGCTCGATCCGCTGAAGCCCGTCAGGTACCGGATGTTGGGGAGATGCGAGAACGCCGCCGCGGCCGTCTTCCGCTCTGCGAGCAGCCCCAGCAATCGTTCGCGCCGCGCCTGGTAGGTCGATTCAGCCACAATGTCCTCTCGATCTTATCATCGCGCTGGCCGCGCGGCCGCACGCTGTGCGATCCTGATTCTCACCATGCGTTTCCGTAACCTGCTTCCACTCCTGCTGCTCTCCGCTCTGGCCTTTGCCGAGTCCCATCCAGTGGCCCTGAAAGCCGCGCGCCTGTTCGACGGCACTGCCAACCAGACCGTCTCTCCAGGCCTGGTCGTCGTTGAGAACGGGAAGATCACCCAGGTGGGCGGGACCGCGCCCGCCGGCGCGGAAATCGTGGATCTGGGCGACGCCACTTTGCTGCCCGGCCTGATCGACGCGCACACGCATCTGACCTACCCGTTCAGCATGGACCGCTATCTGTCCGAATATCACGACCTGCGCACCACGTCCGCCGAGAAGGCCTTTGAAGCCGGCGCCATCGCGCGCATCACGCTGCTGGCCGGCTTCACGACCGTGCGCAACGTCGGCGCCGCCGAGTGGATCGACGTCGGGCTCCGTAATGCCATCAATCGCGGCCTCACCGACGGTCCGCGCATCCTCACCGCCGGCATCGCGCTCGGCACCACCGGCGGCCATTGCGACCCCACCGACGGTTGGACAGCGGCCGCTGCGCCGAATGAGCCCGATTATCGCCAGGGCATCGCCAATTCGCCCGACGAGTTCCGCCACGCCGTGCGCTACATGCTCAAGCATGGCGCCGATCTGATCAAGGTCTGCGCCACCGGCGGCGTGCTGTCGCTCACGGACGACGTCGATACGCCGCAACTGACCCAGGACGAACTGAACGCGCTGATCGACGAAGCCCACTCGCTGCACCGCAAGGTCGCCGCCCACGCTCACGGCGATACCGGCGCGCGCCGCGCCGTGCTGGCCGGCATCGACTCCATCGAGCACGGCAGTTTCCTCAAAGACGACACCCTCGACCTGATGAAAAGCAAGGGCACCTACCTCGTGCCGACGCTCATTGCGCCGGCTTCGCTGCTCGAGAATTTCGACAAGGGCATGAAGGTGCCCGAGCGCATCAAGGAGAAGGCCCGCGCCGCCGCCTCGAGCGTGAACGTGACCTTCCGCCACGCCGTCGAGCGCGGCGTCAATATCGGTTTCGGGACCGACGCGGGCGTCTACGAGCACGGCCAGAACGCGCGCGAGTTCGAGCTGATGGTGGCCAATGGAGCAACGCCGGCGCTGGCTCTGCGCGCGGCCACCAGCGCCGACGCCGACCTGCTCGGCATCGCCGACCGCGTGGGCACTATTGAGAAGGGAAAACTTGCCGACCTGGTCGCCGTCCCCGGCGATCCGCTGCACGACATCTCGACCATGCGCAAAGTGTTCTTCGTGATGAAGGAAGGCAAGATCTACCGCAACGGCAGCCCGCGCTGACCGCGCGTCGCGCGTTATCTGGGCAGCGCTTTGTTATCCGAGCAAAGCTGCGTTATCCGAGCAGAGCTTCCAAGTGCAGCCGGCTGCGCAGCGCCTGATCGGGCGAGCCGCACTCGGCCGAGAGCACACCGCTCCAGCCCGCTTTGCGCAGGATGCCGATCACGCGCGCCCAGTCGATCACGCCGTCGCCGCAGGCGCAGCCGACGGGCGTGCCGGTCACCAGGCCCTTCTCTTTTTCGGCGTGCTGGATGCTGATGTCCTTGGCGTGGACGTGCACCAGCAGCGGCAGCACAGCCTGCAGCCCGGCGTACGGATCCTCGCCGCCGAGGAAGGCGTTGCCGGTGTCGTAGTTGACTCGGAGCATCGGCGACTCCACCAGGCGCGCGATGCGCAGCAGGCCCTCGGTTTTGGTCGAGATGCTCTGGTGCGGCTCGATGCCGATGAAGATGCCGTAGCGCTCGGCGGTGCGCAGCGCGGTCTTCAGCGTGTAGCGCATGACGCCCCAGGCCTCGTCGAGCGGCACCCACTCCGGCCGGATGCCCTCGTCCGTGTTCACCACCGGAGCGCCGATGGCCGCGGCGAAGCGGATCGCCTTCTGCAGGTATGGCACGGCGATTTCGGGCCGCATCAAGGGGCAATGCGCGCTCAGGGCGCTAGCCTCTAGCCCATTGAGTTTGAGCAGGTCCGCCATCTCGCCCGGGTCGTCGTCCATCGAAAATGAATGGAAGTAGCCCGCTTCGCTGAGCAGCTCCCGCCCGTTGTGGACCATCGGCTCGACGTAGTGAAAACCGAGCTGCGCGGCCCGCTCCAGACCCGCCGCGAACGATTTGTCCTCGCAGCGGATGAATTCCATATTTACGCCCGCATAGATCGCCATCGATTGTGCCTCCTGTGCCCGCAGGCGATTCTATCACCGGCGATCCCCGGCGCGGCACGCCGATCGCGCCGATCGTGACACAGGCCACAGGCGCGCTGGCGGGTGGGCGCCGGCAGAAAGCCGCACCGGGGCGAGATCGCCTGGGACCGATTCAGGACACGCGACCGGAGGCCGATGCCGCTTCCGGCCGGGGCTCCCCGGAACGGGCGAACGGTCTATTTGCTTTCGAAGCCCGGCGCCAGTTTGATGGCCAGGTAGTTGACGACCTGCGCTTCGTTGCGGCAGGCCTCCATGTAAGCCCCGCGCAACAACTGCTCCTTGCGCGTCCGCAGTTCCTCGCGGATGCTCTGTTGCACGCGCGGGTCGTTGAGGTCGCGCTGCCCGGCGGGCTCGCGCTGAATGACCTTCAGGATGTGCCAGACGTTGCCGGCATGGGTCGGGGCCGAGAACTGCCCGGGAGGCAGGGTGAGAATCAGCTTGCGGATTTCCGGATCGGCCTTCTCGAGCGCCGACTCCCCAATGAACCCCATGTCGCCGCCATTGGACGCGCTTTCGGGATCTTCGGAGAAACTCTGCGCCAACATTGTGAAATCGTCGCCCTGTTTGAGCCGCGCTTCGAGCATCTGGATCTTCTTTTTCGCCTGCTCCTCGTTTTGCGCTTTGTCGTGCTTGAGGTTCTTCACGTCGTTGGACGGCTGCGGGCTGACCATGATCTGGGCGATGCGATAGTTGTTCTCGGCGTAGTTGAAGGCCGCCTTGTTGGCGTTGTAAAAATCGCTGACGTCCTTGTCGGTAATGTTGATGCGCGACAGGACTTCTTTGTTGAGCAGCTTTTCGGTGCTCAGGTCGCGGCGCAGTTTGCCCTTCAGCTCGTCGACGGTCATGGCGCGGTCGTTCAACTGCTTCTGAAACTCCTCCTGGGTATAGGGAGCGCGGATTTCGTTGAATTTGGTGTCGACCTCGGCCTCGGTGGCGATGAGCCCCAACTTCTCGGCGCGTTGCAGCAGCAGTTCTTCGTCGATTAGGGCGTGCAGCAGAGCCAGTTTCTGGATCTGGATCTGGTCGGCGTCGGGCTGTTTGGGGAACTGCCACTTGAGCTGCCGGTCCACATCGGCAAAAGTGATGGCGTGGCCGTTGACGGCCGCGGCGACGCTCGCGGGGGGAGTCTTATTGCAGGCGGGCAGGAGCAGGAAAGCGGCCAAAAGGCCGGAAACGACGAAGGTGGAGCGGGAAGGCATTAACGTTGTCATTGTACTGGAGCGCGGCTCAACGCTTGAAACTTCAGGTTGAGGCTTCCGACATGGCACGACTCCGTCGCGGACCCGGAAGCGACCCGGTCCAGAGTGCGGAGCAACCCGGCCGCGGCGAGCGCGAACCGATTAGGCAAGCAGTTCACGAACCTTCTCCAGGCCGGCGGGCTCGCTGAAGGCGACCGCGCGCCGCGCCGGGTCGATGTTCTTCAGCAGCCCACACAGAACGGCGCCCACGCCAACCTCGACGAAGCGCTCGGCGCCGGCCTCGATCAGCAGGCGCATGGAGTTCGTCCACAGGACGCTGCCGGGCACCTGCTGGTACAGCCCTTCGCGCGCCTCGGCGCCCGTGGTCACGGCGCGGGCCTGCCAGTTGTTGATGAGCGGAATTTCCAGATCGGCGAATTCAGTGGCATCCAGATCCACCTTCAGGCGCCGTTGCGCGGGCTCCATGAGTGCGCAATGAAAAGGAGCGCTGACCGGCAGCAGCACGCCGCGCCGGGCGCCCGCCGCCTTGGCCAGTTCCACGGCCCGGTGCACGGCGCCGGCATGGCCGGCGATGACCACCTGATCGGGAGAATTGAAGTTGGCGGCGCTGAGGACCTCACCCTGCGCGGCCTGGCTCAGCACGCCGTCCAGCGCCTCCGGAGGCAGCCTGAGCAGCGCGGCCATGGCGCCCACGCCCGCGGGCACGGCCTCCTGCATGTAGCGGCCGCGATTGCGTACCAGGCGCAGCGCGTCGGCGAATCCGAGCGCGCCGGCGGCGACCAGAGCGGAGTATTCACCCAGGCTGTGGCCGGCCACGTAGTCCGGCTTGAAGCCTTGTTCCCGCAGCACGCTCCAGGCGGCGGTTGAAACCGTGAGCAGCGCCGGCTGCGTGTTCTCGGTCAGTTTGAGCTGCTCCTCCGGGCCTTCGAAGCACAGGCGCGACAAGGGGAAGCCGAGCACGTAGTCGGCTTCGTCGAAAACGGCCCGCGCTGCCGGGTAGCTTTCGGCCAGCGCCTGACCCATGCCCGGGGTTTGCGAGCCCTGGCCCGGAAAGAGGAATGCGATTGGGGACATGAGAACCCTATCTATTGTACGCCCCGGATTTATTGTACGCCCCGGTCCGCGCAGGCCCAAGCCGGCGCGCGGCGTGGACGCCGGAGCGGGGCCATTCGCGCCATGCCGTAACCCGGCTGGCGCTGGGAGCACCTTCTCCGTCGAGGGGCGCGCGCTGGCCTGTTCCGGCCAGTGCCGTTGTGAGATGCAGCCGGAAGATGCAGAAGCGTGGACGCCAGGGCCTGCCTGATTCACCGCGCCGGAATGAATTATGCGACCAGCCGGGAACTTTTCGAGTTCGAAAGGCAATGCAGAGTGAGCGCCTTGAAGGAACTGAGCGACGAGGAACTGTACCGGCTGATGCGCAAGGGCAACCAACTCGCGTTCGCGCAGTTGTACGAGCGGCGGCAGCCGGCGATCTACCGCTATGCGCTGCACATGTCGGGCAGCCGCGCCGCGGGCGAGGAAATCGCCAACGAAGTGTTTGTCCGGCTGATGGGGCCGAGTGCGGGGTTCGACGAGCGGCGCGGCTCGCTGGAGGCGTATCTGTTCGGCGTCGCCCGCAACCTGGTTCAAGTGTTGCGGCGCAAGGGGCGCGTGGAAGAGCAGCAGGATCAGGCGATCGAGCACGACCTGGTCGGCGATTTGATCAAGAAGGAAATGGTGGCGGCCTTGTACGCGGCGATGGATGCTCTGCCGGACCGCTATCGCGATGTGGTGGTGCTGTGCGAACTCGAGGAACGCAGCTACGCCGAGGCGGCGCGGCTGTTGGCCTGTCCGGTGGGCACGATCCGCTCGCGCCTGCATCGCGCCCGCCTGTTTCTAGCCGCGCGGTTGAAGCCGGTGGGCATCGTCTCGGAGGTGGCGGCGCAATGAATGAAAGCAACTGCCGGGTGTGGGCTTGTGAACTCGTGGAGTGCGCGCGAGCTTGGGTAGCGCCGCGAAGCGAACTGCGGCAGCACCTGCGGGAGTGCCCCGAATGTGCGGCGCGATGGGCCAGCGAACGGAATCTGACCACACACTTACAGGCACTGAAAGAAGCCGCGGCCGTCGGCCAGCCGGCGCAGGCGCAACGCGAGCGGATCATGCGCCAGTTCGCGCTGCAGCGGCGTCGCACGGTGCATCCGGTGCTGCGCTGGGCGCTGGCCGCCGCGGCGGCCCTCGTGCTGACGGTGGGGGTTGGGTCTATCTGGCGCGGAGGCGGGTTGGGCGCGCTGCAACTGTTCCGCCACGCGGGCGGTTCAACGGGAACTGGCGCGTGGGCCGATGCGGCGGAGGCCGAGGCGCCGGAAGCCAGTGACGGCTTTATGGCCGTGCCCTACGCGGCGCCGCTGGCGCCGGGAGAGTTTGTGAGGGTCGTCCATGCGGATCTGGGTTCGGTCGAACTAGCCCGGATGGGCGTGTTTATTGACGATTTCGATACCGGCGAGGTCCCGGCCGACGTGGTTGTCGGCGAGGACGGGTTCCCGCGGGCGGTGCGGGTGTGGGATGACAGTCAGTTCTGAAAATCGGTTGGAAAGGACACAAGATGAAAAAGCTAGCTCAATTCTGTTCGATCCTGCTGCTGGCGGCAGGGGTCGTGTTCGCTCAAGGACCGGGACCGGGAGGACGGCGGCCGGGTGCATTTGGCCGCGCAGGCGGTGAAGGGGCTTTCGGCATGGAGTTTGCGGGTCCCGGATCGCGAACGCCAGTGACCGGCGCGCCGTATTCGGGAGTTCAGGTTACGCAGTTCCAGCAGACGCTGGAGGGCGCGAACCAGATCGCGCGGCAGGAGCAGTCGAAGGTCTATCGGGACAGCCAAGGCCGCGTCAGGATCGAGGGGACGGCAGGTCCTGGGGCGTTCCACGGACAGGCGACAAAGTCCTCCGTTCACATCTTCGACCCCGTGGCCGGATACTCCCACATGCTCAATCCGCAGAAGATGACCGCCGTCAGCATGGCGCTTCCAGCCCCGAGGCAAGGCGCTAGCGCCGAGGGCCGAAGGCCGCACGAAGCAGGGTCGGGAGCGAATGCGCCGCAGATAGTGAAAGAGGACCTCGGAACGCAGACCATCAATGGATTAGCCGCGACGGGGACGCGGACCACGCGAACGATCCCGGCCGGCGCCATCGGCAACGCGCAGCCGATTCAGACCGTGCGCGAGGTCTGGGTTTCGTCGGATCTGAAGGTTCCGATCATGATCAAGAGCTCGGATCCGCGCTTTGGAACCTCGGTGACGCAGTTGACCAACATCACTCGGGCCGAGCCGGACGCTTCTCTGTTCCAGGTTCCGGCGGGCTACGCGGTCACGCAGCGGACCAGGCCGACGCCGCAGCAGCAGTAGCGGCTGAAAATGCCGTGGGGGTCCGTCCTGCCTGGGTTGGCTGAGGCCCGGGGTGACGGATCCCCAGTCACGAACTTCCTCGCTCGACGAATAGGGTCAGGTGGGCGCATCCGGCTCCAGGCGTGGTGCTCGCCGCGACACATACGCCCCCCGGGCCCGGCTGCTGCGCTCTCCTGCACCGCTGGGCTGGCGCAGCGGCAATCGAAGCGCGCGCATTCCTCCTGAGCGGCTGGCCCAGTCCTGGATTGACTTGCGGCCGCGCCTGGAGTTGACTGGAGACAGGGGTGCGGCATGCAGGACCGGCCAGCGGGTTCCGCGCATCTAAGGAGTTATGAAGCGGAAAAAACCGGCCAGTCCGACGATGATAACCGCGGAGACGCTGATTGCGATCCCCATCGCCGCCGCCGCATTTCGCACGCCGGCGAAGCGCGGCAAGTGCGTGATTTGCGGCGAACAGGTGGCTCCCTTTTCCGACGAGAATCTGTGCTGGGTCTGCCGCCGGCTGAAAATCAGCGCCTGGAAAGACGCCGAGAACCAGCCTTCCATGCAGGAATAGGTTCGCGCCCCGGCATCACTTCGGCTCCTCAATCGCAATCAACAGATCCTTCGGCTCCACGGTCTGGCCGACGTGTACGCTGCGCGCGGCGACGCGGCCGCTGATCGGCGCGTAGATCGTCGTCTGCATTTTCATGGCTTCGATCACCAGCAGCTTGTCTCCTTTTTTGACCTCCTGGTTCAGTTCGACGGCGATGCTCGTCACCGCTCCGGGAATCGGCGCGCCCACGTGGCCCGCCTGCAATGGATCGGCCTTGGGGTTGGCACGGGTCTCCACCTTCAGCTTGCGGTCGCGGATGTTGACCTCGCGAGGCTGGCCATTCAACTCGAAAAAGACGGTCCGGGTGCCGTCCTGATGCGGCTCTCCGACGGCCAGGAATTTCACCACCAGCGTCTTGCCCGGCTCGAGATCGACCGCCATCTCCTGGTCCTTCTGCATGCCGTAAAAGAACACCGGCGAAGGTAACCCGCTGAGGTCGCCGTAGGCGGCGCGGGCCTTGGCGAATTTCACGAAGACGTCGGGGTACATCACGTAGCTCATCAGCTCCGTTTCCCCCGGCTTGTGGCCCGTCTTCTTTTCAACCGCGGCGCGTGTCGCGTCGAAGTCGATGGGCGCCAGACGGGCCCCGGCGCGGCCGCGCTTCGGCTTGCCGCCGTGCAGAATCACGCTGGCGATCTGCTTCGGCCAACCGCCTTCCGGCTCGCCCAGCGCGCCTTCGAACATCTCGACCACGGAGTTGGGAATATTCAGGCTGTGGTCCGGCGGGAGGCGCTCAAACTCGTGCACCGTCATGTCGTGCTGGATCAGGAACAGCGCCATGTCGCCGACAACCTTGCTCGACGGCGTCACTTTCACGATGTCGCCGAAGGCGCGATTCACGTCGGCGTACATGCGCGCGATTTCAGGCCAGTGGTGGCCCAGTCCGAGACTCTCGGCCTGTTCGCGCAGATTCGTATACTGGCCGCCGGGCATCTCGTGGATGTAAACGTCGGCCATGCCCGAGCGCGGCGCCGTGTCGAAGGGCGCGTAGTTGAGCCGCACGGTCTCCCAGTAGTCGGAGCAGCGGTTCAGTGCCTCAAAGTCCAGCCCCGTGGCGCGCACGCGATCGTGTTGCAGCGCCGCGACGATCGAATTCAGATTGGGCTGGCTGGTCGAGCCGGACATCGAGGAAATGGCCGCGTCCGCGACATCGACGCCGGCGTCGCAGGCCTTGAGAATCGAGGCCGCCGCGATGCCGCTGGTGTCGTGGGTGTGGAAGTGGATCGGCAGGCCGATCTCGTTCTTGAGCGCCTTCACCAGACGCTGGGCCGCATACGGCTTCAGCAGTCCGGCCATGTCCTTAATGGCCAGAGTGTGCGCGCCCATGCGCTCCAATTCCTGGGCCATGCGAACGTAGTATTGCAACGGGTACTTGTCGCGCCGTGGGTCGTCGATGTCGCCGGTGTAGCAGACGGCGGCTTCGCAAACCTTGCCGGTGCGCAGCACCGCCGCCATCGCCACCTTCATGTTCGGCAGCCAGTTGAGCGAATCGAAAATGCGGAAGATGTCGATGCCCTCGGCCGCGGCCACTTCGACAAAGCGGCGCACGGCGTTGTCGGGGTAGGCCGTGTAGCCGACGGCGTTGGAGGCGCGCAGAAGCATCTGGAAGCAGATGTTGGGCACGAGTTCGCGCAGCTTGCGGAGCCGCGTCCAGGGATCTTCCAGCAGGAATCGCATCGCCACGTCGAACGTCGCCCCGCCCCACATTTCCAGGCTGTACAACCCGGCCAGATGATGCGCCATGTAGCCGGCGATGCGGACCATGTCCCAGGTGCGCATGCGCGTCGCCATCAGCGACTGGTGAGCGTCGCGGAAAGTCGTGTCGGTGAGCAGCAGGCGCTTCTGTTTCAGAGTCCACTGGGCAAAACCGGCGGGGCCGAGTTCGTCCAGCAGTTGCCGTGTGCCCGGGCTAGGCGCGGCGCTCTCGTGCGGCGGGATCTTCGGCTCGCGGATCTGGGTTGGCGGCCGTCGGCCGGCCATCTCCGGATTCCCGTTGACGATGATCTCGCCCAGGTAGCCGAGCAGGCGCGTGGCGCGGTCCTGGCGGGCCTTGAACCGGAACAACTCGGGCGTCGTCTCGATGAAGCGCGTCGATACCCGGCCGGCGCGAAAGTCCGGGTGGCAGACGACATTCTCAAGGAACGGGATATTGGTTTTCACGCCGCGGATGCGGAACTCGCGCAGGCAGCGGTCCATGCGCTGGCAGGCCTGTTCCATGTCGTTGCCGCGCGCGGTCACCTTCACCAGCAGCGAGTCGTAGTAGGGCGTGATGACGGCGCCGCCATAGGCCGACGCGCCATCCAGGCGAATGCCGAATCCCGCCGGCGAGCGGTAGGTCTGCAGCCGGCCGTAATCGGGCACGAACGCGTTGGCCGGATCTTCGGTCGTCACCCGGCACTGCAGCGCCGCGCCGCGGACTTCGATCTGATCCTGCGCCGGAATGCCCATCTCGCGCCCATGCAGTGCGAAACCTTGCGCGATCTGGATCTGCGCGCGCACGATGTCGATGCCCGTCACCTCCTCGGTCACCGTGTGCTCGACCTGGACGCGCGGGTTCACTTCGATGAAGAACCACTCGCCCGTGTCGATATCGACGAGAAACTCGACCGTGCCCGCGCTGACGTAGCCCGCGGCGCGCGCCAACTCGATCGCGGCGTCGCATAGCGCAGCGCGGATCCGCGGATCCAGACCTATCGCCGGAGCCACCTCGACGACCTTCTGGTGACGCCGTTGCACGCTGCAATCGCGCTCCCCGAGATGGACCAGGTTGCCCAGCCGGTCGCCCAGAATCTGCACCTCGACGTGCCGTGCGCGCGCGATGTAGCGCTCCGGAAAAACCGCGCCGTTGCCAAAAGCGGCCAGCGCCTCGGAGCTCGCTTCCGTGTAGCGCGCCGCCAGTTCTTCGCGCGCCCCGACGATCCGCATGCCGCGGCCTCCGCCGCCGAACGCCGCTTTCAGGATCAGCGGAAACCCGATCCGGCCCGCGGCCTGCTCGGCCTGCTTAAGCGAAGTCACGGCGTGGTGTGTACCGGGCAGGACCGGCACGCCGGCCTTCTGCGCCAGGCGCCGCGCGGCGGTCTTGTCGCCCAGCATTTCGAGAATTCCGGGCGTCGGTCCGACGAAGGTGATGCCGGCCTTTTCGCAGGCCCGCGGCAGAGCCGGGTTCTCGGACAGAAACCCGTAGCCCGGATGAATCAGGTCGACTCCCTTCTCGGCCGCCAGCGCGACGATTCCCTCGACATCCAGGTACGCCTGCACCGGCCCCATTCCGGCGCCCACGAGATACGCCTCGTCGGCCTTGAAGCGGTGCAAACCGAGCCGGTCCTCCTGGCTGTAGATGGCGACGGTCTTGAGTCCCAGCTCGTTGGCCGCGCGGAAAATCCGGATAGCGATCTCGCCCCGGTTCAAAGCAAGCAGCTTCTTCATCGTTTTCACTAAGGTAGCATGTGATTTTCCGGGAACACCGGGTGCGCCGCCGTCGTATAACAAAACTAGACCGAGATAACTATGCGCCTAGCCGTCCCGCTCGCTCTCATCCTCCTGTCGCTGCCCCTGGCGGCCGACTTCTGGGGTAATTCCGATCGCTACAAGGAAGATTTCTCTTATGACTTCAAGCTGGCGCCCGGCGGCCGGCTGGAAGTAGAAAGCTTCAACGGCTCGGTCGAGGTGATCGGCTGGGATAACGACACCGTGCAGGTGCGCGGGAACAAGCACGCATCGCGGCAGGAAGTGCTGAAGGCGCTTGCGATCGACGCGAAGGGCAGCCCCACCGAAGTCCGGCTGCGTGCGATCAGCCCCTCGCCGAACTGCAACTGCGGCGTGACGTTCACCGTCAAGGTCCCTCGCAAAACCAAGTTGGACAACGTCACAACCTCCAATGCCAGCCTGCGCATCGAGAATATCGAGGGCCGCGCGCATGCCCGCACTTCCAACGGCGGCATCCGGCTCTATGACCTCAACGGCGGCGTGGAAGCGACCACTTCCAACGGCGGCATCGAGGCGCAAAAAGTCACTGGGCAGGCGATCCTGCGTACGTCGAATGGCCGAATCCGGGGCGACAACCTCCACGGAGGCCTGGAGGCCGCGACGACCAATTCCGCTATTGACGTGACAGTCTCCGACGCGGAACCGGCGCAGCCCCTCATTCTCAGCAGTTCGAACGGCGGCATCACGCTGAATCTCTTGACCTGGAAAGGGAATGAGATCCGCGCCACGACCTCCAACGGCAGCGTCAATCTCCTGCTGCCCTCCGGGATCAACGCCCGCGTCCGGGCCTCGACCTCCAACGGAAGCATCACTACCGACTACGAAGTAACCAGTTCCCACGTCAGCAAGACTTCGCTGGACGGCCGCATCGGCCAGGGCGGCGCGCCAATCAGCGCGCTAACCTCCAACGGGAACGTGCGGATCGCGAAACGCTGAACCGGACGTCACACCAACCCCGCATTCATCCGCCATCCCGCCCGTGCGGCGTGTTCGGAGATCCCATTCACGCTCCCGGCGGCCGGGTTGTGGCAATACGCCCCGCAGTCTGGCAGAATAGGCGAGATCTATGGTTTCGCCGCAGGATGAGATTCGCGTATCGCGCGTCGTATTCGATTACGCGGCCAGAATCGGACAGGAACAGGACCTGGACCGGCTGCTCATGCTGGTCGCGGACATGGCGCGCGATCTCGTGGCCGCCGACCGCTGCAGCATCTGGATGGCCGATCCGGCCACCGGCGAGCTGTGGACCCGGGTGGCGCATGGCGTGGCGCCGATCCGCGTCCCGGCGGGCCACGGCCTGGTCGGGGCCTGTGTCGAGAGCAACGAAATCATTCTCGTCAACGACGCGCTGAACGATCCGCGTCTGTTCCGCAGCGTCGGCGAGAAAACCGGTTATGAGACGCGCAGCGTGCTGTGCATGCCGCTGCATGGCGCATCGGACCGCGCGATCGGCGCATTCCAGGCGCTCAACAAAGAGGGCGGCTTCTCGCCCGAGGACGTCAAACTGCTGCACCTCGCGGCCTCGTACTCCGCCAGCGCCATCGAAACGCAGAGCCTGCGCAAGGAAGCCGCGCAGGCGCACATCATGCTGCGCGAGCTCGAGATCGCCCGCGACGTGCAGATGCGGCTCTTCCCGCGCACTCTGCCCACCGTGCCGGGCGTCGAATACGAGTGCTGCTGCTTCCCCGCCAAGTTTGTCGGCGGCGACTATTACGACGTCATCCCGATGCCCGGCGGACGCACCTGCATTACGCTCGGCGATGTCTCCGGCAAGGGCATCCCCGCGGCCGTTCTGATGGCCAGCATTCAGGCTTCGATCCGGGTCAACATGACGCGTGGCGCCGATTCCCTGGTGGACGCCATCCGGGTGTTGAACCAGACCGTCTATTCGACCACCGCCGCCGAGCGCTACACCGTGCTCTTCACCGCTTTTCTCGAGCCCGGCGCCCGCCGCATGACCTACCTGAACGGCGGTCAGGCGGCGCCCATGCTGCTGCGGGCTTCCGGCACAATGGAACGCCTCGACGTGGGCGGCCCGCCGATCGGACTGATCCCGGTCGCGCCGTACCGCGAGGCCACGATCGAGCTGCAACCCGGCGACCTGCTGGTCGTTTTTTCGGATGGCGTTAGCGAAGTCAACAACCCGGTCGGCGACATCTGGAACGAGGAGGAACTCGAACAGGTGGTCCGCTCCTGCGCGGGCCTGTCGGCGCGCGAGGCCCGCGCCCGGATCCTGGACGCGGCGCAGCGCTTCGGCGACGGCGCCGACCCCGCCGACGACCTGACCCTCACCGTTTTTCGCTGCATTTAATTCCAATGCCAGACCGGTCCCTACCCTGCATGACCCTCCGGTTCCGCGGTGTGCGCGGCTCGTTGCCGACGCCCGCTCCGGCGAATCTGCGCTACGGCGGCAATACGACGTGCCTCGAAGTGGGTGTCGCCGGCGAGCGGATTCTGGTCATCGACGCTGGCACGGGCATTCGCAGTCTGGGCCTCGAAATCGGCGCCTCCGAAGCTCTTTCGCTGTCGCTGCTGCTGACCCATTTCCACTGGGATCACATCCAGGGCATTCCCTTCTTCACACCGCTCTACAGCGCGCGCAACCACCTCGACATTTACTCGCCCCGACCGGTTTCCGAGGCGCTCGAGATCCTCGAAGGGCAAATGTCCGCGCCCCTGTTTCCCGTCCCGTTCGAGTACCTGGCCGCCGTGCGCCAGTTCCACCAGGTGCTCGAGCCATTCCAGGTGGGACCGATCCGCGTCACGCCGTTCCCGCTCAACCACCCTCAGGGCGCTTCGGGCTACCGGCTCGATTGCGCCGGCCACGCCATCGTGCACGCCTGCGATCACGAACCGGGCGTCAAAGAGGTCGACGAGCGGATTGTGCGCGTAGCCCAGGGCGCCGACGTTCTCGTCTGCGACGCCCAATATACGCCCAGCGAGTTCGAGCAGCGGCGCGGATGGGGCCACGGCACGTGGCTCGATTCGGTGAAAATGGCCCAACGCGCCGGCGTCGGGAAACTGGTTCTCACGCACCACGATCCCGACCACGACGACGCGTTTCTTGACGGCGTGCTGGCCTGCGCCCGCCAGGAGTTCGCCTCCACTTTCTGCGCCGCCGAGGGGCTCGTGCTCTCATTTCCCTGAGACGCCGCTCAGCCCAGCACGCGCTGCCCATTCAGCGCGAAGCCTTTGCGGTTGTCGAACGGGTCTACGGTCGCCTCGATGCCCAGCACCGGGTGGACCGTCTTGTGGCCATATTCGCGGTACACGCGCGCGAATAGCGACACTTCCAGAAAGCCCGTCCAGTCGGCCAGAGTAAGAAATTTCATCGTGCCGTCAGCGGTGGGATGGTGGCGGTCGGCGACGACGAGCCCGCACACGCGTACCTGTTTCCCATACAGCGATTGCTGCCGCCGCGTGAGGTCGGCGGCACTGCAATAGCGCCCCCAGTCACGCCCCGGAGCGAAGTATTCGAGCGGGTGCACGCTCACCGGAAACCCCAGCACTTCGTGCTCCCAGCGGGCCCGCAACTCCGGCGCGGGGTCGAAGGCAGCGGGCAGTTCGGGTTCGATCAGCGCCGCTTCCGAGCCATGCGTGTCCACGCGCGGGCCATCCCCCACGGCGCGCGGCTGGACCGCCGTCTCCAGCCGTTGGAGGCGCCAGAACAGGCGCCCGCGCGGCTCGCCGAAGACGTCAAATGCGCCGGCTTTCAGCAGCGCCAGCCATTCGGCGCGCGCGGGTTTCACCTTGCGGAAGAAGTCGCCGATGTCGTGAAACGGGCGTTCCGCCGCGATGCGGTCGAGAGACGTTTGCGTGAGTCCCCGCACCTGGTCCAGCGGCAGCAGGATCGTGTTCTCCGCAACCAGGAAACGGCGCGCATCGGACGCGTGCAGATCGGGCAGGCGGAAGTGCGCGCCCTGCCGCAGCGCTTCGAGCACATACAGTAGCGGCGAGTAGAAACCGCGCCGCGACGTCAGTACCGCCGCCAGAAACTCGGCCGGGTAGCGCGTCTTCAGCCACGCGCCCGCAAACGCCTCCACCGCATACGCCGCCGAGTGCGCCTTGTTGAACATGTAGCCGGCGAACTCGCGCACCATCGCCCAAACGGTTTCGGTCTCTTCCGCGGTCCGCCCCAGGCGTTGCGCGCCCTCGCGAAATTCGCCTCCCAGGCTGTCGATCAGATCGTGATCTCTGTTCTTGACGAGCGCCCGCCGGAGTTGGTCGGCGCGGCCCCACGGCAGGCCCGCGAAACCGTTGGCGACCAGCAGAATGTGCTCTTCGAAAGCCATCAGACCGTAGGTGCCGGCCAGCACCGGCTCCAGCGAAGGATGCGCGTAGCTGACCGCTTCCAGGCCCTGGTGCCGCCGCGCAAACGCCCGCTTGCGGCCCTCGTTGGCCGCGCCCGGACGGATGATCGACTCCACCGCCGTGAGGCAGTCGATGTCGCGGCAGCCGCTCATCACCAGCAGGCTGGTCATGGCCGGCGATTCGATGTGGAACACGCCCCGCGCGTTGCCCGTGGCGATGGCTTCCCACGTGGCTTCGTCCTGCCGGTCGATGCCGTCCAGATCGACCCGCAGGCCGCGGCTCTCATCGAGATTTTGCAGCGTGTCGCGCAGGACGCTCAGCCCCGCCTGCCCGAGCAGGTCCATCTTCAGCAGGCCCAGTTCTTCCACGTCGTCCATCGCGTAGTGCGTTGTCAGCAGCCCCTTCGAGCTCTCAAACAGCGGCATGCGGTCGGCGATTGTGTCTCCGCTGATCACCAGCCCGCACGGGTGCATGGCGAAGTGGCGCGGGATGCCGTCGAATTCGCCGGCCATCGCCAGCACGGTTTTGTAAGGCTCTTCGTTGTACGGCAGATGGCTGCATTCGGGCGTCTGGCGCACGGCCTCGGCGGCGTCGCCCCGCATCCACGGAATGTGTTCGGTAAAACGCCGCGCTTCGCGCTCGGGAATGCCGTAGACCTTGGCGATGTCGGCCACGGCGGAGCGGCCTTGAAAGGTATGTACCGCCCCGATCATGGCCACGTGTTCCCTGCCGTAGCGCTCGAAAACATGCTGGATCACCTCGTCCCGGCGGTCCCACGGCAGGTCCAGGTCGATGTCGGCGAGCTTGGCGAACTGCATCCGCTCGCGGTTCAAAAATCGCTCGAAGGTGAGGCCGAAGCGGAACGGGCAAACGTTGCTGATGCCGAGCGCGTAGCACACCAGGCTGCCGGCCGCGCTGCCGCGCGCGAGCGTCCAGATATTGCGCGTCGCGCACCACTCCACCAGGTCGGCGAAAACCAGGAAATACTCCGCATAGCCGACCTCTTCGATGACGCTCAGCTCGCGCTCCAGACGCTCGCGCACGCGCGGCTCGGCGTCCGCACCGTAACGTCGCGCGGCGCCGGCTTCGGCCTTCGCCCTGAGCACGGCCGCCGGATTCTCGCACGGAAATTTCGGGAACCGGATGTCGCCCAGTTCGAAGTCGAAGTGGCAGCGCTCGGCCACGCGTAGCGTGTTCTCCATCGCCTGCCGCAAGCCGCCGAAGAAACGCGCCATGTCCTCTTCGGTGTGCCAGTGGTGGCGGCCGGGCGGGAGCTTTTCCGGATGGCGCTGGTTGAGCAGCGTCAGCGTGCGCATCGAGGCCAGGATGTCGTAGCGCAGACGGTCCGCGGGGGCCAGGTAGTGCGTGTCGCACGTCGTCGCCAGCGGTACGCGGTGGCGCCGCGAGAGCGTCGCAAAGAGGCGCGCCAGATACAGGTCTTCGTCCGTGTGCGGCGATATTTCCAGCACCAGGTTGGGGCCGTAGACGCGGCGCAGAAAGTCGAGCGCGGGCGCGGGGTCGGCATTGTCTCTGATAGCCCGGGCGATCTCGCTGCGCGGCCCGGCCAGGCAAATCAAACCTTCCGCGAATTGTTCTAAACAATCGGGCCTCACTCCGTTCGGGTGCTCGATCCGCGCTGTCAGCAGGCGGCACAGATTGCGGTAGCCGCGCGCGTTTTCGATCAGCAGAACCAGCGTCGCCCCGCCCTCCAGCGTCACCTCGCTGCCGATCACCGGATGAATGCCGGCGGCGCGCGCGTGCTTATAAAACGCCACCGCGCCGGCCAGCGTATCGCGGTCGGCCAGGCCCACCGCCCGCATGCCGCTGGCCACGGCGGCCGCGACGATCTGCGCGGGCGCCATGGTGCTGTCGAGCAGCGAGTAATAGCTGTGATTGTGGAGTGCGGCGTAGCTCATGCCAGGATCGCTTTACGCCGCGCCGGGCGCTCTCAGTTCGTACCCGCGCACGACCGCCGCGGGGCCGTGCAACCGGCGCAGCAGGTCGATGGTCGAGGCCAGTTTCGCGTCGTATTCGCGGCGCGGCGAGGCGGGCGCGAACAGATCCAGTTGCGGCGAGGGGCGGTACACCCGGCCGGCTTGCAACCTCAGCGCGCGCAGGCGCACGCGGCGCGACCACGCCGCGGCCAGCAGTGGCGGCAGGACGGGAAAGGCGTCGGTGTCGAGCGCGATGGGCTCGCGGAAGTCATAATTGCGGCGCGACTCCTCGCGGTCGGTGTAAACCAGTTCGAGCGTGATGCGGCGGATTTCGCTCGACGCCGCGCGCACCTGTGCCATCAGTTTCTCGGCCATGCGGCGAAGGGTCAGCAGCAGAAAAGGCTCGTCCCAGACGTCTTCGGCAAACTCGCTGCACTCGCTCCAGCCGGGCTCCGCGGCCTTCTTTTTGCCGACCGGTTCTTCCGATACACCCTGGGCGCGGCGCTGCAGCCGCAGGGCGTTGCGGCCGAGAATGACCGACAGCGCGTCGATCGGCGCAGCGGCCAGATGCGAACACGTCCGAATACCGGCAAGTTCCATGGATTGAATAGCCGGCCCATCCATTCCGGGTAGCCACGCCAGCGCCAGAGGAGCCAGAAACGCGCGTTCGCTCCCGGCCGCGACCGTCACTTGGGAAGCCGGCTTCCGGACCCGCGCGGCGATGCGCGCGACCAGTTTATTGGTGGCGATCCCGGCCGAGAGCGACAGCCGCAGCCACTCCCGCACGGTGGCCCGCAGATGGGCGACCACCTGCTCCGGCGGCTGGTTGAGCGCGCGCCCGGTCCCGGTCAGGTCGAGCCAGGCCGAGCCCACCGAGGAGGGCTCGACCAGCGGCGTGGTCTCGCGGCAAAGGCCCAGAATCTGGTCGAAAAAACGCTCGTACAGGTCGAAATGGGCCGGTAAAACGATCAACGGCGGCACGGCCCGCCGCGCGCGCGCCGTCGGCCAGCCGGGACGGATGCCGAACCGGCGGGCCTCGGCGCTGGCCGAGAGCACGACGCCGCGCCGTTCGCCGCCGACGATGACCGGCCGGCCGCGCAGCCGAGCGTCGGCCGCCTGCTCGATGGAGGCGAAGAAACGATCGCCATCCCAATGGACCACGGTGCGCATAGGCAAGTTATAGTGTAAATGATTACACTATTTTGGGCGGGTGACAAGGGGGGCGAAGTTATTTCAACGGGAGGGGAAGGGGGCTGAGAATGGGGCGCAAACACCGCTGCCGGCACTCCCGGCCGCAAGGGCCAGAGCCCGGTCCGGCACGGTGAAAAGCCGGGGATTGACCGTCTCCGCGCGGTGAAAACACGGTAATTACACGGTGGAAACCTGGCCATTCAGCGCACCGTCGGCCACGGTCGCGCGGCGCGGTTTCCACCGCTCGAGACAGCGCATGCACAGCCGCATGCGCGACAACTAACTTACTGATTTACTGTTTCTTAGCTTCAAAGGGGAAGCTGCGTTGGCCGCCCTCACGCGCCGATGTGCCCTTCAAGACACTCCCCTCGACGGTCCCCTCGTATTTTGTCGTCATGCTTCCGTTCGGGCCTTCGGCCGTGGTGCTGAAGCTGAACTTGTTGCCGTCGATTTTGCCGTTGGAGACGGTTGCCTGGCGGTCGCCCCGAGGACTGGATACGGTTACGTTGCCGGTCAGATTCGCGCCATCGGCCTTGAGGTCGAATACCATCGTGATGGTCATCTCTCCGCTGCCGTCGCGAGAGGGTCGTTTGGTTTCGGCTTTCCATTTCCCGTCGATGTCGGCCGCGAAGGCGCCCAAACCGGCGACGAGTAAAAGAACGAGAGTTGCTGCAACTGTTTTCATAAGTTCGCTCCTGCTACATTGAAGAGCGCCGCGGATGGGCTAAAGATTACCGATGGAAGCGGTTTTTTCGTTCGTCGACGTCAGTTTGCCGGTGCCCCTGGCACGTTCGTTCACCTATAGCCTCCCGGAAACGCTGCGCCACCGGGCCGTTCCGGGCTGCCGGATCATCGTCCCATTCGGGTCGCGCAAGCTGACCGGAATGATTCTCAAAGCCCACAACCAGCCGCCGGAGATGGAGACGCGGGAAGCTCTGCGGCTGCTCGACGAGGAGCCGGTTCTGGACGCGAAACTGCTCGCGCTGGGGCGCTGGGTGGCGGAATACTACTGCGCGCCGCTGGGCGAAGTGTTGCGCGGGATGGCGCCGCTGGCCGGGGAAGTCCGGCAATCGAAGTTCTGGGCGCTGACCGACCAGGGGCACGACGTCGTCCGGCAACTGCTGATCGGCGAAACGGGCAACGATCCCGCCGTGGAACTGCTGCGGGCGCTGGAGCAGCGGCCGCTGAGCGAAACGACGCTCGAACGCAAGTGCGCCGGCGCCAGAAAGTTGCTCAAGACTTTGGAGCGCAAAGGCCTGCTGGTGCAGGAGCAAAGCATCGCCGGGCGCGACCCGTTGCGCGCCCCCGCGATCCGCATGCGCGCCGAATTCAACGGACGCCACGAGCAGCTCAAGCTCACCCGGGTCCAGCGTGAGCTGATCGCCTATCTCGAACTCCACCCGGGCTCGCACAACCTGGTGGATCTGAGCGTGGCAGTGAAAGGGGCCAGCGTGGCGGCGCGGGCGCTGGCACGGCGCAATTTGATCGAACTGAAACCCGAGCCGCTCGCCATCGACGCCGCCTGGGCGCAGCCGCGACACGCGCTCAACCCGGCTCAGCAGGCCGCGGTGGACGCCATCTGCGCCGTCCTGGCCGAGCGCCGCTTCCAGACGTTCCTGCTGCACGGCGTCACCGGGTCGGGCAAAACCGAGGTCTATCTGAACGCCATCGAAGCCGCGCTGGCGGCGGGGCGCGGCGTGTTGATGCTGGTGCCGGAGATCGGGCTGACGCCGGCCATGGCGGGGCAATTCCACGCGCGGTTCGGCGATCGGGTGGCGATTCTGCACTCGGCATTCAACGACAGCGAGCGCGCGGCGCAGTGGCGCAGGCTGCGCACGGGCGAGGCGATGGTGGCCGTGGGAACGCGCTCGGCGGTCTTCGCGCCGGTCAAAAACCTCGGGCTGATTGTGGTGGATGAAGAGCACGACGGCAGCTATAAACAGGAAGAAACGCCGCGCTACAACGGGCGCGACGTGGCCATTCTGCGCGGCCGCGAAGAGCGCGCCTGCGTGGTGCTGGGCTCGGCCACGCCGAGCCTCGAAAGCCGCTACAACGTCGAGCGCGGCAAGTCGCGATTGCTCGAACTGCCAGAGCGCGTGGGCGAGCGCCCGATGCCGCGGGTCGAACTGATCGACATGCGCGAGGAGTTCCTCGATACGCGTGTGAACGCCTTATTCTCGCGGCGCCTGGTCGAGGCCGTGCAGGCCAAGATCGAGGCCGGCGAGCAGGTGATGCTGCTGATGAACCGGCGCGGCTTCTCTTCGGCCGTGGCCTGCCGGAGCTGCGGCGAGCGCATCCAATGCGTCAACTGCGCCGTGCCGATGACCTGGCACAAGCGCGACAACCGGCTGCTGTGCCACTACTGCAACTACGCCGCCCGCGTGCCCGCCCGCTGCCCCAAATGCGACAGCGAGCACATCCACTTCCTGGGCAGCGGATCGGAGCGCGTCGAGGAAGAGCTGCACCGGCACTTCTCCGCAGCGCGCATCGCGCGGCTGGACCGCGACACGGTGACCGGGAAACACAAGTACGAGGAAATTCTGAGCGGATTTCGCGAAGGCAACTTCGATATCCTTGTCGGAACCCAGATGATCGCCAAAGGCCACGACATACCGAACGTGACGCTGGTTGGAGTCGTGAACGCAGATATCGGGCTGGGCGTGCCGGATTTCCGCGCGGCCGAGCGCACGTTCCAGCTCCTGACGCAGGTGGCCGGGCGCGCCGGGCGGCACCTGCTGCCGGGCACCGTGCTGGTGCAGACGTACAACCCGGACCATTACTCGATCCGCTGCGCCGCGGAACAGGACTTTGCGAAGTTCTACAAGAAGGAACTCGAATTCCGGCGATTGATGCGCTATCCGCCTTTCAGCGCACTGGCCAACGTGCTGGTTCGCGCCGAAAAGCAGGAGGACGCCCTGCGGATGAGCGGCGTTCTGGCGGAGTTGCTGAAGGAGCCGGGTCAGGGCCTGAAGGCGCTCGGACCCGCCGAGGCGCCGGTCCCCAGGTTGAAAAACGAGTTCCGTTATCAGATGCTGATCAAAGCGCGGTCGCGCCCCGACCTCAACACGACGCTGCAGCGGCTACAGCAGCATGCGCTCGACGAGAAGTGGCCGGCGACGGCGCTGGTGGTGGATGTCGATCCATTGAATCTGCTGTAAAAACTGAAGCGACGCGTGAAGCCGTTCGAATACAACACCGCCAACCTGATTGCCGCCCTGTCGTTTTACGGGACGGTGGAGCAACGCGCGGGCCTGACGCTGGTGACGTCCCCGGTGGCGCACTCGGCGTTCAACGTGGCGGTGATCGACGCGCCCGCGCCGGACCAGGCCGCGCTACTCGCGCGCGTCAACGCGGCCTCGCAGCATTTCGGCCGGCTGGTGCGCGGATGGAATTTCTATGCCTGCGAAGACCTGCTCGACACCCGCACGGCGCGGCGCCTGGACGATCTGCTCGACCCGCTGGGCCTGGTGCGGATTCTGGATGCGCCGGGCATGGAAACACAGGAACTCGAGGCGCCGGCGCACCACCCGCCGGATCTCGATTTCGAGCCCGTTGCCAATGCCCGCGAGCGGCAGGCGTTCACCGGGCTGATCGCCGCTACGTTCCACATTCCCTACCCGACAGCGCGCGTGCTGTACGAGCCGGAGGAGCGCTGGCGCAGCGCGCTCGAGGCCTGGGTGGGCTATCTCGATGGCGAGCCGGTGACCTGCGGGGCCGCCGTGGAACACGCCGGCGCGCTGGGCATCTATTCCGTGGCGACGCTGGAGCGGCACCGCCGCCGGGGCTGCGCCGAGGCGGTCGTGCGCCACACTGTCGCCGAGCGCCGCCGGCGCGGCTTCAGCGGGCCGCTGGTGCTGCAGTCCACGCCCGACGGCCGGCGGCTATACCGCGCGCTGGGCTTCAGACGCACCACTCGTTTCGCCGTGTACGCCACGATCTGAGCCACTCGCAGGCCGCACTCAGGTCCTCGTGGAACGGCCGGTCGCCGGTACGCGGCGGGCAGACCTCGACGAATGCCGCGCGTAACTTCTCGAGACGCGCGCCCGTTTTCAACGGACGCAGCGATTCCAGGGCCTGCGTGGCGCACAGCAGTTCAATCGCCAGAATCGCGCGCAGGAGGTCCGTGGCCTGCCGCAGCTTCAGCGCCGCGGTCATGCCCATGCTCACGAAATCCTCTTTGTTGCCGCTGGTCGGCACCGAGCCGGGCGAGGCCGGCGTCGCGAGCACACGGCACTCCGCGAGCAGCGCCGAGGCCGTCACCTGCAGCATCATGTGGCCCGACTCCAGCCCCGGGTGCGTCGCCAGGAACGGCGGCAGGCCCTCGTTGAACGAAGGATTCAACAGCCGGTCGGTGCGCCGCTCGCTGATGCCTCCCAACGCCGTCAGCGCGACCGCCAGGAAGTCGCATTGGAACGCCAGGTGCTCGCCGTGGAAATTACCGCCCGAGAGGATCTCCGCGCCGAATACCAGCGGGTTGTCGGTGGCCGCGTTCAGTTCGATCAGGAAGACGCGGCGGGCCTCTGTGAGCGCGTCGCGCACGGCGCCGTGCACCTGCGGAGCGCAGCGCAGCGAGTAGGCATCCTGCACGCGCGGGCACGTGGCGTGCGTCAGGCGGATCTCACTGCCTTCGAGCAGCGCGCTGAGCAGCGCCGCGCTGGCCTGCTGGCCGGGGTGCGGGCGGGCCTCGTGGATGCGCGGATCGTAGGCCCGCGGAGTGCCGCGCAGCGCGTCCAGCGAGAGCGCGCAAGCCGCGTCCGCGGCCTCGCAGAGATCCTCCAGATCGAGCAGCGCCAGCGTCGCCAGCGAGAGCATGGCCTGCGTGCCGTTGACCAGCGAGATGCCTTCCTTGGCTTCGAGATGCAGCGCTTCGAGCCCCGCCGCGCGCAGCGCTTCGGCGCCCGGCAGACGGCGCCGTTCCGAGCCTGTGCCGACCTCGGCCTCGCCCTCGCCGATCAGCACCAGTCCCATGTGCGCCAGCGGGGCCAGGTCGCCACTGGCCCCGACGCTGCCGCGCGACGGCACCACCGGCGTGACGCCGCGATTGAGCAGGTCGCACAGCCGCTCCGCAATCACCGGCCGGATGCCCGAAAGGCCTTTGGCCAGCACATTGGCGCGGATCAGCATCATGGCCCGCACCGTCTCGTCCGCCAGCGGCTCGCCCACACCGCAAGCATGCGAGCGCAGCAGATTCTGCTGCAACTGCGCGAGGTCCCCGTGTGGGATGCGCGCGTTCGAGAGATATCCGAACCCGGTGTTGACGGCATAAACCGGCTCGTCGCCCGCGGCCAGGCGTTCGACCGTGGCGCGCGAGACGCGCATACGGTCGAGAGCCTCGCCGGCCAGCGCCACCTGGGCGCCGCCGCGCGCCACGCCGGCGACGTCTTCGAGATTCAACTGGGAACCTGTGAGAACAACCATTGCTCCCATATCGTAAACCCCCGCTATGCTCAGGAGGGGGATAGCGCCCCCGGAACCGCATGGCGAGACGCCCGTTTGAAGAAACCGCGCTGGCCGCGCCCTATGCCGGGTTGGGCACGCTGCCGGTGTGCGTGCTGCTCGACCACGTGCGCAGCATGTACAACGTCGGCGCGTTCTTCCGCACCGCCGACGGCGTCCGCGCTGAACGCCTGTACCTGTGCGGGATCACCAGCCGGCCCGTCCAGCCGGGCGTCGCCAAAACCGCCCTCGGCGCCGAGGCCAGCGTCGCCTGGGAGCACTACTACGACGCACTCGTGCCGCTGCGCATGCTGGCCGCGCGCGGCTATCAGATCGCGGCCATGGAAACCTCCGACGAGGCCGTCGATCTCTTCGATTGGCAACCTCGCTGGCCGGTCTGTGTGGTCTTCGGCAACGAAGTGGATGGCGTCGGCGACGCGCTCCTGGCCGCGTCCCACGTGCAGGTGCGGCTGCCCATGCGCGGCTTGAAGTATTCGCTGAACGTCGCCACCGCCGGCGGGGTGGTGCTGTACGAGCTTCTGCGGAAGTACAGGCGGGAGCGCGGAGAACGCTAGCTCCAGCTCAGCGCTGCCCGATGATGTTCCGCGATAGGATAGACAACCATGAGCCAATGGAATCGTCGTCAGATCCTCGCGGCCGCGGTGGGCGCGCCATGGATTGCTTCCGCCTCAGCGCCGGCCGGCGCGGGTTCACCGATCCGGACCGTGCGGGCCGGTTCTCCCGTGCCGCTTGCGGACAACTCCGGAGACACCTGGGTGGCCGCCTGGGCCGATGATGGCAACCTCTACTCGCCTTCCGATGACACGGAGGGTTTTCACAAAGCCGGCAGCGCCAACGTCGCTTTCAACCGCATCGACGGGAGCGATCCGCTGCAACTCAGCGGCGTCACGGTGAACACGATGCCGGACTTTGGCAAAGGCTCTGCGCGGGGGGCCGACGGCTGCACCTGGAAATCCAGCGGCTGCGCGTCGATTGACGGCGTGCTCTACTGGGTCGTCGCGCGGCATAAGTATGGCGAAGATTCCGGCGACGTCACCAGGCGCCAACCCGCCTCCAACGCCAGCATCATCAAGTCCACCGATTTCGGCAAGACTTGGACGCGCCCGGCCAAGCAGAACTACGACGCGCCGATGTTCCCCGGCTCGCGCTTCGCGACCCCCTATTTCATTGAGTACGGCCGGGACCGAACCACTGCCGATGGCGCCGACCGCTACGTCTACGCGATCTCAAACAACGGTTTCTGGGACAACGGCGACGACATGGTTCTGGGCCGCGTGAAGCGCAACAGAATTGGGGCCCTCAACGCGTCCGACTGGAAGTTCTTTGCGGGCGGCGACGCGGCTCGCGATGCGTCCTGGTCGTCGAAATCGGCCGACGCGAAACCGGTTCTCGATCAACGCGGCAAATTGGGCATGACCGGCGCGGTTTATTTGCACGCCCAGCGCCGCTACCTGATGGCCGGATGGTATTACCCCGCCGGCGGAGGGAAGATCAAGGACGCCTGCACGAAGACCGTTTGGGACTTCTATGAAGCCGCCCATCCCTGGGGCCCGTGGACGCGGGTCGGTTCGCAGGAGTTTTCTCCACAGGGCTACTACTCGCCTGAAATCTGTCCCAAGTTCCAGACCGCCGGCCGGGTCTACGTGTTCACGGCGGGCAATTGGAACAATCCCGATGTCTACCGGTTGACCGTGGTTCCGCTCGATCTCGCCTGAAAAACGCGTGGACCAATCGTTCTTGCGGGCCGGCACTGCTTTACTCTATGTCGACGGCGCGCACATAGAGTACATTAGGTGAAACGGGCTTCGAGGGAGCGAGAGGAGAACGCCTTGTTATTGCGTTTCTGGGGGACTCGTGGATCCATTGCCGCGCCTGGGCCGGCCACGGCCCGCTATGGAGGAAATACTTCCTGCGTGGAAGTAGTGACACGGGCCGGGCAGCGCTTCATTTTCGATTGCGGCACGGGCGCCCGCGCGTTGGGCAATCACCTGCTGGCTCACGAACCGAAACCGCTGACCGCGACCATCCTGCTCAGCCACACGCATTGGGATCACATCCAGGGATTCCCGTTTTTCGCGCCCGTTTTCGAAGCCGGCAATCGCATCGTAGTATGCGCGCCGCAGGGCGCCAACCGCACGCTGCCCGAAGTTCTCGCGGGCCAGATGGAGTACACGTATTTCCCAGTGGAGCTGAGCCAACTGGGAGCCAGCATCGAGTATCACGACCTCTCCGAGGGAGTCCACGATCTCGGCGGCGTGCGCGTCACCACGCAGTTCCTCAATCATCCGGCCATGACGCTGGGCTATCGGATCGAAGCCGACGGCGCCTCCGTGCTGTACCTGTGCGACCACGAACCCTATTGGGAACGGCTGTGGCGCTCGGACGCCGAACCCGGCCGGCTGGAGTCCATTCTCCACGACGGCGACCGCCGCCACGCGGCCTTCATGGAAAACGCCGACGTCGTCGTGCACGATGCCCAGTACACTCCGGAGCAGTACGCCTCCAAGAAGAATTGGGGCCACAGCACCTTCTCCTACGCCACCCAGATTGCCGCGGCGGCGAATGTCCGGCGCCTGTTTCTGACGCACCACGATCCGGCCCACGACGACGATTTCGTGGACCGGATTGAGGAACGCGCGCGCGAGTTGGCCGCCACGCTCCACTCGCCGCTCCAGGTTTTCTGCGCGCGCGAAGGGCACGCCGAGACGATCGTCAATAGCGCGGCCGGCGCCACGCTCATTGCCGGCCTACCGGCGTCTGAGACGGCCTCGAACCGGCCATTGCGGATTGTGATCGCCGATGACCACGAGGATCTGCGTGTGATGGTTCGCCGGGCTCTCGTGAAGAGCGGGCATGAGGTGTTTGAGGCCGCCGGCGGCACCGAAGCGCTGGCCTTGATCCAACGCGAGAAGCCCGATCTCGTACTGCTCGACCTGATGATGCCGCCGCCTGGCGGGCTCGCGGTGCTCGAGAGTCTGCGGTCGCGCGCGGAAACGCACTCACTGCCCGTTATCGTGCTCACCGGCGAGGGAGACGAGGAGAGCGCCCGCATCTGCTTTGAACTGGGCGCGACGGATTTCCTGGGCAAGCCCTTCTCGCTGCCGCAACTCGACGCGCGCATCCGCTCCAGTTTCGCCCGCACCGCGCAACCGGAGCGCCCGCCCGGCTGACCGTCTCAATCCGGCCGGTAGACCGCCCACGCCGTGTCCGTCTCCTGCACCACGGCCTCCGTCAGGCGCACGCCCGCGGCTCGCAGTTGCTCCGCCAGCAACAGGCCCACTTCCTCGAAGATGTACCGGGCCAGGTTTTCGGCACTCGGATTCACGGTTTGGAATGGCGCGAGATCGTTGAGAAACTCGTGGTCCAGCCGCTCGCACACCGCGCGTAATGCCCGCTTCAGGTCGCTGAAGTCCATCAGCAGCCCGATGTCGTTCAGCCGCGGCCCTTCCACCGCTACCTGCACGCGGTAATTGTGGCCGTGCGCATGGGCGCACTTGCCGGGGTGGCCGCGCAGGGCGTGGCCGGCCGGAAAACCGTGCTCCACTCGTAGCTCAAACATTCGCAAAAAACTCTTCCACCTCCCGCACGTCCGTCGTGAATCGGTACGGCGGCAGGCTGTCGAAGAAAATCTGACCGTAGCGCTGGCGCGTGATGCGGTTGTCGAGCAACACCAGCACGCCCCGGTCGCTGCGGCTGCGGATCAGCCGCCCAAACCCCTGCTTCAGCGCGATAGCGGCCTGCGGAACCTGGTATTCGAAAAACGCGTTCCCGCCGGCTTCCTTCAATGCCCGGATGCGGGCCTCGACAACTGGGTCGCTCGGCACCGCGAATGGCAGTTTATCAATGATAACGCAGCTCAACTGGTCGCCCTGTACATCCACGCCTTGCCAGAACGATGACGTGGCAAACAGGACGCAGTGCGGAGTGGTACGGAACCCCTCCAGCAGGATGCGCTGCGGCGCGGTGCCCTGCAGCAGCACCGGGTAATCGAGCAGCGGTTCCACTTTGTCGTGGATGCTGCGCATCTGCTGGTAGCTGGTGAACAGCACAAACGCGCGCCCCCGCGTATGTTTCAGGATCTCGAGGATCTCCTCGGCCGCCGCGGCGGCGAACTCGCGGCTGCGCACGTCCGGCAGGTGCGGCGGCACGTACAGCAGGCACTGGGCAGGGTAATCGAAGTGGCTGGGCACGATCAGCTCGCGCGCGTCCTCCAATCCCAGGCGCGAGCGCAGGAAGTTGAAATTGTCACCCACCGCGAGCGTCGCCGACGTGAGCACCACGGTCGGGATCACCGCAAACAGCTTCTCGCGCAGGATCGCCGAGACGTCGATGGGTGTGGCCTGCAGGTAGATACCGCGGCCGCGGCGCTCGATGAAATATACGGTCGCCGAATCGTCGGGCTCCATCCAGCGCCGCAGCCGCTCGCGGAATTCGAGCAGACGCCGGTGCAGCGGCACCAGTTCCTCGGGCGCGTTGCGGATGGTCGTCAAGTGCGCGGCGAGCATCTCCAGAACGGCCAGGAATCCGTGGTAGGTCTCGCCGTGTCGCTCCACGAGCGCCGCCTGGCTGTCGAAGCCGGTCCGCCCGTCCGCGACCGGGAACAGCCAGAAGAATCGATCCGCGTGATCGGCCAGCAGAGTCAGCATCTGGTCCAGGCCGGCCGTCAGGATCTCCTTCCGCCGGGCCAGCGCGTGGATGTCGCGCCGCAGATCCTCCACCTGGTGATTGCTCACGGTGAGCCCGAAGTATTGTCCGGCGACATCCTCGATGTCGTGCGCTTCATCGAGAATCACCGCCCCGTATTCGGGAATGATGCCGCCGTATTCCTCTTCCTTCACCGCCAGATCGGCGAAGAACAGGTGGTGGTTGACGACGATCAGGTCGCTCTCCATCGCGCGCACGTGCATTTGCGTGATGAAGCAGCGGTCGAATTGAGCGCACTTCGATCCGGTGCACGCCTCGCGGCGCGCATCGAGCTTCGGCCAGGCCGTGCTCGCTTCCATCAGGTCCTTGATCGTGGCCCGGTCGCCGCTGTCGGTGCTCTTCTCCCACTCGCGCAAGATGGCGAAGTCGGAGACCTCCTCCAGACCCTCCAGAATCGGCTCTTTCTCGGCGTCGTAGAGCTTCTGGCGGCACAGATAATTCGCCCGCCCTTTCATCAGGCAGGCGCGGATGCCGCCTGGGAAAAACTGCTCCAGGAAGGGAATGTCCTTGAAAAAAAGTTGTTCCTGCAGGTTTTTGGTCCCGGTAGAAATCACCACGCGCCGGCCCGAGAGCAATGCGGGCACCAGGTACGCCAGCGTCTTCCCCGTGCCGGTGCCCGCCTCGACAATCTGATGCCGTTTTTCGGCCAGCGCTTTTTCCACCGCCAGGGCCATTTCGAGCTGTCCCGGCCGGAACTCATAGTTGGGATGTGTGCCGGCCAGCGGACCGTTGCGGGCGAAAAACTTGCGGACCGTCAGGGAAGACATCCGGCGGGGTCAGTCTCCTGCCACGCCGGCCGCTCGCGCAAAACTGCGAAACAAAGCCTGATCTTCGCGGCTGTCAATGTTGTCTTCCGGATGCCACTGCACGCCGATCACGAATCGCCGCGCGGCGTCCTCGATTGCCTCCACAATGCCGTCGGGGGCGCTGGCCGTCACGCTGAGGCCGGGAGCGGCATTCTTGATGGCCTGATGGTGGCGCGAGACGATTTCAAAATTCTCGTTCCCCACAACTCCATGCAACTTCGACCCGGGCGGGACGCTCACCGCGTGCCGCACCTCCGAGTGCCCCGTGCCAATATCCTGATGCAGCGTCCCCCCGCAGGCGACGTTCATCAACTGCAGCCCGCGGCAAATGCCGAGCACGGCCAAGTCGCGCTTGCGCGCCAGCCGGAATAGCTCCAATTCCATCTCGTCGCGCTTCGGGTTGGGATTGCGCGTGCCCGCCGCGATTTCGCCGTAGTACGCCGGGTCGACGTCGCCACCGCCGCCCAGCACCAGACCGGCGTAGCCGTCCAGCGCGGCCGGAGGGTTGTGTGGCGTGAAGACTTCCACGTCCAGCCCGACAAGCCGCAGGGCCGCAACGTATGGTCCGGCCTTGGGCAGATGACCGATGGTGAATGCGACCTTGGGGGTTCCACTGCTCGCCATTTCACTATTGTCGGCCACCGCGGCCGGTGAACGCGCGGCCGCCGCGACGAGCAGACCGAGGATCACCGCTTGAACGGCCGAATCCGCGGCTCCCTCCGCATTCTTCCCGCCGCTTCGGGGACGGTTTCACGGAGCCCGGCCGCTACAATGAAATGAGCCCCATGAAGATCGCTCTCTGCCAGATCGACAACACGGTCGGAGATCTGGCCGGCAACGGACAGCGCATTGCCGCTTCTGCGCGCGCGGCGGCTGCGCGCGGCGCGGATCTCGCCGTTTTCCCGGAACTCGCGCTCACCGGCTACCCGCCCCGCGATCTGGTCGAGAAGCCGTCGTTTCTTGAACGCACCGCGCTCGCGCTGGAACAACTCGCCGCCGCCACGCGCGATCTGCCGCTGGGCCTGATTGCCGGCTACGTCGGCCGCGCCCCCGCAGGCTCGCCCCGCCGGGCGACGAATTCCGCCGCCCTGATCGAAGGCGGCGAGATCCGCTTCCGGCAGACGAAAATGCTGCTGCCGACCTACGACGTGTTCGACGAGTCGCGCAATTTCCAGCCCGCGGCGAGCCAGGAGATCTGCGAATTCCGCGGCCTCCGCATCGCGCTCTCCATCTGTGAAGACGCCTGGAACGACAAGCAGTTCTGGGAGCGCCCGCTGTATACCAAGGACCCCGTCGCCGACCTCGCGCGCCAGGGCGCCGGCCTGCTGGTCGTCATCAACGGCTCGCCCTATCACCTCGGCAAACGCGCGCTGCGCCGCGACGTCTTCCGCGCCGTCGCGCGCCACCACCGCCTGCCCCTGGTCTACGTCAACATGACCGGCGGCAACGACCAGTTGGTCTTCGACGGCTCGAGTTTTTGCGTCGGCCCGGATGGAGAGATCGTCGCGGCGGCCAAATCGTTCGAGGAGGATCTCGTTTTATTCGATGCCGCCGCGCTGTCCGGCGACCGCAACGACAATCTCACCGACGAGACTGAGGCAGTCTATGCCGCGCTGGTCCTCGGCACCCGCGACTACCTCCGCAAGTGCGGCTTCCATCGCGTGCTGATCGGCCTCAGCGGCGGCATCGACTCGACCCTCGTGGCCTGCATCGCGGCCGACGCCGTGGGCGCGGAAAACGTCGTCGGCGTCGCCATGCCGGGACCGTTCAGCTCCGATCACAGCCTGAGCGACGCGCGGGAACTCGCCGCCAACCTCGGCTTGCGCTTCGAGATCGTGCCCATCAGCGGCGCCTACGAGAATCTGATCGAACACCTTGCGCCGGTCTTCGGTCCTGCCCCGCCCGACGTCACGGAAGAGAACATCCAGGCGCGCCTGCGCGGGCTTACGCTGATGGCGCTTTCCAACAAGTGGAACGCGCTCGTCCTCACCACCGGCAACAAGAGCGAGATGGCCGTCGGCTACTGCACGCTCTACGGCGACATGTGCGGCGGCCTGGCCGTCATCAGCGACGTGCCCAAAACCATGGTCTACGATTTGTGCCGCGTGGTGAACGCCCGCCAGGGTCCCATCGTGCCCGAGAATGTCTTCCTCAAGCCGCCCTCGGCCGAACTGCGGCCCGACCAGAAGGACACCGATTCTCTGCCTGCTTACGAGGTCCTGGATGCCGTTCTCAAGGACTACATCGAGGACTTGAAAACGCCTGCGCAGATCGCCGCCGGGCGCAACTTGCCCATGGAACTGGTCCGCGACATCGTCAACAAGGTGGACCGGAACGAATATAAACGCCAGCAGGCGGCGCCGGGGCTGAAGGTCACCACCAAGGCCTTCGGCATCGGCCGCCGCTTCCCCATCGCACAGAGGTTCTTCGAATGAAACGGCTTCTCGCCGCCGCTCTGCTTGTCTCGGCGGCGTATCTCGTCTCGCAGCCCGCGCCGCCCGAGCGTGTCGGGCCGCTCCCCGGCGGTGGATTTCTTCTGAACAGCGGCTGGACCATCCGCCCGGCGGGCGAGCAGATCCCGCTCAGCACGCTGCCCATGAGTTCGGCCGTCTCCCGCGATGGCAAGTACGTGCTGATCCTCCAGGCCGGCTACATGCCGCCGACCATCACCTCGCACGATGCCACCACAATGCGCCAGATCGCGAGCCTGCCCGTGCCCGATGCCTGGCTCGGCCTGACCTTCGCGCCGGCCTCGTCGAAGTTCTATATCGGCGGCGGCTCGAAAGCCTGCGTTTATGAATTCGAGCTCCTGCCCGACGGCCGCATCGAACCTCGCCGCACTTTCACTTTCGTCGCCGAAGCCCAGCGCAAGCATACCGATTTCATCGGCGACGTCGCCGTTTCGCCCGATGGCCGGATGCTCTATGCCGCCGCCCTGCTCCGCGATTCCGTCTTCGTCGTCAACCTCGCCACCGGCATCGTGATCGAGGAGTGGAAAACGCTCGCGCGACCCTATCGCCTCGTCATGCACCCCTCCGGCAAGGCCTTCTACGTGACCGGAATGGCCGCCGGCGCGGTAGCGCTGCAAAATGCGGACACGGGCGCGCTGCTCACCCGCGATTTCAGCGAGCTGGAACCCATGGACATGGTCTGGAGCGCCGTGAAGCCCGCCGCGGCCGAGGACGGCGAGCCGCCCTCCTACCAGGCCCGCCTCTTCGTCGCCAGCGGCGGCTCGAATCTGGTCAGCGTCTTCGCCGTCTCCGAGGACGCTTCGTTGAAGCCGCTGGAGCGGATCAACATCGCGCTCTCTTCCTTGCAGCCGGCCGGCAGCACGCCCGGCGCGCTCGCTCTTTCGCCCGATGAGAAGACGCTCTTCGTGGTCTGCTCCGATCTGAACGCCGTCGCGGTGGTGGACGTCTCCGCCGCGCGGAGCGTCGTGCGCGGCTTCATCCCGGCAGGCTGGTATCCCACCGCGGCGCGCGTGCTCTCGGATGGCCGCCTGCTCGTCCTCAACGGGCGCGGCCTGCGCAGCTTCGCCAATCCGAAAGGGCCCAACCCGACCCAGCATGCGGCGCCGATGTACCTGGGCAACACCGAATTGGAATACGTCGGCGGCCTCCAGCGCGGCACCGCCTCCCTGATTCCGCCGTTCGACGAGGCCCAACTCGAGGCCTGGACCAAAACCGTCTACGCCAACTCGCCCTTCCGCGAGGAGCTAATGCTCGACGCCCGCGTGCCCGCGGGCAATCCCATTCCTTCGCAGCCCGGCGACCCTTCGCCCATCCAGCACGTCATTTACATCGTCAAAGAGAACCGCTCCTACGACCAGGTGCTCGGCGATCTCGGTATCGGCAACGGCGACCCCTCGCTCACGCTGTTCGGCCAGGAGGTCACGCCCAACCTGCACCAGATCGCGCGCGATTTTGTGCTGCTGGACAACTTCTATGTCAGCGCCGACGTTAGCGCCGACGGCCACAACTGGAGCTCCGCCGCCATCGCGCCGCCCTACGTCCAGCGCATGTGGCCCAACAGTTACGGCGGCCGCCGGAAGCATTACGATTACGAAGGCAGCGAGCGCGCCGCGCAGCCGCCCGCCGGGCGCATCTGGAACAACGCTCTGCTGAAGGGCCTGACGGTGCGCAATCTCGGTTGGTGGATCGATCTCATCACGCCCGCGCCCGCCTCCGGCCCGCAGGTGGCCAAGGTGCGCGACCCGCAACTCGCCCCTTACACCAACATGAACTACCGCGGCTTCGACCTGAACTATCAGGACGTGGAACGCGAGAAGGTCTTCGCCGCAGAGTTGAAACAGTGGGAAGCCGCCGGGAAGATACCCGACTTCACCACGGTGCGTCTGCCCAATGACCATACCTCCGGCGTGGCGCCTGGCAAGTACTCGCCCAAGGCCGCCGCCGCGGACAACGATCTCGCCGTCGGCCGCCTCGTCGATGCCGTCTCCCATAGCCGTTTCTGGGCCTCCACCGCGATCTTCATCCTCGAAGACGATGCGCAGAACGGCCCCGACCACGTCGACTCCCACCGCTCGCCGGCCTACATCGTCTCGCCTTACACGCGCGCCCGCGGCGTCGACTCGACGATGTATAACACCACCTCGATGCTGCGCACCATGGAGCTGATTCTCGGCCTTCGTCCCATGACCGTCTTCGACGCCTCGGCGCGCCCCATGTGGAACTCCTTCCGCAACCAGCCCGACCCGCGGCCCTTCGAGGCCCTCCCCGCGCGCTACTCCATCGACGAGCGCAATCCGCCCTCCACTTCCGCCGACGCCCGCCATTCCGCCGCCTTCGACCTCGACGAAGCCGACCGCATCGACGACGACGAGATGAATGCGTTACTCTGGCGGTCAGTTAAGGGCAGCGCGCCGCCGCCGCCCGTACGCAGCTTCTTCGCCCGCCGTGGTGCGCCTCTGCCTTCCGGCTATTAGAGGAGGATCCGTTGCCACGCACTCTGCTCGTCTTCGTCTGGCACATGCACCAGCCTTTTTATAAGGACCTGGCCTCGGGCGAATATCAACTGCCGTGGACCCGCATGCACGCCCTCAAGGACTACTACGGCATGGTGCAGATGCTCGAGGAGTTCCCCTCCATCCACCAGACCTTCAACCTCGTGCCGTCCATGATCGAGCAGATCGAGGAGTACGCCCGCGGCGAGGCCCAGGACCCGTTCCTGCGCTGCGCTCTCAAGCCCGCCGATCAGCTCACCCCCGACGAGCAGGCCTTCATCCTCAAGTACTTCTTCCAGGCCAACGCCTCGCGCCTGATCTATCGCTATCCTCGCTTCGGTGAACTCTACGACGCCTGGCGTGCCGCCGACTTCAACGCCGAGCGCGCCCGCCGCAGCTTCTCCACCGGCGCTCTCCGCGACCTGCAGGTCCTCTCGCAGTTAGCCTGGTTCGACGAGATCTTCCTGGAAACCGATCCCGACGTGCAGGCCCTGGTGAATAAGGGCCGCGACTTCTCCTCCGCCGACCAGGCGCTGATGGGTCGCAAGCAGACCGAAATCTGTGGCCTCGTGATGCCCGCTTACGCCCGCTTCGCCGAGCGCGGCCAGGTCGAGATTTCCGTCACGCCGTTCTACCACCCCATCCTGCCGCTGCTGTGCGATTCCGATATCGCTTCCGTCGCCCATCCCAACGTGCCGCTGCCGCGCCGCTTCCGCTATCCCGAGGACGCCCGCTACCAGATTCAGTCCGCGCTCGACTACGCCCAGGCCCGCCTCGGCTTCCGCCCCGCCGGCATGTGGCCCTCGGAAGGCTCGGTCTCCGACGAAGCCATCACTATCGCGGCCGAGTGCGGCATCCAGTGGATGGCTAGCGACAACGGCGTGCTCGGTGCCACGCTCGGCCATGGAGCGGGGATCGACGAAACCTGCCGCCCGTGGGTCTGGAATCAGAACGGGAAGTCGATGCGGCTCCTCTTCCGCGACCACTTCCTGAGCGACCTCATCGGCTTCGTCTACTCGCGCATGGAGCCCGCCCAGGCCGCCGCGCATTTCCTCGATCGCATTCGCGACAACGCCCGCCGCGTCCACTCCCTGGGCCGCGACGCGCTCGTGCCCGTCATCCTAGACGGAGAAAACGCCTGGGAGCATTACGAGCGCAACGGCCGGCCGTTCCTCAAAGAGCTCTATCGCCTGATCTCCGCCGATCGCTCCCTCGAAGCCGTGACCGTCAGCGAGGCCCTCAAGCTCGTTCCCGCCGGCGAACTCTCGCACATTCATCCCGGCTCCTGGATCAACGCCAACTTCGACATCTGGATCGGCGCCCCCGAGGACAACCAGGCCTGGGAATATCTGCTCGTTGCCCGCCAGGCCTGGGAAAAGTTCGCCGCCTCGCCCGCTTTCGCCGGCCTCGACCCCGCGCGCCGTCGCACGGCGTACCAGGAACTGATGATCGCCGAGGGCAGCGATTGGTGCTGGTGGTACGGCCCCGAGCACGCCAGCGAGAATAAGCCCGAGTTCGACAAACTCTTCCGCGACCACCTCGCCAACTTCTACCGCCTGATCGGCCAGACACCCCCCGACGCGCTCTCCCGTCCGATTCTGCGGCTGCAGGCGGCCGAGCACCACGAGCCCCCCGTGGGGCCCATCCGGCCCGTCATCGACGGCGAAGTTTCCAGTTATTTCGAATGGATGGGCTCGGGCCTCTACCGCCCCGACGAGCGTCAGGGCGCCATGCACGGCCGCAAAATCCACCTGCGCGAGGTGCGCTACGGCAGCGATCTGGAAAGCCTCTTCGTGCGCCTCGACTTCCACCGGTCCCAACCCGGCGCCATGGCCGGCAAAGAGGTCCGCTGCACGCTCGATGTGCCCGCCGCCGGCAAAGGCCACGAGACCGAATTCCGCTTGCAGTTGACCCGCGATGGCCTAGAAGTCGTCGGCCTCGACGGTCCCGCCGCCAAACTCCCCGGCGCCCTTCAGGCCGCCTATCACCGCGTCCTTGAGCTCGCCCTGCCCCTAGCCGCGCTCGGCGCCGGCCCATCCACGCCCGTGCGCCTGCAGTTCTCCCTCTGGGAGGACGGCCTGCCCCTCGACGCCGCACCCGCCCAAGGCTGGATTCAGTTCACCCCGGGCGAGTACGCCGATTGAATGCGTAGCCCTATTTGCCGGTGCCCGAATACCGCGTCAGCGTCCGTATCAGCTCTGCCGCCGCCGGCGGCGTCGGAATCTGGCCATTCAGCGCCGCGGCCCGGTCGATTGCGTGCCCGTACAGGTCTCTGTCGGTGTCCTCGTCCGGCCTCAGCGTGGCCCCCTGCAGCGCGATCCCCGCGAACACGCCGCGCGAGCGCGACCACGACAGGATCTCGGCGTGCATCGACAGGTCCGTGTCGGCCGTCGATTCGCGTCCCACCGGACCGGCCGCCACGCTGGCATCTCCGCCCAGCGTGAACTTACTCGACAGCAGGTGGTCCATCCCGCTCTTACTCCTGACCAGCAGGACGATGTCCGTCTCCGATGCCCCGATCTGGAAGCCGAAGCTGCCGCCTTCGATCCGCATCGCCACCGGCGCGCTCCAACCATGCGGCGTGCGGCACGTCGCGAAGCCTCGTCCGAACTTCGCTCCAACGATGAAAGCGCCCTTCTTCATGCCGGGCACCAGCACCATGCACTGCGAATCCCTCAGCAGATCGCGCGGAATGGAACGATCCGGAGTAGCCATGATTTCCTTGAACATGCTGTTGGCCTCGGCCAGCCGCCGATTGTCGGCCTCGCCTGCCTGCAGCGCAACGGCCGCGGTCAGTATAGTCGTGATAAGAAACAGTCTGGTTCGCATCCTCATTCCCTCAGCATCGCTCAATCGTGTCAATCCTGCATGAAAAACCCCGCCGCATGCCTTACGGCCCGGCGGGGTCTGGCCTAAATCGGCCTAGGAGAATTGATGTTCAAATGTAAGGACGCATTTTGCGTCCATTGAGATTCCCTGACTTTCGTGTGATCGACCCATTTAATCCGAACGCAATCTACGTCCGGCCGGAGCCCGGCTGCTCGAGCGCTCGCACCGCCGCCTCGCGTCCACTGCGGATGCAATCCGGGACGCCGATGCCGTCGTACGCGTTCCCGGCCAGGTACAGTCCCGGCAGCTCTTTCATTCTGTTGTGGATAAACCCCAGCCGCAGCTCGTGCCCGACCGTGTACTGCGCCATCGAGCGGCGCCACCGCGCAATCCGCGTGAACACCGGAACCGCCGTCCATCCCAGCAATTCCTGCAACTCACCCAGCACCCGCTTCAGAATCTCGCCGTCGTCCAGATCCAGCACCGCCTCCTGCTCCGCCCCGCCGGCGAAGCACCTGAGCACCACCGTCCCCTCCGGCACGCGGTACGGAAATTTGGCCCCCACAAACGTGCACGCCACCATCGTCTGCCGCTCGCGCGCCGGCACCAGGAACCCGAACCCGGCGGGCAGCGCACCGCAATCGCTCTGTCGGAACCCGATTGCCACGGTCATCGACGAGCTGTACTCGATGCCCTCCAAGCTCCGTGCCAAATTCTCCTCAACGCCGCGCACCAGCCGCCCGGCTTGCCACGCCGGCGTCGCCAGGATCACCGCCGCGGCCTCGATCGCCTCGCCCCCCGCGCGCACCCGGTATCCTTCCGCACTGCGCTCCACGCCCTCAGCCGCGGCGCGGCGGATCTCGATCTTTCCTTGAATACGCCGCTCCAGTTCGCCCGTCAGTTGCCCCAACCCGCCTTTCAGCGTTTGAAACAGCGCACCAGAGCTGCTCCCGTCAGTCTTCCTGTGCAGCAGCGCCCGGCGCCGCGCCGCCAGCACCCCGCGCGTCAGGCTGCCGTAGCGCCCTTCCAGCTCCGCAAACCGGCCCAGCACGCTGCGTACGCTCAGCCGCTCCACCGAACCACCGTAAACTCCTGACAACAAAGGCTCCGCCAGGTAGTCCACCGTCTCTTGCCCGTAGTGGTCGCGGATGAAATCGGCCACCGGCCGGTCCCCCACAGGTCCCCGCGGCGGCTGGCGGAAATACTCCAGCCCCATCCGCAGCTTGGTCCGCCAGCCTAGCAGCGGGGTGCGCACCAGCGGCATCAGCTTGGTCGGCACCATCATCAGCAGCCCGTCCGGCATGGGCACCAGTTGCCCCCAGCGCACCAGGTATGTCACGCGCGCATGATCATTCGATCCAATCACTTCCGAACCCAGCCCGAGTTCGTGGATCAGATCCAGCCCGGCCCGCTTGGCCGCCAGAAAACTGTCTGGCCCGGCCTCCACCACGCACCCTTCCACCGTCTCGGTCTCGATCACGCCGCCCAGCCGCGCCCGCGGCTCCAGCAAAATCGCCGGCCGCCCCGCCTTGGCAAACTCGTACGCCGCCGCCAAACCGGTAATGCCGCCGCCGATAATGATCGCTTCAGGCTTGGTCATAAAACCGGGACAGTATCCTCAAATCCCTATTCCCAAGCTATCCCAAGGCGCGCACCATTCTCTCTCCATACTCCGCTCGCGCTGCGCCGTGCGGACTTGAGCCGTCTGTCGCCAACGCTTTCCCCAACCGACCGAGGACGCTCATCTGCTCCCCGTGGGAATTGCGCTCAGGCGCCCGGACCAATCCCCGGTTCTTTCGTAAGCTCTTGATTTTACAATCGCGTCGGCCTACGGCCGGTGTTCCCGCACCATCTGCACCACCGCGCGCACACTCTCTACCGGCGTTTCGGGCAGAATCCCGTGGCCCACGTTGAAGATGTGGCCGGGCCGCGTTCCGACGCGCTTCAGCAGTTCGTGGACCTTCTGTTTCAACTCCGGCAGCGGCGCGAACATCGCCGCCGGATCCAGGTTGCCCTGAATCGCCGAGCGGTAGCTGATGTCCATCCACGCCTGGTCGATGTTCTGCCGCCAGTCCACGCCCATCACGTCGCCACCGGCCGCGTGCAGTTCCTTGAAATACCCAGCGCACCCCGTGCCGAAGTGGATCACCGGTACGCCGGTCGAGCGGATGCGCTCGATCAGCGCCCGCGAGTACGGCGCCACGTAGCGTACATAATCGTCCGCGCCCAGCGCCCCGACCCAACTGTCAAACACCTGGATGCAGCGCGCGCCCGCCGCCACCTGCATCACCGCGAACGGCCCCAGCACGTCCACCAGTTTGCCCATCAGGCGCCGCCACAGCGTCTCGTCCCGGTACATCAATGTCTTTGTATTGATAAAGTTACGCGACGCTCCGCCCTCGATCATGTAGCTCGCCACCGTAAACGGCGCGCCCACGAACCCGATCACCGGCACCTTGCCGCTCAGCGCCCGCGTCACCATCCCGATCGCCTCGCCGACATAACCCAGATCGTCCGTGTTGGATGTCGATAGCCCGTCCACGTCCGTCGACGTGCGCACCGGGTTGTCGATCATCGGCCCTTCGCCGGCCACATAACTCAGCTTCAAGCCCATCACTTCGACCGGCAGCAGCAGATCCGCGAAAATAATCGCCGCGTCCACGTCGAGAATCTCCACCGGTTGCAACGTCACCAGCGCCGCCAGGTCCGAGCGCTTGCAAATCTCCAGAATCGAATGCTTCGCGCGAACCTCACGGTACGGTTTCAGGTATCGGCCCGCCTGACGCATAAACCACACCGGCCGCACATCGGTCGGCCGGCGCCTGCAGGCGTCGAGAAATCGGCTGCTCATGGGAGGGACCCGCATGCGTTCTCCGTTCTGTCCTCGCATATGAAAACTCGAAACTCCTTCGGTTTGTGCCGCGCGGCCCATTCGCGCCCGAGCACGAAATACGGCTTCGTCCAGGCCTCGCTGTCCAGCGTCTTCGGCGCCACCACGCTCACCGCCAGCATCCCCTGCACCGGGTACCCGCTGCGCGGATCCATCAGGTGGCTGTACGTCTTTCCCCCGGCCTGGAAAAACTTCTCCGTCGTCCCCGAGGTCGACATCGACGCGTCTTTCAGATAAATCTCCCACACGGTCTTGCGCGCGTCGCGCGGGTCCGGCAGCAGAATGTGCCAGCCGCGCGCCTCCGACGGCGGTGCGCCCAACCCGTAAATGCTCGACCCACCGGCCGAAATCAGGGCCGTCTTCACTCCCTCGCGGCGCAGGATATCCGCCATCCTGTCAACCGCATAGCCCTTCCCGATCCCGCCCGGATCCAAATCCACCGGCGCGTCGAATCGCACGCTATGGCTGGCCTCGTCGAGGTGGATGTGCCGGTACCCGATCCGCTCCATCGCACTGCGAATCTCGGCCCCGTGCGGAATATGCTCGGTCCCTTTGTAAAAGCCCCAGATCTTCATCAGCGGCCCGACCGTGATGTCGAACGCGCCTTCGCTCTCGCGGCTGTATCTGAGGCACGCGTCCAGCAACCCGTACAACTCCTCCGACACCTGCACCGGGGTTTTGTACGCCTCCCGGTTCACCTGGCTCCATTCGCTCTCCGGCCGATAATTCGACAGCAGTCGGTCCAGCCGCCGCGCTTCATCGAAGACATCGTCGATCGCCCCATCCAGCTTGTACTGATCCGCGCCATATACCGTCACGGTATACGTCGTCCCCATCACATCCAGAGACCGCTCCAGCCGCACCAGGTCTGGCGTCGGCGCCGGCGGCACCGCCAGCGCGGCCGCGGCCAGCCACGGAATCAGGCCAAATGCGAGAATTCGGTTCTCAAGAGACACTTTGAATGCGGCGCCGGCTCGGGGGCACAACCCTGACACTAGGGTACAACCGGAACCCGAGTTCGGCAACAAAACGCTTGATTTTCTATGGGATGGACGTCAGGCTGGGCCCTCCGGGCCAGGCTCCGCATCCGTCTTCGGCCGTCCCCGCCGCACCCGCCGTAGCAGTTTGCTCAGCGGCCGGTCGCTCACCGGCTCAGTGTCGGCGACAAATCGCAGCTCGGGCATCCGGAACAGCTCGATGCGCGCCGCCAACTGCTTGCGCAGGTATGCTTTGGCGTGCATCAGCCCCTCCATCGCCAGCCGTCGCGCTTCCTGCCCCGGCGGCAGCGACACCAGCACGTCCGCCCGCGACCCGTCCGTCGCGATCACCACCGACGATACATCCACGCCGCTCAGCCGCACATCCGCCGACTCGAACCGGATCAGCTCCGACAGCTCCTCCCGCATCGCTTCCGAAACTCGTTGTGTACGCAGCGGATCCACGCCTCCAGCCTACACCCTCCCGCCGCTCCGATCAGAATCCATTGGGATTCTCCAGAACGGAGTCCCCCGCCCCCGCTTACTTGACCCGGCCGGCCTCATCCAACTCCACCCGCGCACCGCTCGAGAACTGCTTGCCGCGCACCGTCGCCGCCCTCGCGAGCCGGCACGAGCGCAGGCCGCCATTTTCATAAAATTGCGTCGCGGCGCTGCCGCCGAACAGTTCGCTGAAGAAGCCGCCATGTACGCACGGCACGCCCTCGATGTCCTGGTCGCCGGCGAGAAAGCACTCCTTCAGCTTGCCGCTGGGAAAGAACGACGTCATGATGCCCTCCCGGCCCATCGCGCTCCCCATGCAAGTCGCTGGACCGATGCGCGCATCGTGGCGCAGGAAAACGAACCCCGGCTTGCCGTCGCTCGTGAGAGTGATCCACGATCCGGCACTCACTCTGGCCTCGCCAAACGGCACGTCGCGCGCCAGGCGGCAGGAACTCAAGGCGCCGCCATCGTAGAACCAGGCGTACCCCGCGGCGCACGGATAGCCCTGAATGTCGGCCGGCTGCTTGAGATCCTTCCGCTCTGTGTTTGGGCGTTGTCCAGCGCCAAAGGCGCCGCCCGCCAGGCACACCCAGATCGCTGTCCAAACGGCAATGTTGCGCATCGGGCTCTCCTTCTGGTCTAACTCCGCTCAGGTCCGCATGGGGAGTCACTGCGTTGCAGTTGCGACCTGTTCCGGCTCCGGCGGTTCCTCCCGGCGCGCTCCTCGGCCGGCCCACCAGTAGAGGCCGAAGAACACCACCGGGACCAGGTTGATGACGGGCATGAACCATCCCCGGTCGCCCAGCGAGCGCCCACTACCTCCCGGCGTGCAGTTCCTTCCGCTTCAGCCAGTTCACCAGGAACAGCGCGGCGATGACGAAGACGGGCCCGGCGATAGTGAGCGCCGCGCTCTGCCTGCCTTGCGGCGACAGATGCCTGGGCATGTTGAAGAGGAACACCAGTGCTGCGCCCGAAAAACCGGCCGCGCCAATCCATTCCCAGCGCCAGGCCAGCGCCAGAATCAGCAACACGACGAACGTGGGGATCAAGTGCATGAATAGGGCGAACAAGGTCCGCCAGAAGCCCAGTCCCTCTCCAAAGACGTCCATCGCAAACAGACTCAGGAACAGGGCGAACGCGATGCACGAGACGCGCGGCGCCCAATACAGTACCTTCTTTGAAACCTCGGTCATTCGCGCACCTTCCTTTCGGCTGTCAGAATGACTCACAAGCGCCGCGAATGTGCCTTCGCATTTGTTTCGGATTGCGCGAAACCCCTTTCGCGTCTGAGGAATCAGTGGCTTAGGCGCTGAGTGATCTGCGCCGCCGCGGTTCGCGCCACGCCGGACTCGGCGCTTTCCAGATCGGCAGCCGGAATCTCGTAGTCTTCCGCCCAGATCAGCCGTCCAGAGTGGACGTCGCTGAGGCGTATCGCGATCCGCACCAGGGTCCCGGATTGCCGCGCGGTCCCCTCGACGATAACGTGCAAGCCCAACATGCGCGCCATCAGAGCGGTCGGAATGCCCCAGCGCTCGTAGCGCCGCACGGTGCTCGGCGAGATCAACCGGACCGAGTCGTGCTTCGCGAGTTCGGCGGCCAGAGTCTCCGTGAACGCCCGCGGGAAACCTGTCCGCTCCAGTTCGGGACCGATGATCTCGATTGTCGCTACCGCCAGAAAGGCCCGCTGCCCCTGGGCGGGAACGAATCGTGAAGACTCGTAGAACTGGAAGTACACGAAAGCCGCAAGCAGGAGCGCCCCCAAGCCGGCCACCAGCGGCAGAATCGGTCTCCGCTTCACTGCCGGCAACTGTCCCGTAGACTCGTCCTTACCCGCCGTAAACCGGTACCCCCGCCGTGGGACGGTCTCGATGTAGGTCTCCGCGTCTTCCCCCAGCGCCTTGCGCAGCAGCGAGATGTTGCGCGCCAGCCCGACCTCTTCCACCGTGCAATCGGGCCACACCAGCCGCATCAGCTCGGCTTTTTCGACGATCTGCCCGCGCCGCTCGATCAGCACATGCAGCGTGTCGATCGCTTTCGGCGCCAGCGCCACCACTTCGCCGCCGCGGAACAGCAGCCGTTGCGCCGGGTCGTAGCGAAACGGCCCGAACTCGCAAACGCGCGCTGGCTCCTCGCTCGGCATGCGTGGTTCCCTTGCTCACTCTAATGCACGCCCCTCCTCGCTGCACAGAGCTATTCTGGGAATCGATATGGCCGACTTTACGAGTTGGTGCTATTCAAGAGCGTATCGCTTTGTGTTTGCGGTGTTGTTCGTTCTGGTTGGTTCATACGAACTGATCAGTCGACGCCACGCTGCATATCACGCCATTGGCATGATGTGGTTGGTGGTCGGCATCGGTTGGGGCATCGGAAGTCAATTCGCGCCAGAGGAATCCCGCAGACAGTATTTTGTCGGGCTTACGTTGTGTTCTCTTTTACTGGGTGCGTCGTCCATTATCGCCGCTGGAACCGACACTTTCGAAGGTCTTGGGTTGCTGTTCGTTGGCGTCCTCTCGGGCATCAGCGCCCTGCGAACAAAAGAAGTCCGCCCTACGCTTCTGCCTCCCGATGAGCCCGGTGGATTACCACCCTCTTCCGGATCCGAGCCCGGCCCCGGCCGCGGAATCAGCGCACAATAGTGGGTATAGCGGCCGGGCGCGCCGCCTCGCCGCACAGAGCTATTCTGGGAATCGATATGTCTGTCAAGACGAGCTGGGGTGATTCAAGGGCGCTTCGAGTCGCGCTTGCGGTGTTGATGGTTCTGGTTGGTTTGTTCGAACTGATCGCGAAACACACTGCTAATCACACCGCGATTGGCCTGATGTGGCTGGTGGTCGGCATCGGTTGGGGCATCCGCTGCCAATTCACGCCTAGAGAGTCCCGAAAAGAATCCTTGATCTGTGTTGCGATGGTAAACCTGTTATTGGGTGCGTCCTATATCGCAGGTTCAACCCGCTTGATGCACATCGAATTCGGCGTAATGTGGCTGGTGATCGGCATCGCGTGGGTCATCCGCGGCCTCCAAACAAAAGAATCCAGCCTTAGTATTTTGCCTCCCGATGAGCCCGGCGGAGTAACGCTCGCGTCTGCATCCGAGCCCGGCCCCGGCCGCGGAATAAGCGCACAATAGTGAATGTAGCGACTGTGGCACCCCGCCTCAGCCAAGCCGCCGTCCAAATCAGAATTCTCTGCCGGAGCGCTCCCATGATCCTTCTCCCCTTGCTCTTTGCCCTGGCCCTCGCCGATCCTCTGATCGAGCAGACCTCCTTTACCGGCACGCCCGAGCAATCCGGCTGGCACATCACCGCTCACCGCTCCGAGATCGCCCCGCGCGGCTGGATCGACCGCACCGTCGGCCGCGGCAAACAAGGTTCGCTCGCGCTCTCCGGCGGCGGCAACGCCGCGGCCTACGGCGGTTGGGAGCGTAACGTCGCGGAAATTCGCCCCGGCGCATGGTATCGCCTGACGGCCGAATACCGCTCTTCCGGCTTCGAGTTCGAGCGTCGCCACGTCCTGGCGCGGCTCGACTGGCAGACCCCCGACGGCCACCGCGCCGGCCATCCCGACTACGGCACCGTCGTTTCCAAGGAAGGCGATTGGAGCAAGATCGTGATCGACGCCCCCGCCCCTGATGGCGCATCGCTGGTGAAGCTCCAGCTTCTTCTTTCTAACGCCCCGCAGGGCACCGTCTGGTGGGATCACGTCCGCCTGGAGCCGATCGCCACCCCGTCGCCGCGGATGGTTCACGTGGTCACGGTGAACCTGCGCCCGCACGACACCACATCCGCCGCGGACAGCCTCGCCCGCTTCGTCGAACTCGTGCGCGCCCGCGTCCAGCACGCCGATCTGCTGGTCCTGCCCGAAGGCGTCACCGAAATCGGCAACGGCAAAACCTATCTCGATCTTGCCGAGCCGGTGCCTGGCCCATCCACCGCGACGCTGGGCGCGCTGGCCCGCGACCTGCACACCTATCTCGTCGCCGGCGTGGTCGAGCGCGAAGGCCCTGCGGCCTACAACACCGCCGTCTTGATCGACCGCAACGGCGCGCTGATCGGCAAGTACCGCAAGGTGTATCTGCCGCGCGAGGAGATCGAGGGAGGCCTCACCCCCGGCGACAGCTATCCCGTCTTCGACACCGACTTCGGCCGCCTCGGCCTGCTCATCTGTTGGGACATCCAATATCCCGATCCGGCCCGCGCCCTGGCCCTCGGCGGCGCCGAAATCCTGGTGCTCCCCATCTGGGGCGGCAACGCCACGCTGGGCCACGCCCGCGCCATCGAGAACAGCGTCTTCCTGGTCTCTTCCGGCTACGACTATGCCACCGAAATCGTCGATCCCGAAGGCAAAGTCGTGGCCAAAGCCGAAGCCATGCCCGGCATCGCCGTGGCCGACATCGACCTCAATCATCGCTATATCGAGGAATGGCTCGGCCACATGCGCGACCGCATGTTCCACGAAATCCGCGACGACGTCCCCGTCACCCGTCGCTAGTGTCATGTCTCGCAGATTCTCTGACAATCGCCGGCCATTCACCGTGGCGCAGGCACGTGGCGCAGGTACGTGGCGCAGACACTCGTGTCGACGCCTGGCCGGCGTTTCTGAGCCGCGACTGTGAGGGAGCGGTTCTTCGCGTTGGTACTTCGCGTGGTTAACCGAGCCGTGACCGCAGGGAGTCGCCATGGCCCTGCGGGCCACCCATGGAGATGAATGTCAGCGGGTGACATTCGAGAGAGCGGTTCTTAACGCCCTGCGCTCACTCCCCCTTGCGGATCCGCTCGTATTGCTGCGCCAGCCAGGTCGGCTCCTTCGGTTCGTCCTTGTTCGGCGTGCCCTTGGTGACCGCCCAGCGTTGGATCCACGAGAACCCGCCCGGCCCGGCGTAGTTCTCCGGCTGTTGATAGGCCGGGTCCTTCAACGCCTCATCCAGAGAAATGAACCGGTACCCGCGCCGCTTGAGCATCGCCAGCACATCGCCCACCATCTCGGCATTCAGCCGGTTGGCGTGCAGCCGCAGAATCTGCGGAATCTCATGGCCCACGACCTCGTTCGTGCGCTGCTCGAAGAACTCAATCATCAACTCCATGTACGGCAAGTAATCCTGCCTGACATGCTGCATCGTCTCCATCTTGCCGTGGCTGATGGCGTCGGAGTAGACCTCGGAAAACATCCAGTCCGAGCTTTCGAAAGTGACCGGCGCGCCCGTGTAGCCGTGCGCCGTGAGAAACCGTGCGATGCGCGCCTTGGTCTCCGCCGTCTGGCCCAGGTGCAGCAATGGATAGCGGAAATATCGTGGCGTCCGCCCGCGCGGCAGCTTCCGCAGCGCCTCGTCCGCCTTCAGAATGTCCTGTTCGAACTTGGCCGGGTCCTCGCTATTCAGATCGGCCTCCGCCGCCGCTTCGTTGCCCAGCTCCGCACTGCCGTCCTGCCATAGCTTCAGCACCGTGCGCTCCTGCTCCGGCGTCAACTCCGGGCACGCCCCCGCCACCACGAACGCCGTCACCGGCACCTTCAGGTGCAGAAACGCCGTGATCAGCCGCAGCGCCTGCATCTGCAGCGATCCGAACTCGCAGCCGCGCACCCCCGACTGCGCCACCGGCAGGTCGTCGATCGTGATCGCCACCTCCCGCTTCGTCGCTCCGCCGGCCAGCCCCGCCGCTGCCACCAGCCCCACTACGCACCACAGCCTTTGCATGCCCTCCCAGCATATCCTGACGCCCGCTCCGCGGCGCGCTGTGCCGCTCCACCCGACGATGTATGATGGCTGAGCAGAGCATCATTCCGGAGTATTTTCTATGAAAACCCGCAGACAGTTGTTCCAGGGCGCCGCGCTCGCCGTGGCCGGCGCGCCGATGATCGTGAAAGCCTCCGCACTCGGTCTGGGCGGCGCCACCGCCCCCAGCGATAAGATTGCCGTGGCCTGCATCGGCCTCGGCTGGATGGGCTTCGACGGCCACGTTAAGGACTTCGCCAAAGTCGCCAGCGCCCGCGTCGTCGCCGTCTGCGACCTCGACGAAACCCACCTCACGCGCGCCCGCGCTTACATCGACACCGAGTACGGCGACCAGGGCTGCACCCCTTACCACGCCTTTGAAGAAGTGCTCATGCGCCGCGACATCGACGCCGTCAGCATCGCCCTCCCCGACAATTGGCACGCCATCGTCGCCACCCAGGCCGCGCGCGCCAAGAAGGACATCTATTGTGAGAAGCCCCTGGCCCTCAACTTTCACGAAGGGCTGATGATGGTCCAGGCCGCCCAGCAAAACGCCCGCATGTGGCAGACCGGCAGTTGGCAGCGCTCCGTGCCCAACTTCCGCCAGGCCGCCGAGCTCGTGCGCAACGGCCGCATCGGCAAAATCAAATCCATCGAGGTCGGCCTGCCCTCCGGCTACTACGAGGTCAAGGACGCCAAGACATTCAACATCACCGATCCTCCGAAAACGCTCTTCTACGACCGCTGGCTCGGTCCCGCTCCCGAAGTCCCCTATCGCGAAGCCTGCGTCCACGTCAATTGGCGCTGGAACCTCAGCTACGGCGGCGGCCAGTTGATGGACTGGATCGGCCACCACGTCGACATCGCCCACTGGGGCATGGGTTGGGACGACAACGGCCCGGTCGAAGTCGAAGGCCAGGGCGAGTATCCCCCGCGCACCGATCTCTTCAATACCGCCAAACGCTACATCGTCCATTGCAAATACCCCGACGGCACGCCGATGACCATCGCCGGCGGCTATCCCGAAATCAAGAGCGGCACCAAATGGATCGGCGAGCAGGGCTGGGTCTGGGTCGATCGCGGTAAGATCGACGCCAATCCCAAATCACTGCTCGATGAGAAAGTCCGTGACAGCGAGATTCGCCTCAAGGACAACGGCGGCTCCCACGGCCACTACGAAGAGTTCGTCGATTCCGTCCGCACACGCGCCCGCACCATCGCTCCGGCCGAGGTCGCCCTGCATTCCGCCACCCCCGGCTGGCTCGGCCAGATCGCCATGCTCACCGGCCGCAAAATCAAGTGGGATCCCGTGAAAATGCAGATCCTCGGCGACGACGAAGCCGCCAAACTCCTGCGCCGCGACATGCGCGCACCGTATCAGCTCTGAGTCCTGTCTCGCCGATTCTTTGACAATCGCCGGCCATTCACCGTGGCGCAGGCACGTGGCGCAGGCACTCGTGCCTGCCGCGTCGACACTCGTGTCGACGCTCGGCCGGCGTTGTCAATCCTTGACTGAGACACCACACTAGCTGAAAATGCAGATCCTCGGCGACGACGAACCCGCCAAACTCCTGCGCCGCGACATGCGCGCACCCTATCAGCTCTAAGTTCGGCCGCCGAACCGCGGCCGATTTTGCATTTCACAACTCGTCCTTCAAGCCACATGCAGCGCCGGAGTATCGTCTCTGCCACGGTGCGGTTTGACGACAATCTCGACATCCTGATTCAGCGCCACGAGAAATCGCATCAGACGCTCAACGGAGAACTGCCGGAATTCGCCGCGCAGCATCTTCGAAATATCGGGCTGGCGAACGCCCAAAAGCCCGGCGGCGTCCGCCTGTTTCATGCCGCGCTCTTTCAGGATCGTGTCGATCTTGTACACTAGTTGCGCCTTGACCAGGTGCTCTTCGGCATTCGGCACGCCGATGTCTTGGAACACATTGCGGCTTCCGGTTTCGTATCCCTTCTTGCTCATGCTTGCCCCTCCTTGGCAATCCGTTCGGCCTCGCGTAATCGTTGTTGGATCGACTCCATCTCCCGCCGCGGCGTCTCCCGTCCGCTCTTCGATTTCTTTTGAAAAGCGTGCAGCACGTAAACCGCCCCGGCGTATCGCAGCGTATAAACCGCGCGGAACGTATCGCCGCCATAGTCCTGAATGACTTCCACAACGCCCGCGCCGCCGAAACCCCTCAGCGCCTTCGCGTCCCGGTGCTTGCCACCCCGCTGCGCGACGTACAGTGCATAGCCCATGCGATCCTGTACCGGCTCCGGGAACTCGCGCAAATCCTTGCGGCTTGATCCTACCCAGATCACGGGCTTGAAAGACGCTCCCTCGGGCATCGGCGGCAATATAGTGATTTCACTATATCATGCCAAGCCCAATTCCGCCCGCCCCCGCCGTGTTTCGTAACGCGTGAATTTTGGACCAGCGCCGGAGACCCCGCAAGCTGCCCGCGCCCGCGCCCGCGCGCCGATCGAGAACCGCAACTTGCTCTGTAGTCACAACGTGACTACAATAAGAGGCGAAGGACCAGCCTCCAGGAAGCATCGCCATGAGCACCGCCGACACCTACGTTCGCGCTCGCATCGATAGCGCCACCAAGAAACGCGCCGCTCGTGCGCTGGCAGCCATGGGACTCTCCATCTCGGATGCGATCCGCCTCCTGATGTTGCGGATCGTGGATGAGCGTCGTTTACCCTTCGAGGTCAAGGTGCCAAACGCGGCCACCCGCAAGGCGATTGCCGAACTGGAGGCCGGCAAAGGCAAGCGCTTCACCACCGTGGATGCCCTGATGGCCGATTTGAATGCGGACGATTGAACGCTCGTCGGCATTCAAAAGGACCTGAATTATGAATTGAGCCGCAGGCCCATTCGAACGTCAGTTCTTCACAGTCATGGCATCCGAGTTGACGGCCTTCTTGCCCGTTATGCCTTCCAGCCCAGCCAACAGGCCCCGATAGTCGTTCTTGTCGGCTTGCAGCGCCAGGCCGCCCTTCTTCCCTCCATCGTCCCAAGTCAGGCCAATGTAGTGCTTCTTCGATTTGCTCAACGCCATCAGCGCACCAATGCCGAATGAAACGATCGCCAGACCGATAGCCGCGCCCACCCGCCGGTGAACATCCTGTCCATAACTGATTTCCGTCACCGCCGTGGCCGGTATCGTGGCAACCTCTGTCTTGCCTTTCATTAGCCGAATCCGATCCGCGTCGATGTACAACTTCAAATCCGTGCCGGTCTTGATGTCAGCCATCGAGCCGCCGTCATATGCGACCTTGAAGCTGCCCTCGGCGGCGAAAACGGCCATCGGCATCACACCGCAGAGAATGACTGCGAGTATCTTTTTCATTCCCCAACCTCCCGGTCTCATGGCAAATACATTACCCTGGATCTCTGTTTCGGAGTTTCGGGTCCTGTTAAGTATACGCCCCGCCGCCACCCTGCACCTGGCGCGGCTCGGCTCCCATAGCGAGCTGTTCGGCTAAGCCGCGCCGCATCGAAGCCCGCGTGCGGCACCACCGCGGCCGGATTTCACAATTCGCGTCACCGCCCATCCGTCACGCCGCTCGTTTCACGAAGGGTTCTTCTTGAGACATGCCTTCGTGCTTGGATGTAGTTACAAAAAGAACTACAATGACGAGTGTGGTTTGAATGGGACGCGCGTAAGGCGGCACAGAACATCGCCAAGCATGGCGTGCCCTTTGAGTTCGCCGCGCGAGTTTTTCTGGACCCCCTGCGGCTGGACGCCGAGGACCGCCGCCGCGACTACGGTGAGCATCGGCGGCTGACTCTCGGCCGCGTTGAAGGGCGGCTGTATGTGATCGCCTACACCCCGCGCGGCAGAATGATTCGCTTGATTTCCGCGCGGAAAGCGAATGCGCGCGAGCGGAGGCAATATGATGAAACGCTATCGACTTGACCCGGCCAAGCCCCGGCAACTCACCCCCGCTGAAGCCCGTCGCTTGGTCGCCGCGCCGATTGACTATTCCGATATCCCGCCCTTGGGAGACGAGTTCTTCGCCCAGGCCAAGGCCGCCTGGCCCCCGGCCAAACAGCAACTCACGATCCGCCTGGATGGCGATGTGCTCGACTGGCTGAAGTCCAACGGCCGGGGGTATCAGACGCGCATCAATCGCATTCTGCGCGCGGCCATGGAGAGCCAACCGCCGCGCCGGGCGCCCGCTCCCGCAGCGCCGAAGAAGAACAACCGCGCCCGCGGTGCATCCAAGCCTGCCTAACCGGCTTTCCTTTTCGCTCTTGGCTTGCCGGCGCGCTCCTGCTCCAAGGCCCGGCTGAGCAGCGTCTTGATCATCGCTTGCCGGCTGACGTTGAGCCGCGCCGCCCGCGCGTCGAGTTCTCGAGAACATCCGCTTGGCTCAGATCGACATTCACCCGCCGAACCGGCCGGGCCACGGTGAACTTGTTGCTGAAGTAAGCGGAAATGTCTTCGCCGCGCGACGCCTTTGCGGCAATCTCATCGGAGGACACCGGTTTCTCAAACGTCTTCGTCGTAGCACGGACCACCCGCCGAGCCTCCGGCAGTTGATCCCAAATCCCCGCCACGGAATGATTCTCGAAATACTCCGCCGCCTGCTTGTCGGACGCGAACTTCGGCAGCGGCGTCTTCGCGGGAGTGAGTTTGTTCCTCATACTGCCTGCCTCCGCCTCACGCCCGCGTGAAAAACGTCCGCCACACCGTGTCCACCGCCGCATGCGTCAGCGCCGCGGCCATCACTCCTCCGCCCTGCCGGAACGCCGATCCGTAGAACCAGCCCGCCACCGTCGCCAGCGCCACGTAGCGCCAGTTGGGAAACGGCGCGTGCAGGATGTGGAACAGCCCGAACAGGCACGCCACCAGCGCCTGCGCCCCGTATTGCGACCGCAGCGTCTTCGCCAGCAGCGTTTGCAGAAAACCCCGAAAAAACAGCTCCTCCAGCAGCGCGATGAACAGGAAAATCTGCAGGTAATCCAGACCCAACTGCGGCCATCCGCGCCAGCGCGGATTCCACGCGATGAACCGGAGCGCCAGCCCCGCCGGCAGCGCCAGCAGCGCGAACCACACGAAGTTCACCCCCGCCGCCCTCAGAAGCTGGGCCGCGACCTGTGTTTCGGAGCCGCGACCGTCAGGGAGCGGTTGTGCTGTTTCGGAGCCGCGACCGTCAGGGAGCGGTTGTGCTGTTTCTGAGCCGCGACCGCCAGGGAGCGGATGTGCTGTTTCGGAGCCGCGACCGCCAGGGAGCGGACGTGCTGTTTCGGAGCCGCGACCGTCAGGGAGCGGTTGTGTTTCCGAACTGCGATCGCCGGGAAGAGGCGCGAGAAGACTCTCGCGACATGGCCACAGGTCGTAGCCCAAGCCCGGCACCACCCGCACCAGCGTCCAGCACCACCCCGCCACGCCAATCAAGTACAGCCGCCCCACGAAGTCCAGGTTCTGCGGAACATTCCAGATGCCCCGCAATTGCCGCGACAGCACGACGGCGATCAGCACCCCCGCCACCGCCGCATCCTGCCAGCCGAACTGCGCTTCTTCCCTCACCGGAAACCAGGCGTAGAGCACCACCAACGCCGCGCCCACGGCCAGCAACGTGGCCAATGCGCTCCAACGGAAATCGCCCGTGCCCGCGGCGTAAATCAGGTACGGCGTGACCCAGATCAGCACCAGCGCCGGCGCCCTGCGACGCGACGTGAACCAGCGTCCGAGCGCCGCGCGGCTGCCACGCAACCCCGGCGCCAGCGCCAGCGCGAGCGACAGCATGAAGCAAATGTAAATGCCTGCCACCGCCGCCAGCGGCAGCGGGTAGCGCTGCAGATACACGCGCGCCGCCGCGGCAAAGATCAGTGCCAGCGCGGCCATCAGCGCCGCAAACGGCCCCCACCCCGCGCGCCCGCTCTCCCGATTGCCCTGCGCCGCGTTCATACCTTAAGGATGATCCCCTGCCCGCTGTATTTCGTGTTGCGCACCAGCAGTAGTACCAACCCCATCGCGAACAGCGGCACCACGCTCGCTCCCACCACCACCGGCCGGAACCCGTAGTGGTCGGCCAGGTAGCCGACAACGTAGGTCGATAGGATCGTGCACAGTCCTGAAAACGCGCCGCCCAACCCGCTCATGCTGGCCACCGCGCTATCGGCGAACAGGTCCGCCGGAAACGTGTTGGCCATCGTGGAAAACGCGGCGTAAGAAAACGTTGCCAGGCCGAAAAACGACGCGATGAGATACAGGTTCGCGCTGAAGGCGGCCGGGATCAGCAGCAGCACGCCGATCGCGCCGGGGATGATCACCGCTTTGCGCGCCCAGCCCACCGGCCAGCCGCGCCGCACCAGCCAGCTCGACACGCCGCCGCCGGTGAAGTTGCCCAGGTCCGCCGCCATGAACGGGATCCAGAAGGCCAGCAGGCTGTTCTCCAACCGGAACCCTCTGGAAACAAGGTAGATAGCGAACCAGTCGGCCACGAAGTACCACACCGGATCGGTCAGCGCCCGGCTGGCGATTGCGCCCCAGCTTTGGCGGTATTTCAGCAGATCGATCCAGCGCCCAGGCGCCGCAGCCGCGTCAGGCCGCGCTTCTACCAGCCGGTCGGCCAGAATCGCCTCGCGCTCCTCCGCGCGAATGTGGGGATGCGTCTCCGGCGGATAGTAGAAGCGCCGCCACACCAGCAACCACAGCAGGCCCAGCGCGCCGGTCAGCAGAAACACCGGCCGCCAGGAGTGGAATAGCGCGTACAGACCCAGCACAATCGCCGGCGCCACGGCCGCGCCAATCGACGAGCCGCTATCGAAAAACGCGACCGCCAGGGCCCGCTCGCGGCGCGGAAACCACTCCGAAACCGCTTTGGTCGCGCCCGGCCAGTTGGCCGATTCGCCCAGCCCCAGCATGAAGCGGAATCCGCAGAAGCTCCGCAGACCCGTAGCCAGCGAGGTGGCCATCGCCACCAGCGAATACCACAGCACGGTTATCGACAACCCGCGCCGCGTGCCCAGCCGGTCGAGCATGCGGCCCAGCACCGCCTGCCCCAGCATGTAGGCGATGCGGAAGGCGATCACGATCAACGCAAAATCCTGGTTGCTCCAGCGGTAGTCGAGCTTGAGCTGCGGCGCCAGCACCGACAGCGTCTGGCGATCGATATAGTTGATCACCGTGGAGGCGAACAGCAGCCCGCCGATCCACCAGCGCAGCCCGCGGATGCCCGCTGGCCGGGCCTTCCATTCAGGCGATTCGGCCATGCGCCCTCCCTCGGGCGAACGTCGTGAGAGCAGCGCCCGCGGGCCTGTTCTCCGCATGGCCGCACGCCGCGTTCATGACTTCAGATCGATCCCCTGGCCGCGCCTTGAACGGGACGTGCGTGTGGAGCGTTCCCAAGCCTTCGATCCTAGCAGCCGGACAGCGCCATGAGTAGCGCGTCCGGGTGCGGCGCGATTGTGCTGATGAGTAACGGTGGGACGCGGCTCCGCGCCTGCCGCGAAACGCCCAGACCGCTACAAATAGCGGCTTGGCCCTGAATGCACCTTTAGAATCAATTATTTACAGAGGCAGGCCGCTACACTGTAGCGGCCTGGGCCCTTCCGGGCAGTTCCGCCAAGGCAAATACTTGCGGAAAAAAGCGCCCACCATAGCGGCCTGGCACTGCCGCTCGCGGGTCAACTTGACCGCCTTCCTTCGCACGCGGTCGGTCCGCAGCCTTTAAGCACGGCCGGAGTTTCTCTTGCTGCCGGGCAGGCCTGCAAAGGCATATACTGTGGGCCATGAACCGTCGAGATTTGTTGGCCGGCGCCATGGCGCCGCTATTCATTCCGCGCCGCGCTTTCGGCGCCAACGACCGTCCGAGTTTCGGCATCATCGGCACCGGCAACCGCGGCGGCGGGCTGCACACCACCTTCATGAAGCTGGGGGCGGAGTGCGTCGCCGTGTGCGACACCTACGAGCCCTACATGGAACGGGCGCGCGCGCTCTCGCCGGCGGGCTGCAAGACCTACGCCGACTACCACGACCTGATCGCGCAGCCGGGCCTCGACTTCGTCGTCGTGGCGACGCCCGACCACCAGCATCGCCCGATGCTGTATGCCGCACTGAAGGCCGGCAAGGACGTCTATCTCGAGAAGCCGTTTTCGTTGAACCAGGCGCAAAGCGAGGAAATGGTGCGCACGGTGCGCGGGACCGACCGGATCGTCCAGGTGGGCATGCAGCGCCGCAGTATGCCCTTTATTTACAGTGCCAAGAAGCTGATCGACGACGGCGCGCTGGGGAAAGTGTGGCACGCCCGCGCGGCCTGGAACTGGAACTTTCTGGAGTGGCTGGGCGAGAGCCCGCTGGAGGGCAAACTGGACTGGGAACGCTTCCTGGGCGACGCGCCGCAACGGCCGCTGGACCCCAAGCGATTCCGCTGGTGGCGCGGATTTTGGGACTATTCCGGCGGGAATATGACCGACCAAGGTACTCATTTGATGGACGTTGTGCAGTGGATGACGGGCAACAGCTCGCCCATCTCGGCGGTGTGCGGCGGAGCGGTCAGCCGGGCCAAAACCGCGGAGGCGCCGGACGTGTTCACGGCGGTGTTCGGATACCCGGCCATGACGGCCACCTGGACGCTGTGCTACACCAGCGCCTACGACTTCGACTGGTCCGTGACTTTTCAGGGCGAGAAGGCGACTATGGTGATGAATCGAAAGGGCTACCGCATCTTCAAGGAGCCCGAGCCAAGCGCCGCGCCATGGAGCGCCGGCGGCGCAGATACGGTGATCGCCGACGTGCCGGACACCGACCGGGGGGACCTGCACCAGCAGAACTTCCTGGACTGCATTAAGAGCCGGAAGCAGCCCAACTGCACGGTCGAAATCGCCGCTTCGGCGGTGGCCGGACCACACATGGCGAACATCGCTTATCGCGAAAATCGCAAGGTCACGGCAGGATAAGCTTCGCAAACGCAAAATCGACCTAAGTCCTTTAGAACACCGTAGTTGCACGGTGGAACGCGATTTGTGCGCAAAAATGCGCGTTCTAGTTCGCCTAACTCCTTTGATTGCAATAGATCCACCATGAAGCATGGTACCGCGTAAATTGCACGGTGAAACGCACGGTGGAATTTCAATAAGTCTTTATATTGCAATAGATCCACCGTGACGCACGGTGCGCGCAAGAAACGCTGTTTTCACGGTCCAAACATGGTGAAATCACGGTAAAACATGGTTCCGCGCACGGTCGACCACTTCCACGAGGCGCCGGCGACACAAACATCAGGGTAATCGGACAATGACGCGTTTGTCGTTCCCGATGCCTTCAGCGCGGCTCAACAGCTCTGTGGCAAGAATGGAGCTTAAACGACAATTCTTCGAGCGCAGCTGCCGCAAGCAGATTGGCTTTAGTGGGCCCACACAACTCTCACGCAACTCGCCGCATGGACCACCGGACTCGCTCCGCGAGGAAAGCCGCAAACGGCGCTATGTCCATGTCGATGCTGGCTCTGTCGAGTGCTGCAAGATACGCAGTGCGATCCTCAACGCGGACCACTGTCCAGGGATAACCGCCTGAGGCAAGCATCGCATTCATCAAAAACCGCGCCATCCGTCCGTTGCCATCCGGATAAGGGTGGATATAGCCGAACAGCCAATGACCTAGAACGGTGCGCACGCCCGGTTCTGGCTCACCTTCCAGCAGATCGAACAAAGCCGGCATCGCATCGCGAACCGCCTCCCAACGGGGCGGCACGTACCGCGAGGTGCGTAGGTAAACTGCATCGTTTCTGTATCCCGAGAGTGCGCCCGGCGGAATCAGACCCGCTGTCACGCAAGGCTGAAACAACTCCCGATACCAGTCTCGGTGCGCGGTGCGCACGAGCTGCCCTGGATTGGCTCCAGCGATAATCTCACCGACGTTCGCTTTCACGATCTGGAAGGCCTGCCAGTAGCCTCGCGCCGCAAGCGCATCGCGGCTTTGCCGGTCGGGACCGTCGTGATCCGGGTCCCAGTTCCCCGCACGGACGCGCTCGATGAGATCGGCGGAGACGCTGTAGCCTTCGATCGACAAGGAGTGATATGCGTCGCTCTGGTAAATCTCCTCGATGACCTGCATGAACGCACTGCGATCGCTCGGCATACCCGGCGGCGGCGGAAAGATGTCGAGCACTCGCGAGCGCATCGTCTCCCACATCGCCTGCATGCGGCCGACGATAGGCGCCACCCCCGGCGGCGCGGTCGGCGCGCGGCCGGCGAGCGGATCGTTCGCGCGCACGTCGTAGCCGGCCGCTTTCATGGTCGTGACGATTTCGGCGGCGTCGTCGAGGCGGCCGATCCCTCGCAGCGCCCCAGCGAGCCGGCCGGCTACAATGCTGTGGCCGCCGTCGAGCAGCCGCCGGAGCAGCTCCGAAGCGTCGCGCAGACTGGCCAACACGACACGGGCTTCGATGGGATTGACAGCGAAGAACGCCTCAGGTACTCGGACGAGTGCCACTTCCGGTGTGAACATCCGCAGGCCGTCGCGTACCATCAGGTCGGCGGCGGGCGGCATCTGCGGCTGTTTGAGGTCATATAGGGATGTGCCGAGGAGCAGCGCGATTTTGTGGTTGGACCCCTTCGGACTGTGGATGATGACCTGGGACGGGATGACCGTCTTCTCCGCGTGCAGTAGAAGGGACTGCTCGGGAGAGAGATGCCAGTCATCTCCAAAACGCTCATTGGAATAACGCGCGCAGAATTCCCAGAACGAGGCGTACCAAGGCGTGCTGTCGCCGTTGCGCGCCCCCGGACTGGTCGAGATCAGCCAGCCTCTGATGACTTCCTGGAGAAAGCCGTTCTGGAGCAGGCGCTCGCGGTGCAGCCGGCTCAAGCCCTGGGACTGAAACACGCGCCGTCCGTCCTTCTGAAGATCCCGAAGGACTGTGAGGGAGGCCGCGAGTTTTTCATTGGGAGCTGCCATGGGTATACCTTGCTGTTCCGGACGACTCCAATCTTCTGGTGCCGTGCCTACACAAGCATATCATGCTGTACTATCACAAGCAATTATAGACGTATCAATACAAGCACATAATGTCGTATGGACACGAGCTGATGATGCTTATAATAGAATAACATTAACAATTTCAATCACTTATGCAGACTATGGGGCCGTGAGCATGAAGCGTGGATTGGACGTTGAAACCGCTTCTTGCTTACGGCCGCCAAGCCGATCCGCAAGTCCCAGTAGGGCGCCGCAGGCAGATCGCCGGCATCACAGGCAACAATGCCGGTGAGGACAAGCTACATGGACCAGACCGGGACCAGCGCCATCGTCACTACAACAACAACTACAACAACAACTACAACAACATCATCACCACCACCAGCAGCACGACGACGACGACAACGACGCGCACAACGGCGTCAACGACGAGGTACGATGACACCCGCCACCACCGCGCGAGCGAATTGGAGTTGGAAAAGAGTCGGCTTCGGTCGCGATCTGCTCGAAGGGTCGCCGATGAGCAGTTGCCTTGATCGGAACCTACGCTTCCCGCACGAGCATGGCGCACGTTTCCTATGAGACTTGCCCCTGTTCTTGCGGCCACTAAGTTCCGAATCTCGGTCGAAGCCCATCATTAGACATCCGCTCTTCTGCAAGCCGCCTTATCGAGAAAGCCGTTCGTTTGAGGTGTAATGGGCAAGTCGGCACTAACTGGCCCGGGATTACTCTCGGGATGTCGGCTTCTGTCGGACGATCCGCGTAGGCGCCACCTGGCCATCTAACGCGCATCTCGGGAATTGACCGCCGGCCGGACGGCCCGGCCCGAGTGCTGCTGGCGGTGATCGCGCGACACCCGGAGGCCGTCGAGGACGCCCTGCGTAAAGTAAGCTAGGCGACGCCCGGCCACGGATTCGAGCAACGCTTCACGGCGTCGAAGGATCAGGCTCCTGATGCGGCGGTTGGTCCGCTGGATCTGACGCAATTGGGATTTGCGGATACTGTCCCGGGTTGCGGGTTGATCATTTCTTCGCCACTCCGACCACGGTGAATTTGTGCTTGTGGTGTTTGCCGTCCAGCACTACGAACAGGTCGCCGTCCTTGTAGAACTGAATCGGCGCGTTTACCAGGACGATGATCGGTGTATCGCCGCGTTCCAGCCACTTGAATTGATAACGGGATGTCTCCACGGTCAGTAGGCTCATGGGATGCCATCGCGGTGACTGTATCTCCTGCGAGACAACTATCGCGGACTCCCACGCGTGCGGCTTCTCTGCCGCCGCCAGCCACGCCAAAACGAAAGCCAAGACAATTGTCCTCACGCTTCACCTCCGCAAGGGCCACGTTTGTGCGTCCAGGGCCATTCTACGGCATTTTCGCGCAAGCGGGGGCGTCATGAAATATGTCCCGCTGCAAACTGGTCAGCCTGACACGTTCGCCGTTCGCGGTTGTTTACGGCTGACGCTGGGATCGTCGCCTACCTCGCCGGGCACGTTTCCGAACCGAAGCTCGACGCCGTGATCGGCGGCGTCATCGCGCTTCTGAAGCAGAACTGAAAGCCGAGAACCCGGAGCGCCGGTTTGTCGGCTGGATCTGACGCAATTGGGATTTACGGATACTGTACCGGGTTGCGCGGCGACGTGTCCTTCCAGTCCGAGAGGTCGGAGCGGGGCGGCAGGCCAGAGGCGGCGGCGTATTGGTTGCGAACGGCCAGCGTTTTCGCGGCCCAATCGCCGAGCGGGTAGCAGAGCTGGCGATAGATCAGGTAAGTCATGTCGACGGTGCGAACAGGGAGGTGGTCCTTGACGTCGTCGACCTGGTCGACAAAGCGGCGGCCGTTGGCCGCGGCCACGCGCGGGTACCAACTCTTGTACCAGGTGGAGACGGCATCGGAGAAGGCCTGGTTGCGCTGCTGGCGGATGCCGGCGGCGAGATCGAGGGCGCGGTCGAGAGAAGCCAGCGCGGTCTTGGGATCCGGTTTCGCCGCAGCGGCCTGGGCGGCCTGCAAGGCGGTGTTGACGGCGGCCAGGTCGAGCAGCATCCGGATGTTCTGCCGGTAGAGATTGGCGATGCCGAGGTAGAGCTCGAGGTTGTAGCGGTTGAACTGCACCTGTTGGAGATTCTGGTGCAGCAAGTCCAGCAGTTCGTCGTTGTCAGCCAGGAAACGGCCGGCCAGATGCAGACGGCGCTCGCTCAGCGCGGCCCAGTCGTAACTCAAGCTGAGGACGCCGGCCGAGGGCAGCGGGGGCAGGGGCAGAGTCTGGTCCTCGGCGGGCTGCGGCGGGTGGTTGATGCGATCCCAATCGCCCCAGATGGGCGTGCGCGCGTTGGAGGCCGCACTCTCCCAACTCTCCTTCCAGAACTGGCCCTGTTCGCTCATGAGCTGGTAAACGCGGCCCATGCCGCGGGCGCCGGGCCCGTAAAACAGCGGATAGAAGAGGTTGATGAGCTCCTGCTCGGTGGCGGCCTTGGGGTGCCAGGCGGCGGCGGAACCGGTGGCATAGCCGAGCCACATGGCCTCGGGATGAATGCCGGTGTCCGCCCAGCCGGCGACAAACGTCCCCATCAGGTCGGCGTTCTTCCGCGCGGGCGTATTCTCGATCGTGTCGAGCATCTGGCCTACATACCCGGGGCCTTGCACCACCGCTTCGTAGGCGCCGCCGGAGCGGCTGGGAATGTGGTCCGCCGGCGGCAGCAGGTAATAGTTCGAGAACAGGAACTCCTTCCAGCCCACCGTGGAAGTGAAGATCATTTGCCGGATCCCGTGGGCCTTGAACGCCTGATCAAAATCCGTCCCATGGACCTCGGCGTTCACCATATAGCTGGGCAGCGCAGCGACGTCCTCAGGCTTCATGGGATTCTCGCCCCAGAACAACACCGTGCGGCCCCGGTCGTGCAGATAGCCGGCCGTTTTGGTGACGAACTCCGCCAGCAGTTTGCCGACACTGCCCTTTTCTTTGGCGGCGTCCGCCTCGTTACACTGGTCATTTTTTGCGAGCCCAACGTAATATGGCTCGTCGGTGGAAAGCAAAAAGTACTTCCCGCCCTTGTTCGCGTCCAGCAGATCCTGGAACAGTCCGGCGTACAACTTGTAGGTTTCCGGATTGGTTACGCAGGCCTCGTAGTTACTTTCCGGATACTCGCGCAAAGCGGCGTATTCAGGATGTTTCAGGATGAAAGCGATGTGAGCGGGGCCGTCGAGATAGGGGATGACCTGAATGTGATACTTCAGGCCGTAATCGGTGAGCTCCTGGAACTCGGCGGGAGAAAGGGCATACGGCTCCACCAGCGGCGCCGCGCTCTTGTATTGGAAATGGCCTTCGAGCTTGATGGAGAATCCGTTGATCTTATAGAAGGAAGCCTGGCGCAGGGCCTGTTTCAGGATGGGCAGAGGCTCGAGGTGATGAGCGTCGTCCCAGTAGATGATGCGCATCCCAAGATCGGGCCAATCGGTAATCTCGCCCTCCGGCAGCAGCCAGCGGCCGCTGGCCGGCTTCAGCAATTGGACGAGCGTCTGAATTCCATAGAACAGGCCTGGCGCGGCGTTGGCCGTTACGCGGATTTCCCGCGGCGTCAGGGTCAGCCGGTAGGCTTGCTCCGCGATGGCATCTTTGTCCTTGTCGGTGGCTCCGCCGATGGCGACGGAATTTGGGTTGACCGAGAGCCGGATCACGCCTTGGCCCGTGGCCGGCTCGGCGAGGCGCAGGCCGAAGCGTTCACTCAATAGTTCCCGCAAAGACTGAACGGCGACGTCGTCGGGATTCACGCCGGGTTCGAGCACAAGCTGCCATCCGTCCGTGAGCGCAAAATCGCGTGGTCCCAGGGTGACCGTTTGCGGAATGGGGAGAACGGTGTAGCCGCGTGAGGTCAAGGGGGAAAGGGTCTGGGCCGGCAGGGGCTGGATCGCAACGAGTAAAAGCAGAGCGGCCAGCCCGGGCAGGGACCGCCCGCGAGTGAGGGGTTTGATTCGAAACATCGGCTTCATCCTTGAACTGGAGTGCGAATCGCACACGGATTATACAGGAATCCCGTGGGTTCCAGCGCCGGGCGGCGGGGGCGCGGGGGCACGAGTTGAAGGCGCGGATCGAGCGGGGCCTGACAGCGCAGCGGCAGCGCGGGTCAGTCCGGATCGGAGAGGCGGCGGCGGAGGTTAGCCGGAGGCTGGCGCCAGTTCAGTTCGAGCAGGAGCGAGGCGGGGATTTCGAGCGGCGTGCAGGGGAGAGGAAGTTCCCCAGGAGACGGAGCGGCGGCCAAGGAGGAGGCTTCGCTCTGCATGGGATGGTCGAAGGAGGAGGAAGCGGCGGCCCAGGCGAGGGCTTCGGGCTGCATGAGATGGTCGGGCGAGGCGTTGTGGAGGCGCCAGCCGAGCACGTTTTGCAGGCGGACGAGGGCGGTGACGATGGTATCGCCGGTGGAGCCGCGGGTCCACAAGCAGACGAAGCCGTTATCGGGATGGACGTTGGGGTGGAAGACGGGCACGGCGAGAAACGCTTCGATGGGCACGGCCGGGAACCAGGCGGGAAAACGGAATTCGACGACGTGGGCATCGACGCGCTGGAGATGGGGGGGCGTGCCGGTGAGAGCGGTGGTGCGGCGCAGGGTCAGGCGGAAGAAGTCGGCTGCGGCATCGCGCGAGCGCGAGAGGTCGTCTAGGGAGGCGGGGTTGGCGCGGGCCAGTTCGGCGAGGAGGGCCCATTCGTTGTCGAGACGGGTTTGGCGGGGGTTGTGGGCCATTGTTCAGTATCCAGCGGCGAGGCGGGAGCGAGGCTCAAATTCAAGATAGCGCTTGCGGCGGGGCGATTCCGGCTGAGGGTTGAATCATGCCGACGGGGAACCGCATCCGCCGGGAGGAACAAGGCGAAGCGGCCGGCAAAGGGAGGCGGGAGGGCAGCGGAAATGGGGAACCGTCAGAGGCCCGTTGACAATTATCGATAAAAATCTCCAAAAATCTGGAACTGGCAGGGATTTCAGGGTAGAATATTTGGGTCCGGTGACGAGGGCGACGGGCTCACCGGGGATGGAGGGATGGAGGAAATATGAAAGCACGTTATGTGCCGTTTGCTGTGCTGCTGTGTGCGGTCAGCGGCTGGGCGGGCACAGAATACAACAACTTCGGCGGTGGCTACAACGACTGGTGGCACCCGTTCGGCAATCCAAATACGGCCACCTATGGGGAGACCTTTTCCGCACCCACCAGTGGCGGCACCAGTCTGACGAGCTTCAGCTTCTACATGGGGAATCCGTATGTTCCGGGCGACATTCAGTTGAGCGCTTATATTGCGACCTGGACGGGCTCGAATATCGGTACGGTGCTGTACAGCAGTCCAATGGTGGACTATGCCAACATCGGCGATGCCGAACTCACGTTCGACACCGGCGGCCTGGCGCTGACCGGGGGTGCGGATTACGTCGCATTTCTGAGCGTTTCGGGTTACTACGGCGATTCCGCCGGGGAGAGCTACCTCTCTTCCGGCGGTGGGATACCCGGCGGGAGCTTCGTTTATGACAACAACGGCGGAGATTTTGCCGCTCTATCCACCGACACCTGGTCTGGCCCGAACTCGCCGGACTTGGCCATCGATGCTGAATTTGGTTCCTCCTCCAGCATTCCGGAACCAGGAACGGTGACGCTGCTGGGAACCGGCCTGGTCGGGCTGGTGGCCCTGCGCCGCAGGTTCAAGTTCTAGAAACAACCAACAAGAGCAAGGAGTGCGCCGGAGCGAGGGCTGCGGCGCACTTTTTATTTGGGGCGGCATGGCGGGCGAGAGTGCTTCGGTTTTTCGAGCGCCTGCGCGCCTTGGTGGCTGTCGGGGGCGCCGGAGCGTTTTCCCCATGCTCACAACCGGAAATTCGATGGGTGCAGCGCCTTAAGGCGGGATTGGCCGAGGATCGGAGCGGGGCCGTGAGTTCGTCGGGGGCGGAGAGGCGTCAACCGTTGGTGGCGACGGTGGAGACGCGGAGCACGTCGTTCGGTCGAACGCCCTGGGCGGGGAGGCGGGTGCTGAAGTCGAGGGCCTGGCCGTTCCAGACGACCTGGGGCTCGCCATCGCCTTGGAGGACCTGGCCACGTTCACGCAGGTCAAAGAGGATTTCGTCGAGGACGGTGTCGAGGGTTTCCTCGTCATCGACGTCGACGTTGAATTTCACTTCGCCTTGCACCGTGTCGAAATAGATCTGGTATTTAGGCATATCGATCTAGCGTCCTGGATTGGAAGTCGCTTGAATCATTCGAAGCAACCGCTCCCTGACGGGCGCGGCTCAGCAACAACGCACGGTGGCGGCTCGGTAACAACGGCACGGCTCGGTAACGGACACGGCTCGTAACAGGCGCGGCTCATGAGTTCTCCGGAGGCGCGACGACATATTCTTTCAAAGGGGCGGGCAGATCCGCCACGATCCACTGGCAACGCGAACACTGGCCGTTAGTATAGTCCCAACACGAGCGGCACTGCGGGCGGCCGCACTTGGCGCAGACGCGCAGGTCGGCGGCCTGGGCGGTGGCGGCGCAGACCTGGCAGCGGCCGAGCGGGGAGCGCGCGCCGAAATGGCGGTCCCACCAGCGGCCCTCGGAAGGGAGGATGGGGACGCGGTTCTGCTCGCACAAGCGGCAGCGGCAGCGCTCGAAATCCCAGCATTTGTTTTCACAGACGAGCATGCCGCAGCGGGGGCAGGTGAAGGAGACTTCGCCGCCGAGACGGCGGTTGCAGAGGGAGCAGCGGCGGGCGTCGAGGTTGCGAATGAAGGTGATGGCGCCGGAAGTGATGGCGGCGAGCAGAGGCGCGAACCAGAGGTAGGTCTGCGCGCCGGAGTGCGAGACGAAGAGGATGAGGATGCCGAGCAGGCTCATGGCGGCAGGCAGGACGGTGGGCCACCAGAGGCTGGTGAACTCGACTTCAAAGAAACGGAAAAGGCCGAAGGCGATGAGCGAGATGAGGATGCCGCAGAAGAGGCCGGCAATGGGCACGGTGATGCCGACGACGAGCTGCAGGAAGACGAGCCCGAGGGTGGGGGCGGCGAGAATGGCGAGAGTTCTCGGTTTCATGGTTCAAGGCCGCGGACGGTGACCAGATGATGCTCCGGCACGCCGAGATCGGCTAACGTCAGATCGCACCAGGGCGATGTGGGGCTAATGGCCCGCACGACCGCCAGTTCAAGGATATCGCGAGAAGCGCAGGAGGGACAGAGCGCGTGGCGGCGGAATTTCGCCGAGCGGAGAAAAGGCGCCCAGCGATGGAGGCAGGCGCGGCAGCGGGCATCGACGCAGACGGGCCAGTCGAGCACCAGGCTCGAGCGGGGAGGGGCGCCGGAGTCGAGAAGAAACTGGCGCACGGAGCGGCGGCGGTCGCCGGCGGCGAGGAGCGGGGGCGCGGCAGGGGCGTGGAACGGGCAGGCGGGGCTGAGGGGCAGGCGGAAGGATTGGAGGCGCGGGACGGGGGCGAGTGTGAGCTCGAGGGCCGAGGCGGCGGAGGCGGATCCCAAGAAAAGGCGCAAGCCGGTGTCGGCCTGGAGCGCGCCGATGAGGGCGGCCATGGTGGGCGTGGAGGGATTGGGCGCGACGCCGGGCGGAGCGGCGCAGGGGCGGACGGTGGCATCCCAAAAGGTGAGCAACTCGGCGCGCTTGCGGCGGGACAAAGTGCAGCCATAGCAGGCCGCGGCGCGGCCGGGGAAGAAGCTCACGCGGCCATGGGAGTAGTTGGGGGTGCCGAGGCCGGCGTCGCAGACGGGGCGATCGAGGCGGGTCGAGACATAGGCGAGCTCGAGGCGGGCGAGGTCGCTGTCGACGCAGCCGAAGAGCAGATGGGCCTCTGCGACGAGGCCGAAGCCAACGTCGGCGATCTCGGCGGCGAGGGCGTTGAAGCGGGTATCGGGAAACAAAGCGGCGGCGGAGGCGGCGAGAGAGACGGCCTTGCCGGCGCCGGGAGCGGCGTGGCGCAGAAAAATCGAACGGGTGAGATTGGAGGGCTCGACGAAGTCGGGGTCGACGATGGTGATTGCGCCGACGCCGAGCAGGCCGAGGGCCTTGACGACCTCGTTGCCGAGCGCGCCGGCGCCGACGACGAGGGCATGCAGAGAGCGGACGCTCGCGGGAGCAAAGAGGGTTTGCTCAAGGCGTGAATAATCATTCAGTTGGGAAGGCGGGGCCATGACGATTGACAGCGGTCGCGCCTCTGATACACTTATCAACGCTATAGCAATGGGACTCTATCAAAGTTTATATTACATGAGCCTGGCCGGAGGGTTGGCCGGGCTATTCGCGTGGGCGCTGGCGGCGGTGATTGCGGCGGCGCTTACCAACCAACCCGACGTGCGGATTTCGGACCTGTTGGCGGTGATCCTGTTAGGGGCCTTCATCGGGGGGCTGGGAGTGGCCTTTTCGGACCGTTATTCGGGGCGCCGGATTTCGGCCAAGTGGGTTTTTTTCGGCATGTTGATTGGAATCGTTTGCGGGGGCCTGGCGGCAGTGATCCAAATGCCGATCACGGAGCGGCTGGGTGAGCAGGCGCCGATTCTGACGCGGGTGATCGCGTGGCTGCTGGCGGGGTCGCTGATCGGCCTGGGGCTGGGGCTGAGATGGATCGCGGTGAACCGGACGCGGGCGGCGCACGGATACGTGGGGGGCCTGGTGGGGGGCGCGCTAGGCGGGCTGATGTTCGCCGGGCTGAGCGGGCTGGCGCCGGACCTGGCGCAGGCGCTGGGGTTCATGGTGCTGGGGGCGGGGATCTGCTTCGGGGTGACGCTGGCGCCGATGCTCATGAAGGGCGGCGTGCTGCTGTTCGTTTCGAGCGGCGATCCGCGCGCGCAGGCGAAGTTCGGGCGGGGCAAAAAGGAATGGGAGCTGCGGCAGGGGGATATGTACACGGTGAGCAGCACGAGCCCGGAGGGGACGCTGGCGAAGGCCGGGCCGGGCAGCTGCATCTTCATCCCGGATGCGGCGATCGCGGCGCAGCACGCGGTGCTGTTCGGGAAAGAGGGGCGGTTCTACGTGGCGCGGCACGCGGAGGTCGGGGGGCAGGCGGGGCTGGCGCGATTCGTGCTGCGAGTGCGGGGAAAAACGGTCACAACTTCGCAGGAACTGAGGGATAATGATGACGTTCTGGTGGGGCGAACGGCGTTGAAATTCACGTCGCGGAAGAAGGAGCAGTGAGGGGCATGGCGCTGCGGAACCTGGCGATCGCAATGTGCCTGGGCGGGCTGGGCCTGATGCCGCTGGCCGGGCAGGAGACGCGCGGGCGGCTGGAGTTTGCCGATGAAATCCGGATGGTGAGCTGCGATCCGGCGGCGGGCGTGCCGTGTTTCCGGATCAAGCTGAACATCGTGGATGGGCAAGGCAAGCCGCTGGGGCTGCAACTGCCGGCGCCGGACAAGCTGGCCGCGAGCATGACGGTCAAGGCCGGCGAACAGGAATTTAGCCCGTTCTACGCCACGATTCCGAGCGACGCGACGGTGGCGATGCGGGGCCGGGTGGCGCTGATTCTGATCGACATCAGCGGGAGCATGAACCGGGTGCTGGCATCGGGGCCGACGCGATTCGACGCGGCCAAGAGCGCGCTGGAGCATTACCTGTCGGGATTCCAGGACGGACTGGACGAGGTGGCGATCGTGGCGTTTGAAAGCCACGGCGTGGTGCAGGGAATCAAGGCGGCGAAGTTCGCGTCGACGAAGGACGAAGCGCTGCAGCAGGTGAGCAACCTGCCGGCTCCGAAGCCGAAAAACAACACGGGGTTGTATTCGGCGGTGGACATGGGACTGGACGTTCTGAAACAAAAACTGGACAGCACGGGCGGCGGCGCGGGCGCGCCGGAAGGGCTGCTGGTGGTGATGACGGACGGCGCCAACGAGGTGTTCAAGGGCGACGACCCGGGTTTGCTGGCGGGCGACGAAGGGCTGAACATCGTGGCGAACCGGGTGACGGGGGCGGGGATCAACGTGGTGGGCGTTGGGTTCGGCGACGTGAGCCAGATCGACGAGAAGGCGCTGAGCCGGCTGAGCACGAAGTATTACATGGCGTCGGACCTGGAGGGGTTGAAGAAGATTTTCACGATGACGCGGACGGTGCTGAGGAACAGGGTACAGGCGACGTTCGCATCGCCGTGGGCGGACCGGGCGTCGCTGGCGGGGCGCAGCATGCACGTGATTGTGAAGCTGAAGCTGCCGACGGGGGAGACGCTGACGAGCGCAGAGAAGATCTGGGAGACGCCGCAGGTGGGCGTGCCGCTGATGGAAGGCAAGTGCGAAGCGCCGGAGTTATTGGCGGCGATCCACCTGGACCCTCCGAGCGGGAGCGGGTGGATGGCGCTGCTACGGCCGGTGCTGGTGTTCGCCGGGCTGGGAGTGCTGCTCCTTATCCTGTGGTTCTGGGTGCCGTGGCTGGTGTGGCCGGAACGGTACATGGGAGTGGCTCCGAGCAGCGCGCGCTGGGCCGAGCAGGCGCAGCCGGGCGCGGGAGCAGGGAAGCCGGCCGGGCCGGCGCCGGCGGGATTTGGAAGAACGGGGCCGGGAGGAGTGAGACCTCCGGCGAGAGCACCGATGGATAAGACCGTGCTTTACCCGAGACCGGACATGACGCGAACGCGGCTGGAAGTGCGGCCGGACAAAGACGCAAAAAGTTAGCAGATTCAGACGAAACAAGTGCAGACTATTGGAGTGCCGGGAACGCCGGCGGGAGAGGAAAGAAGATGCCCCTAGTAAAAGTGATTCGCAAAGGAATCACGCCAACTATCCGCAAAGTACCCACTTCGACTTGCGCAGCGATGCTGCCGATGACGCTGGAGCGCGTAGGCAAGGAAGCGGCCAGCGAAAACGAAGAACTAACCAAGGTGGAGGATCTGAACGACGCGTTCAAGAAGTTCGAGCCGAAGCTGAACTTCAAGGGCAACGCCGGTCCGGAGGAGACGGAGTTCAAAGCCGAGTTCCGGTTCAAGAGCATCAAGGATTTCGATCCGGAGAACCTGCAGAAGCGGCAGGAGATCAAGACCGAGGATGGCGAGACGAAGTATTTGCGTAACGATATCGCGGATCTGAAGTCGAACATCGACCTGCTGTACCGGCTGAAGGACCGGTGGAAGCTGCCGACGGTGCGGCGCGCGTGGTCGAACGAGGCTCAGCGCAAGGAAATCATCACTGCGCTGGGGCAGTTGCGGACGGAGCTGGAGAAAGTTGCCGGAAAGGGAGGTAAAGCGTAATGGCCGAACCAATCTCCGCGACAAAGACCAAGACGACCTCCGAGATACTGGGAGCGGGCGCAGCGCGGGAGCTGCTGCAGGACATATTCGCGGACCTGCATCCGGGGCTAATCGACGAGACGCGGGACATCTCGAGCGTTTTCACGGCGCAGGCGGCAAGCGAGTTCCTCTCTCAGTTGTTGAATTTCGAGCAACTGCTGAGCGATTTGGACAGCTACGACGCGACGGTGAAGAAGCTGCAGGCGCAGATCGACGCGGCGGAAGCGGTGCGGGACGATCTGCTGGCGCAGGTGTTCACGACGATCCGGCCGATCGAGCGCAGCTACCGGCAGATCCAGATGTTTTTCGAAAACAGCAAAGTGCCGGACGGGAAGGTGCGCAAGCCGGTGGAGCTGTTCATCCTGAACGCCGAAGCCAAGGCGATGAAGGACGTATTCAGCATGAGCGTGGCGGCGGTGGACAATTTCGTACGCAAGCGCAACGACAATTTCAACTTCCGCGACGACATCTGCAACCTGGTGGTGCCGGGCTACTATCCGCAGCCGGTGCGGGAGAAGTTCGAGGACATCGCGAACATGTGGGGGATGCTGCTGGTCGGCGACCTAGACGACGAGAAGTCGTTCAAGAACGTCGAGCGGAACTTCCTGCCGGGTGGCAAGTACGAGTTCATGAAGCGGCCGGAAGACCGGGCGGCGGCGGACGTGGTGACGATGGGCTACCTGCAATTGCGGCCGGCGCACTGGTTTGAAAAGAACGTGGAGGGCGGCGACGACCTGTACGTTCCGCCATCTCTGGTGTTCGCGGGAGCAGTGGCGCGGGCGGATGACCAGACGGGCATTGCGCAGGGGCCGGTGGGCTCGCGGTTCGGGCAGATCGCCGGAGCGTCGAGCAGCCGGATCGAGCCGCTGATCGGGGAGATGGAGCACCTGAGCATGGAGCGGCAGTTGATCCCGATCATCCGGGACGCGGACAACCACCTGTGCTTTTTCGGATGCCGAACGCAGGCCGACGATCCGAACGGGGTGCTGAAATTCTTCACGTCGTACCGGATCCTGCGGTACCTGGAGCGGTGCTGCCGGCACTACCTGCTGCAGGTGGCGGGGCAGGTGCTGACGCGCGATTTCATGGATGAGCAGATCGAGAAGCCATTGAAGCGCCTGCTGGACGAACAGGTGGAGCAGGGGACGCTGTCGGGCTACGACCTGTTTGTGGACAAGGACTCCCAAAAGAGGATGCAAGGCATCTGCGACATCACGCTGAACGTGATGCCGACGGGGCCGGCGGAGACGTTCGTGTTAAAGATCGACGTACCCGAATTCTCGAAGGGTGAGACAAAAAACTGAGGGCGCCGCAGGAGGAGGATAACGGCATGAACCGAGGGATCCGAATCGATGCAGGGTCGGCGGCGAAGTCGGCCGAAGAAAGGCGCGAGGCCGACGCCGCCGCGCGCGGGGAGTTCCAGAGGACAGCCGGCATCCGCATGACGCGGGCAGTGGGGCAGAAGTTCGAACTGCCGGGCGGGCCGGCGACGCAGGCGGGAGAAGCGCTTCCGATCCCGGCGCCGGCGGCCCAGGAGCAGGCATTGAAGGAAGCGCCGGCAGCAAGTTCCCCGTCGCTCACGTCGCGAATCAGCGGCGTATTCCGCAGCCTGTTCGGGCGGGGAGCCAGGAAGAGCTAGGGCCTGGTGGCAGAAGTTCCGGTCCCGGCTCTCTAACGGTTGCGGCTCTGAAATCGTTACGGAGCTGCGTGCGCAAACGAGCGGTTTGATACGCCAACCTCTGCAACTCAGTACGAGGGCGTACAGGAGTCCGTATAGAAGAAAGGGAGGATTAGATGGCAGCACCTTACCGATGTACGGTGACGATTGACGGGACGAAGTTTGACGCCGTCTCGACGAGCGTTACGTTCGGAACCGAAAAAGACAAGGCCGGCATGCCGCAGATGGGCAGCCTGACCACCGAGATCCGCGTGTGGGCCGATTTCCACGATGACACGAATATTCCGTTCAGCGCGGTCTCGAAGTTTTTCACGCTGGCGAACGTGGTCACACGCGACAAGATCAAGGACATCAAGATCGAGTTCTGGAGGGACGACAGCCACCAGGATGCGCTGTGCAGCTACGGCTTCAAGGGCTGGGTCAGCCGGTTTGAGACGTCCAACGGCAATGAGTTCACGAGGGGAATGAACCTGGGAGGCGAGGAAGACGACAAGGACTTCCAGGGATTAGTGCCGGAACTGAATCACCTGCTAGTGCTCGATCTCGAGCCCGTGCTAAACCAGGAAAACTTTGCCGAAGTGAAGATGAGCAACTAGAACACAGGAGGAAACCGATATGCCAGCACAACCCTATCGCAGCACGTGCACGATCGACGGGACGAAGTTCGACGCCGTTGAATCGAGTGTCATATTCGAAACCGCCAAGGATCGCGCGGGGATGCCGCAGATGGGCAGTCTGCGGACAACCATCTACGTGGTGGTGGATTTTCACGACGACAAGAACATGCCGTTCTCCACGCTCAGCAAGTTGTTCGGGCTGGCGAACGTGGTGACGCGGGACAAGCTAAAGGACATGAAGATCGAGTTCTGGAAGGACGACTCGCACCAGGACGCGCTGGCGTGCTACAAGTTCAAGGGCTGGATCAGCAGTTTCAAGACTTGCAACCCGGCGGGGGGCGACACGAGCGCGACAACGACCAAGGCGCCGCCGCTGAACCACATGTTGATCCTGTATCTCGAGCCGGTGATGAACCAGCAGAACTTCCAGGAGATCGCGCTGAGCAACTAGTGTCCGGAGTTGGGAGTTGGTAAGTAATTCGAGCAGCGGAGGAGACCGCTCTCTACGGTCACGGCTCGGTTACAACGCGAAGACGGCTCCCTGACGGTCGCGGCTCGGTAACGAGGGTGGTTTTCGAGAGTAGCGAGGAGACCGCTCCCTGTCGGTCGCGGCCCAGAAACGGTCGCGGCCCGGTAAGGGTCGCGGCTCGGTAACGAGGGTGGTTTTCGAGAGTAGCGAGGAGACCGCTCCCTGACGGTCGCGGCTCAGAAACGGTCGCGGCTCAGAAACGGTCGCGGCTTGGTTGCGAGATGCGGTTTTCGAGTTGCGAGCGATGGATGACGTATTGAACGAGTGACCAGCGCATGGCACTAGCGAGGGACGATGGCTTCGTTTACTGCATTTCCTCTGCGATTCCGGGACGCGTTTCTGCGCCGGACGGAGGAAGTCGAAGCGATCGTGCAATTGTTTCGGGTGATGGCGGTGACGCCGCACGGTTCGTGGGCCGGATGCGCGCATTTTGGGTGGCGCGATTTTTTTGAGCGGGCCAGGGTGCGGCCGGAGCTGATCTCGAAGGCCGTGGAAGAGGCCAATAGCGCTTTGCGGGACTTAGGGATCACGCACTACCGCGTCGCCGCCATCACGAAAGCAGGCGACAGCCAGCGCGATATCGATTCGTACGAGGTGAGCATCATCTCGACGGAAGCGGGCGCGGAGGCGATCCGCTTGCAATTGTAAGGCGGGTTCTGGCGGCCGGCCGGCGTGCGGCCGTGGCAGGCCTAGCAGCCTGTGGCGGAAGCGCGGCCGACGGGAGTTCCGCCACAACAGTGTTATGCCCTATAGCAGCGCGAGCGCGATAGAAATCGACAAGAAGCTCCGGGACGACTTCCGCCGCCGGCTGCGGGACTATGGGATCTCGGCGGAGACGACCGATCCGATTCTGGCGGTGCTATTCCGCACGCTGGCGCAGCAACTGGAAAACCTGTACTCCGAAACGGGGCGCATCCGACTGGCGCTGCTGGACGAGCTGATCGCCGGACTGGGCGTGGAACAGAGAATGGCCCGGCCGGCGCAAACGGTGGCGCGGTTCCTGTTGCCCGGCGCCGGGTCGCAGGTGGTGGAAGCGGGCACAGAGCTGATGGGCGAGGCGCAGACCGGCGAGCGCCTGACGTTCACCACCGACGCGACGATCGCGGTCTCGCAGGCGGCGATCGCGATGGCGTTCACCTACCAGGAGGGAGCGCTGCAATTGATGCCGGGCATGGAATTGCCCGAGAGGATTCAGAACGCGCGGCCGGCGCTGGATCCGGTGAAGGTGAATCTGGGTCCGCATCCGGCGGTGATTCTGGCGATCGAAAAGCTGCCGGCGAGCCATCTGAGCCTGCACTCATTTTTCTTCGAACTGGGGCCGGACGCGGCGCGAATTCAGGAAGCGCTGGAGTCGGAGACATGGTGCCTGTTCGGGGCGAGCGGGGAGCTGCACTCGCGCGGCATCCTGCGTCCGCGGACGCTGAATGCGGGCGTGCGCGGCCTGCAATGGCTGGCGAAGAGCGAGACGGCGGAGGCGCCGGCGGCCGATGGAAGATCGATGACGGCGGCGGATGTGCCGGTGCTGCCGCCGGGCTTCTACGGTGAGCGGGTATTCGTAATGCCGCCGGTCGATGCGGCGCGGCGGACGATGTGCGCTGCGCCGCGCGGCATGGAGGCGGCGCTGGGGCGCGTGTTCGGGCGCGAATACGCGAACATTACCGCGGAGAAGCGGGCGTGGGTGCGGATTTCGTTTCCGCGCGAGGTGCCGTCGCTGCACACCGGGATCGGCTCGATTGCGATGCACGCGATTACGGCGTCGAACGTGGAATGCCATAACCAGACGGTGCACTTCGACGAAAAGGGCACGTCGATTCCGATCAGCGTGGAAGCGGGGACGGAGCGCTACCTGGTGGCGCCGCTGTCGGTATTCGGCGAGGCCGGATCGACGTATCTGCCGGGGATGCAAGCGAGCTCCGAGCCGGGCGCGGGCCGGTACACGATCCGCAGCGGGCGCATCGAGCTGCAACCGGCGCGGCGGGTGGACGCGACGCGGGAGGATTACGCCAACGTGCGCGTGTGGGTGACCGCGGGCGCGCTGGGCAACAATGTGGGGCCCGGGCGGGTGGAAACATTTCTGAAGAAAGGCGTGCTGCCGGGCATCCGGCTGACGAATCCGACGTCGGCCGCGGGCGGGACCAACGGGGAGGCGTTCGAACAGGCGCAAGCGCGTTTTGCGGCGGCCCTGCTGGCGCGCGACCGGATCATCACACAAGAAGACCTGACCGCCATCACGCGCGCATTCGATAAACGGATCGTAGGCGCCTACGCGCGCACGAGCGTCGAGCGAACCGGGAACGGGATGCGGCGGCTGCTGAAGGTGACGGTGCAGATGACGCGGGATTCGATGGTGGATCCGGAGGCCGAGGCGCCGATTCTCACGGGCGACCTGACGCGGCATCTCAAGGATCGGATGATGCTGGACACGGAACTGGCAGTGAGCCTGGAGTGGAAGTGATGGGCGAGTACGCGCGCATGCCGGAACTGGCGCACGGCTTCCAGGGCTTTCATCACACTCTGGATTCCGCGCTGGCAATTCTGTGCGATCTGGGCGTGCCGGCGGCGCGGGTGACGCTGCGCATGGCGGGGATGGGCTACCCGACGCGCTGGGTGGTGGAGCAGGATCCGGCGCCGGGAGCGGAGCTCGATCCGGGCACGAGCGTGGCATTGTCGATCGCGGGCACGGGCGTATTCAATGCGCTGCCGATCGGCATGTGGGAGCAGGGTGGAGAAACCGAACCGGGCACACGCGAGATTGTCGAAGTGCTGGACGACCCGCTGCAGAAGGCCGGTTTGTGGCTGAGGGAGGGCGCGCGGCTGTTCGACATACAACCGGGCAATCCCGCGGCCTGCGCGCGGTGGATCGGGCTGTTCGGGCTGAACGCGGAGGACTGGCCCGAGGCGCTGTGGTACAAGCTGGC